>Ga0247824_10001096_pt1 | contig 14446 bp, 13 predicted proteins | sample 13C_PalmiticAcid_FD_194412 | JGI IMG/M metagenome (GOLD analysis project Ga0247824, IMG submission 194412) | Soil microbial communities from agricultural site in Penn Yan, New York, United States - 13C_PalmiticAcid_Day48 | ecosystem: Environmental > Terrestrial > Soil > Agricultural land... | reverse complement strand
CAACGGAGCTGCGGCGGAAGACTGCCGAGGGCTCAGAGAGCCAGGACGGGAACGAAGAGGAAGTCTTCAAGACACCCAGCGAGAGGAGGCACATCACATTTGATGACAGTGACAACGGCGAGTTTGTGACGCCCAGAGAAGCTCCTTCAAGGGACCCACTAGAAAGCAGCATTCCCAAGCCAGCTGGGAAAGACGAGGAAGAGGATGAAGAGGAGGAGGAGGATTCAGACGATGAGGCACCCGAGGCTGTATCCACACGTGCCGCTGAGGCCGATACTCTGAAAGCCAGTGAGGCCGCGGCAAAAGCGGCTGAGCAGTGAGTCAATATCCATCAACCTAGCAAGTCGACAGCATTTACTGATTCGATATAGACATGCTGCCGCACTGAAGCGAAAACGGCAGGAGCGTGATGCGTTCCTCAAGAAGCAGGCTGAGGAGAAGAAGCGAACGCAAAAGCCTGCGAAGCAAGAAGATGAGGATGAGGGTGTCCCCTCAACCACTCAGAACCCTACCCCAGAGAAGAGGAAGAGGGAAGTGCCGAAACTCCTTCCCCTGGAGCTCCTGGAATCGGACGACGAGGACGACGTCGCTCGGGAGTCCAGCTCGGCAGCCGACAGCAAGAACAAGCGGAGGAAACTGGGCGGCGCAGAGCAGGCGCTCCTCCGCGAACCCAAGCTTCCCAAGGACAAGAGGCTGGGGTCGACGGCGTATCGGGTCGTCAAGGGCGCCGGCGACGTGAGGATGGCGCCCAAGGTGAAGAAACAGACGGTCAGTCTGAAGGAGACCCTTCTGCGGAGAAACCGGTTAGCGCAACCGAGAGGAGGATTTTTTGTTAAGAACCGTTAGACGGCGGTTGCAGCGGTGGGACGACGGAAGGCACTGGCACGAAAACGACGCCGGGAGTTCGTGGGCCGGAGCGGACATGCCCGGCTCCCTGTGGGGCTTCAATAGCCGGACTGAGCCGGAGCATCCAGGGACGGAGGCTCCCAAACCTTGGCGAGAAGCTGGATCGACGTATGTACATGGCCATGTTGCTACCTGCTGGTTTATTTGGGGCATTTGGGGTACGCCTTTTGTCTGGAACACGAGAGGGAGATTCGGGCAAGACGGAGACAAGCCACATCTGTGAACAGAACGGAACGGGGCATTTCCCACGAGCCTGATTTACTCGTATTTCGCTCCACGACTGCCAGACACCCCAACCATCACACAAGCGGGCTCCATGGAGCTCCAGTATGTACGTAGTGTGATCTGCAGATGCCCCAGTGGCCGGCTGGGGTGGGCTTTCGAGGTTGCACCAAGGCCCAAAGCTGCCCCCGGACCGGACCCCTGGCACCACTTTTTAGTCGCGCAGCTCTCCCATCCCACTTTCATCCCACCTCCATCCCACTCTGCCATCCATCCCCTCAGCTCTTAACAACCACGACTTTGAGGCTGCCACTGTCACTTTTTGTCCATTCAACCACACATAGTCTTACCAGAACAAACAACTGCCCACCATGGTTCGCAAGTTCTTCGTCGGCGGCAACTTCAAGATGTGCGTTGCCCCTGCAACTTTACCCCGCCACGGACCCAGCAAAACCCCGCGTTGGAGAGCTCCGGAGAGCTGATCAGACCACCACAACACGCAGGAACGGGACCAAGGAGTCCATCAAGAGCATTGTCAAGGGCCTGAACGAGGCCCAATTGGACTCCAACGTCGGTATGTTGCAGCATTGCTAATGCGAGATGGCAAACACGATAGAACAAACGCCAGACTAACTCTTGTGCTCTGTCTTTAGAGGTTGTGATCGCCCCTCCGGCCCTCTACCTCCAGCTCGCCAGCTCCGAGCTCAAGAAGGACAACGTTGCCGTGTCGGCCCAGAACGTCTACGACAAGCCCAACGGCGCCTTCACGGGCGAGATTAGCGTCGCCCAGCTCAAGGACAGCGACATCCACTGGACCATCCTGGGCCACTCGGAGCGCCGGACGCTGCTGGGCGAGACGGACGAGGTGGTGGCCTCCAAGACCAAGTTCGCTATCGACGGCGGCATCAGCGTCATCTGGTGCTGCGGCGAGTCGCTCGAGGAGCGCGAGGGCGGCAACACCATCACCGTCATCGAGCGCCAGCTGGCCGCCCTGGCCGGTAAGGTTTCCGGCAACGACTGGAAGAAGATCGTCATTGCCTACGAGCCCATCTGGGCCATCGGCACTGGCAAGGTCGCCACCGTCCAGCAGGCCCAGGAGGTGCACGCGGCCATCCGCAAGTGGCTCCGCGCCAACGTCAGCGAGGCGGTCGCCGACGAGACCCGCATCCTGTACGGTGGCAGCGTCAACGGCAAGAACTGCAAGGACCTCGCCAAGGAGAAGGACATTGACGGTTTCCTGGTTGGCGGTGCCAGCCTCAAGCCCGAGTGTATGTTCCCCCCACCCGATATTCTGACTGGGACCGCAGGAAGCTAATACAGATCAGTCGTCGACATCGTCAACTCCAACCTGTGAGCGAATCTGCCAGAGAAAAGTAAAGACTGGCGTAGGCTCATCCCGGGATTATAGGACAACAAAAACGGCCGAGAATGGGAACACATTGGCGAGGATATAGAGATGAACAAAAACCCTCTAATATACCTAAACTTTCTTGCCCACCATCCCCCCTTTTTGGGAGATTGCCCCGTAAATACACCGTGACTCCGAACCGAGCAGTGATGTATGATTACTCCTATTGTTACAACAACATGCGCCATATACACAACTCATACAACCCGTGACCACGCCACCACCAAGCCAGCCCCTTACACCCGCAGCCCGTTGCCGTGGTACGGGGACCAGACGCCTCTGACGGACTCATTGATACTCTGCACGGGCTTGGTGACCTTGCGCAGCTTCTCGCCGCTGGCGTCGCGGAGCAGCTCGGCCTTCTTGAGAATCTCGTAGGGTTCCATGTTGCGCACGCAGATGGCCTTCTCGCGGCCGTTGATGTACTGGGCGATGATGACGGGGTGCTTGGCCGGCCGCGGCGAGACGGAGAACTCGACCTGCGGGTGGCCGGCGGCGAATTTGGGGAGGAGGGACTTGATAAAGCCGCTGGAAGTGGATTGTTAGTATCGCTCGAGCCAGGGAGAGAGGGAAAGAAGCCGTACTTCATGCCCTTGGAACTACCCGCCCAGTCGCAGTAGTGGAAGTCCATCTTCTTGCATTGCAAGACGAAGGCGCCGACGCCATTCTGACCAGGTGTTAGCACCGCGCCGAGAGAAAATTGTACAGGGAGAGTTTCCGTACCCGGCCGGTCGAGATCTGTGTCAGCGCTTTTATTGTCATTGTCGTCGTCGCCGTCGGCCGGGGAGCATGACCTGGATCGCGAGTTGCAGCAGCAGAAAATGGACCCCAGCGCCGGTTCAAACGGGGCAGAAAAATAAGTGGGTCACTTGAGCTCCAATTGGGTCATTGAAGTTGTGCACGGTCCTCCTCCAGCTTCGCGAGAAAGGGCCAGGCATGCTTCGCATCGCGACCTTCACTTTTCGCTTCCTGGCACCTCCATCGCCGCTCATCCCCATCAACACACCTTGGCCCACGCCCATCGCCGGCGAACCAACCGGGGACGCGCCACGCTCGCCCATTTTGTTTTTGAGCTGCCACTAATAATACCCACCTTCAAACCACAACCCCGACGACACCAAACCACAACCCCCAATTCCACAACAACACCCACTTTAGTAACAACAGCTCCGAGACCAACAGAACCAAACAATGACGGACCGCCTCCCGCCGAACCTCCTCGCGCTCTTCGCGCCGCGCCCGCCCCTGCGCTGGGTCCCGCCCTGCGACCACGCGCCCGAGCAGCGCCGCACCGCCGCCGTGTCGGGGGTCGCTGAATTCCTCCCCGCGCTGGCCGAGTACGAGCGCGAGTACGACTACCGCCCGACTGAGAGCTGGCTCGAGGCGCGCGACCGCAAGAAGAGGGAGAAGGCGGAGAGGGCTGGTGGTGGTGGGACAGGTGGGGAGGAGGGGAAGGGGGATTGTATGTGTTTTTTTGTCCCTCCTTTTCTCTTTTTTGGGGGAGTGGTGGTTTGGTTGAGGGGTGTTGCTGTTGTGCTGTGCTAACTGGGGACAGATAATCCGCACGAGGACCAGAATATTCGCGGTGATGCGTTCAAGACGCTGATTGTGGCGCGGCTGGACTATAGCGCGGACGAGAAGGATCTGGAGCGCGAGTTTGGGCGGTTTGGGCCCATTGAGCGCGTGAGTCTCTCCTCCCTCTTTTCTGAAAACGATCATGCTGACCGGCCTGGACAGATCCGCATCATCCGCGACACCCATGCCCACGAAAAGGGAAACAAGAAGCAGAAACCCCACCGCGGCTACGGCTTCGTCGTGTTTGAGCGCGAGAAAGACATGAGAGGTAATGCTGCCACTTTGATTCCGACACCGTCATCCCGCCGCTTGCCGGATCCCACCCCAGGACATCCATGGCCCTCAAGCTTGCCAGTCCTTTCCCCGTATTCTTTCTTCCACCCCCACGTTCTACCGTAAAGGTAATATTGTCTCATGGTAAGGCGTTACTGACACAAGCGCATCTGGCGCGTGCGCGATTAGCTGCTCTGGACGGATGTGATGGCATCCGCATCAAGGACCGCCGCATCAAGGTTGACGTGGAGCGCGGCAGGACAGTCAAGGGATGGAAGCCGCGCCGCTTGGGAGGCGGTCTCGGCGGCCGCGGGTACACCAAGGCGACAATGGCAAGACCCATGGGCCCCGGCGGGTTTGGCGGTGGCTTCCGCGGCGGGTTCGGGGGCGGCTTCAGGGGACGCGATCGCGGGTTCAGAGGCGGCGGCGGCGGCTTTGGCGACCGCGGTGGATTCCGCTCTGGCCCTGGCGGTCCCGGAGGCGGCGGCTTTGGCAACCGTGGAGGCGACCGCGGTTTTGGCGGCGGTCCGAACGGCCCCCCTAACGCACCCAGCGGACCTGGCGGCGGTGGCTACGGTGGTGGCTACGACAGAGGCTACGGCGGCCGCGACAACCGACGGGATGGCCCCGGCGGGGGTGGTGGGTATGGCCGTGACGGCGGCTCGCGCTCATATGATGACAGATCTGGCGGTGGAGGCTTCCGCGACCGCAACCCCCGGCAGTCTGGCAGCAACATGGAGCCCATCCGGCCCCGTGGCGAGAATGGTGGGTACCACGGCGGCAGCAGCGGCGGCGGCCGCGACTACGACAGGCCGAGAGACCACGACGACTCCCGGAAGCGCGGCTACGAGGGCGGCGGCTACGAAGACCCCAGAAAGCTGCGACGCTACTAGCAAGACTGACCCAATGGTCATGTCTTGTGGTGGGTATCACTTTCTTCACATGTCTCTCTCCCTCGTCTCCCTGATTCGTCTCCGTCGTCTCGGTCAGTGAGGGTAAGCCCGCTTCTCAGTCTTGTCACAACACACTACCAGGGAGAAACATCGGCAGCCAAAGCCCCGGCGCATCTCCACGCGCACAGGGAATCGGCAAGGTAATCAACTGCATCATCCAATCCAGCCAAGGGAGATCATGCCCACCCACCACTACAACCCCGAGGAAGTCAAACTGGAACCGCCCGTTCTTCCCCTGCCAGGATGGTCACTCATCATCACGGAAAGCAACCAAGCATCCATCCATCATTTACTGGAGCAGACTTGTTATTTCGTCTCGCTGCCTTGAACGTCACAGAGTCTCGCGGGAAGGTAACCGATTCTCTGTCTTGTATTTATTTTCACTTTTTTTTTAATTGCGCCGCGTGTAAGAGAAACAAAAACGGGAGCAAAACGGAAGCGGCAATAGGTAATAGTTGTTGTTGTTCGTTGTTATTCGCAATGAGAGTTTTATGGCGAAGGTAAGGTCAGAGGTAAGGGATTCAGAACTTTTTTGTTTCCTACATGCTCCTGGCCTGGGTGTGCTGCCTCAAGTATATATGGTCGTTGTGTAAGTTAATGTTTGTTACATCCGGGGACTCGGTCTTGATCATAGACACGCGTGGCTGTGTTGTTGGCAAAACCCCCCTAGGTAGATGATACTTTCGCAGCAGTGGAGTGTTTTGTTGACTGTGGCTGATGATGGCACAAGATGCTCTATTTGTCGCCTGTCTTTCATTTTCTTTTTGCCCGCCCGCCAGACGCCAGTACCCGAAACCCAAGCCCAGACATAGGTAGCTATGGTGGTATCATGCAAAAGTACCCCTATATGCACAACAGAAACAAACATGGACATAAATTTCCATCCCAACCCAAAAATTGGAAACCTCACTCATCATCCTCCTCGTCCTCGTCCTCGTCCATCTTCTCCCCGCTCTTTCCCCCTGCTGTCCTCTCCTTGGCCCCCTCCAGCTCCGTCACCTCCCCGCTCGCCGCGCTCCAGTACGCCAGCAACCCCACGCGGAACTCGCTCATGCACACGCTAAACAGCTTGAGCAGCCTCGTCTGCCGCGAGTCGAGCGTCTGCCCTTCCTTGCAGACGGTGTACCCCTCGGCGCTGCCCTCGCCGGTCTCGTCCCCGCCCAGGCACACTTTCCCCTTGACCATGCGCGTCGGCATGCCCAGGCGGCGCAGCTCGGGCTCGAGCGTGTGCGCGACGGGCACGTCGTGCTCGGCGGGGACCTCGCCGCCCGTCGAGTAGACGAGCCCCGGGGGCACCGTGAAGGTGCGCGTGGCCGGGGTGCCGGCGCGCGCGAAGTCGACGTGGGTCAGGGTGGCGAAGTAGGACTCGACCGACGCGGGGTCGCGGTTGGTGAAGAGCAGGCCGACGGAGCCCGAGAGGTAGGGGGTCAGGAGGTGCAGGCCGTCGGCTTGGGCCTCTTCGGGGGTGCTGCCCAGGGCGCGGGCGGTGAGTTTTGTCTTGCCGAAGAAGAGGCTGGGGACGGGGGCTGTGTTAGTATGGGGGTCTCGGGGTGAATCACGTTGGGTGAGGGGCGCGGGGAAAGCGTACCGGGAATCGGACAGCTCCCTGCGCACGTCCTTGAGGTAGTTGTTGCGCATGTTGTCGACGCTGAAGACGAAGCAGTACTGGTACTGGGGGATGCACTCGCGGATGTTGGCGAAGAGCTTGTCCTTGTTCTCCCGCGTCTTCTTGGACACCTGGGTGAGGTTGTAGACCTTGGCGCGTTTTGACTTGGGCATGTTGGCGGTTGTGGGTTTTGGTTGGGTTTCTGGTTGGCGGTGTTTTGGGGGGAGTTGTTGGGGTAATTGGGGTGCTCGAGGTTCTTTGTGAGATTGTGTTGTTGTTTCTGTGGACAATTCAGGCAAGTGCTGTTGTATCAGCGACAACTGGGTCTGCAGCTGCGAATCTCGACTTGGGTTTTTTTTCTGCCACGGGAATTTTTGGGCGGTGTCGCTGCATCCCCGCTCAATTGGATTGATTGGAACGGCCCCGCCTTCGATAGGCTTGTTGGTTTTTCCACCCGGCGCGGTCAGTTCCCAGGTTCCAGCGCGAGGAGGGTCCCGACCGGGATCCCAGACTCCATCGACCTGGAGCCCCGCCTCGAGCCCGCGAAAAGAAGATTCTATGTAAGACGACAATTTTCCTGTGTCACATGGGTGGATCGGAACGGCGTCACTGGAGGCCGTGTTGCCGGTTTCTGAATTGTCCTTCACCAGAATCTCCACAGCACTCACCTTGCCTCAGACCAGTTCAGACTGGGCTCTTCAGACCGGACCGTTTGTCAGGAGCCAAGGAAAAAGTACGGGCTGGTTCTGCAACGACTTTCCTTCTCAAGAAACCGCGAGGTAGCCAAACCGATGCCTTGATATACTCATGATTTGATGGGTCGACGGTGGCTGATTCGATCTCCGAGACTGAACATTAACAGGGTTAGGGTTGGTGCGGAGGGGCTTCGAGCCTCCTGATGTGTACGGATACTTTGGTGATGCGAATCGCTCGTCACCAATGAGGTGCCTGCCAAGGCCCGGGACCGTCCATCAGCCTTGGAGCAAAGAGTGGAGTCACTCCCTGCCAAGCGGCAGCTGCTGTGGGGCTGTCGATCGGGCCAATCGCTGCTGCGTCAGGGGTACACTTGGTGCTCCTCTCAAACGCGAGCCTTGTTTCGTTTCGAACCGTTCGCTTCTCCTGTCCAACCCCATTGGCGTTGCTGCCACCCACAGACTGCACGAGCAAACGATGCTGCCATCTCGCCAGGTGTTTTGTGCGCCGCGGGGGGTCCATTGAAACGCGGAGGCTGCAGGGCACACACGTGCGGTGACTGCTCGTCGACGAATCGTCATTTGTGACTGGCTGAGGCTGGACTCGGACAACAAGATGGCAAGACGGCTCGGTGGACCACAGCGAATCCCCTGGCCGAAAAGGCGACTCGAGCGTTGGAGGGCGCGGACCTTGCAGCAAGTGCTACCGCGAGTGGTTCGGGATTCATCTCTCACGGCCAGAAGGCTTTTCTTGGGAAACTAACGTTATTGCCCAAGGCTGCTGCAGTCGCTTTATATCGAGTCGAGTCGCGCGCTCCCTTCGCGAGCGACCACCCACCCCGATCGGCCTGTTGCCCGGGGCCTTCCTTCAACCTCACTTCACGATTTTTTTCTTTGGTTCGCCATTTCTGGTTTCTCCTTTCTTGCCCACCCAATCCCCCGAAGCTGTGCTTCCTTCACTTCTTTTGTTTGTGCTTGGTTGTTTGCAAGCGCATCCGGCCGCCTTCCGTTCGACCACCACATCACGTTGCACACGGCTTTTTGCCACCGAGCGACCTTCTGCCTGCGATCGGTTGCCTCACTGCTCCTGCAGAACCCAGGAGATATATCCCAGCCGAGCTGGCCTGTTTCTGTTTCTCACTCGCCTTCTTCCGGAATCTGCGACAAGCTCTTGTCTGCGCATGACCGAATCCGCCAGCACACAATAACTTTCGACCACCGGAACCCTTTCGCGTGGCGTATCCGAGCTGCGCCTGTCTACTTTCAGCCGCATTGACCGCCCTGTCACTCGCGTGGAAGGAATACACGGTTACCCGACCGATCGGATCGCCCGCCATCACGACTCTCTGACACAGATCGCGTTTCGGGTAGTCGCACAGCGACGGCATCGCTCCACCAGCGCGACGAGGACCGCCCGGCGGCAAGTTTTGCCACAGCCTCCCAGCCGCCTTCTGCGCGGGCACTGGGAGAACGGGGGGAGAATTCTTGGATCGACAGACTGTGTCACTCGGGAAGGAGGTTTGAGGGTTGACGGTTGTGGTCCTGCGGCTTTTTCCCTGAACAACCACGAATACGACAACCATCGAGAATCGCGACCTCACTTTGTGATGGCAAGTCGCGACGGGAGGTTATCGTCGAAATGGGCGTGGCCGCTTCTCATACTGGCCTCGACGGCCTCGGCGTTTTCGCTCTCCAACTTCCAAGTCATCAGCTCGACCTCGGTCCCTCTCGGCTGCATCCTCGCCTACAACTCCCCCATTCCCGGCTGCTCGATGAACGACTTCGTTAAGGGCAGGTTTTGCTCGGCAGCGTGTGTGAGGGGCCTGATTAGGGTTCAGTCGACCCTCCAATCTGCCTGCTATGCCGTCAACGCGGATGCGGCGACAGTGCTTGGGCAGGTCTTGTTGGGCAATCTGGTGGCGCTGGTCTGTCCAGGTACATCTTCTCCTGATACTCCCGTATCAAGTCCCAGCAGGAGCTCGACCGCAGAACCCACCACCTTGACCGTCCCGCCCACCACAAGTAGGCCGGCGCTCACCTTTACCACAGTGCGTCCCGCGTCGACGAGCTCGGCCGAGGCGACGGAGACGGAAGATCCGGACACGTCCACTTCGAGTTCCAGCTCCTCGCCGGCCGCGACTTCCAACACCGCGATTCCGACTTTCCAACAGTCCTCCTCCCCATCGAGCACGTCGTCGAGTCTGTCGAGCACAGCCACAACAGTGGGCTCGCCCCAACCGACGCTCGATGACTCGTCGGGCGGCGGAAGCCCTTTCGACGTTACAACCAGCGGCTCGGCAAAGTTCACCTCATGTCTAACAGCGATGGTCGCTGCGTTGGGCGTGACCATACTACTTGTGCTTTAGACACATCCTGATTGCGGGGATCAACGCGATGCTTAAAGGCGATGGGAATGATTTACACGGTCATGAACTGCATGGTGGGCTTTGGGTAGAGGTGGTTGCATTGAGGGTCACTTGAGATATCCAAACAGGGGGGAACGGCAACCACAGCAGCCGTTGGTGGGTGGAGTTCCGTCGATGATGTCAACGGACCATACGAGCAAGACCATACGAGAGGGACTGCTTGGAAACGCGGGGCGTGGGGCGGTGGAAGGAGAAGTCATCTCAGCACTGAGATTTGTAATTACAATGATACCACATGCATTCTGATTCAATGGCATTTTCGATTTCAACAGAAAGAAACAATACCTACAAAGAATATCGGTGCAACTCCACATAACGTTATAAACATGCGTGTCAAACCGACCACCCACTCGACAACCCCTTTGACCCCCCTACCCCTCAAGCCGTCGAAGCCCACAGATCCCGCAACTGAATCACGCCCGGAATGCTCGCCAGCAGCCCCACGGTGGTCTCGCTCACGAGCCCCTTGTTGCTGCCCCAGTGCAGCGTCAGCGGCGCCCACGCGAGCTGCCGCACCGTCTTCTTGGTCCACTCGCTCTTCTCCTGTTGCGTCTTGAACCCCTTGGCGGCCGGGCCGAAGCGCTCGGCCGCGAGCCGCCCGATCTCGATGCCCACGTAGGCGGCCCAGAAGCGCGCGCTCCACTTGTACGCCTGGCCGATCTGCGCGGGCGTCCACGACATGATGCCCCGCGAGGACAGGTAGGCGCCGTTCTCGAGCGACTGGAAGGTGATGCAGAGGGTGAGGCGGAGGTACTCGATGAAGGTCTCGACCTTGCTCGGCCGGGGCGCGGCGGCGGCGGACTTTTCGTCGGTGGTGGAGGAGGAGGAAAAGGTCCGGCGGATGAGGCCGCGGGCCCAGAAGTACATGCCCAGCAGGGCCCACAGGCGCAGGATCATGCGGGCTTCGCTGAGGAGGGAGGAGAGGGAGGAGAGGCGCTTAGAGAGCACGAGGGCCAGGGCCGCAGCGGTCGGGATGGTGGTCTTGCCCCCGGTCGCGGCGGCGGCGGCGGCCGGGGAGGAGAAGACGACGGTGGTGCCGCGCGGGAGGGAGGCGATCAGGGCGATCCACTCGCGGGCTGAGCGGCGCAGGGCGGACTGGGAGAGGGAGGAGAGCACCGAGGAGCCGAGCTTGGAGCTGTAGCAGAGGAAGAGCATCACGGTGTCGATGCCGGAGGGGGTGGAGAGGCACTTGTCGAGACGGGTGAGGAACGAGTCGACATTGGATGGCATGGCGGCCAGCAGGGCGCCGAGCGGGAGAGGCTGGCGCTTGGGGGTCTTGGAGGGCGGCGTCGACGACGGGATGGGCTCACCCGAGGGCAGGTCAGCGATCGGGGCGGCCACAGGGGCCTCAACCTCCGGGCTCGGTATGGTTGCTGCTGAGTCGGCCATTGTGGAGGGTGTGTGTAACGCTGAGCTGTCTGACGGAAGACGGGTTCGCGGCGGTTGGGCTTGAAACTTGCGAGTTCTTTGCGTGTGGTGTTGAGTCGAGAGGTATGGATGGACGGGGGAGGACTGGGAACGCTCCGAGGTTCAAGGTTCGGCTGCGCGCTGGCTCTGGATTGGTGGAATTGATTGGAGCGGGGGACGTGGAAGCTGTCGGTGCCGCGCTACTTTAGGTACCAGGTAGTTAAACTGGAGCTGCGCTGCTGTCTGGCTCCTCTGGTTTCTGGGGAAGCTCTGGAATTCGACACCCGGGCGGACAGTGATAAAAGGGGAGCACAGCACTAATTGTCGCGCGCATAAAGTGGCTGTCATCTGGTGTCAGTCGGTCGATGGGGATTTCCCCACACCGTTCGATCCCTGGCCCCGAAGTCTTGTTCCGGGGTCCGCAGCTTCCCTGCCAAGAAGCTCGGCTCCGCCCAGCTGGCCTACCTCGGCCCGCGGGGCGCGGCAGTCGCGATTTGTGGGGCCCCCACGTTGTGCTGCAGGCACGGCGTTGCAGCCTCTCGCAAACATCTCCAACATTCATTCCACCGGTGTCTGCTTTCCTCTATGTAGGGCGGTAATAACCCAGCCCGGAGTCCACAATCCCATCCAAGACTTGAAACCCCAATTTGTACATAATACACCTATCATACACTAAACCTCAATCGCACATTTTCCCAGCCCTCCCTCCGCCTGAACCTCACTCTCGGTGCGTTCCCCGGTTCCCAGGCTGGATGCGCCATGGCACATCCGGCATAACCCGCTCTCGCTGCGGGCACCGTGACACCCTCGACCTCAAACACCAAGGCGATGGCGCCCACCATGCACGCAATCTCCGCGACGGCAAACCGGCGACCGGGGCAAAGATGCTTACCCCCACCGAAAGGTATCAGTGCCCCGCGCCGCCTCTTCTCCTCCTCTGCCGGCGTCTCGATGAGCCTGAATGGATTAAAGGCCCCGGCGTCAAGCCCCCAAATGTCTTCGTCCGAGTGTGGCACTCCGTGTGACCATTGTGCGTTGGACCCCTGCTTCAAGAGGTACCCGCGTCCATCCGCGTCTCGAAGCACCGTGTCCTCCAAAACGTGCCGATAACCGCACAGCTTGTTATACAGCCTGAGCACTTCCTGGACGCACGCGCTGATGAATGGTTTCCTGGTGAGCTGGTCCATGTCGACGGTGGCGCTGTCTGCGTGGAGGCTGGTCGCATCAAACGCTTCCTGCCGCACCCGTTCCGCATAGTCGGACCGGGAGAAGACGTTCACAAAGACCCAGATCAGCGTAGGGATCGTGTTGACGAGTGATGCCCATGGAATGTCCGTCTCGTCCGAAGCCAAGTCAGTGGCCCGGGCACCCATCTCTCGCTTGGTTGCGGCACGATTCTTGACAAAGGCCGACACATCAGGGCCCTGGTCGTCTCGAGCCAGGTAGTACTTGTGGAGTGCTGCTTGTATGCGGCTCCGGGCAGCGACCGCTCTTGGAGCGAGCAATCTTGGAGCAAGGCCCAAAGTCAGGATGGTAATCTTCCTATCAAACTCCCTAGAAACTGTGTCAGCTCCTGACAACTCGCTCTCGGACCGCGTGCTTCACCATGTGAACCCACCACACATCATCGAGCCTCTCCAGCGTTATGGGGTTCTGGCTACCATATAGCGCGCCCATGATCGCTTGTGACATGACATCCCTCAGCCAGCCCCCAATATCAGGAACCTCGCACACCCCACCCCCATACCCGAGACCGTCCAACTCCCCCGCAATGTTGCCCAACGCGGCCCTGACCACCCCCCGCAACGGCTCCCCTGACATGGACGAGTAGAACGGCTTCTTGGCACGTGGAGATGCTCCGGGTCCCTGAACCGCTGCATATCCTCCTTGCTCACCGCCAGTGCGTTCTGAGAAAACACAACGATAAACGGGTCAAACGACAGGTTCGGGCAGCGCAGCGCCGCCGAGATCAACGTGGGCGAGTTGATCACGTAGAGCTTGTCACGAAACACGGGCATCGTGCAGATGGGCATGCGCGCCGACTTGCTGGTGCGCTCTCTCTATCAACACACAAATCCCCTGGATACATATGCCAAGATGTAACTCAAGGGGACTCACTACAGCCGCTCATAGTACCCCCCTCCCTCCCGGACAATCGAAAACGCATGTCCGACGATTGGGATCTTGGGCCGCAGCGCGGGCGGCTCGCGCGGGTCGTAGGTCGGGTAGAGCAGCCGCTTGAGCGACAAGACGGCGAGGCCCAGGACCACAACCGCCGACAGCAGGACAAACGGCGAGGTGTTGTCGAGGTGGGTCAAATAGAGCAGATATTGCAGCGCCATTTTGCAAACGTGTGCTTGCATGTCTGGAATGCTTCGAGATGCATGGAAACGCAGATTACGATTGCCAAGAGGACGGACGACATATGTGTAAATAAGGGGAGCTGACCCTTGGAGACTCGCTTTGTTTGCTCGCAACGGCTCGGCATACGCGAGAGGGGGCACGCTAAGGGGTTGGTGGCTTGCAGAAGTTGGTAGTCACAGGAGAACTGCCGAGCAAGGGATGGGACTGAGAGGACGTTGTGATGCATTGTTGGGGAGAGAACAATACTAACATCACAGTGTCGATGTCAGGGGTTGACAAAGAATCTACGACTCTCACCCCTTTTCCCGCTACGTCAGTCAGCAACTTCGGTTTTTGAAATATCATCTAGTCTAGGGGTATCACTAGGTGCGCTCGCAGAAACAAAGAAAAACGCGAAAAGAGTTGAGTAATAAAAGGGAGACTTCTTTCTCGAGTGTCAGCACCCGCGGAAAAACCAAGTCAAGGCAATGTCGTCACGGCTTCCACTGTAGCTTCCTCGAGTCCCGAAACTCCCTGACCCTGGGCTACATCCCCTTGCCCAACCAGCCCCAGCCGTCACGCTTCGCCTACCGCCCCTTCTTCCCCCCGGGAAGCGGCACCACAACCCCGTGCCC
>Ga0247824_10001095_pt1 | contig 14449 bp, 9 predicted proteins | sample 13C_PalmiticAcid_FD_194412 | JGI IMG/M metagenome (GOLD analysis project Ga0247824, IMG submission 194412) | Soil microbial communities from agricultural site in Penn Yan, New York, United States - 13C_PalmiticAcid_Day48 | ecosystem: Environmental > Terrestrial > Soil > Agricultural land... | reverse complement strand
CCCCTAGAGCCCCATTTCCATGGTTATCGGCAATCATGATGCCAGGACTAGCGTCCATTAGAATATCAGACAAACGCTCACTTGCGTACGATGGATCGAGCGGTACATATGCTCCGCCTGCTTTGAGGACAGCGAGTAATGCTGTGATCATGTCAAACGAGCGCTCGACACATATTGCCACAAGGCTTCCCGGTTGAACCCCCAATCCAATGAGATGGTAAGCAAGACTGTTGGAACGCACATTCAGCTCGGAATATGTCAGCGATAGACTGTTGAGCACCAAAGATGTAGCCTGTGGAGTGCGTTCCACTTGCTGTTCGAAAAGATGGTGGATGCATAGATGACCGGGATAATCCTGTTGAGTTGCGTTCAATCCATGCAACACCAATTCGCGTTCCTCGAGAGGCAGGATTTCAAGTCCAAAGACTTCCACATTAGGATCGCTTTCCAGAGCAGCAACAAGGCTTTCCAGAGCCTGTGCCATGTAGCCTGCTACGCGACGTGGGTCGACTGGCTGCTGCGTCTGCACTGCTAGACCCAGAGCTGTACCAAAATCCAACACATTGATTCCAAAAGGATAATTTGTGCGTTCCTGTCCTCTTATGAACTCAATCCCTGGGTAATGAACCTGCTCTTCATCACTAATGAACTCCGTGTCGAGTCTTTTGGAGCTTCCTGATGGTAGAAAGGTGTGTAGGTAGTTCAGAATTGCACTGAATAATGGTGTGCCTGCCGGAACCCTACTGCACTTTTGAGCCAGTGCGAGCGGCACATGTTCGTGCTCCAAAAGTGCTATCAGTCGTGTATGGGCCTGTCGAACGCATTCCAGAGCACTTTGAGAATTGATGTCGCATCGGAAGGGCAGAGTGTTGATGAATATTCCCATTGCATGACTATCTTCTTGGCTATTCTGCGTCCCTCCAAACAGAACTGTACCAAATACGACGCGCTCCTGTCCACTGGTTCGTGCAAGAACTAATGACCATGCTACGTGACACAGGCTCGCCAGGCTTACTCCAATCTGTTTGGCTTGGAAGCGAAGTCGTTTGTTCAAGTCTTGAGGGAGAATCAAATGCGATTCCGTAACATGAGCACCATTGTTCTGGACATCAGCCATGCCGTATGGAAATGTTGGCTCGTCAATATCGCCAAGTATGTCCTCGAAGAAGGGCGTGTAAATTCCATTTTGGCTTTTAGAGCGTACTTGTGCAATCGCGTTGCGGAATGGATGCGGTGTTGGGAGATCGTGTCTTTGACCATGGAGGAGTTGTTCAATCTCGTAATTTCTTATCTCCAGTGCTGCATGATCTCCAATGAGATGATGTACCAGCTGGAAGAGTATCCATCGACCATCGGTATCCTGAGAAACGACGAGCCGGAGCAGTGGCGCCTGTGTTAGGTCGATACGGAAGTGGTTGGGGTGGAAACGCTCACCCAGCTGCTCTGCGATCGGACCATCGGCCGGGTCGAGTGTGAATTCCTGTATGGATAGTGATGCTTGGCGCCAGACAACTTGCGCTGGAGCGGAGATACCCTTCCATATGAAAGCGGTCCGGAGAATGTCATGTCGATCCAGAACCTCTTGGAAAGCTTGAAGATAGAGATCCAGCAAAGCTCGGGTCTCGAATGCCATTTGTGAACTGAGTAGGTACGGGTCGCCTTCTGTTGTAAGAAGATGATGGAACAGAATGCCATCCTGAAAAGGCGATAAAGAGTAGATATCCTGAATGTTCGCTACTCCTCCAGGAGTCTGTTCAGCGATGTATTCGATTTCAGATTGGGACAGATTGATCAATGGCAACATCTCAGGCGTTAGCTTCGTAGTCTGTGGTGTAATGAGATTTGTTGGGATGGATTCCGGACGATGCTTCTCAAGTGAATTTGAGAGGGCAGTGAGTGTCGAAGATTGGTAGACTGTGCTGATAGAAGCTGCAAGGCCCAATTGGCGTAGGCGATTGAGCATGCGTGCTGCCAAGAGAGAGTGCCCTCCAAGTGCGAAGAAATCGTCGTTGCGGCTCACACGGTCAAGATGCAACAGCTCGGTCCAAATCCTCGCTACTGTGGTTTCAGTCTCGCCTTGAGGTTCCTCGTAGTTCTGGCGAGCGAACGCACCACTGTTGGGGAAAGGTAGAGCCTTGCGATCGAGCTTACCATTGGAGTTGATCGGTAGTGAATCCAGTCGGACAATGGCAGCGGGAACCATGTATTCTGGCAGGCATGTCGTGAGATGTGAGCGGAGGGTGTGGACTAGCTGGTCATCAGGTATGGACATCACATAGGCTACAAGTCTCCTCTCGCTTCCATCTCCCATCATAAGCACAACTGCTGACTGGACCAATGGGTGTTCACTGAGACGCGCTTCAATCTCGCCAAGCTCGATCCGAAATCCTCGTATCTTGACTTGATGATCGTTGCGACCGAGGAAGATGATGTTGCCGTCAGGAAGATACCGTCCCACGTCGCCCGTCTTGTACATTCTGGCATCTTTGCCACTAGCAAATGAATCTGGAAGAAACGTCTTGGCCGTCAACTCTGGTCGATTGAAATATCCCCTTGCAATTCCAACTCCTCCGATGTACAATTCTCCTACTGCACCTATAGGCACTGGTTGTCGATTCTTATCAAGCAGGTAGGTAATCTTGTTGGTAATTGGACGGCCGATTGGAACAATGGTGTCTTTGAAATCACGAGGACACCTCCAGTTTGTGGCGATAATTGTGGTCTCCGTAGGTCCATACTCATTAATGACACGGCCATTCGGAACCAACCGCTGTAGCGCTCGAAGCAGTGTAGCTGAAAGTTCTTCACCAGCACTGATCAATGTCAATCGCGCACTCAATGGTGGGCAGCTCTTGCATTCCCGGAGGATTGCAGGTGACAATACTGCTTGTGTGATCGCGTGTCGTTCGATATATCCCCAAAGCTCTTGTCGGTCAAGCCGAATGCGATCCCCCAGCAAATGTAGACTTGCACCGGAATAGAACGCTGTGAACATCTCCATGACGCTAACGTCAAAGCTCAAAGATGTAAACTGCAAGACTCGGCTATTGGCATCAAGGTCAAACTTGTCAAGCCGTGACAAGGCGTAGTTCACTACACCTTGATGCTCGATCATCACTCCTTTTGGCCATCCAGTTGATCCAGAAGTGTATATAATGTATGCCAAATGACGAGATGTCAATCCAGGGGCCTTTGGGTTCACTGATAATGATGACAGATGGTCATTCGGATCGGTCATGATCATCGATGCGATATCTACATCAACAAATGTGGGTACAGTTAGTCCTGGCTGATTCTGTCCACGCAAAATTTCTGGCGGCTCACGGTTTTCATATTACCTTTTCGATACTGAAGGGGCTGGCTCGCTTCACTCAAGGTGTTGCGTCCAACAGTATCCACCAGCGCGATTGTGGGTGCTGCATCTCCCAAAATGTAGGCAAGACGCTGTATCGGATAGGAAGGATCGAGAGGAACATATGCTCCGCCTGCTTTGAGGATAGCAAGCACACCTACAATCATGGCGAAAGAACGCTCAACGCAGATTGCTACACGTGTATCTGGTCGAACTCCAAGCCCAATGAGATGGTGTGCGAGGCGGTTGGCACGGGAATTGAGTTCGCTGTACGTCAGAGACTGGTCTTCATACACAATGGCTGTAGCATCAGGGGTCTTGTCCACTTGGATTTCAAATAGCTGATGGATGCACAAGTGGTCGGGATATGCCTCTGATGTTTCGTTCCAAGTTTCGAGAATGAGTCTTCTTTCCTCCGGTGAAAGGATATCAATGGTCGCGATGGGTTGTATTGGGTCATTGGCCATGCTTTGCAAAATGGTAATGAGGTATCCAACATGTCGCTTGATGGTATCAGGGTTGAATAGGTCTGATGAAAAAATCATGTCTCCCACGACCTCAGTATCCAACGCTTGAAGTTGTAGCTCGAGATCAACTTGGAATGGCGTAGTAGAGTATAATGATGCCTGGTGGTTCCAATGAAGTGCGATCTGGAATGAAGGCGAGCTAACATTATTGGCAATATCCCCCAATGGAGGGCCTCGGCGGACCATTGAAGAGGAGGTCATCTCCCGCACGTGCTCGAGAAGCTGAGAAGTGTTTGGTTCTCCAGAGAGATTCAATCGCAGCGGCAATATGTTGCTGCTATCTGTCGACTTGCCACCTAGACCACTTTGAAAAAAACCGATGACGACATCATCTTGGCTGGACAGACGTGAGAGGACAGCACCCCAACCAGCCATCACAATCATGCTCAGGTCCATATCGTGCTCGACGGAAAGTTTCAATAGCGACCGCACCAATGGTGCGTCGAGGAGAACGGGGATCCTTGATACGTTAGTGGACTGACGACAAGCCCGAGGTCGATCAGTGGGGAGGTCAAGCATAGTGGGAGCATCTGCGAGAGTCTTCCTCCAAACGTCGTACTGTTCCTGGAAGCGCGGAAGATCTGTTTGCTGGAAAAGATCCAGTGCCGTCGAGGAGGAGGTGATGCCTCCCTTGCTATTTGTAGTCGAATACCAAAACCATGTACAATGAGATTAACAACATGCACGCACCTATTGTAAGTGACACTTGCTTTGACATCCCTTACCCAGCTAATTGCGGTTTTGTAGCTTCTTCGTCGGAAAGCAAGATTTCCACCGTATCACTCGTTTTCAAGGCATGGGTAACGACGAGGGACTTTGCAGCTAGATCCATCATCCATGTTGTGTTAAGTTTTGTTAGGTGAGGCCGATTCGATGCACAGGGCAACGTTCAAATACTCGTCAAGACGTGCAGTCCTACCAGCGCTTTCAACTCCTGATCCCTCCATTGTCGTGGGAATGATGGCCATCTGATAAGGTTCGAATCAAACACGCCGTTAACAAGGTTTGTCTCAAAAACGACACAATTAACCGTGAGAGCGTTGACCATACACACCTGGCCAATGTGCTCGTTCATTGCTGTTCACCCAGGTGAGGAGTAAGGAATGAGATGAGTAATGGGGGAAGAAATAGGTCCCCCTACCCAACCCTTTATACCTTGTCAATGCGGTCAATGTCGGAAGTGCGCCACGTTATGTTGAACAATGCATCTCAGCGCCACCTATCGATGTGTCAGCACGGGATGTGGTTATTGGCATGCAGCGCGACTGATCTGGGAGGAAAGGAGCGGGACAAAGGGGTCGACCCCAGATAAATCGCACTTGCAGGTACTGCGAACCTCCACCGCGGAGGCAAAAAAGAAACCACACTTACCACGGAAACTGCCGACTGTCATCGGATGAGCTCGCGGGACGGATACCAGCATTGTGTTTTGTAGATCACTCTGCAGAACATGATACCCCCAAGTCTGTTCGCCAAGTACGTCGTCAGATTATTTCGCGAATGCGCATGATGGTACAAAGTTCAGAAAGGGGTCCCGATTCAATTGCTCGATTGTCGTCCCACTGGATTGTCCTTGTTGTTATTGTTGTTGTTGTTGTTGTTGTTGTTGTCATTGTTGTTGCGGCAGCCGCCTGAGCATGACAGCCAACGACCTTGGGGTGAGAGGCAAAGGTGGAAGGAATGAGGGAGGGGAGAGGAGGGGAGAGGGGAGAATGAGTGGGCTGTGGGAAAGGAGGTCGAACCGTTCGCACCAGAATCGATACACGTGCCAACGGACACGGTTCACCAATTCCTCACTCACAAAGACAGCCAGACCCGTCCAAATAAATCCGATCCTGAGACTCATTAACCAACAGAGAATGCATTCCCCAGAAGCCTACGTACTATGTACACTCGCCCAACATGTCAGAACTCTCTCATGTTGCAAACAAGGTTTTGACTTCAGCGTCCAAAGGTGATGGGTCTACGAACCTTATCCAGATCGCCTCGTTCATTTATACAGTGCTGTTCGATCATGCGGGCATTACATATCTCACGGCCACCCGGTAACAACGTCAGTCGGATCCATTGTCTAGGAGCAAAGCGAATGCGCTGGGTAAGAAAGGCTACACTGGCCCTAAATCTATTATCTCCTTGCGCCTGTTCCAACACTCGACACTCAATTTCGCTCACCAAACGGTACAGTCCCGTGATCGCAAAGCTTCCACGTTCTGCCAAGGATAGAGCTTCTGAAAAGCTGTATCGGGTTGATTTTCTCCTGGCAGGACCAGTGGCGCAAGGACAGGAGCCGCAACATAGGCTGATTGTGTAGGACATTGCCTCGCAGATTCGCAGATTTCCCACTGGAGGGTGAGCGATTGCCGTTGATGTATTGCTACCCGTGGTGTAGCGGCCTTCGGTAGAGAACACTCTATGCGGGCCGAAAAAAGCAGACGTAGTGTATCTGCTGTTCGATCTGAAGAAGGATCCGAGAGAGTCCTCGTCTCCATGAACGGCCTCGCTGAGTGTTCGGCACTCTGGTCAACCGCGTTGAGGATGGTCACCACGAGTCTACTTCCAGTGGTCACCCAAGCATGCCACGCTTCTCCTCAACTGTAAACTACTCGTCGTATCCTATCCAGCAATGTGGTCGTCGAACTCCATCTGCGAGAGGGCAGGGCTGTTGTAAATCAGCGTTGGGGAATGAACCAGTTCGTCGCCGCACGTTGCTGATCAAGTTGAGCCGAATAGCCTCACTTGGTACTGAACCCACCGAGCCTTTCCGCTACTAGTACTGACAAAGCCCTGCTTTACTGTACAGTGATGTGTGGGTTGGCGATGCAAGCAACGGTTCGGAGAAGAGGGTGTGAGTAAAAGAGGGAGCGGAGCAAAAAGCAAAGGTTGTAAAACAAATCGCTCCCACGTGCGCTGCACCTTTTCATGCTGTCGCCTTGCGCAGAGAACTCATTCCTTTTCTCCATGGAGCAAGCCAAGCAAGCCGAGATCCCTCAAGGCACTACCCTCCCTCCAAGCAGGGAGGTCGCAATGGCTCTCCCCGAGATCCTCACCAACGTCCTCGTCTTCCTCGATCGACGTTCGTTAATAGAGAGCTGTTTTAAAGTGTCACGCCTCTGGCGAGCATGCAGTCAACCTTTATTGTGGCGGACACATGCCATCGATTTCCCACAGGTCATCAGCCTATTTCGCAGATCAGATAACGGAAACAAGGACGAGGACAAGGATACGGCTGCCATTGATGACAACACACAAAAGTTTTGCACAAACTGCCATCGTATCCGATCCTTAATCATCTCCATCACCGATCTCATTCCCGAGACACGTTGGCTCTCCCGTTCCCAGCCTCCCCCACTTGTGTCCGACTGCAGCCTCATGCCTCAAGCTGCGGGTCTCAAGGATCTGGTCCACATTACCATTCGGCTGGAGAGCCGCTACCTCTTTTCGCGTCAACTGCTCCCTGTCAAGGACGAAAGCTATGCCCTTCTCGGCAGGATAATCTCTCAGAATCCCGGAATCCGAGACTTGGAATGGGAAGCAGAAGGCCGCATATGGGAGAAGGATTTTGTGGAATGCTTGTTGCAACAGACGAGCAGGCATCTGAAAAGGTTATCGATCGCTGGAGAGTTTGGGAACGAGCAATGGCGAATCTTTGAGTACTTGATCAACGCAAACGAAAAGCGACGACAATGGTTACGACAGAAACGGCACCAACAAACAGGAAAACAAACAGAACCGACAGCAGCACGCGGACGAATGGATGTTGAACCAGTTAAGAAAGGAACGGGGAGTGGAGATGGAGGCCATGACACAAGTGGTGGAGGCGACGGCGACGGCGACGGCGACGGCGACGGCGATGGTGGCTGTGAGCTCAGAGAACTAGTCATCAAGGAGACTCAAAAGTATCCCACGCCGCTCGATCCGGTCTTGACAAGGCTACGCAACATTCCTGGCGTCTTACCAATCCAGTCACTCACCATTCTCGACTGTGAAGCTGCCACCTACCTTGATATATACCAGGACGAGCAGGAACCGAGCGACGCTCTCTTGACAATCCTCAGCAAGTGTCCAAACCTTGAGAAATTATGCATCTCGCATGACCTCTCATCCATCATCAACGACAGTTCGCCAAACAAGTGGAGCAAGGCCATGGCTGATTTGAAACTAACCAGCCATGACCCAATGGACGAGGATATTATCCTCGAGCGACAGCATTTTGTGGAGGATATGTTCGAAAGCTGCCCAAACCTTCGAGAGATTGAACTCGGGATGTTTTATAACCTCACGCATAACCATTGGAATCAGATGATGCAAACGTATGGTCCTCAGCTCGAGTCCTTGAGTATTTGGGGGAACGTCCTCGCATTCAGCTGTGATGCGTTCATACCTTTGATCGGTCTCCCCATGTCCCACCCCGCGAGAGACCAGCCACATCGTCTGACGCGACTCAATATCAATGGGATGCAGCATCTCAACGATTGTGCATGGATGGCTCTCTATCATCTGCCGTTACTTAAGGAGTTCAGAGCAAGGGATGTGCCTCTGGACGCGAGGAATTTGATCAAGGAGGGTGGATGGGCTTGCAAAGGATTGGAGGTGTTGGAGATCTTTATCTTGGTGCCCAGTCGATCATCACCGCCAGGATGGTCCTGGCGTTGGAGCAATCTCGACAGGTCGTGGTTAAGCCATGACCCATCCGACCAGGATGATGCAGATATCGCTTCCTTTAATGACGGCCGATCCAATAAGAAGCGGAGGGATTCCCGTGAGAACGATAACGATGACGACGGTGAAGGCGGATATGACGAGAAGATTTCATCCAAGCGAAGACGAGGTGAAGAAGAAGAAGGCTTGAGCAGGAAGAAATCGAAGGAAGGTCGGAAGAAACACAAGAATGAGAGACATATGGATAATGACGGGGGCGTCCGTCGACATCGCCGGGATCGAAAAATGTCGCCCAGGGAGTACAGTCAGCATGTCCAAACCATGGTCTGTGAAGCATTTGGTCGTCTCTCACAATTGCGCGTGCTCAGGATCGAGGGTGAAAGGGAGTATCGACTCGACGATCAGGAATGGGACTGCCTCGAGTTGACACTGGAGACAGGGCTGGATCGTCTGGTGCCGTTGCAGCACAGCTTGGAGAAGCTGATGGTATCCACATTACAGGACGGACTGAGCGGAAGGAAAGAAGTTGAATGGATAGCACGCAATTGGGTCCACCATCAGGACCTCCTGTGGCAGGAGCAGCATGCCCACCTACTGCCAGAGTCATCGCCAACATCCGCCCCATCGGATAGAGCCGGACAACCTATAAGCAGCTTTGCTAAAGGAGGCTCTAACGGCGGTATCACTTTGGACCCCGCGCCAAAATTCAAGGACCTGATAGGGGTATCGACGCGATGTACACACCATACCGTTGTGCAAGCAAACCTGAATATTGCATGGCTTCAAGAGCAGTGTCCGACTCTCAACATTGTGACGATTGACAACGAATCAAACGAGGATTTTCTCTACAGTGCTTTCCAGGACTTTTAGAAACTTCGCCCACGGTCGACTGAATTTTGAGTTTAACGACCGCAATTTGAGCCCTGCAGCCAGATCCCTCCACCGCACAACTGAAATAGCATCATAGTTACCGGGTAGTATCCACACCCGTGAAGTCAGGGGTGATGCTGTACCATTAGGAGAATACCGGCATGTGAAGGGCCCGTTGATCTGGTCAACTTGGATAAGGACGACCCGACATGATACCTCTCAATGCATACTTTGTAGACTGCAGGAATGCCCCTAGACGACATTCGAGAAACGAGTCTAGATCATGTACCAACATAACATACACAGCAGCTTCCTGTGAACAAAGACTTATCGTATTTTTCTCGGGTGCCATGTCTGGACCCGGGCTCATTCAGTGTTCCAATTCCGGCAGATGCAAAGAAGTGTGAGAACACCGTGGTAAAATATTCGTGAGAAAACGGCGAAACGAATAAAATTGGAGCCCCGGTACCTGGCAGATGGTACCACTGAGCCGGGATGCAGGTCGTCTTATAAAACCCATGGTTTCTCCCCCCCACATACCTAAACACATTCCCCAAGTCCCTGATCCTCATCCTTCATACCCCGCTCTCGAGCCGTTCCACACCATGAAGTTCTCCCTCTTCAACTCGTTCGCCGTCCTTGTTTGTGCTTTCACGGTTGTGGGCTGCACACAAGTCGAAGCCAAGAAGGACTCGATCGGTCGCCCTCGTCAAGCCCACGGCCAATGCATCGCTGACCCTGGTATGGAGATGTTTTGCGACCCATCTCAGAAGCAAATGAAGCAATTGAACAAGATTTTCGATGACGTCTATGCCAAGATCCCCTCCAAGACACTCAATGCCCATCAAAATGCCGGTATGACGGGCGCCGAACGTCGTCGCATGAATGCCATCGCACTTGCGAAAACTCAAGGTCTCTTTACCGATATCAAGGACTACTTTGTGACCTACTGGAGCAGCCTCAAGCTCATCTTCCAAGGCCAATTTGGTGAGGGTATCTTCAAGCAGCTCAAGAATGCCGGTTCCTGGTGCGAGAAGGACAATTGGATCGTGAAGGCTATCAAGGCTGGTATCAATGTTCTTTCCGGAGGAGCCTTGTCGAGCATCTGCGATTGTGTCTACCCTTTGATCAAGAGCTATGACAATTATCATCAACTTGTAGCTGATGTTGAGGCCCGTGGTCTTGTGGAGATCCTGGGCAAGTGCACAGATGGCTTGCGAAAGCTGATCAAGGATGCACTGAAATCTTTTAGCAATGAGAAGAGGCCCACTATTAATGCATCCTCCTGAGATGCATATCCTCTCTTGATGCATTGAACCCTTCCCAACGGACATTGGTTAGCTGCTAATAAACGCACACCTCTTCTCTCATAATGCATGGGTCTGGCTGCAAATATGCGTGTATGGAGGGAGGAAACATATGGGATTTGTCGCTGGATGCATCGATCCAGCGATGGTCATTTTGCTGGTTGTCAAGCTATTAGACTTTTTCTTCTTCTCATTCATGTGCATTGCAAAGAGCTAGATAGGATGTTGTTCCAGACCTCTCATGTCAACAGGCTCGCTGATATCCGATCAGATCAAGGTGTCAGTTGTGACCAAGAGTGACCATTTTGTCACTGATGAATCCCCACTGCAATAAAATGAGGACGCCTGCGGAAGCCTTTCTTCTTTGTCCTCTCCACCTTCCTCCAATGAATATGGAATGCGCAAACTCTAAACCGAAGTCCCCCCATCCAACCATCCCCGCACTGGTACTGATGCTCTTTCCTTCTTTTTCTTGGCTGTGTACTGTGTAGTGGAGCTGTCGGCCATCGACCGTGGGGCTGGCGGTGGAAGGGCCCCGAGGGTGCTCTGCCCACAAGGCATCATCACCCTCGGTCGTTCCATCGGGACAAGCACCGTTTGGAGCGGTGCATTCTTCTACGGCTCTGCCTCGGTAAGTTGAACGCGCGTCTTGTAACCATGTTCATTGTGCTCAAATCCTATGCAACATAGAAGTCCAGCGCCTAAATTTTTTTCACACGTTCCCAAAAGTCGCGCTTTGATCGTTTACTCACTCATTCACCTCTTCCGACCGCAATCATCGTTCTTTCTCAGTATGAATGACACCAATGAGAAACAAGCTGGCCCAGCCCTGGTCGCCAGCCATCTAACGAGCAGAGCGACCGCCATGTCTATTCCTGAGATCCTTTCCAACGTCTTCGCTTTCTTGGACCGGTACTCATTGCGGTGCTGTGGTAAAGTCTCGCGACTCTGGCGCGCTCACAGTCAACCTTTCACCTGGAACACGAAAAACATTACCACCCCATATTTCCTCGGTGTGTTGTTCGGGCCTGACGGGAGCGAAGGCGAGGGCGACGACGACAGTGACAGTGGGAAGGGCAAGGGCAAGGGCAAGAACAACAAGCAACTCCTCGCCAAGAAGATGCAGCACTTCGCCAACAACTGCTCCCATATCCGCTCCTTGGTTGTCTCCGATCCCTCTCAAACAGACAGGAAAATGCCAATCGAATTTTGCTGGATTCTGACTCCTGCACCTCCACCGTTCCGTCTACACAACGTTCCCTCACGCAGTCGTCGATCTGAAGGTCTTAGGAATCTGTCCAGTCTTACTTTTCAAACAGCCTTGAACTCACCCCGACAGCTCGGTTCCACGGAAGCCACAAACTTTTGTATCATCGTAGGCACGATCCTTTCACAGAACCCGAGAATTCAAGCTCTTGAGTGGGGTATGGGTGGTGAACTATGGCCACCAGATTTGGTGGAACATGTGCTGAAACGGGCGAGCAAACAGCTCAAGACGCTATCGATCGTAGGCTATTTCATCGGAGACGAGGCTCACATTCTGGAATATTTGATCGACGCGAATGACAAACAACAGCGTCGGCATCAGCAAGAACAACATTCGCCACGGGAAGAAAAGTTGAACGAGAACGTCAACGGAGTGCCGTTGTTGATGAAAAATCGAGCAGGCTCGAAAGGGACGATGGCACCGATGGAAATGACGACGACAGTACTGCCGGTGGTAGTGGCGGTTGCAGCGAACTTGAGGAGCTCGTGCTCAAGGTCGTTGATCCCATGAGCATCCGAGGACCTCCGGAACTGGACTGGATGTGGCTCAATGACATCCGTGGAGCCTTGCCCATCCGTGCGCTGACTCTGCTCAACCCTGAAACAGACAAGCTCATAGAGCGTGATGAATACGATGAAGATTGGTCTGCTCATCAACCAAACGGTTCCCTCATGGCGATCCTTAGCAAGTGCCCTTATCTCGAGAAGCTCTGCGTGACTTTTGACGATCCATGCCAGTCGCTTGCTTCAGCGAAATACAGGTTCATGGACGAAATAAGAACTGATCCTCATTTCGTTCGGTTTCCTTGCCGTCTTATCCTGGTTTCCGAGACATGCGATTTTGTAGAGAAGATGTATGAAAGATGTGCAAGACTTCGAGAGATTGAGTTCGGGATGGCCTACCAGTTCACGACAGACCATTGGATCGAGATGATGAGAAGCTATGGTGCCCAGCTTGAGTCTCTGAGCGTTTGGGGGAACCTTTCAAGTTTCAACTCGAAAGCGTTTATGACCATGATCGGCCGACCTATCTCGCATTTTACAAGAGATACACCTCACCAACTGACTCGGCTGAACATCAGCGGAATGGAACACTTGCAAGAGTGTGCATGGATGGCTCTTTACCAGCTACCACAGCTCAAGGAGTTCAGGGCGAGAGATGTACCTTTGGACGCGAGGGATTTGACAATGAAGGATAATTGGACCTGTAAAGGTTTAGAGGTGCTGGAGATCTTTGTTCTGGTTCCCAAGTCCTCTCAATGGTTCTGGTGCGACTCTTGCGAAGAATGGGCCAAGGACGCTATGTGTTGTCGAAAGGATGTTGCAATCGCTGCCGCAGAGGACGAGAGCGAGGATGAGAGCGAGGATGAGAGCGAAGGTGAGAGCGAGGACGACCATGAGAACAGGAATGGTGATGGTCAGGACAGTGTGACGATTGCAACGAAAAGGAAGCGTAAAGGTACAGGAGGCACGAGAAAAACCAGCAAAAGAGCAAGGAAAGAGCCAAGTGAACAGACAGCGGAAAGGGAAATCGAAAATGGTAATACCACGCCCATGGACAGGAATGAGGACTCTGCTCGAAACCAAGACGATCGAGACCAGAGTTTCCAGCGGTACAAGCAAGTTCAGATCAGGGTGTGCGAGATGATCGGTGGCCTCACTGGACTGCGTGAACTCAGAATCGAGGGTGAGAAGGATTTCGCCTTCAGTAACAACAAGTGGGACTGTCTGGAGCTGACACTGGAGACAGGATTGGATCATCTGAGGCCCTTGCGAAAGAACCTGGAAACGCTGGATGTCCACACGTTGCATGAGAATCTAGGCGGACAAAAGGAGGTCGAGTGGATAGCGCGCAATTGGATCCATCACAAAAATCCTCGCTAGTTGGAACAGCACCCCTCAACTTACTCAACGACATCTTCAGCATCAGCAGCATCTCTCGGAGGAGAGGGATCTGAACAGAAAGGGAATGCTTTGATGTCTGACAACAGTGACAATTTCATCGCTCCCTACCCCAAATTCAGGAGATTGCGCGGCATCTCGGAGTATGGCATGGTTCATGACTGAGACAGAAGACAGTTGGGATGATATGGACGACATGAGCGAGAAATTAGAGTGGCTAGTGTAGCTCGAATTTGAATGCAAAGTCGGCGCTTTTTGCAACTTATCAGGGTGGCGTGTAGGGGTGCGTATCGTATGGAGGTATCGCGACCCAAGGAATTGAAATTGATCGCATAGTGCAGTAGGATGTGCGAGGCTTAACGGTGCATCTGGGCCTCATTCCTCTCAGCTGTATTGGCACGATAGTCGGGATGGACAAGGTTCTAGAAAGACTGCTCACGGGATCGAGGTCAACATCAGCATTAGGACAGGAAGAACAAGGATACAAGGGACTCGCAAAAGGAGGCAAAAGGAGGCAAAAGGAGGCAAAAGGAACGTTGAACGCGAGCTGACGACGACGGGGGAAG
>Ga0247824_10001094_pt1 | contig 14451 bp, 11 predicted proteins | sample 13C_PalmiticAcid_FD_194412 | JGI IMG/M metagenome (GOLD analysis project Ga0247824, IMG submission 194412) | Soil microbial communities from agricultural site in Penn Yan, New York, United States - 13C_PalmiticAcid_Day48 | ecosystem: Environmental > Terrestrial > Soil > Agricultural land... | reverse complement strand
GGAGAGGCTTGCGAGGGAACGGGAGAGGGAGGAGCGGGAACGGCAGCAGCAGCAGCAAGGAGGTGAGAGCGGGAGGAGGGTGAGTGGGGGCAGTTTGGGGAGCGTGGGAAAGGCTATGTGATGTGACAAGGACTATGTCGTTCGTTCGCCTGTGTGTGTCTGCGTGGTGTGTGAATTGTATGAGGGATGGCGTTGGGAGGGATTTTGTTTCCACTTTTTTGTTGTCTGTTGTATTGACCCCCTTGAATGGGGCAAGAAGAAGGGAGGGGAGGGAAGGGGAGGATTGATTCTGTCTTCGGTCCCCAGCGTCAGCCAGCCACTCACTCCAGGGGTTGGAATTTGACCTGTGCGGTCAGACACCACTCTCCCCAGTGGCGTGTACCAACCAAGGCAAAGAAGAACTCACGGTCCCCGACCAGAGGTGCGTGGCTGTCTTCACCCGGCCTAAAGGCTCATGCTGACGGCCATCGCTAGATCCCGTTGCCAATGGCACATGCCTCCTTCCTCTTGGGTCACCAAAAAAGGGGTGGGTGTGCTGCAGGGACAGGACAGGACAGGACGGAACCCCCTTTCCGAGGGTCTGTATTGTTTGGGATGAGGATGAGGGATGAGATGAAAGAACGAAGGGAATGAGGCACAGAAGATGAAAGACGAAGGATACCCCCGACGCTCGCTTGACCAGCTAAAAGCTCTGCCTGCGCATGAGAATATGATTTGAATTGTTTCTGCTCGCCTTGTTGAGTTGATTGACATTGACATGGTTGTACTCGGTGTGACCGACGAATATCATGAGGCCGTCCACATGAGATTCATTCGGGCTCTGCCTGCTTTGTTCTATTCCTTGCTTGTTCTCTGCGGCTACGACGTAATCCAGAGCCCAGGGCTCCGATTCACGACCGTGCAAACACATTCACGTTCGCATCATTCTTTGTGGGATTCAGGCTCAGGGGTATGCAATTCCAAGGCGAGCCACTTGATCACGAGTACTCAAGAGCTGGCTGGGCCAACACACACCACCGTCATCGTCACGCAATCCGCCAACCTGCATTCATGCATTGTCAATTCTTCCAATGGCTGCTCCCCATCGCTACCTCAGATAAGGCCGGCCCAGGGGCAGACCCAGCAACCACAAATGCTCCTCCCCAGCTGAACCCTCAGCTCGCTCGCTGCGCTGTGCCGCCAGGGGCAAGCTCTCCCGTCCCGCTCCACACCACACTTCCCACAGAACGCCGCCTGATTGGCCACCACCGCGCAACGCGAACCCGACTCGAAAAGTCGCGGCACGCGTCCCGCCGGGCGCGGGGTTCCTCAGCAACCAGTTTAATTGGTCTGCAGCCACTCAAGCTTCCTTTCCCAAGCCAACGACCGAGGGCGCAAGCAAGCCAACCCCTCCCCCTCACAGGACCTGCTTCCTTCAATCAATCAATCAATCAATCAATCGTCCCGCCCTGACCGCTGCCGCTGAAACCGGATCGATTCCCCTTGTCGCCAGCTCATCCATCCATCCATCCAATCCATCGTACACTCGGATATTCAATTCCTGGGCCAGCAAACAAAGCCCATCCATCCATCGCATCCCCTGTCGTCGTACACAACGCAAACTTTAGGTCCTGCGTTCCGTCCCAAAACCAATTTGACTAATTGACCGGGAAAAAATGTAGTCGTAAACAAAGGGAAAGTTTTGTCGAGGCGAGGCATGCCATGCCGTTTGCTTCGCTCGGGTGTTGTTTCGGTGTGACGTCGCAGTAGGCAAGTGGGGGAGGTGTCGTGAAATGATGTCCGTAGACCAGTCTCGAAAGGGGGGCCGATTAGTGAAGGGTTGTAGAAAAATCACCGGAACGCCAATGCTTCCTTCCTTCCAATCAAATTGAGACCGAAAGGGGAGATAAAAACAAAAACAAAGTGAAGCGCAGCTGGGTGTTGTGCTGAGGGGATATCAAAAGGCAGATGTAAGATGGCGACTCGGTTGCCATGAGCAAGTAAAGGGGGATGAAAAGGAGTAGGTGAGATGAGCAAAATGATTGGGAGCTTCGTTCCGTGGGATACGTCGCCGCGTCTCTCATGACGGCAAGTCGTCAAACGTGAGGCGTCTCCTAGCCACGCTCCGCGGTGTCTTGCCTCCTGCAAGGTTGGCAGGCGTCTTCCAGGGCTTTTGGGCCGGGCTCGGCGTCATGTGGAGGAACTCCGCAAAGTCGAAGCCAAGGCCGGGTGTTGCGGGGTAGGGGTTGCCGCCGCCGGGGGTGGTCATCATGGACGAGGGCAGCGCCAACTTTGCCCTAGGTGGTGGCGTGGAAGGCGGGTCCATCCTGCTCCGGGGCGGGTTGGCAGGCGAGGGCGATGCTGCTAGATACAACAGCAGATCCGCACCCTCCTCGCCGGACTTGGTCTCGTGTGCTGCTGGCCTGTCCCTGGGCTTCTTGGCTAAGGCGCGGCTCCGCATCGGCGGCGTCCTAGGCGGCGATACCCGGATATGGCTGGCGTGGAACGAGTGCGTGGGCAGGTCGTCCTCGTCGTCGGAATTGGCGGCGTAGTTGGTCGTCGTGAGGACGTCGCTGATCTGCCTCGACCCCGAGTAGAATGACAAATCAGGGCCGGCTGACGTCGTGAAGTGCTGTTGCCGTCTTGGCTTGAGGGGTGATGACTGGGTGAAATGGTGGTGACTCGAGAATGATCTGTGCGTGGTCGGGGACTGGCGGAAGCGCTTGCTCGGACTCGAAAACCCATCGTCAAACGAGGCCAGGTAGGTGCGTTTCCTATGCCCAGTGCTGCCATTGCTGGACCCAATGGCATCCGAAAACAGGGGGGCTTTGAGCGGCGAGCTCATCAGTGTCCTGGTGGGGTATGGCAGATCTGAGGCGCTCGAGGATGAGTCGGACAAGATGTCGCCATCCTGCAGCCGCCGTCGGCGCATTTCCTGCTCAAACTTGGGTTCGATTGTGTCCAGCGTCTCGTTGACGAGGTTGTGTTTCGTCTTGAACTGGGCGAGGGCGAGTCGGTTCTGTAACCTCCGGGCCATCTGAGGCAAAAGGCAGTCCCTGTCAGCGCAAAATCCCCGACAAATCTGCCCCAAGGGAGGCAGAGCAGCCATGCCATACCTTGCTGATTTCGGCCCTCTTGAGCACCCTGTCCGCCACAGCCTCGGGCTGTTTCTTCAGCGGCGACGACATCATCTTGCTTGCGGGTTGTTTTGCACGCATGCAACAAGTCGAGTCTCTTCTTGGTGGTTGTGGGCAGAAGTTTGGGGCAGGGAGATTCGAAGGTCGGAGGGTTGATTGGACGGGTACGAGGTCACGGCACTGGGCGCCTAAACCTGCCGTGAACGAGGGCGGACGGAGGAGATGCCCGAGGTGCCGTCGAGAAGGGTTTGTCGGCCGCCACAGAGGGTTTGTGCAATGGCAAAAGCCTCAGACTGGTTCCCGGCTGGTCACTCTATTCGGCACAGAGCCGCCGGCGCTTCTCAGGGCGGGAGCAGAACGAGTTGGACAGGTGGTGAGGTCGGAGAGCCGGGGCAGGAAACAGGAGCAAATTCACATCCATTCCTGTGGAAACCGGCAGATTACAGATTACCTGGGCTACCTGCCTGCCTTACCGAGCTGAGCACTGGCCCACTGGCTGCAGCTGCGGCACAGGGCGAATTGGCGGCAGCTTGCCAGGCTGCCAGGGGTTGCTTTGGCCAGCAAATTTGTTGGTTGCATTGTGCCTTCCTGGCGGTTCCATTCAAGGTGATCCCCACCCAAAGCAAACAACGGGCAAGAGCTCTGCCCTGGACCAGCAGCCCTGGTGTTGCAACTCCACCTCAGCTCGATGACAATGGTCCGGGGCCCCTGGCGACGAGATGCGGCACACAGCAACGGCTTGCTTGGAGAGCGAATTCCGGAAACATTCCAGCAGACCTTGACAACGAGACAGCCAAAACACTCGACTAATTTGAGCAGTGCCGTTTCTTTACACAGGAAATTCCGGCTGGTGTCCCGGGCTACGACATCATAGCTGTCTCGATATACCTGGGGGCTCGGGGGCTCCACTGGCTCGAAAAGGCAGGTTGGCAGCCAGAGAGATGCAAAGGCGTGTCATCTGAGTGGTGGGCTGGTTTACGAGTGCAATTGGATTGTCTCGAAGAGACAGCCATTGCTTGGACCACATTGCATGCATGGATCGGGAGCTCCCTGAACATGCAGGGCGGCTGTTCTGCACGCACAGCAAAGCGCAAGAACCCTTCATACAGAGCCAACTCCACGTGCAGCGCCGGACTCGCATTTGAACTTCCTACCTAATGAACACACACTTAACACTCACCGCCGCAAATGGGTGGCATCCGCAGCAAGCTTCAGACTGCTCCGCTCTGCTCTGCCTTCCAGGCTTAGACGATCGTGGCTCTCACCTCGTGTTCGCCGCATCCGGTCAGCCAGGAGCCCTCCGCATCCCCACGGTAAATCGTCTGAAATCGCACCATCAGCCCCATGTTTTGTAATGTCAGACATTACCTTACCTGCTGAAGCCCTCCTTGACTGAGTGCCAGTGAAATGGTGCCTTAGTGCTGAGTCTATTGCTCCGTGGAGGGTTGCCGACACAGTGGGAAGACGGGGCACACAGTCAGCAGTCAGTCGAAAGAGGAAAGGCTCCTCCGTCAACACTCATCGCGCCTGACGACATCGTATTCCACCCCACGAGCCGCAGCGATTGCTATTTCCTCCTTGGGTGGAGAGGATGAACAAAATACGGAATTGCAGAACCCTGAAGGGTTTCGTTGCCTGCAAGCCCCATTCTTCAACGCAGCAATTCCCGTCCTCCTCAATCCTTCCATGCCCGTTCTACACCTCCACTCCCTTTGCAACAGCGCGTGCAGCAAGTGTGCCGCAGCCTTCGGGTTTCCCTGTTTTGAGCTTGCTGGGCCTCTTCCCGGATCCTGGATCCACCATCCCTCGCTTCCCTGGTCTGGCCCAACAGCGGCATCCGATCTTCGATCCGATTTCGAAGCAAAAAGCGAGGAACAAGCAGGCCGTGGGCCCTGCAGCTGCCCTGCTTCACCCCCCCGACTCCTACCCACCCGCAGCGATCAACGGACCAGTGGTCCGGCTCCTGAACCTGCCTCCGTCTCCATCACCCACGCCCGCATCTTGAACCTGCGGCATATCGCTTGGATCCAAGAGAGCAATTTGGAGCTGCCCTGCTCGGAACACGGCAGACAGGCCCTGGCCCCTCCTGCAGCAAATACCTACTTTATCCTATCGCGAATCGGCCAACCACCCAATCGACGGCAGGATGTAACCGCGGCCAATTGAGGATTCTCACATACGTCATCTATCGCTCAGAAACCACAACCGCCGCGCCAGCTCAGTACATAGTGGGGAGTCGAGAAAGGTTTGGCTGGTTCTGGCAGCCTGGGAAGTCTGGGAAGTCTGGACGAACTACAAGCCAGGACTTGAAGGTGGCAGAAGGCGGGACTTTTTGAGAACTTGGGTGACACGGCCGATTTCAGAATCACTTGCACGACAGTGTCTTCGACTCGGTTTCACGCTCCACAGCCTGGATTACGACAATCGCTGGTGACAGATTTCCTGGAGGGTTCCAGTCACATATATGCGCGACATTTCACTCGTTTGGTTTCTGTCGCCATTGTTATCTGAGAACGAACACCTCGAACAGCTTTTTCCAAACCAGCCATGGCGCCATCCTTCTTGAATTTCAAGGAGCTGCGGAGACGGTCGAGAGCGAGCTTCAGGACCGAACGGTCCACCGACGAGTCGAGCGAGGCTAGCAACAACACAACTCCCACAAGCGGCTCATTGACGCCACCGTCTATTGGAGCAGTCTCAGATCCGGCCCTTGACCTGCAGCTCAAAGACCAACTACGACCCTCTCTCCCTGCTGCGATCCCAAGACCACAGCCGAATCCCTATCCAAATGGCGCCAGCAACCGATACAGTGTCTCCGGCATGGTTGGCTTGGGGTCCCCAGTCCCCGGAGGAAGGGGACCGAGCTTACCCGTGTCCCAATACTCGCCTCAAATCACCAATGTGGCAGATAGCTCCTGGGTGAGTGGTGCCCTAGGGAGTCCGGGGGTCAAAGGGCCATTCGTGTCTCAAGACTCGTGGGCCTCTGTTTCCCTCCAAGCGTTATGCTCACAAGCAGCAGGTCTACCAAAAAGTGCTTCTTGTCAATGGCACGATCGGCGACCCGTCCCAGTCTCTTGACGGCACGCTTACTGTGAGCCGACTCGACGACAGCTTCCCCGCTCTCTCATGGCCGGTACACAACTCTCGATTCAAAGCGTTGGTGTATTTAATGCCTGGCGCCAACCGTCTGCGGTTCGACTACTCCAGCCCCAAGCTCGCCAACAGTGGATCCTCCAACCCTATCCATGCCTCTTACCTGACCGTCCACATGATCCCCCCTGTTGGCGCCCCTCCATTGCAACTGGCTATCCTTCTTGCAAAGGACTCACCGGGCACGTTCGATGCAGTTCCGGCACGGATCGAGAGGGAAGGGAACTCGCTGGAGGTCGCAGTGCGCAAGTTCCGTATGGCTGCATACCTCTGGCAGGCGTTTACAGCAGAGCAGATGTGGCGCAACAAGCTTGGGCGTCGCGCATTCAGGTTCGAAGAGGAATGGACCACGGGTGCGGCAAACTACAGGGACAGAGAGAATGGCACCCTTCGATCCGAAGCCCGAGTCCACGTTATCCGGACCGACAAGACGGTGGCCGAGCTCCGGGATCTTAACCGTGCACAGCAAAACAAGGACGCCAGCGACTCGGGGGGCCTATACGGTATCACTGCAGACGCAGTGCGTGATTACTTCAAACCGCTCCCCGGCCAGAAGCTGTACGTGTCAGTCCTGCTTTTAGATGCACACTGGGACACGAATTCCAAGACGATCGTCGGACACGCCGCGCTGGGAGGGCAGGTTGGCGATATGCACCTGGGCATTTTCGGGTCCCACTGCCTCCAAAGTTACCCGGCGAGCTTCGAAGAGATAGTCCCGGCCTTCACAGACTGCACCCCAACCGACACCAACCACGTTGGCAACGACTGCAACGATGCCGGAAGCTCCTGGGAGGCTGCCAACATTGGCATCGGCGCCCACCTTCACGAGACCGGCCACCTGTTCGGCCTCCCGCACCAAGAAAGCGGCGTCATGCTGCGCGACTACGTCACGCTGAACCGAACCTTCCTGACGCGCGAAGCCTACTCGACCCGCACCCGCTCCAAGGGCGGGCCTGTCTCCCAAGAAGACGAGTGCACCTGGCACCGTCTCGACTGTCTTCGCTTCCGCAGCCACCCCTGCTTCCGCCTGCCCAACGATCCCATCCTGAACCCAGACGACAGCGTCCAGGGCTGGCCCATGGAAGGGGGCGGCTCCCTGGCCGTCACTGCCGCCACGGGTGTGGCCTACCTCGAGCTATACGCCGAGGGTGACGACGTTTGCCGCGCCTGGATCGAGTACGCTCCCGAGAACGGCGGGCCGGTCCACCGCATGGTCACGTTGAGCGAGCAGGACTTGCGCAGCAGACTGCCGGAGGGCAATAAGCGGAAGGGAAAGCTTCGGGTGTCGATCAAGTCGTACGGGGGCGGGTCCTTGGAGATTGACGACTTTTCCAAGCTCTGTTCCAAGGAAGCGGCATGTCTGAAAATCCCCAGCGCGTTGCCAGGGCTACCCAAGGCGGCGCTCCGGGGGATGAAGTTGGGCTTGTCGCAGATGGAAGGGTCGGAGCCGCATGAGTTTGTGTTTACGAGCGCGCTCAGGCAGGACCGGGTGCTGTCAAAGGTGGTGTTTTATCACGGGTTTGCCGTGGATGGCATCGAGTTTGTCTATGACGACGATTCGAGGCAGTTGTTTGGCAAGAAGGGGGGGAAGGAAGGCGGAGATACTTTTGACATGGGTAAGCAGAACCTCCGCTGTTTCATGTCAATCTGAGAAGATACTGACCAAATGACACAGATATCCGCCGCGGCGAATACATCACGGGCTTCTTTGTCCGCTCTGGGTTCTGGATCGACGCCATCCAGGTCTTGACCAGCTTGGGCAGGAAATCCCCCTTGTTTGGGAACCCCCATGGCGGTGATCCGTATGTCTTCCCCATCTCTCTCTACCTTACCCTCCCCTGCCCAGTATACTGATCTTTCCGCCCAGACACACCTTGATACCTCCCCGAGGCTACAACATCTGCGGTGTCACGGGCAGCTGTGGCCCCTGGCTGGATGGCTTCTCTCTTATCATCACGAAATGAATGTCCCGACACCTACGGGATATAATCCATAATGTTGTTTTCTTGCGGCTGAGACAACACACGCACTGAAGGTTACAGTAGCGGACGACCTGCACCTTCCTTCCTTAATACTCACTCCCTTCCCCTGCGTCGTTCCTTTCCCAGAACGCCTGACCTACTACCCTCCCTCCCACCACACACATCCGGGATGATGAAACAACGGACGGACAGACGGTCTCATTACCCTACCCTACATGGTAGTCCTTTGGGCTTGATGGCTTTGGTTCAACTTGAGAAGGAATCAGAAACAAGAAGAATGGTTCGGTCGGCTCCAGTTTTGGCTTGCTTTGGGATGGTGGTGTGGTGTTTTTTTGGTTGGGAATTGTGATTTTGAGGTGTGGTGATACCTAGGTACGGTAAATTAATTCCCTACTCCTACCTACCTACCGACCTACCTTACCTAGGTACCTACTACCTACGGGTATGATACATCCCTGTGGCGCGGGCGGGGACGGGATATACATAGAGAGGATACATACATGCATACATACACGCGGGTTCTGAAGGGGGTAATGATGGAGGGAATAGAAACGGGTGTTGTAATGTTGTTTGAGACACATGGCTTGGTGATAGATGAGGTTTGTGAAGTGTTGATTGCAGTTGTGTCAGTCGGAAGTGTTGCCTTGCTCAACGCTTCCTTCACTTGCTTGGAACCAGCCCCGGCTTGGGTACTGTAGTGGGCGGTTGTGTTTCGATCTGGAGTTGATTAAACTAGCTAGCTAGCGATTAAAACACGCAGAGGGCATTGAGCTTCTTGGACTGCCGTTTGGCTTGTGTGATTCTTGTCTCCCCTCGTCACCCTTTGCGGATAATCGGCGTGTAACAAGGTTGAACCGAGATGGGAGGCAGACATGGCGGGCTTACATGTGGATGAGGGGGGAAGATAGAATAAGTAAAGAGAAATGTTTTGATCAGACAGCCCGTGGTTTTTCCTTTTTCCGTACCTTCTAAATGGCTACAAAACAGCAACAAATGGGCCTCGACGGATAGCACACCCTTGCTTCACCCCCAACATCACCAGACGCAGCCAGTATACGTTGTGATTCATTCCCCTTCCCTAGCTGGGCCACCAAGCTACCTTGAGATCCTCATCCTCTTATTCGCTATCCTCATCCTCATCGTCATCCTCTTCCTCTTCACTGCTCCCCTCCTCGTCAGCATTCTCCAACCACTCCACCAGCACGCGGCACTTCTCCTTGAGCGTGTTCATCGACTCGCCCTCGGCGGCCCTCTTGTCCGCCCACCACGCCAGGATGCCCTCCTCCTCGAGCACGTCCAGGCTGTATAGCTGCTGCAGCAGGGCGGCTAGCAGAGCCCCCGCCCGCGCCGCCTCGAGGTCCCGGACGCCAAGCAGCGCCCTCTGCATAGCCAGCGCAAACTCGGCCTGCTGCGCGACCTCCTCGCCGCCGACGCCGACCTCCTTGACGAACTTGACGGCACCCCGCTTGGAGGTGAGGGCCTCGCCGGCGGCCTTGGTGGGCTCGAGGGCGCCCTGGGCCGGGGTCAGCAGCTCAGCGGCGCGGCGGACAAAGGCGACGGCGATGGCGCGGCGCATGGCGCTGTCCGAGGCGTTGTTGGCGAGGCGCAGGCCCATGAACTCGAGCTTGGCCGAGTCGAAGTCGTCGCTGTCGTCGGCGCGGAGGGCGTCGACGAGCCCGTTGACGGCGTCGGTGTGGAAGCCGTCGTCGGGCTTGGAGGCGTCGTCGGACGTGAAGGACGAGAGGCGGTCGCGCGCCTGGCCGAAGTCGCCGGCTTGCAGGTCGCCGGCCATGGAAGCGTCGTCGTCCGAGTCGTATTCGTCGTCCGAGGCGAGGGTGGAGATGGACGAGGTGGAGAGGTTGAGGCCCTCGAGCGAGTAGATGAGGGAGCTCTGCAGGATGGCGGGGTCTCGGTTGTCTCCGTCTTCGTCGTCGGATTCGTCTTCGTCATGGACCACTTCGTACACCGCGCCCTTGCCGCCCTTGCCGACGAGCGCGGTGTCGGTTTTGACGGGATGTTTGTCGTCTGTGAGGGCGGAAATCCGTGCTGGTGGTTTTGACGGCAGCTGGACGCCGCTGTCGATGTGTACGTTGTAGGACAGGAGAGAGCCCTCGGGGACACGGCAGTTCGCGCCAACCACGACGGAGCCTCCCAGTACCGAGTGGACGACGGTGGTGCCATCCCCTATTGTGGCATCGTCCCAGATATAGCTGTTCTCGATCCTGACGTTCTTCCCAATCCTGCACCTCCGCCCAATGATGCTCCCGGAGATGGTGCTTCCAGTCTTGATTGTCGTCCCCCTCCCAACCGCAGACTGTGAGACCTTTGCTCCCCTTTCAGCCACAACATTGTCCTCGACGTAGCTGCCGTCTTTTACCCTCCTGTATGTCTGGCCGTGCAACAGATTGCTGTCCGGTGCAAAGGGGAGCGTCCACCGCTCGAGCACATCCTGGCTGATGCAATCGTACATCTGGAGATTGCTGGCTCGCGCAGCATAGCCGTCGTCGAGGATTTCGGCGTACAGCATCTTTCCGTTCAGCTCCCAGTCCTTTAGCACGCCGTGCAGGAAGTTTTTCCTCGGCAGCTCGTAGTCGAAGCTTTCTGACCACAGGGCGAGCACGTCTGGAGTGCAGATATCGATGCCGCAGTCGACAAGATCGGTGCGGACCTCGAACTCGCCGTGGGAGAAGACTGCGGGGTCCAGGTTGACGTAGTGTTCGCTCTGGAGCGGGTGTGTCTCATCATACTGCAGGCAGCGCCCTGTTGTTGGGTCGACGACAAATACGGGCGTGATCCCCCTGGCCTTTGCTGCGCGGTGGGGTTCCTCCCCAACGGAGCGCAGGACCACGGTCATGCAGGCATCGCGGTTGGCTTCCCTCCTTGCGCGGTGCTTTGCCAGAGCGGCGTCCAGCTGGATGTTTGACACCAAGTCGCCATGGACGAGCACAAAGTCGCCCGAGATGATGCTGCGCTTGTCCAAGTCTCGGAGGAAGTCGCCGATCGAGTGGGCATCGGAGACGCGGATGAATTCGAGGGAGGTGAAGGGCGAGATGGCGCTGCCAGGATTCCAGCGGGAGGAGTCGTGGATATAGTGTTCAATGTCCTCGGAGTGTGCGCCGCAGTAGATGAAGACCTCTTGCACGCCGTTGGAGGCCAGGAACTCGAGGGTGTATTCGATCACGGGGACGTTAACCAGGGGAAGGAGGCACTGGGGGCCGGTCTCGGGGTTAGCATTGGTGCGCAAGCGGTGAACATTTGCCGCATCAACATACCCTCGGGGTCTCGAGTGTGAAGGGGCGGAAGCGGTCCTGGAACGAGTCGGCCAGGATGACAGCCTGCAGCACATCCTCTCTCTTCTCGTCGGCGCCGGGCTTGGCGGGCTTCTTTGCCTTGCCCGCTGCCCCGCCCTTGCCGCCTTGCTTGGACATTCCAATGTTTCTGGGTTGCTGCCGCTGTCGCTGTCGCTGTCGCAATCAATCACCAATCTCAGCTCGAGGTCGGGGCTGTTTACAATAGAGCCAAAAAGACAGCTTTGCTGGTCGCGGGATGGTTGAAGCGCCAAATCGCATCAGGTGTGAGTCAAAGGCCGACCAATTCGCATGCACGCTCAAAGTTCAATGGTGGGGTGCGGGGTGATTTGTGGCTGCAAGGCTGAGAGACGAGGCGCAGGGCTGTGATTTATGGGACATGCCGTCTGAGGCCAGGTTACGACCCTCAAATACAACTAATTGGCAAACCATTCGACCTCAAGAAGAGGCAACTGATGCGTTCCTCACAACTCTTCCTCCAGTGAAATAGAATGGGTTTAGCGAAAAAATATAGCTGAGAGGTCAAAGCTAACACACACATTCACATTTTGATTGCCACAGCCTGGAAGCATTCGAAATGGGAGGCTCTGTTTCAGGACTATGCATGTATCGAGCAGGAATTTACTATTGTAACATGGAATCTTTGAACAAGCTCCATGTCGAGTGTCGACTTGAGATCTTCATTGTCAACACCTTCAGGACTGATGGACGGGGTAATTCAACACCGAATGGCGAGGAGCTTCGAGCTTGTCGTCGACTTCTGCAGCTGGGAGTCGCCAAGGCCCTAGCGAGAGCTCTGGCCCACTTGCGGCCAGCGACGCAAACGGCGCTGTCGCTGCAACCCAAGTTTGCCAATCAAGATTGGCGCAGGGCATGCGGTGACGAGCCGAACCCAAAGTCCGAGATTGCGGCGCACCGAAAGGCCGGCCCAGACCACGCTGGCCTTTCCTCCTTCCCGATGCATCGGTTTCAGAGCAGGGAGTGGTCAAGCGACTCAAGCCAAGGCTTTGACCCTGGAGATCTCTGCGACCGCATTACCTGAGATACGAAATCCCTTAGGTCAGAGTAACTACCTTACACCGTACACGCGGGACGGGAGCGAGACTGGCTGTTGTCGAACTCGTAGAGGTGGTGTGCGTGCCATGGCCATCCAAGTCTGCAGACAGCGACAGAGTTTTAGACATCGGCAACTGTAATAATCAACCTGCAACAGCGCACAACAAACTGCCACTCCTGTTTCACTCTCACTTCCACTTGGGTTCTCCGTATCAGGCCACAAATAGTATTCGATACCTGGTAACTGCCGCCCGGGCCTTCGGCGCTGCAACGACACGGGCACCCCAGCCGGGTCCAGCCCCAGCGCCGAGCCGTTCCAGAACGCGACAGGCCCTCATGGGACAAGGAAAAGGCTGCAGAGCTGACGCAGCGCGTAACACAGCGGCGCTCCGATTTCGTGCAGCGAGGGTCTGAGGTGTTTCGTAGTGATCGTCTCCGGGGACAGATGGGATGACAAGCCGGGATGCGAGTCCCAGGAACAGGGTTGACAGAGGAACTTCAACAGCTCGACAGGAGGAGGGAGACGAGAACGGCACTGACGGCGAAAAGAGGAGAGAGAGAGAATAGACACGCAGTCTGCTCATAACTGTCTCTTGACAGCTCAGCGCCCGTCGCCCGGCCCGATTGACGTTGGGGCTTCTGCCCTTGCCCTCAGGGCTAACTAGCTCGCAAGCCAGCCACCACCGTACCACCACCACTCCCACAGCCAGCGGCGCCGGCAAGAGGGTCAGCAGTGCGAACTCGCTTGTTCGCTCCCTCGCGACCCGAAAAGCTGCGCTAGGGGATGGGCTGGACCGCCCGCCAAGCACCCAAGCGCTGCCGCTGTCGGCTCACTTTGACGTCCAGCCCCCATCTCCGAACGAACTGGACCCTCACTCACTCTTGAAAATAAGTTTGCGTGGTACATACATAACCAAACGACAGCAGACACACATGCCGTTACCACCCCGTTCCGTTTGCCTGTCGGTCAGTCCCAGTCCCAGTCCCGTCCGCCCAGAGCCAACAACAAACCCCCGGAAAGCCGACGGATGAGGATCCGTCCGTTCTAGACCCCATTCTGTTTCACATTGCAACCACTACCTTCCTATCCCCGGCCCATGTCATTACGGCAAGGCACATGCGCATGGTGCTCCGTCCTTCCCGCTCTTCCCGCAGGCCGGCGGGTCTGGGCTAGCCTGGGGTCGTGGCGGGGGGTGGTTGACTGATATGAATACATGGTATTCCCCTATCGTGACCCGCCGCTTTTTTCTTTTCCATCTTACCCCTTTCTTCCTTCGGATGGCCGGTTGTTCCTGATAACCCCGAGAGTTATGGTGGGTTCCAACCCACCAACAGCTCCGGCCATGGAACAAATGGGCGTGGCCTCCGTTCCCATCTGGCCTGCGGCTGGCTGCTCGACCAGGCACGGCACAGGGCTCACCGCCCGTCTTATATCCTCTCCCTCCCCCTTGACATCAAGCGAGAGACGGCCGTTCATCAGACCGCGGCTTGTCTGTCAGTTTCATCCTCTCCAACACGAAAACCTCCCGAGTATCGAACACACCAACCCACCCCGTCCGTCAGCCAAGCTGTTCTTCAACTACAAAACCACACAGCCACACAAACACATCACCTTCACCACACCAACCTCAACTCACAGCAAAACTCGATAACCACACCTTTCTTTCCGCTGTCGTCGATCCCACTTATCCAACTACCCTAGATACACAACCTCACCCTTCAGCCCCCGTCCGAGTCCCACTTCGAACATTCCCCCCTCTACCCCAACCGTCCCACCGACCAACCGACCGACCGACCGAACCGAGCCGGCCCCCCCCCCAGTAATATGTTATACCAAAC
>Ga0247824_10001093_pt1 | contig 14452 bp, 8 predicted proteins | sample 13C_PalmiticAcid_FD_194412 | JGI IMG/M metagenome (GOLD analysis project Ga0247824, IMG submission 194412) | Soil microbial communities from agricultural site in Penn Yan, New York, United States - 13C_PalmiticAcid_Day48 | ecosystem: Environmental > Terrestrial > Soil > Agricultural land... | reverse complement strand
TTATCGACCACCTTCGCTTTGGCCATTGCAATCCGTCATACACGTGTAGTTTGTGTATGACCTCAAGACTCATAATCAAGTGCAGCAGTAGATGAGCAAAAAGTGACCCGTATCTAATCATGTGTAGCTCACTACCAGGTGAATAGCCATGAGCATCGCTATCTGGTTTCCGTTGTTCACGAGGATAAGAATTGCCATTTCAATGACAACGCGACGGCGCCGGAACACAACTACAGGGTGTCCTAACTTATGTAACACATGCAAACACACGGCCATCCTTCGAGCTGGCTGGGCAAAGCTCAGAACCTTTTTCTTATTGCAGTAATCAATGTGCTCAAGACATTCGCTTTATTGCCTGATAAAAAGCCAAGAGAGGGCTAGGGAAGGCGCTAGAGTCCTGTGCGGCACATGTTTCTTTCTCGCCCTTCTTGTTTTTCCCAACAACAATCAACGAGGACCAAGTTTCATTTTTCGAGTTTAATCCTTCTTGAGGGCAGCAGCAGATCCCTTCTTGGCGAAGCGCTGGTTGCGGAGGAACTTGGGGCAGACTCCCTTGAGGGAAGGGTGACGCTGGGTCTTCACCTTCTTGATACCGTTACGGTGAGCCTTCTTGTCTATAAAGAGGCGAAAAAAGATTTGGTTGGAGGTTAGCCGAATGTAATGTGCCAATTGATACAAGTCCTGACAGTGTCCTGTATCGTTGTCGTGCTTTTTTTCCGTGGATGTCTCTGGATACGAATGTTCACTGCCTAGTCACTTTGAACTGCCCTGGATACAACCCAGTCACCCTGATCCAGGTCCTCCTTTGCACAATCCAAGGAACAATGCCCAAGTTTCGCGTTACAAGGAACAACCTGTCGAGAGAAGCAGTTTAAACAGTACTGGTCGGTCTCAATTGCTCACCCCCCCAAAGCTCCTCAATTCCAGTCGTGTGTCCAAGTGAGGGTCGTCGAATCATAGTGACACCAAGGATCGTCCAGTGGATCAACAACGCCTCTCCTCGCAGAGTGGTTGGGTGAATGACAAGGAAAGATCCAGAATCCAAGTAACTGCCCGTTCCGATGATTCGCCACGTCCAGATCAAAGAGATCGACACTTCATCCGTGTTCTGGGCGATAAAACCGATACGTACTTTGGTTGTGGTTGGTGTGGTTCTTAGACTTGGCCATTTTTTACTTGCTATAAGAGTCAACAAGGACAGATAGCGTGGACGACGTTAGTTTCAACATCAACAATAGCTACTGTTAGCCCCTTCCCGATCCTGACCAACAGTGGAGTGGGGAGCTCGGCCATGAGGTCCGAGTGAAAGGAGGTCATTGCGTGTCAAGGGTGGTTGCGAGTGAAGGCGTGAAGGCGATCTGTATGATCAACTCGCGAATCCTCAAAACGGTCAGCACTAACTCCTGGTGTTGGATAGTGTTGAAACTGAGCTGGATGGATTGTCGAGTATACGGGGATTGTGATAGATGGATGATACAAGCATTGGATACATCCATCCCATATGCCCTGTGATGATGCACTACCTCGTTCGACGAAGAGTAAAGTGAGAGGGGGTGCAAATCCGCCTGCAGGCGAGACTTTGATCTTTCCCTGTGGCTTGGTTCACGTGGGTCTGATCTGTTCTATCAGTGTGTGTAAGAGTGCCGGTCGGCTCCCCATTTCGCGTTGGAATATGACACCATTGATCCTTTCTGTGATTGAGATGCTCTGGAGCGTACGCCCACATTCGCTGTCCATTGGGAAGGATCAATGCTTTTGGTCGTTGAGACAAGCGTCGGCTGTTAGTCCACTGACACAATTTATGATACTTCAATGGCAACAATTGCACTGTGATCAGAGCAAAGGCGATGGCTCCTAGATGCCCAGTTGGCCCATTGATGTTCCCAGGATGGTCCTTGGTACCCGTGGTAACAGCCAAGAGTACAAACATTGCATCATCTGTACGCTAAGGGAGCGCATGCATCGACCATGCGACACAAACCCAGGAAGAAAACCCGCTAACCGCGTGGATCATCCAGACAATCGGGCAGAGGAGAGAGAGTAATCAAGGCAATCGCTACATGGAGAGAAGGAAAGTGCTCCCATCTATGTGTGTTGTGTGCCGGGTTGGCGATGTGAGTATGCGTTGTATGCAACCCAAGATAATCTGTCTGCAGTCACGACCGAGTGCATGCCAGTGCCAGTGTCTGTGCTCTCTTCCGCCGATGCGATATGTGATAACACTCACCCCACATACAACTCACACCAATTGGGCGGAGTCATCGATCCTCCCCTCCCTATAAAAGGGGACTGAACCTCATTCTTGCGCATTTTTTGTCTTTGCTTATGTTTGCTTGATATCTCTCCTTTCATTCCTTCTCTCCAAACCTCCTTCTCTTCCTTGCATCCACTCTTGCTCCAGTTGTACAGTATCATTCATAGACCATCACTCTTCATTCATACACTCTTGCATTCTAAAGCTACACTATGCCTCCAGCTGCTACTACTGTCCGTCCTGTTCAGGAGCTTGTTGCAGCCGATCAGCCAAACCCTGCACTCAAGGATCGCTTGGCAAGATGGAAGACAAGACTTGAGGCTCTGACAGAGATCACTCTTCCCACGGACTATCCTCGCCCGATCCCGCTTCAGGTTGTCGAGGCTGCCCTCCCCTTTCAACTTCCGGAGCAGACCTCGCTTGCTCTGCTACAGGCAACCATGGCTATCAACCGCCCCGCAGGACCAACATCAGCCTCCACCGCTGCATCACGAGCCGGATCAGGATCACAGACTCCCATCACTTCAGCGGCATCTTCACAAGCCTCGCCCTTCACGATCTTGCTCGCTGCATTTGCCATCTTGCTGCACCGATACACTGGCGATGAAGACATCTCGATCGGATCATCATCCGAGACTCGCAACCCAGTGGTACTTCGTCTAGGAGTGAACCCTGGTCAAACCTTCCGCGAGGTTGTTGAACAGACTCGTATTGTAAGTGTGACCAGTTTTTTGTTACAAGCGCAATTGTGTGAGCCGTGTGTTCTGATAGATCCAGTATCACATCGATCTCTTCCATCTCTTTTCACCGAACCTAACATTTTTTGCTCTTTTGGGGGAAACATGAAAACCATAGGCTGAGAGAGATGCGGCCAGTGATGAAGTGCCATTCGCCACTCTTCTGGCCCACTTGTTCCCCAACAGCAACACCACTACAGCAGAATCCACCCCTCATCAGACCACACCCTCACTCTTCCGTGTGCGCTTCTTTAACGAACTCGACAAACCTTCGGATCAGATTCTCAACTCGACCTCCACCACCACGGATCTGACTATCACTGTTATTTCTCATGCAAGCTCCTCGCTTCGTTTTGGTCTTTTGCCCGAGATCGAGCTCAAGGTCTCGTACAACCAGGTGCTCTTCTCCATGAAACGCATCCAGCACATCCTGGATCAGCTGGTGCAGGTACTCAACATTGCAGGGCCCAACCCCAACATGCTTGTCAGCGACATTGGAATCGTTTCGCCATCCTGTCACGAGGTCCTCCCAGATCCTTCAGCCAGCCTGCACTGGGCCAATTGGCCTGGTGCCATTCACGACATCTTTGCAAGGAATGCCAAGCAGTTCCCCGAAAGAGAGTGCGTCTTTGAATCCAGAGACATTCTGAGTGAGGATGGATCAGGCCGTGTGTTGGGTCAGCGCAAACATATTTATACGTTTGGTCAGCTTCATGAAGCTTCCAATTTGGTTGCCCATGCACTGATCAAGGGAGGCATCAAGCAAGAGGACGTGGTGATGGTTTACGCTTATCGTGGAGTGGATCTTGTCATCGCAGTCATGGGTGTGCTCAAGGCTGGTGCTACGTTTAGTGTGATCGGTATGTATCGTAATGGGGAGCTTTTATCTTTATGTTGCACAGTTTACAGGTCATGTTAACCCACACACTTCTCCTTTATTATAGATCCCGCCTATCCACCAAATCGTCAAAAGATCTATCTCTCGGTCGCACGCCCTCGTGGTTTGATTGTCCTTGCTCATGCAGGAACATTGGATGCTTCCGTTCGTTCTTACATTGAAGAAGGCGAAGATTTCCAGGTCGTCTGCGAGATCCCTGGGCTTCAGATCACAAATGACGGAAGCACCATTGGTGGTCAAACCAGTCAAGGCGTCGATGCGCTTGATTCCGTTAAGAGCTTGGCGTCCCAAGATGTGGGAGTCGTAGTTGGACCAGACAGTGTTGGAACCCTCAGCTTCACCAGTGGAAGTACCGGTATTCCCAAAGGTAAGAGGCATTCAAATGCGTACGCGAACTGGTATCTCACTGGGATGGATTGTCTAACCTAATACCACTTTAAAATATCATATCGCAGGTGTCCGTGGTCGCCACTTTTCATTGACTCACTACTACACATGGATGCAGCAAGAGTTTGGTTTGAGTGACCAGGATCGGTTCACAATGCTTTCGGGTATTGCACACGACCCAATTCAGCGTGACATTTTCACACCCTTGTTCTTGGGTGCTCAGCTTCACATCCCAACAACCGAAGATATCGGTATCCCTGGTCAGCTCGCAGTCTGGATGCAGAACAGCGCTGTTTCGGTCACGCACTTGACCCCTGCCATGGGTCAACTGTTAACCTCGCATGCTCAAAACCCGGTTCCTTCCCTCAAGAATGCCTTCTTCGTCGGTGATATCTTGACCAAACGTGATGTCCATCGTCTGCAAAAGATTGCTGTCAACTGCAGGACGATCAACATGTACGGAACCACTGAGACCCAGCGTGCCGTCTCGTACTACTCGATCCCTTCGATTGCAACCGAGCCACTGTTCTTGAGCGCTGAGAAAGATGTCATGCCCGCAGGTCGTGGTATGCTCAACGTGCAGCTCTTGGTCATCAACAGGGCCAGCCGTCGTCTCTGTGGCGTTGGTGAAGTTGGAGAGATTTACGTACGTGCTGGAGGTCTGGCCGAGGGTTACCTGCGTCTTGAGGAAGCTACACAAGAGAAATTCCTGAGCAACTGGCTTGGTGAAAATCTGGCCACTGCAAGTTCTGAGGAGATTAGCGGCAAGCCAGAATGGGGAGGACATTGGAAAGGTCGTCGCGACCGCCTATACAGAACTGGAGATCTGGGTCGCTACCGCCCCGATGGTAATGTGGAGTGCTCTGGCCGTGCAGACGATCAGGTCAAGATCCGTGGATTCCGCATTGAACTTGGTGAGATTGACACACACCTGTCGCAACACCCCTTGGTACGCGAGAACGTAACCTTGGTCCGTCGTGACAAGAACGAGGAACAGACCTTGGTCAGCTACTTTATCCCCATGGCCCCAAGTGGAGACGAGATCTTTATGAGCAGCGCTGATGAGGATGATGAAGGCGGCTCGGAAAACAAGCGACGATACCGCCGTCTTATCCGTGACATCCGCGAATGGCTCAAGGCGAAGCTTCCCGCATACAGTGTCCCCAGCGTGTTTGTCCCTCTTTCACGCATGCCACTCACACCCAACGGCAAGGTTGACAAGAATGCGTTGCCATTCCCCGATACCCCACAATTCAACTTTAATGCAACTGTGCCAGCAGCGACAACTGGTACTGCCAACACTGCTTCAGCTGGTCCTACCATGACTTCGACTCAACTTGCCATTCACAACATTTGGAAGCAACTCTTGCCATCCAGTCCCACTTGGATTCCTCTGACCGAGAACTTTTTCGACCTTGGCGGTCACTCTATCTTGGCCACTCGATTGATTTTCGAGGTGCGTCGAGTTTGCTGCGTGGATGTCCCATTGAATCTGGTCTTCCGCGAGCCCACGATTGGAGGTATGGCCAAGGAGGTTGACCACATGAGCAATGATTCTCTCCAGTTGGATGTCGACAACCCTCAGGGCGAGGAGAGCAGCAAGGCAGCCGAGGCAGATGAAGCAGAGTATGACTACAGTGGTGACTTTGAGGCTCTTGTCAAGACTGAGATTCAGGCTCAATACCCTCGCGTCGAGCGTCCGGATCCAGTCGATCACAAGACCTTCTTCTTGACGGGTGCTACTGGATTCTTGGGGGCTTTCATTCTTCGAAACTTGCTCGAGGAAGACCCAACGGCCAAGGTTATTTGCCTGGTCCGTGCGTCATCTCAAGACAAGGCCTTGGAGCGTGTCCGATCCTGTGGAGAGTTGCATTTGGTCTGGAATGAAGAATGGACCACATCCGGACGTCTGTCAGTGGTGATGGGAGACCTGGCATTGGATCAGTTTGGACTGAGCAGCGAAGCTTGGGAGATGTGCTGCAGAAAGGTAGATGTGATTGTACACAATGGTGCGCTTGTCCACTGGGTCTACCCCTATCCCAAGTTGAGGGCCGCCAACGTTCTTGGTACACTTCAAGGTCTCAAGATGGCAAGCACATACCACACCAAGGCGTTCCACTTTGTCTCGTCAACGTCCGTCCTCGACACGGCACACTATGGTGACCTTTCGGATGCTCTAGCAGATACGAGCCGTCGCGGTGTTCGTGAAACAGATGATCTGGAGGGAGCCCGCCATGGTCTGCGTAGTGGATACGGACAATCCAAGTGGGTGGCCGAGAAGCTGATCATGGCAGCCAACGCCAATGGATTGCCAGCGACGATCATCCGTCCTGGTTACGTGCTCGGTCACACCCGCAGCGGAGTGACTAACACAGATGACTTTATCTGGCGCCTGATCAAGGGATGCATCGAGCTCGGATCGGTACCTAACATGAACAATGCCGTGAACCTATGCCCAGTGGACTATGTGGCTCAGTGTGTCACGTCCGTGGCAACGACAGCTGGTTCAGAAGAGTCGATGGTGTACCATGTCACGCACCCCATTGCGCCGCCATTCCGATTCAACGACTTTTTCGAGCTGCTGGTCAAGTATGGCTACGATGTTCAGACCACAGAATATATCGCATGGAGGACAACGCTGATGGAGTACACGCTCAAGAGCCAAGACAGTGCGTTGTACCCATTGCTGCACTTGGTGATGGATGACCTGCCAACGGCCACCAAGTCACCCGAGCTGAACGATGATCATACCCAGAAGGTTGTGGTGCAGGGATCAAGAAACGGTGGATTCGGAGCGACGCCAAGGATGGATGAAGAGCAGATTGGAGTGTACCTGGCGTACTTGGTGAAGGTTAGATTCTTGGACCGTCCCACACGCTCTGGTGAAGGTGTCTTGGTGCTCCCAGACATCAAAGAGAACGTTCGCATCATTGAGCGCAGCCGTGGATAGAGATAGAAAGAGCTGACCAAAGTTTTGGGAGACAGTAAAAAAAAATGCAATGCAAAAGGGCTTTGGAGACACAAGTCGTCAAGTTCACAGTTGTGCGGGAGGGGGGGTTGTTCAATCCGTAGGTGTTTGGCGAAGTGGAGCTTTGAAAAGATGTTGAGCTGCGCCCTCCGCCCCGAAATAGGTTTTCAAGAGCTGTGTGCGCTCAGCCCTCCATCTTCTCTTGTGTACGTCTTGTCTACCCGAGGGACTGTACACCATGGGTATCACTGCGGCCTTCTTTCTGTTGCGGATGATATTGAGAGGTGTGCACTTTTTATTTTCGTTCTTTTCTCTCTCTCTCTCTCATTCACACACACACACACATCCCACCACACTATGCCCGGACTGAACGACAAGATATTTCTACCGATATCCATCTTCGTCCTCAACATCCTTTTGGCCGCCTTCAATTTCGTCTTGCTCTGTGCCGTCGGAGCAGCCTTTGCCATCTACTCAAAGTATGGTGGCGAGTATGCCAACAGCGTCCGATGGACTCGGAGCGCTGGATATCTCGAGATGATCAGGACGACTATCGGTTCCAGCAAGTCTGCAAAAATACCCAGCTCGGCCAAGATGGCGTTAGTCGTGGGGCTCTTCGTTACTATTGTGGCAAGTTCCTTGGACAAAGGTATCGCGCACTTTGTCAGCCCTGCCGTCAGACGCGGTAACGATCCGACAAAAATGGTTGTGATTAGCCAACAATTTGCCGGCAACACCGTACGCAAAACGTTGGCTGGATGGACCTTCGTGGTCTCAAAGGATGGGAACATTACCAACACCATGGAGAAGGCACTCAGTGGTCCCATTGCTATTCCAGATGCTAAAAGCGATCGATTCTACACTCCGGTCACAGCGGATTATACCATCAAGTGTGCCTATTTCAAGATGGCCTTTGAAAGGAAAAGACTGACCAAAGATGGGTGTGCAGATCTCTTCTCCGGCTATCTTTCAAATGTCGACTACCGTGATTACATTACGACCAGGAGGTCACCCAATCGATGGAGTATTCTATTGAACTCGAAATTGGAGCCATACAACACGCGGGTCGCGATCCTATCATCAGCCATGGCGACAGCGGATGGGAGTGAATGTGGTCATTATGAGTCCACTCGAATAAGGACCTATGGAGACATCGAAGATGGTATATCATCTTTTCCGACGACCTCGACATCAAAATGCATTTTCAACTCAGGGGACGTAGCAGTGATGTCCATGACCTCGACACGTTTCACCTTTTCAGAAAGGGAGTACAACACCGACCTCACAAGCAAGATCTTTGCCGATACCTCAGACGAACTGCTTTTAGCCATGAACGAGACGTTCAAGACGAAAATCATTCATCCACAGGCTGGTGAGGCAGCATCGAACAGAAGCGTTGAGATGTGGGTGGAACTACGGGCGATGAACTCCTCGATTGATGTACTTGCTTGTTCGTACGATACCTACCAGTTGAATGACTACCGTCCGTTTCGTAACGTGGAATGCGTCTATAACACCATCAACGCGTTTGTGATGAGTCAACCGTTTAACCCTAAGATTCAGAAAGCAGCCAAGCTCCCTGGAGAGTATCAGAGCGGAACCTTTATGATATTGGATCATATTCCAGCCTTTCACAACGGAAGCCATGCTCCCATCTCTCTTGCAAAGCTGAGGAACGACACCGCCGCGGTATCCCATTACATGGCGCGTCTGGGAACCAACGTCCACGTGAACTACGCGGAAGGGAGATTCTACGGAGAATACAAGGTCGTTGATATACAGTCTGGTCTTGAGATCCCTTTGTGGGTGTTGGCCGTTTCGGGATTCATCTTGATCATCAGCTTCATCTTGTGGCAGCTGACGGATTGGGTTATCGGTCCACCCCACACAAGTTCGCTTTATGAGAGCATCGCGAGGCGTATGGGTTGTCAAACCGACAGACCGGTGCTCCTTCGGGCCAAACTTGAGCCTTTTGAATTGGAAGGAGTCGAACTACTACCAGGTGAAAGCATTCGAGGAATTGATCCAATGAATACGATGAATAAACCTTAGACGCGATTGATAGGGCCGCGGTCGCTCTCCAATTGTGGCGGCGGTTAGTGGTCAAAGTTTCCGACTATTCTATCACGGTAGACGTATGCCTGCACGTAAAGATACTTCCGAATGACTGTCACGGCAGAGGAGGAAGGTCTGTTGAGTAGGAAGCTGTGCTATTCGAAAGAGAAAGAGGATACTTGAACCGTCCTACGCGCCCTGGTGAAGGTGTCTTGGTGCTGTCAGAGGTCAGAGAGGACCTTCGCATTATTGAGTGTAGCCGTGGACAGAGAGAGGGAGAGAGAAGGAGAGAGAGGGCTGAACCAAAGTTATGGAGAAGGCAGTGCAATTGGGCTTTGAGCACAAGCCAATAGTTCAGTTTTACAGTTGTGCGGTGGAGGGGCGGAACTTTCTTGAAATGTTGCTGCGCCCATCTCCTGATAATATCCTTTTCTAGGTTTCCAAGAGTGGTGCGCCGTGCGAGAGTTCACAATGCATTCTCGTGTCTTCTTTTCACCGGCAAGCTTGCATCATGCAGATCCTCGGTATTCTCAGTTTTTTTTTTTTTTTCCTCGCAGGCTTTGTTATACCATCATCCTCATCCCACGCGCGTGAATAATCGCTGTCATGTCCGAATGAACATCCATACAGCCAATTATGGCTATATTTAAAGTAAGCATTGACCACCAAGGGGCTGTACGCCACGGGGTACTGTGGCCAAAAGAGATTCATGTTATTCGGAGGATCTGCAGGATGGGGTTGCAGAACTTGAGCAGTTGGCAAACAAATAAAAGTGGGAGGTGTGCGCTGTGGCGCTTCACTCCTTTCTCACAGCATCGCCGCCTCTCTCTCTCTCTCTCTCTTCTCCCTTCCTCTCCCTCATCCTACCATCACTATGCCTGCACTGACCGACAAGATCTTTCTACCAATATCCATCTTCGTCCTCAACATCGTTTTCGCCGTCTTCAGCTTCGTCTTGCTCTGTGCCGTCGGGACAGCCTTTGCCATCTACTCAAAGTACGGTGGTGAATATGCCAATAGCGTTCGATGGACTCGGAGCGCTGGATATCTCGAGATGATCAAGACGATCATCGGTTCCAGCAAGTCTTCCAAAATACCCAGATCGGCCAAGATTGCGTTAGTCGTGGGACTCTTCGTTACCGTTGTGGCAAGTTTCCTGGACAAAGGTATGGCGCGTTTTGTCAACCCTGCCACCAGACTCGGTTCCAATTCGACAAGAATTCTCGTGATTAGCCCACAATTTGCCAGCAACACCGTACGCAAAACGTTTGCTGGATGGTCCTTCGTGGTCCAAAAGGATGGAAACATTACCGCCACCATGGAGAAGGCACTCGGTAGCTCTATTGCCATCCCAGAGGCTAAAAGCGATCAAGTCTACATTCCGGTCACAGCGGATTATACTATCAAGTGTGCCTCTTTCAACTTCAGTTTTGAAGGATACTCCATCACCGAGGGTGGGTGTGCAAAGCTACACCCCACCCTTCTTTCTAATACCAGTTACCGTGATTCCGTTTTGACTCCGAGGTCATCCAATCGATGGAGCATTCTAATGAACTCGGAATTAGAGCCATACAACACACGGGTCGCGGCCCTGACATCGCCGCTTAAAATAGATGAGGAGAATCACTGTGGTAGTTTTGAGTCCACTCGACTCAGGCCTTATGGTAACATCGAGGATGGTATATCCTCTTTTCCGACGACTGCGACATCAAAATGCGTTTTAACAACAGGGGACGTAGCCGTGCTGTCCTTGACCTCGACACGTTTCACCTTTGCAAACCAAGAGTACAACACCAACCTCACAAGCATGATCTTTGCCGACACGTCAGACGAGCTGCTTCTAGCTATGGACGAGTCGTTCAGGATAAAAACTATCCCCCCACAGGATGGAGTAGGATTGAACAGAAGCGTTGAGCTGTGGGTTGAACTACGGGCGAAGAACTCCTCGGTGGATTTACTTGCTTGTGCGTATGACACCTACAAGTTGAATGACTACCGTCCGGATCGTAACGTGGAATGCGTCTACTACACCATCAACGCGTTTGTGATGAGTCAACCATTCAACCCTAAGATTCAGGAAGTAACCAGGATCTTCGGAGACACTGGTTATCAGGGAACCATCATGATAATGGATCACGTTCCAACCACGAGCGGTAAAAATCACACTCCAATCTCGCTTGCCAAGCTGAGGAACGACACGGCCGCGGTATCCGATTACATGGCGCGATTGGGAACCAACCTCGACGTGAACTATTCGGAAGGGAAATTCTACGCGCAGTACGATGTGAAAGATATACAGTCTGGTCTTGAAGTTCCTTTGTGGGTGCTGGTCGTCTCGGGATTCATTTTGATCGTCAGCTTCATCCTGTGGCAGCTGACGTATTGGATTGTCGATTCATCCCACACAAGTTCGCTTGACAAGATCATGGCGATGCGTATGGGTTTTCATACCCACACACCGATGCTCGTTCGGGCCAAACTTGAACCTCTTGAACTGGAAGGAGTGGAGCTGCTACCGGGTGAAGGCATCCCAGGAACCGATCCAATGAATAAACCGTAGACGCGATCGATAGGGTCGTAGTCTCTCTCTCTCTCTCCAGCGGTTGGTTGTCAAATGTTTCAGACCATCTGACCAGACTTTGTTCGCCTGTACGTGTAGACACCTTTATGTGAATTAAGCCTTGTCCGAGGATTCCTCAATAGACTGTACGCCCACGCAGAGATTTGCATTTTGTTTTTGCCGGCGATCGGACATAGGAATTACTGAATTTGGACAGGGTCAACGGAGGGTCAACGGCCGAGAGCCTGAACACAGAACGAACACAGAACCCAAACAAGTGTAAACAATGCCTTCCTCGAAATTATTGAGGTGTGGAGGTGTATAAGAGATTGTTCAGGAAGGAGTGAGAGGGATCATTTTTGAAGAGAGTTGTGAGTGCAAACAGGACAAAAAAGACTTCGTATCACCTTCGGTAGAAGCCCTTCTACCCACAGCTCCACCGACGATTTTTGCGGCTTCTACCACCCACATACTACCAACGGACTCGAGGAAGGGGTTTGGCAGAGTTACACAGCGGCTACAACACAAACAAAACAACAAACATGCTGCAAAACCTCTGTTCATTGATTTGTTGTGCGGCGTGTTCTTGAAGAACGGTCCTGGAGTTCCAAGAACGGACGATCGCCCGTGCCAGCTGGTGAGCCTTTGTTGAATGTGCTGCGCTTTTTCTGGCGCTTCACTCCTTTCCATCCTCTCTCTCCTCCCTTTCTCTCCCTCATCCTACCACTATGCCTGCACTGAACGACAAGATCTTTCTACCAATATCCATCTTCGTCCTCAACATCGTTTTCGCCGTCTTCAAGTTTGTCTTGATCTGCGCCGTCGGGGCTGCCTTTGCCATCTACTCAAAGTACGGTGGTGAATATGCCAACAGCGTTCGATGGACTCGAAGCGCTGGATATCGCGAGATGTTAAGGACGATCACCAGTTCTAGCAAGTCTCCGACAATACCCAGATCGGCCAAGATTGCGCTAGTCGTGGGGCTTTTCGCTACTGTTGTGGCAAGTTTCTTGGACAAGGGTATCGCGCACTTTGTCAACCCTGCCTTCACAAACGGTTCCGAGAAGACGAGAATGGTCGTGATTAGCCCACAATTAACCAGCAACACTTTGCGCAAGAGGTTTGCTGGATGGTCCTTCATGGTCCCAAAGGATGGAAACATTACCGCCACCATGGAGAAGGCACTCGGTAGCTCTCTTGCCATCCCAGATGCTAAAAGCGATCAAGCCTACACTCCGGTCATATCGGAATATACCATCCACTGCGCCTCTTTCAACTTCAGATTTGAATCAAACTCCATCACCAAGGGTGGGTGTGCAGAGCTATATCCCAGCCTTCTTTCTAATGCCAGGACCCGTGATTCCCTTCTGGTGGCGAGGTCACCCAATCGATGGAGCCTACTATTCAACTCGGCAACAGAGCCATACAACACACGGGTCGCGGCCCTGGAATTTCCACTTGAATTGGACAACGATAATCAGTGTGGTAGTTACGAGTCTACTCGACTCAGGCCTTTTGGCAACATCGAAGATGGTATATCCTCTTTTCCAACGACCTCGACATCAAAATGCGTTCTCCAATCAGGGTACCTAGCAGTGTTCTCCTTGACCTCGACACGTTTCACCTTTGCAGAAAAAGAGTACAACACCAAACTCACAAGCGAGATCTTTGCCGACACGTCAGACGAGCTGCTTCTAGCCATGGACGAGTCGTTCAAGATAAAAACTATCCCGCCACAGGGCGGAGTAGGAGCGAACAGAAGCGTTGAGCTGTGGCTTGAACTCAGGGCGAGGAACTCCTCGGTGGATATACTTGCTTGTGCGTACGATCCCTTTCGGTTGAATAACGTGCATTATCGTAACGTCGAGTGCGTCTACCACGTCGGCCACGCGTTTGTGGTGAGTCAACCGTTCAACCCAAAAATTAAGGAAGCAGCCGCGATCCCCAAAATATATCGCCAGGGAACCTTTATGATACTGGATCACCTCCCAGCCATTCAGAATGGAAGCCATGCTCCCATCTCTCTTGCCAAGCTGAGGAACGACACCGCCGCAGTAGCCGACTACATGGCGCGCTTGGGAACCAATGTCTACGCGGATTATTGGGAAGAGAAATTCTACGGAGAGTACGAGGTCGTAGATGTGCACGCTGGTCTTGAGGTTCCTTTTTGGGTATTGGTCGTCTCGGGGATCATCTTGATCGTCAGCTTCATCCTGTGGCAGGCGACGAATCACATTGTTGAATCACCCTACAAAAGCTCTCTTTACAAGATCATGGCAAAGCGTATGGGTTATCATAATGGCGGACCGGTGCTCCTTCGGACCGAACTTGAACCTCATGAGCCTCTTGAACTGGAAGGAGTCGAGCTGCTACCGGGTGAAAGCCTTCAAGGAATTGATCTAAAGCATAAATCATAGACGCGATCGATAGGATCGTAGTCTCCCTCTTTCCAATTAAGGCGGCAATTGTTGGTCAAAGTACCCCGACCATCTTATCACGGTAGATGTATGCCTGCATGTACCTCAAGTTGACTGTCAGAGGAAGGTCTGTTGATTAGGAAGTTGTAACATTCGAGAGAGGGAGAGAGAGGAAG
>Ga0247824_10001092_pt1 | contig 14456 bp, 15 predicted proteins | sample 13C_PalmiticAcid_FD_194412 | JGI IMG/M metagenome (GOLD analysis project Ga0247824, IMG submission 194412) | Soil microbial communities from agricultural site in Penn Yan, New York, United States - 13C_PalmiticAcid_Day48 | ecosystem: Environmental > Terrestrial > Soil > Agricultural land... | reverse complement strand
CCATGATTCCTGAAGCTGCTGGCGCCGACACGGTGTCCATGAGACACTGGGCAATTGGTCTAGGGGTATGATTTTCGATCCGCATCGTTGCTCCCTTCGAAAGGTCACCGGTTCGAATCCGGTATTGTCCATGATCATTTTTGGCGGATCCTGTCAGGTAAGTACTGGGCTTGTTAATGGTGGTGTTGTGGGTCGCTGGGTCAGAGGACCTGCAGTCAACTTGGGTCTTGGATGCGGCACCGGGCAAGGTAATATGTAATAGGGTTGGGTACCTTAGGTGTTCAGCTCTCTGGGGGATGCTGTAAAATCAAATTGTATGGTCATCAGATCTTGCTTGTTTAACAATCATGCGTCTCCTATTGTAGACTACGTACAATCCTCAACCTAGCAGTGCTCGGGGATCGCAGGCTGATGCTATCCTGATCCCAATAGATGATAAGCTTGATAATGGCGATAGCCAATCCAATACATCTTTTAAGTCGCTTGATAGGCTTCTGTCAGAGGCGCGTAATAAGGTCTAACCCGGCTGTATTTCCGATATAGGTATGTGCCTGGATCTCGTATTCTCGGCAGGCCAATACATTGACTTGTCTGAGCAGGCAAAGATGTCGAGTCGCCTCCACGACTGAGAAGATTCAAGGCGACGAGTATTTTAAGGTCGAGGATATTCGAGGGTGGCGACGGGGAAAAGAGGGGGCGGAGGGCGCAATGTCGACAATCCCGTTGAAAGATACGGGTATGTCGAGCTCTGGCTGCTGTATAGGATAAACTCAGCAAGAGGAATGGTTAGCGGCACGCGCATCAATCCAACATTTTTACACGAGTGCAGTCAAGGCTTTACCAGAATTGGGCGCGGGCAGCTCATGACTTGATGCGAACAAGCCGTCGCCACGTTGCTCAACCGCTGCCGATTCCTAGGATTGCATCCCCCTGTCGAATGGGTGTGTGTTGGTCGTTGTGCATGCGGGCTAAGCGCCCTGCGTCACCTCGATTATGCCTTGTCTCATGTCTGCTGCGCCACGCCCAGCACATCCACTGCAAGCAACGACACAGAGGAGCCCCGGCTTTCTCTTAGCAAGCACAAATCTTGCAATTATTTCCTTGACCTGAGTTTGCCGCTACTCCCATTCCTCCTCACTCAAGCGGTTGGCCAACAAAGCTCCAGCCAACGGAGACGTAATCGATGATCCAGGCTGCTTCCGATGACGACCGCAGATTGACGACCGCAGATGCTTGATCGCAGCAGAACCGAGATGTCAACGAATCACCCGTCGCAACAGGCCTTTGAGGCCGCAAAGAACGACTTCAGACGACGCCTAGGTGACGAGAAGGTGTTTCGTGATTTGCTTAGTACAACCAGCATCGAGCAAGTATGGAAGGCGGTGGAAGATGTGCAGGCCAAGCCATACGCGGAAAAACGGCTCCGACACCTCGCCAGAATCCGCGGCTTTCTCGATAAACTCTCGGCATACACGGGTGCTGTGGACACCTTTGTGCAGGCCAAACCGGAAATAATGGCTTTGATATGGGGTCCGATCCGCCTGTTGCTCCTATGGACCAGCAACACGGCCAAGTTCGCGGATTCTGTTCAAGAAGCCATGAAGAGGATTGGCGATGCCCTGCCGCATGCTACTGAGATGGCACAAACCTTCAGTGACAACAACAAGCTGAAGGACCTTCTGGCCCTGTTCTATGGGGACATTCTTGAGTTCTACCTAATACTTGTCAAGTTTTTCAGTCTCTCGCGTAAGTTCCCGCTGTGCGCTCGTTCATCTCCCGGGTGTAGCATCAACTTAACCGTGCTAGGACCCCAACTTGTCTTCGAATCTGTGTGGCCGAGGCAGCGGGATCGGCTTGACTCGGTAGTCAGCTTCGTTGAACGGCACACAGCCTGCATGAGAAGCGAAGTCACGACACAGAACTTGAGAGAGGAGCGCGATTTTCGAGCCAAGAGTCTCGCCCACATCAGCGAAGAGCAAAATTTCCAGGAATTGCAGAAGTTTCAGACGCTCAAGATGCGCCTCTCACCTGAGAGCTATGACGATCGGCTCGACTGGTTGCTCAATCGTTCCAGCGAGTCTTCGGCGAACTGGCTCATGAGTGACCAGGCCTTCCTGAGTTGGCTGAACACCTCAAACCCAACGGTGCGACTGTTGTGGTTGAAAGGAATTCCGGGAGCGGGTACGTGGATGTCATACCCCTATTAGTGCTTGGTATGGCTCACAGGCATTATGTATGGTTCAGGGAAGACTTATCTTGCTGCGGCTGTAATTACCAAGGCGAGAACGCGCCACCGGACGCTCTTCGCCTTTGTAAGCCACGCTCATCAACAGATCGCCACTGCCAAATCCATTCTTCTCTCCTTACTGTTCCAGCTGGCGTCAGATGACCCGGATGTCCAGTCTGTCTTGGCTCGAGCAAACGATCGCGACTTATCCGGCAACACCAAACACAACTTGGAATTACTGAGAAACCTGCTGGATATCAGCCCTGACAAACCAACGTATCTCATTCTCGACGGCCTCGACGAGATCGAGGCCGGAGAACGCAGCATATTATTACAGTACCTCGTTAACCTTCTGGATTGCTCCAAACTCAAGATTCTCATCAGCAGCCGACCCGAGGACGACATTGTCAACGTCCTTGAAAACAAGGCCGTCGTCATCCGCGTGGATCAGAGAAACTCGGACAGTATCCGGTCATACGTCGACCAGAGATCGGAGAAATGGGTATGCGACAGGGGCTTGGACGACAGCACTCGGAAGGAGGTGCATCCTCTGCTGACTCGCTTGGCTGCAAAGTCGGACGGTAAGGAGTTCCTCGAATGATCCAGAAGTCCTGGCTCAGTACTCCAGGATGATGTATTTAAGCTGCTGACTCGTGCGTCAGGAATGTTTCTCTACGCTCGAATCATCCTGGACAACGCCGAATTGTGCTCCAGCGTTGAGGAGCTTGAGCAAGAGCTCAGAGTGCTTCCAAGTGATCTAAACGACGCGTGAGTTACAGTCCAGCGGGGATACTAATTCCTAGCAAAAAGCAGTTATTCTAATTCTCATTGTGTTACCTGCGCTCAACTGTCGGTGCTGATTTAGGTCGTCCTTCTAGGTATCACCGAATACTGGCTCGAATTGCCAAATCTCCGTTAGCCCTACGGAAGAAGGCTTATCGAATTCTTGGGTGGATGGGATGTTCTCCAGTGCCCATGACACGATACGAGATGGAGCAGGCTCTGTTGATCGACTCAACGTCCAACACTGCTCCTTCGGTCATTGCTGGCACGAAGTTCGTGTGGGTTTGCGGCCCAATTGTGGAAATTGTAGGCGAAAGCTTGCACTTCGTCCATTTCACGGCCAAGGAGTGAGTCCCCACACTCGATACATTCCAAGAAGCTGTTTAGTCACTGCTTATGCAGTTTGGGAGAGCCCTCCAAGGGCTGCTCCGGCGTGGATGGTCACTGACTAGTGTATAGGTACATTTTCAGCAGGCAGGTCAGCGATTTCATTGACAAAGCCGACGCCAATCGCAGCCTCACGAAGTGTCTGCTTGGTTACCTTTGCTCTGGGATCTTCGACCCGGAACTCTCGGATACGCAGCTTTGCCAGAATATTCTGGCCGGCAAATACCGTCTTCAATGGTTTGCCATGAGCCAATGGATCACCCTCACCCGGCGATGTGTGGAAATGTCCAAAGGGCTCTCTGCCTATCCGCATCTGTTGGTGCTGCTAACCCGTCTGACATTTGAGTTGCGGAATGATCGTTTCACAGGAGATGTGGACCCTCAAGACCGTGTTCTACGCCATATCGACCCGAGCCTGCCCGAAATATCCGAAACCGTTTGTGGAGTGATGAAGTTCCGCGAAGACGAGGAGCAAGACGACTGGAACTACCAAAACGGTATGTAGACATGAACTTGAAAGCCGCCGTTTTGGACTTAGACTCGCAAGTTCCGTTGAGAGATGAAACTGATCATTTTTCGCTGCCTCTTAGCCGATACATGGGTTGACTCCGACCCTACAGTGCTGTCGCTCATGGCAGCGCGAATTCACGCAAATCTCGAGTCCTTGGCGTGCAAGCAGGCAAAGCACGAAGCGGACAAAGACCGCTACAAGGCGGCGCTGCACAAGCACTATGGATCCAACATCTTCAAGTGCACGTTTCCCACCTGTGAGCTGAACCGGCTGGGCTTTGCCACATACAGCGCCCGCCAGAGTCATGTCACCTCCCACGGGCGGCCCTGGAAGTGCTCGGTGCCGTCGTGCCCATACACCACCATCGGATTCGCAACCAAACGTGCGCAGAACAGTCACTGGGCTGCAATGCACCAAACTTCCAAACCCCTGGCACCGGAAAGTCTAGCAGAGGGTTGCTTGACCGGCCAGGATCTTGAGGACTTATTGCTTGAGCTCACAAAAGCTGGTGATATCGACCAACTTGAGCGATTCTGCCTCCGGATGGCGCCTGCAATTTCCTTCCGGTCAGCAATTCCCGCAATGATGCTGGCAGGAAAGCAGGGTTCGCTCCCGATGGTGATGATCCTGGACTATTGCGCTGCAGTATCCACTTCTGCCCTGAACGCAAACGAAATCGACACCTTCTTCAGGCTTGCTACCAAGAGCGGAAACCTGGACCTTTTTCGCTGGCTGCTCAACGCAGTTTGCAAAGTTTCCGACAGGCGCTACACGGTGTTGGCCGGGGAAGCATTCGGCTCAGACTCACACGAGATTTACGAGGAGTGGGAGAACTTTCTGCTTGACGCCTCACGACAACTCAGCTGGCGCATCGGGGTACATACAACAAATAAAGCGGTACATGGAGTACCGGCAAAGTTGAAGGTGGCATTCTCGAACACAGCCTTTTACGGTGCACGGAAGGGCGCCATGTTCGAGGCCCGTCTAATCCGCACATGGGACCGCTTAACTGCTGAGTTTGACTGTTTCAAGAACCCTCGCTATCTGGGCCACGCGCTGGTGGCATTGGCGCGGTCGGCGTGTAAGTCCACCACGCTGGCCGCGGAACTCCTGAGATTGGGGGCCGCCATCGACTATCCGCACAAGATAGTGGCCAGTGAATCCAGTGCTGGAACCGGCGCGGACATCACCACTCATCATTCCGGACCAAAATCGACATCAGACTCGGATCTCTCGAGTGAAGACGAGCTATCTGGAGGCAAATCAGTCCACGTGGACGGATTCCGGCGGAACGGTCGCACCGCGCTGCACGTCGCGTCACAAGGAACGACGGAGCGGGCTGCACGGTTCGTGAAGTTTCTGCTCGAGGAAGGAGCCGACCCAACATACGGGCACCGTGGGGTCGAACCCGCGCAGGAAAAAGGTGCAAAAACGATGCGGAAATGGCTAGGGGAGTCGTGGGAGGACTTAGTGGCGAGGACAGAACCGGCAAGGGGAAGAAGGAAACAATTACATTGCGGCCCAGGCAATTCAAGGAACGACCGAGGAAGAAGGGATGAGAGTGATGGCAAGTCGCCAAAGGCCAAACGGCCACGAACTGGGAGAAGACGAGCGAGAGTGGCCGACTTCCATTCAGCGAGTGACGACGAGTGATGCTGTGATGGGCAGCTGTATACCTACCCATCCGGTAGTTTCATGTTGCAACTATTTCCACTAGCTTTTCCGAGATAGAGTCCAGTCCCAATGCAGCTCACCCCTTGAGAAATTCGAGAAGTCTCTGTTACATACATGTACTCGTCAGAATTAAACTTTGAGCAAGTTGAAACGTTCTGCGCGCCCTGGGCTCCAATGGCTGCACGTGCTTTGTGGTGACCGGATCTGCACTCACCTGCCAACGCTCATTGACGTGATCTTCTTCCGAATCGTCCTGCTCACCGTTCTTTTTTCCCGGTGCCGATAGAGAATCACGAATTATTTTCAACTTCTTGTTCTGGACCCATTGGATGTACTGATGACAACTTGAAGCATTAACAGATGTATTGAGGGAGCCAAGGGGAAGAAAGGGAAATTGGGACGGCAAATGCAACATCCGCTAGTCGATAGAATTTGACCCTGACGCCGGGGTAGGAGGATGAACTTACCTCCTCAATGCTGTTGTTGACACAATATCTCGTGATGTGCACATCCTTGGTTTGACCAATTCTATGGACCCGGTTCACAGCCTGGGCCTCGGCCATGGGATTCCAGTGGGGTTCAACGATGTGTAGCTCAGTGGCGGCAGTTAAGTCAACCCTACAAGTCCCAAAAGTTGTTAGTGTCAGTAAGCTGCCGTTTGTCCTGCCCTCACACCTGCAAAAGGGAAATCACCAGGGAAGGCAACATGGAATTTGAAATGACCGGTGCCAGCCACAACACGCGTTGAGTTGACAACATGAGTCCCGGGTAGGTACTGACAGCAAACGAACAGACAGGTGATATCAATACATACCCTTCACCGACGGCCCCGATGGTGGCCAACATTATCACACACCGTTCATCGGAATTGAATCGATCCAGGATGTCTCGGCGTTGCTGTAATGAGGACCGCCCATCGAGCCGCGCGCAGCTCAGTCCGAGAGAAGACAGATGCGGAGCCAACGCACGCGATACCAGGTCGAGCATTCCGGTCCACTGTGAGAATATGACACTGCAAGGCCCCGACGTTAGTGGAAGTTGTTTAATGATTTGAACGGAATGAGGTGCTTCGGTTGATCTTCCACATGCGTGCACCCGGGATGAACAAACACACCTCTTGATCGGAGCGACACCATCGCTTCCGAGCGTGGGCAGTATTTTGCGCAGCAGGGCGGAAACTTTTGCTGATGGCCGATAAACCGATGTTTCAACGTTGGAGCCGGCCGATCCAGCCGAGGGAGGCTCGGTAATGGTCGCACACGTCGGGCATTTCAACGCCTCACTATCAGCAAGCGCCACGCATCCTTCACACGCAACGTGTTTCTCGCACATGAGTTCCACCATCGCCATCTCAATCTCAACCCCCTCTTCACCGTTGTCACCGACCATCTGCTGGCCGCAGACGCAACAACTGCGCCCTATCCCCTCATAAGCATCTTGCTGGAGCATGTCCCAGGTAACTGCAGACGAGCCGCGCTGATGCCAAATATCAAGGGCTCCGGGCGATAGGAGCGCCTCTCCATGGTCGCAAATTCTGCGCAGCAGCGAGATGACAATAATAATGTGCCTCGAGTTCTTGCGTCGCGGTTCGTGCACCGCAGGAACGGCCTCAATCCTGGCGGCTCTCTTCCTTCCCCCCCGTTTCGTGGTTCCGGCGTCCGGGGCATCGGAACTGGTTCCGGGGCTGTTGGCCAGCAGATGGAACTTTCGCCTGAAGAAGTCGTAGAGCCGTCTCTCGTCAGGAGACAAATCAACGGATTCGACACGCTCCGTCTTCGCCGGCAGTTTCAGCGTCGAAGCCAAATGAGGGTGCGCCTTGGTCCGACGCAGACAGGTAGCCTGCACGAGCTTCCGTAGAGTCTGCAGGCTGTTTTGCTGCTTGGAAAGCAGGGGTGACGCCAGCCAGAACTTGAACTGTTCATGCGTCACGAAGGGCGGGACGCCGATGAAGGCGAGCAGGGAGCCGAAGTCGCCGAGACAGTTCTGCATTGGCGTGCCCGTGAGACACCAGCGGTTGTGTGCAGGCACCTCGCACGCCGCGTGGAATACCTTGGACGATGGGTTCCGAATCTTGTGTGCTGAATTGGTGGAGCTACGTCAGCAGTGGTTCCAGTATCCCCCGACTTGACAACACCGTGAGTGAAGTGAATATTACGAAGTGAACGCGAGACGCCAAGCGGGATGCACTCGCCTTCGTCCAACATAATTCTGACCCAGGTGGTCTTGTACAGAGGGCCGCTTGTAGCCCAGTCCGAACGGAGTGTGTCGTAGGTTGTCAGCACCACGTCGTGTTTTTCCAGTTCCTGTTCCTTCCGCTTCGAACCATGATAGATGAGAGTGCGTAGCCGGTCGGACCGGATATGTCTACCCCATGTCAGATCAGATCGTACTCAGGGGGCTACCATCAAAACACAATTGGCCACCGGGTCGTGGTACCTCTGAATCTGTTGTTGCCAACCGGAGATGGCTTCGGGTCACCATCCACCAGCGTCAGTAACCACACCAAACTTGTCCATGAGAGTGATACGAAACTGAATGCTCGTGTTATATATAGCAACGTACTCGACTTGGGTGTCACAATTAAAGTCCCTCTCGTTGCCTGGCGTTGCGGAAACCGAATCGAGTGTCTGGCCGAGTCAAGGTGATGGCAAATGAGCGCCAGGGCGGATAGCGTTTTTCCCAGCCCCATTTCCTGTACGGTTGTTAGACCGGTCTGAGTCTGGTTGTGAATGGGTTACTTTGCAGGTCCACATACATCAGCCAAGATTCCACCATGCAGATTCGGCAGCGGGAGATTCTGAAGTGCTTTGGTGACGACATGTCGATAGCTGCCCAAGAACAACCGTTCAGGTAAGTATCCATTTAGGAGCCGCTGCACTCATAGAGACCAGTGGGCTTACACCGTCTTTCCTTTGTCAACGGATGTCTCCCACAATGTCGGAAATTGTGCCTTGCTGCTCATGGGGCCTTGTTCCTTCTCGACCATCATGGCCAAGGCGCTGAGTTGGTGACTAGGGAAACAGCAGAACGATGGTTAGTCTTGTTCTTGAAATTGAGGCTTCCAACACGTACTCTTTCAGCTTTGACTTGATTCGCGTGCTCTGTTTGAACGCCACCGCCGCCTTTGCAGCTGGACCGCTCGCTTCGTCGAAGATCCTCAAGACGCGACTTCGATCAACTTCGCCCAATGGCTCCTCGTCGAGCTTTCCTGGTAAAAGCCCTGCGGCCATCAAACGTCCAGTTGAGGGCATCTCCTTTCCCGGGGGTAGAAGATACATGGGGTTGACATACTTCACTCTGCTGTCGTACTCCGAGTGCTCCGGATATTGGAGAAACAGATCACTTTCAGCGAGGATGTCTGCCACAGTGTCCTTTTCTGACATGAAGCCGTAGACGACGACTCTGAGGGGGCGTACCCGAACGTCACAGGTCACCCCCCATGAACTGGAGCTTTTCTCGTCCTCGGCGCCCAGGACCGCGTGCAACGTGACTGAGTGGTCACGCATCAGCCGTGCTAGAGCCACCGAGTTGACGATCCCTGCTGGTTTCCCAGCACCTTCGTACTGGAGCTTCAGGATGTCGCCAAAACGAGTGATCTGTACAGGAGCGACACCCGGGACGTCCGAGTGCCGTTTCCTGCAGATTACTTCCATCAGGAGCTAGTTGTTTTTGCAAAGTAAAGTCAGCGACTGGAGCCCTCAGCAGCCGAAGAGTCAGGAGACGCAGAATTCGCACCGAACCAAAGCAGACATCGTACGGCAGTTCGGTAGGTTTGTCAGACGCAGCGGCTGTACATATCGAATCAGTTGCTGCACTCATAACAGCTCTCCTGGTTAAAAAAACCTCACTTGTTGCATTCGGACGAGCCGACGCTTGACTTTGTCTTGAATTTTCCACATCGCACGTCCGCGATGCTGTACGCAATGTCAGTGGGAACCCCCCCGAATACTTTGCCTGACGGAAACGCGGCGTACATACCAGAACAGTGCGCATCGTCCGAGCAGTCACTATCGGTTGCCGAAGATATGGAAGTGGTTTCCATGGAAGCCGGTGAGCGCCGCCTGGCGGGCCTTGATTTCTTCCCGGTGGACTGTGCATCGCTGCTGGCACGGCGTTTCCTGCTGCCACGAGCCATGGCCGTGATGATAGGTAGTTTGACAGTGCTGGTCCCCTGCCGTCACCTCGCGGAACAAAACCCCAGTCAATCAACAGTCTGCCAACGCTAATGGGAGCCCAGGTCACGGAAAGGATTGGGGTCAACTTTTGAGAGCAGTGTTTGCGGAATTGACTATTCCAAGCCACGAGGTTGCCTCTGCACAAAAAAAGTTTTGGGCTGCCTCACTAGGTTGAACGGCGGCTACCGAAACCAAGGGGGTGTCGGGATGCGTTGCGGGGGGGGCTGAGTTCAACTGGCTGGACCTGGCCGACAAACTGGGCCGCACCCACACGACAATGCGCAGCAGGGCTGATTTTCAGTTCCTTGAAGAGACGCGAGGCTTTCCAACAGGCTTCGCATCGTCATCACTGACATCAATGGTGGGAAGGCCGACTCGGCTCCGTCGGCCCGTTCAACACAGCAGCACCTACCTACACGAGGTCAACATGAGCGGCATGGAGAGCAACCCCAGAGACGAGGCTGTCATCAAAAGCAATTGAAGTAGTCAGCGCACTGAAGCCATGTTATTGGGTAACGACTGGCCCATAAACGTATAGAAACCTGCCCGGCCCCTTTGCAAACGATGGGACAAAGAGAATGTTAAAACTACAGTACCTTCTATTTCTTGGTGCGGATACCACGTGGCAGGTGTGCTGCTAGAGTTGATCGTATTCCTCCATCTTGCAGATTCAACTACGTACTGCTCTCCCACGTCTCTCGCAAACGCTTCTGTGCATGTACTTGTATCTACGGTACGTGTATTGCCAGCTGCCTGCGTCAAACGAGCGCGAAGCTCAAGATCGGAGCGGAATGCAGACATGGAGGTAAAGCAGGGATATATGAATGAGTTGGTTTCTCATCATCCCCGTATATCGCAAGTACATACATGTAGTGATTCAGCCCAAAGAGAACATATTCATGTTGGCATCATCGCGGTGACTTGGCTTGTATGGAATTTGGCCTGTATATCCATCCACATACCTTCCTCACTGGCTACGTTGGTGAGGGGAGTCCAAGTTCTGTATGCATGCATGTTTTCAATTTTGTGTAAGAATTCAAGGTATCGACCTGGATCCGTCCCGCATACCCAAGTAGGCGCGGTCACCACAAGTGAAGCACGGATGGCATGGGTTTGTTGTGTGACTACCCGAACCCAATTTCACGTTTGGGCTAAACACAAGAAGGACGGGCTTGCAGTCCTGTGGCGTGCTCGTCCCATTTCCGACGGCTCCGGAAAATTGGCTGCTGACTCGGGGGGTGTTTTCCGGGTCTCCTAACGACTTTAAGGCCTGTTGTCGCTTCTCCAATCAGGGTTCCATTTGGACATGGACATGGATGACGTTGACGCCACAGTCATAGCACGCTGGATCTTGACTGTCGTGTCTCGAGAACTGTTCGCTCACATTCTCTTGCAACGAGCCGGAAGGTTCGGAACATGTTAGCAGGATGGCACAGCACCATACCCGGTTGGGAACTGCTTCCGCAACTCTCCAGCAGTTTTGAACGCATCTCCTTTGCAAGAGCACCGGGCTGAATTGACGAGCACTCGAAAGAGCATTGATCCGGACCGTCACGAAATGAGACAAGGAGACCTTGGAGTGCCGTGATGATCTCGTTGATGACTTCTTGTCTACGGCGATCAATGCCCTCTAGTTATTACATCCATTAGTTAGCGAGCGACCAAATGAACTAGAGCTCTCCCTGGTCCACTTACCAATGATTCTCTCGGGGATTGGGAGGCTCAACGTCGGAAGCGGCCCTTGGCTCTTCTGAAGGGCTGTGACGTGAAGATATCGACATCAGCAAATATCCACGATGTAAAGAGCCACAGAACAAGGCCCCTCCCGACCTGTTCTGGAAGTTGGCTTTGGCTTTTCAGTCCCTGAAGCCACAATCCCGCGAACACCTCGACCGTTTCGTAGCATTCGTAGTAGTCCACGAGAGCAGCGATTTTGGATAGCAACTCGAAGCTGACAAGTCGAGGCACCTGTCGGTTAGGACCGTGAATGATATGCATCAAGATCACAAATGCTTGCGGGTCCCAATCGTCCGCAACTATGTGCCGGCAGCAGTCGGTCGAGACAGACGTCGCTTCTCTCAAAGAGTATGTGTCTTGGATAGCAGGATTTAGTCACACAGTCACGCTCCACTCAGCGACGAACGTTGGATTCGACGGTAAGAACGAGGCGGCAAGGATTGTGTTGGAGAAGGAGAAGTTACGTTGGAAGAACATAACTATGCTGATCGTCGACGAGATCAGCCAAGTGGGCGGTCTCGTGCTGGCGGCGGAAGACGGCCGGCTGAGGTAGTACAGGGACGACCATCACCGTCCGCTTGGCGGGATCCCCATGGTCATGTTCTTCGGCGACTTCTTCCAGTTCGACCCCGTCCGAGCCGGCGGCGGCGGTCAGAGACGAGAACGGGAGAGCTCGGCAAGCACATCTCTATCTTCGTCGCTAAGCACAACACCAAGCCGGGAAAGCGGCTGCGCGTTGAAGAGCTGCGTTCTGCTGGTGCTGGCCGGCAGGAATATGCATCTATTGCAAGTTGGGCTGGCACATAGGGGCGCCCTCGCCGCCATTCTAGGAGCTAGAGCTCTGCATGTGTCCTATGCCCCGCCTGTGACGCGCCTGTTTGCACGGGAGTTGATAACTGGCAACCTGACCCGCAGCGTCGTCGCCGTGAGCATCTGCCCGTATTCCCGCAATCCGGAGACCAATAAATCACATCATCTCCACCACAACAAGGAATCGGGACCGTGCATCCCCTCCAGTTGGCACAGTTCAATTGTTCATTCCAATCATCTCCATCCATTGGCTCGGCGCCGCTTCCTGGGCAGCAGCGCTTTTCGCAGCTGCATCCGCCACCGTGTTCCACTCGCGCGGGATCCTCCAGAACTGGACGGCCAAGCCGTCGTCCGAGACCCGCTCGATCTCTCCCAGCAGCGCCTGCCACAAATCCTTGTTCTTGACGTCGGCCCCGGCACTGGTCTTCCAACCGTTCTCCATCCACGTCTTGACCCACTTGGTAGCGCCTTCGACCACATATTCGGAATCGGTAGCGACGACAAAGGTTCCGAACCCTTCGCCAGGCCAGTGTCGGAAGCGCAGCGCAGCGATCACGGCACGGAGCTCGGCGCGATTGCTGGTCTGAGCGGCGGGGGCGCCAAAAGGACCCTTGGCCTCGAGGCGGGCGCTGGCAATGAGCTGAGTGCCGTCGTCGCTAACCCCATGCCAGAAAGCCCAGCCGGCCTTGGGATTGGCCTGGCCGTTGTCGAGACAAGCACCGTCTGTGCGGATTAGAAGAGTGCTGGCGTCGTCTCGATGGGTGTATCTGACAAGAACGGAACGCGCAGGTAAACTATTGCCCTTGAGAGAGCGAGGGAGTCAAGACGGACCTCGTGACACGTATATGCTTCCTGCGACCAGAGAACAACTCGGCGGGCGTGTCCGTGGTTGAAGACGGGATGAACTTTGAGGGCCAAGATCGGCCAGTGCCCTTCCGCAGTGAAGGGCCCAGAAGGTCGTGAATAAAGTCAGGCTCTGCCCCATTCCCGCCGCTATCCTCGTCGTCGTCGTCCTCCTCTTCTTCGTCATCGCCGTTGCCCCGGTTGCTCAGAACATCGTCCATGAAGCTGTAGTCGATGCAGCACCTGCCGCAAACCACCAAGCCGTGCGGACCGCAAACCACGCGGCCGTCGGGAAGTTCACACGGGCCCTCGTCATCGTCGCTGCTGCTGTAGCCAAGAGGGATGAGACCCTGCCCGAGATAGAATCCTCGAGGCATGATTTTGGTGATCTTGTCCTTGTTGTTGAGTCCGTGTTGATGAGAACTGATTGCGAGTCGGAGCACCCCGCTGGGCCCAGAAACAGCCAGGGTGGGTCGCGCGTTGTTGGAAGGCAATGAGGTACTGGGCAGTGCCTCACCAGCTGATAAGATGGAGTACTCGTGGCAACCCCTCCAGACAGCCCACCTTGCCTTGGGTTTCCTCTCCTCCCACAGGCTTAGTGTCACGAACCAACCATAAAAGGCGGCCTGGTGGGGAATGCACGGCGCAGCAGGGACCAATAGGCAGCAGCCGCGGCTGCCAGCGCCAAGCACGGGTAGCTCAGGGGAGCTGGCTACCCCAGGTGATCACGGTAGACAAGGGTAGCTGTCTACCCGGAGCGATCAAAGGATCGCTCAGGATAGCTGGCGAGCACAGGCAAGCCAGGACAAAGGAACTTTGGACAAAGAAGTCATCGTGTATATATACTAGCTAGTCAGTCACTCGTTGAGGGAGCTTGGAGCTTCCTCAGTAAGCAATCACAGATTGGAATTCACGGGAAGATCGCCAGTTCCATTGAGACCAGATCAGTGCATCTTGTTGTAGACCCTTTGGCTCTACCGAATCTCTTACCTGACAAGGCATCACCTCCGGGACCCTTTCAGAAGTGGGTCAGGGCGAACAGGTTCGTCACACTTAGCTTCTTCAGTCCACCAATCAGTTCACCCACAGTTGACATTTTCCTCTTCTGTGTGGTTTCCCACACTAACGAATTGGAGGGGGGTGAGGCACCAAGTACTTGGCTGCTACCAATCGCCCCGCACTGTTTGGACACGCGAAAATGGCGTCCCTGCCCTGCCAAATTCGGCGGCCAGAACATCAAATTCCATACTTTTTGTGTAAACAAGCATCTCATCAACCCCTGACACTCACCCCCTGAGCCCCCCTGAGC
>Ga0247824_10001091_pt1 | contig 14458 bp, 18 predicted proteins | sample 13C_PalmiticAcid_FD_194412 | JGI IMG/M metagenome (GOLD analysis project Ga0247824, IMG submission 194412) | Soil microbial communities from agricultural site in Penn Yan, New York, United States - 13C_PalmiticAcid_Day48 | ecosystem: Environmental > Terrestrial > Soil > Agricultural land... | reverse complement strand
TCCTTGTCCTTGCTACGCTCCTTCTCATTGTCCTTTGCCCTTACTTTTTCCTTTTCCCTGTCCTTATCCTTGTCCTTGTCCTTGTCCTTGTCCTTTTCTTTGTCCTTGTCTTTAGAGAAGAAGTTCCGGCTCAAGTTGGAAAGTTTTACCTTTGGCCCATGGTGTGAAGGTCCGGCTCCGCTTGAACCCAAGTCTACGCTGGCGACTTCTCCTGATCTATGATCCACAGTGCTGTGATCCTGCTCTTTCTTGGAGGATGAAGTCGTAGACGTTCCTTTGGTCTGTTCCCGACTGGATTTTCGTGAGAACGATTTGCCGGTCGTAGCCGTAGTCGTCGTAGTCGATGTCGAAGACGACATTTCAGAATGGTGATCGTGACCTTGTGAAAAAGATTCGCCTTTGATAGGACGATCACTCTCGCCCGATTGCTTGGACTTGTCATCCTGTGTTGTTCTCCGTTTAGGCACAGGAATCCCGTGTGCAACAATGTTACGGATCCCTCGCGCCTTGTCCGTCTTGAGTGGGTTCTTGTGTGTCTTGGTATAATTCTCATCCTCGACAATCCTGTTCATTTTGAGCCTTGAAGCCTCCTCACTAGATGCTGTAAGACGCTTGAGCATTTGGACCTGATCTGTATTAGCACGAGAAGGAAATCAAAAGAAGATACATTGGTGTGAGACGTCATGACAAAAAAATAGCTTCAAGTACATACAATGTATATATGACAAAAAGGTGGTGTTTACCTGATTCTTCGAACCCTGAAGCCTCGTCGGCCCTACGACCGTTGCATGATACCTTGATAGCCTCGACCCACGCCTTCTCGCCTCCAGAGGAATCTTGCAGCAACAGTACACTTTTCTCGAGTGGTTTGATAGTAAAGGTGTTCTTCTTCTTTGTCAATGACTGACCACTGGTAGGAATCTCAACAGTGGTCTTGAAAGTGTCGAAGCACCCAGTGAGTTTGACTTGAGTCGCCTGCTTGATTTTACTCAACGATTCCGACGATGACTTCATGGAATAGGCGTTCTTGATCACACCTCCTTCATCGCGGTAGAAGAGTAGGAATCCCTTATACACCACAACCCAATAATCCTTCCATGGACTGACAGTATCATGCGTTGTCTCGTTTCGGGTTTTCAGAATCTTGACCCGAAGAGCACCTCGGCGTTGAATGTCTTCGGGCAGCAACTGATTCAAGTCCTACAGAACCATATCGTGCGGCACAAGGGAAATGTTATGTGAGGAAAGCGCCTCAGCATGCGATATATCACTCTCTCAATCCACAAGAGACACGATAGAATATCCCTTACCAATGCACGAAGTTCTTCTTCCGATAAGCTTAGTCCAGTCAATTGATTCTGGAGCTTGTAGTCATCCATGGATGGGCTCCTCGATGTTTCTGTATTCCCGGGTCGATCCCATGTCGTCTCTCCAGTGGACTCGTTGAAGAAGTATTGGGAACCGTTTGTATCTAATGGTACAATGTCCGTGAGGAGGATGTGTCCTCTTAATTAGTGTGTGCTTGCAAGAGTCATCCCTGTGTTATTCACAAGAAGGATGAGTCAGCCCAAGCAATCGGGTAGAGACTTTTCGGCGAATACCTAGCGCACTGCTCCATCCTTCGGGTAAAGAATCTTCGTCCGCAGTATCGATCGGATCTGCTGATAGCACCTCGACATAGTACGGACTCTGGTTGCTTAGAGTACTCGCAACGTTGGTACTGAAATAGCTGTCAGTGTTGTTATCCATCGTATCCTCGGCACTTTGATCCTGTTCTCGGTCTATCGATGGGGCCATCGTTTCAGAGAAAGAGGCGGAAGACCCAAAAGTGGGCATCTCCCATGTCGTCTCTTTGGTCAACACATTATAATAATACACTTCTCCTTCCGAGTTGGTGGCCATGTCCCAATTGGGTGGTAATGCGATTTGCTGCTCTGGATCTGACATCTCTGTTGATGGTTCTGACCGAGGTGAGTGAATCTGTGAGCTATCCGTGTGATCCTTGGGTGACATTGAATGCTCTGCCAGGTGCTGGGACCCTTGATGTTCGGCTTTGCGAACTTCATGTGTTACATCCACATCGGGCTCGTGCTGGTATTGGTGCTCGAATGGGTTGGGTTCCTGAGCATGGGTCGGGTGATGTTGATGGTCCGCCCCACCATGGTCTATGTTAGTTGCCGCGTTTGAAGGATTCTCTACGACTAAATGCAGATGTAAGGGTGCACAAACAGTGAGAAGGGATGGTTAGCACCCTGAGCAAATACGGAGGCTCCACGCATTTGATCGAAAGATACTCGGAGAAGAGGAGGGATCTTTGTTTTAGCTTCACCTGGCAATAGCCGACACCGGTTCGCAGGAAAGACGCCAGTATAGCCGTCGCACTCGCCTAAGTAGACGAAGGAAAGACAATAAAATAGATGTTATGAAAGAGCTCATTACCACCTCCAACTCTAGAGTCGTGATAGCAATCGTGTTTGGCGGATGTTACCTTCCCACCTGAAGGGAAGAATGCGTGTTTTTTTTTTAGTATTCATAGCGGATCAGCAATTCCCCCCCAAGAGCATACAGCAAGTCATCGAAATAATAGTATGGTTAATCATTGCACTGCCTTGATTGTAATTAGCGGCTCGAGAGCGCCATGGTGCCGTCAGCAAACATGAAAGGTTTTCAAAAGACAACTTGCCATTCATCGTGCGTCTTGTCGATAATCAGGATGTGGTCTCCTTTGCGAAAGGACTACAAGGGAAAACAAGGCACAGCAGCAGGTCATATGAGGGAGGTTGCAAGGAGACGGGCAGCGCGCATTATGTTCGACTTGTTCGTGTGTTCCTTACGAGCTCATCCTCATGAGTCGCCTCATAATCCCACTCGGCAATAGCCCATTGCATGATGTGCTGTGCTGTCGCTTTACGTGAGGGGGGTGGAATGAATGGAGGATCAGAAGAAGGCGTAAGCAATGAGGCGTGAGGCGTAGGTGGAGGTTAGGGCGTGGAGCGAGGTGAAGCGAGGTAGAAGGCGACGAGGGTGAGTGGTGAGAGAGGTACAAAGTGTGAGGGTGGGGAGTGGATAGTCAGGGACGAGAGAAGATTGGTCTGTGGAGAAAAAGGTGCGTTGATTGCGGATGCATTTCTCGTGCAGCGTGCTGGAAGGGGGCAGTTACAGTTCCCCCTGCAACTTCTCTCACACACCTCGTTCTCACATCCACATCAGATCTAATCCCGGTATCGTCTTGGGAGTGCATTCACCGTTGGATTCCGCCACTTGTAACAAGGTGTGGCAAGCAAAATGCATTATTAACGGTCCAGCCGGCCTACCTGATTGTTAGAGTGACGATCCGACGCGACCAAGTGCTCTTGTTTGGAAGGGTGGTGGCAAAGCATTTTTGCCTTATTGCCCGCAGTGGCAAAGACACTCACTTGTTCTACGCGTTCTAGATAGTGTACATGCAAGGGTTTTTATTCATTGACCAAGCGTCGCAGGTGGTGGTGGAAGTGTTATTGTCGTTCGAGCTCGTTTGCCGTTCCTCTCGATGTGATTGCTCTCTGCTTGTCTAGCGCGTTTCAATGGACTGGACGATGAACCGGGTGTTGGGCTTGCAGCGGACGGAACACTACTGTTGTTGGAAACCGAAACAATCCTCTGAGCCCCTTTGAGAGATTCACGACGTATCGTCCTAGCGTTGGAACCCAGTGAACTGTTGTTTGCCAGGATCCTCCGTGCGCCGTTATGTCCATTCAATGTCCCATTTGCATTGCTATTTGGCACCACTCTCTTAGCGCCACCACCCAGCCCGGTCCTGCCAGTGATAGAGGGGGTGAATGGGGATCTGGTCGGCATCGATGGTGAGATGAGGACTTGCTTCCGAGGAGGGGATAAGGATGGAAATGGTATAGGGCGTATCGGTGGTTGGGATGGATCAAGAAGTCCAGTGGAATAACGATGCTCGTCTTCGGATACGATATCGAGCAGAAAATTGACTGTCCGTCTTGCAGGTCGTGGGGTGGATTGGGGTTGTCGGAGTCCCCCGCGAACACGTTTTCGTTTGGACGGAAACAGCACGCCAGGCGTAGGGTTTGATCTCCTGCGAGCAGTAGTGGCGGTCATGGAAGGAAGTGTGGTCGGCAGGTCTTGAAATGGGTTCCTCACAGGGGTGCCAGACTGCGAGCGCTCCTGATACATCCTGACAGGCGAAAGACTTCCGAATAGGCTACTAGACCCGAGAGCGAGCTTCGTGTCGACCGTCTCCATGGACAAGTTCGGGAGGACGTGGGTGGGGTGGCGTTTGACAGGCGTCAGCGGTACCTCTGGCAGTATCGACATCATCTTGGACTCGTTAAGACCCACCATAGTGGATGCCACGTCGCGCTTGAATGGAGAGCTGGGAGCGGCTCTCCCATCATTAAGAGTAATATTTGGGTTGGGCGATGGGCCCCAATTGAGGTGCCCTTGCGGGAGAGAAGACCCAGCTCTCTTGGTCATGTCCGTGAAACTTGTGATCGCTGCCATGTAGATGTCGTTAAGAGTCTTGGTAGCCATCCCTGCCCCTTCGATCATTTCAATCTCTGGCCGAAGTCCCACCAAAGATCTTGCGCTCAGCTCCATGAAATCTTCAGTCGCCAAAAATTGCTCTCCCAGAGCCTTGTCGGACAATTCAAGCTTGTTTGTAAGAATCTTGTTGTGTGAATCCAATGCCTGACATTTCTTCTCCAGTTCGTATAGCCTCTGGTATGGGAATCCTGCTTCCAAAATGGGGTTGCCCTTTTGTTCCATGGATTGGATGGAGACAGCATGCAGCTTCAGTTGATCCTCATGCTCCTGCATCGTGTTCGTCAGCCAGTGTGTCTGCTCGTTCAGGTCGTTGATCAGCTTATCGACCATCTTGATGTATGATGACGAGGCATTCAAGGCGTTGTTCAAATTTTTGATGCGAGTGCCGGCTGAAGAATCATCCACTGGCTGTTCTTGGCCCTCTCGTAACTTCATTTCCTGTTCGAGTTTCTCCTGTTGTCTTTTGGCTGCTCCAGATGCCTCATCAAATCCTGCTCTCCATCGGCAGAGTCCAGAGAGTCGAGCAGACGTGTGGAATAACTGCGACTGAAGTTGTGCATAAGTCGACTCGTGTGATCGAGCGGCTTGGAACGAAGCCCTCATCTTTCTGACAGTCTCCTCGAACTCCCGACCAAGCATCTCCTGCCTTTGCTGAGCTTTTTCGTTTCCACTGCCAGTGGCTTGATTCTTCAGTTTGATCTTCAGTCCGGCAACTTCCTCCCGTAGTTCGAAAATTGCCTGGACATACTCAGAGACATGTCGGTCGACGTTCAATGTGTTCTTGGTCACCTTGGTCTTGATATTCTTGGCTCGATTCGCATACTTGAGTGTGTTGTGCGTTTCCTCGTAGTGTTGACTGGATGGACTCACACATGCAATCATGACTGTCTTGCAGTTTCCACCAAGTGAGAACTTCAAGAGTCGCGTCAATTTACTGTCTCGATAGGGTATATGTGACTTTGTCTTGTTTTCGCACAGGGCATTGATACAGTTGCCAAGAGCCAGCAGCGACTTGTTGATGTTTGCCCCTATCACACAGTGTTGAGAAACAGACGCGAAATGACCAACGATCAGCCAAGGGATAGAAAAATACCTATAATCGAGGGGCAGTTCATGATCCGAGACGTAGACGAACGTACCTTCCATCAGACGGCTGCCTCGATTCTTAGTTACAGAAGCTCGCTCGCTCCCAGCCAAGTCGATCAAAGAGAGAGTCGCCACTGTAAAATCCTCAGAGACATTTGCCGTTTTGAGTCTTTGACAAATGTTAATTTGTAGAACAGCATGAGATCGAGACGATGTCGCGTTGGCTTCCGTCGGTGACACCGTTCTATTCTCGTTGCCCTTGAACACCATCTCCATGAGCTCTTCCATCTAACGTACGCACAAAAATTGTAAATCACGATGAGAATTGGCTAACAATCCACACAGTGATAAGATAGGTCCCATCTGCACGATGGCTTTACCCCTTTTGGGTGATGCTCTGACAGCCCTGCGATAGTAACACGTCTGGACTGGTCCTCTCGAAGCTGCAGCGATGGAGCCTTGGTAGAAGGTTTGGCTAACAGGTCGCGGATCGCTTCGTTGTAGACCTCCAAATAAGAGACAGAGACCTCGATTGTCTTTTCGTCCTCGACCTCCGCTATCCGATCGTAAAGCTCCTGCATTGTAAGGAAGATGATCCCTGGCTTTTCGGTGGTTCCAGTGATTGTATGGGTCTTTCCACATCCTGTAGCTCCATAGGCGAAGAGTGTACCATTATAACCATTGATGACACCGTCGATCAAATGCCTTGTAGTGTTTTCAAAAACCTTTGAAGCCCATGATTCTTGTTAACACTCTCTTGAACTTCACTGTGATCCAATTTGCGTCACTCATAAAGCCCGTTATTTACCTCTTGTTGCTCAGCATCCTCGCTGAAAACTCTGTCAAAGGCATATCGTATGTCCTTGAACCGACGGTATGCCTGTACTGGGAGTAACGCCTTCTTGTATTTTAAAAGACTGTCGGCATCTGGTGGGTCGAAAACGAGGACTCTTTCATCCATAACCCCCACCACTTTTCGAATTCCTGTTGACGACTTGGCCCCATCAGTCCCTGAAGTGTCGTAATCATCGACAGGCCGATTGTGAATGGATCCAAACCCGCCAGAGAGAGATGCTTCTGCTGAAAAGTTGAATCTGTTGGGAGCGGTTGGTGGCAGTTGTGCTTGTTCGGCAGCGCTGAACGGTCTGACTCTTACTACATTGCGGTTGTATGGAATGTTAGTGTCACCTGCTCCTGCATCGAAACTGACCGTGGAACTCCGTGTTTGTTAAACTGGGCTGTATTCACTCACCTGCAACGAGGATAGCAGACTCTGATGGCCACTGTGGAGGCTCTTTTGACTGACGTGTGCTGAAGGTCGAGCTGTCCAAGCCAAGGTCTGCATCCACTACCGTGTTGCTACTAGCAAGTTTAGACGAGTTGATCTTGCTTCCTTGTACTGAAGAAAAGGGTTGCGGCGACTCCAGCTCCATGTCGGAGGCACTTGTTCTGGAAGCGAAGTAAGGCGGTTGGGCGGAGCTGGTTGCAGTTGATCGTGTGGTTGGGTTGATTGAGTCGAGTGCCGAAGGTCAGGTATACACTTGTCCGTGGATGCCGACAGGGAGGGGGGGGGAGTGTGGCGAAGCTGCAGCAGTCCGAAGTGTTCTAGCGTGTCTAGGTGCTCGCTCCTGTCGGCTGTCCACGGTGTGAGGATGAAAAGAGACGAGTCGAAACGATGAAGAACATCGTGTCCACAGCGTTCACAGCACACAATCTGCATGTGACCTGCATTTGCACAACACCAAACATGCCTCCACTGTGTAACCCATGGTGCAAGGGCCAGGCAGGGGGGAGGACTCCCAAGCAGCCGCAGCTGGCGGTGGTCCCCGCGAAGGTGACAGCACCTGCGTGGCCGGGCAGCAGACGGGGCCACCATCCCTTCCCTATTGGCAAGGATACCAATCACATCTGCATGGCGGCGAGTTCTTCCGAACGGGGATCGCAGTTGGACTCCGATCTCGTGGCATTTTTTTTTTTTTGGTCAACCTTTTCTTCCTCTCTTCTTCTCCTCTCCCTCCATCCTTTCCTCCTCTGCACTCTTCCGCCATCGCCTCTCTCCACTTTTTGGAGCAGCATCCGTCATGTCTGGCGGAATCACATCAGCTCCCACTCCAACAGAGACGCCCGTTTATAGGCCCACGTCAGATCTCGACCAAGACGACCTCTCCGACACAGCTGGCTCGCTCCCCACCCTTCGTGGCATCTACGAGACCCTCTTCACCAAAGATGGCTGGCTGGGCGACTATGACTACGGCTTCCTCTGCATGCCCACCCTCCCTTGTCTGAACAGAAATTCCTCTCGGAAACCTCCATTCTTTGGCCTCAAGACAAAACTACCTGTTCTTCTGGCCATCGTCATGGGTAAATGAAAAGTCTCACGATTCCATCACATCTCAGTGCTGAGTCGGCGTCAGTTCTCACTCACTCACCCTCATCTACCATTGGTATAGGCTTTCAACATGCGCTTGCCATGCTTGCAGGCGTTGTCACTCCAGTGTTGATCATGTCAGGGCCTGGCACAGGAAACATGAATCTCGACGTTTCGACCCGCTCTTACATGCTCTCGGCGTCATTAATCTCATCCGGGATCCTGTCGCTCATCCAGATCACCCGTTTCAGGATCTTCAACACCAAGTATTATCTCGGCACTGGGTTGCTCTCGGTGCTCCAGTGTGCCTGGATGGAACAAAAGGCTGAACGTGATTTTTGCCTCAAGCCCTTCCCCTCGCCCTTGCCCTTGCCCTTGCCTTGTTCTTCACTCTCGTATATTCCTCACTACCAACACGAAAGCTGATGTAAGGCCACCGTGGCGTAGATTCACCAGGAGCAGTGCCGAGTTGGATCGCTTCCGGATCTTCTCGAGCGATGGTGGTAGGCGATGACTCCTGATTCAACAAAAAGCATGCAAGGCTCACAGACTGTTCAGCCGTTCCACTGTCTGTAGACTGGCCAACAGGTATTTCTTCATTGGCACTCTTACTCTAATAGCAGCAACCTTTCAATGGGCCACACACTCTCGACACCCATTACAGAGAAGCACTCGTCCACTGGTCACAATGCACGCCTTGCCTTTGCAGCGTCCGCAATGCAAGGATGGCGAACCAGTAAGGGCCTCCGCGCCATCGTTCTCTGTGACCCACGCGACCAACGTCGAGAAGTAGATCCTGATAACTGTTTTTTCAACAACTAGCCATGGAAGACGCCCATACAACGCTGCTTGATGTAGAAGACGCGACAGGAACAGCGTTCTTTGCGGTATACGATGGTCATGGAGGTAAAGTTACTGACATTAGGATGTGGGCTTTGAATCTAAGATAGCACATTAACCGACTTTTGATGCATTGCGCTAGGTAGAAAAGTCGCCGAGTATTGTGGTGAACACCTTCATCGAAACATTGTAGCGGATCCAGCTTTTAACAATGAAGACTTCAAGTCAGCAATCACAAATGGCTTTTTGGAAACCGATAATGCAATTCGAAATGGCAAGTGTTATTATGGCCAACACTCCAAAGAATACGCGTCAAAGAATGGGGGGATATCCTGATGGGAAACTTACCGGTTGTCGATTGAATAGATCCAAATTGTGAAGGCAATACCTCTGGTTGCACAGCTATCACTGCGACTATAACCGATAAGAACATTCTCTACGTGGTAAAATGTCTCTTAGACTTTGGGGGCAAATCGTTGTGCCCGTTTTATTCAGTTCTTCCTGAATAGCCAAGGCGACGCTGTAAAGCTAATGGGGGGTTCACAACGAACTAGGGAAATGCTGGAGACTCGCGAGCCGTTCTTGGTAGAAATGGCATGACCATTGATTTGTCAGTTGATCACAAACCCACTAACTCAGGTACGAATGGCGCCTTTGCTGTCCTTGATCTTACTCATTGGATCGGATACAATATCACTGATGAGTCAACTCGTCTTTGTGGTATAGATGAGTACATCAGAATCGTATCTGCTGGAGGATCCGTCGAGTCTGGAAGGATCAACTGCGGAATCGGACTGTCCCGCGCATTGGGAGACTTTGGCCTCAAGTCGAACTCTTTAATCGAGCTGGAAGAGCAGATCCTTATTGGTAAATAGCACCGCGTCTCTTTGAACGAGTTCCATGGGATAGTTACGGGAAGATGCTGACGAACTCTTGCAATGGTTATCTAGCCAACCCCGACGTTAAGGAGCACAGACTGACAGATGAAGATGAATTCTTGGTGCTGGCCTGCGATGGTATCTGGGATTGTATGACTTCGAAGCAAGTAATCAAAGTTGTTCGTCAGGAAATTGCAGACGGGACACCCTTAGACAAGATCTGCGAAAAGATAATGGATAGTTGTTTGGCAACAGAAGTCAAACCAAGTTTCATTGGTTTTGACAACATGACGATGATCATTGTGGCCTTCTTGAACGGGAGAACAATCCAGGAGTGGCAAGAACATATCCGCCAGCGTGTCAGCACACATGTCAAGCCCACTAACCCGCCAAATGGTAGCTCGAATGTCGATATTGGCGGAACAACACCTGACTCAGGAAAGAGGACATCACGATTCTATTCGCGATTACCGCGCTGGTTACATGGTCGTAGCACCACATAAAACGTTGGACGAACAACAATATCCCTCTCTCACCTATTTTACCCGTCTTGACAAGGGCCTTTATTCTTCCAAGCACACCATTCCTTTCCGCAGACCATAGAAATGACCTCAGAATTGAATGTCCCTGCCCGTGAGAAGTTTGTATGCCTCTAGGTACTTGGCCATCGTGTTGTCAATAACATCCTGAGGAAGCGTGATACCAGCACCGCTCTTATCGAATCCAATGGATAAGAGGTAGTTGCGAAGATACTGCTTGTCAAAGCTATGAAGACCACAGATGATGGATTGGTTAGAACACACGTACCGGTAGCGCTCACTCGAATTTCATGAATCAACACCTCTTTCTGCCTCACCTGTCTTGACCGGTACCGATTTGGTAAGACGCTGCAGGCCAGAAACGAGACGAATCTACCAGAACAGATCGGTCATGTTAGCCGGCATTCAGAATTAGACGGCGTTATAGGCGTCTACTATCTGTAATGACCAGGGTGTGATGTTATACCTGGGGTCAAGACTTCGTCGATCAGATAAAGGTTGTCATCCTCGTCGACGCCAAATTCGAACTTGGTGTCTGCGATAATGATGCCTCGTTGCAATGCATAGTCTCTGGCCTTGGTGTAAAGTTCTACAGAGATCCTAGCCATCTCCTTGGCATGCTTCTCTCCGATGATCGCTTGAACTTTGCTTGGGTGAATGTTCTCGTCGTGATCTCCAATCTCCGCCTTGGTGCTGGGAGTCCACAATGGCTCGGTGAAAGCCTGGCTCTCCAGCAGTCCAGTAGGAAGAGGAATATCACACACAGTTCCTTTCTGTTTGTACTCTGACCAAGCGGAACCTAACAACATGGCGAACACAATATGAACGGGTTAGACCCTATTGACTATGTGCGAGCTTCCAGTTGAAGTGCTTTCAGTAATCTCCCACGCCCTTACCAGTGATGTACCCTCTGACGATGGACTCGACAGGGAGTACACGAAGGCTCTTGACAAGCATGGATCTATTATCGAGCTGATCGCGGTACTGTTTGACCTTGTCGGGCATCTCTTCAAAGTTGGCAGTGATCAAATGGTTGGGCACCACATCCTTGAGGAACGAGAACCAGAACTTGCTGATCTCTGTGAGAAGTTTGCCCTTGTTGGGAACACCCTAGCGGACAAAGAAAAAAAAGAGCGGTGAACCAAGCGTGAGTCACAGTGCATGGTGTATTGCTCGCTTTCTCTTGTCCTCAGTGCCGAGATCGCCGAGAACCAAGCCCACTGATCCTTGTCCTGCTGCTGCCTCTACTCCAACTTCAACTTGTTCGTCCTCTACTCTCACTCCTAACCTCTGATCTGTTTTGAGTTCTGAGGATTCAGAAAGAAAGAAAAAAGGGATTCGACGCCATACGTTGTTCATGATCACATCGAAAGCACTGATCCTGTCCGTGGCGACAAAGAGGAGGGAGGCTGCATCGACCCTGTAGAGATCGCGGACCTTTCCGCGTGCGATCAGCTCGAGCTCGGGGCAGGTTGTTGTGACAACGGCAGACATAGTCAAAAGTGAGAGCGGTGTGTGAAAAGAGAGTGAAGAGAAAAAAGGAAAGAGAGGTTGTGCGGGGGAAACGATAAAGAATCGAATCTCAGTCAGTTGCTGTCTCTGTGGTTCTCGGCCTTTGACTGGACTTTGTCGAGTCTGCAGTCCTCCTTCGCGAACAACACAGCACACTCTTCGTGAGTGAGGAATGATCGGCCACAACATTTCTATCGGACATGTCAATGCAGCTCGGCTCGCTTGGCGGGATATGCTTTTTTCTTCTCGCAACTTTCACCTTTCTCTCTTTTTGCTTCTTGTCTCCTGTTTTCTCCCACACCGAATCCACTCACAAACATGAAGGACACTGCCGACAGCTCTGCTATCAACAAGACGCTCACTGCCTTGGACAACTATGTGCTTTTGGGCAAGTCCGGACTCCGAGTCAGTCCACTCTCTCTCGGGACCATGGTAAGTGAACAGGATCTTTGTTGGCATTGTTCGGCTCCCTGTAACTTGAAAGCTGACATCAAGTACCCCTCTACTCACCATTACTTTCCTCAACCGTCCCTCCCTCTTAGACCTTTGGAGAAGAATGGGTAATTCACAAACCAATGCTCAAAACGTCGTCTGGATGTACTGGGCCGATATTGAATCTGGAACACGTCTCTTTCACTAGGGCTTTGGCAGCAACAAGGAAGCTTGCAAGAAGATCTTTGACACCTACCATGAGAAAGGAGGCAACTTTTACGACACTGGTACCGTTGCAAGCCTATACTTCAAAGACGGCATGGCTCTGTCTCTTTGGGTCAGGTTCTAACACTATCGACGCTCTTGTCCGCCTTAGCCAACATCTATACCAATGGTGATTCCGAGCGTTTCTTGGGAGAGTATATCGCAGACAAGAGGAGCGAGTGCGTTATCGCCACAAAGTACTCGAGTAAGGACATCGATCGTAATACGGATACCACATTGTCATCTACAGCAGCGCGGTAGTTAACTTTGGTCTGTTTTCTTTGTATCTGGATTACAGTCAATCCAGCAACAGCAGAGGCTCTCGCAGGCCGACACACCCGTCCCAATCCCAATGCTGGTATGAGTAAAACTGTCTGCAATTGCGTCTCGGGATACCTGGCAACTGCAGGACTGACAAAATTCTGCTCTCGTCATAGGCGGTAATCATCGCAAGAATCTGGTCGAGACTCTCGATGGTAGTCTCAAGCGTCTAGGCACAGGCTATGTCGATCTGTTGTATGTTCACCTTTGGGAGTACAGGACCCCGATCAACGAGGTCATGCGTGCTTTAGATGATGTGGTCCGCGCTGGAAAGGCACTCTATGTCGCTGTGAGCGACACTCCCAGCTGGGTTGTCTCCTGTATGCATCATCCAACATGGAAACGAGAAGCAAATGGAACCTCAATGCAATTGCTGCTGTGAACTAACACCCATCCGCTCTTGATTGTTCCTCGATGATCGTTAGCTGCTAACACCATGGCTGATATCCGTGGATTGACACCTTTTATTGGTTTCCAAACCCGCTACAACCTGCTCAACAGGTCATTGGAATCCGACATCCAACCCATGTGTGCTGATATCGGCATCGGCATCGTTCCATGGTCAATCCTTGCAGAGGGTTTCTTGTCTGGCAAACATTCGCGAGATCAAAAGAACACCGACAGCAAACGCAAGGGTCAGGTCAATTCGCACCTCAAGAACGAAAGGAACTGGCGTATCCTGGATGAAGTCAAGACGATCGCCCAGGAGTGCAGCAGAACCCCTGCTCAAGTTGCGGTCAATTGGATCTTACAGAAACCTGGCATCACGTCGCCTTTGATCGGCGCACGAACACTGGAACAACTGCAGGATAACCTGAACGCACTGGAGTTTACACTGTCGCAGGAACAGATGGCGCGATTGGACCACGTCAGCAACCCGACGGAATGGCCCTTCCCACAAGATGTGGTTCGCAACTTGGATAGGTTTACTGGCATGGGCATGGAGATTGAGTTGCCTCAGCAGTTCCATGCCGTGCGAAACCTTCGCACCAGCAAGATCTAAAGGCCAGGTGTTTCTACGCGAATGTCATCTGTAGTAGTTGATCTACGACCCAATGAAGAGACAACAAGTCATCGAATGATCGAATGGGGATCGGTGTGGATGGTTTATAAGACAGCACAAAGCGATATTTCGATCTGGAACCCTAGACTCTGGATCCTACTCCTCCATCTCAATCTCTTCCTTGAGGAATGGGATAGGGAGAGGTGTGGCTTCACAGGTGGGAGTGACGGTGCGAGTAACGTACTTGATACAGCATCTGTTCTTCTTGTGTTTGCCATGCTTCTTGTGTTTGCCACCAGTATTCCACAGAGCGTTCTCTTGACTTGATGGTGTATTCACGGTGATCTGACCCTCTGGTGCTTGGTTGTCTTGTGCTGCAACAGAAGGCCATCATCAATGCACGAACATGATTGCGAGAAAGTTCTTCATGATCCAGAAGCGTTTGTAACAGCTACGGAAAACTATGTACAACATGATGGGGTCAAATATGCCCTTGCTTTAAGCAGACTTGTCTTCAACGAACTGCATCTGCAAGTTGACACTTCCGTCACTGCGGAGACCAAACCACTTGGAAAGGTTGTAATCCTGAGCGGGAGCCTGGCCCGAGCTCAAGACCTGGTCCAACGAGATCGAGGTGTCGCCAATTTTGTCGTTGTTGAATGTGTCC
>Ga0247824_10001090_pt1 | contig 14459 bp, 18 predicted proteins | sample 13C_PalmiticAcid_FD_194412 | JGI IMG/M metagenome (GOLD analysis project Ga0247824, IMG submission 194412) | Soil microbial communities from agricultural site in Penn Yan, New York, United States - 13C_PalmiticAcid_Day48 | ecosystem: Environmental > Terrestrial > Soil > Agricultural land... | reverse complement strand
CCCGCTTCAGTTGAACCCCGGAGGCCATAATAGGCAAAAACGCTCCCGTTCTGATGGATGATGACACTTGCTGCTGAGCAAGGAGCTCTCACTGCTGTACACGTCTGTCCTACGTCCCTGTTTTCTCGGCATGCGCTTGATCCGGGAAGAGGGCTCTTGACGGGGGGTGCAATGACCAGCAAAGGCAGTTTTAATAACTGCTTCTTGGCATCCATGATGCGCCGCCACCAGCCGAACCCTCGCTTCAGGAAGGGCTGTTGCTACTCCCAGCTCTCTGAGACGACGTGGATGCATAAAGAAGGATTAAGAACACCTTGGACAACACACACCCACATGCCCTCTTGACAACTTACTCCCCCCTAAACGCTTCCCTTTCAGTGCACAGTGTGAAGCAATAGCAAAAAAACAGACTAGGAGAAGACGGGTCGTGGGTGAGCAAAGGCGAATGGAGCAAGAAACAAAGCGGAACGACGCGATCCTCCCCCCTGCGCCGTCCCCGTCCGCGCTCTCTCATTACCTTCCTGTGTCAACTCGGCTTTGAGCCGTTTTACGTAGGAACACCTCCCCTTTTGCTCCTTTGCTCCCCTTGCTCCCCCTTTGCTCCGTCACTTTCTCCTCAGCTCTACCCATATTTTCATCTTTCAATGGCTGCTTCTACTCTATACATGATGACACATGCAGAAACCACCTCATCAATTTACAGCTGCGGACGGAACCGCGGTCAAGTGTCCATTCTAAATGACAAGCTGCATGGTAAATAAGGGCTTTCTGTCCTCCCATGGGGGGATGTTTGGGATGTTTGTTGGTTTTCTGCTGTACATCTGTGTCACTCCTGCGGCAAGGCGAAGCGCACGGATGGTGCGGGAAATGGAGCAATTTGCCACCCATATTACAATTGACACGTAATCGAACAAGCAGGCAGGGGAGGGAAGCCAGGAGAGGGCAAGTGGGATATTGAGGAGAGCGGGAAGGAGAGTGGGGGAGGAAACACAAAACGCGGGAGAGTCCGAGTGGCGATGACACACGATCGACAAGTTTTCTGCGCCTCGACTTTGCCTATCCTTCTGCGGCATGCACCAAGGTTGGGCCCCTACCAACACCGCCTCCCTACACATGTAGTACAGCCATCCAAGTGCGCTGCTGATTAGATGCTTTGGTTTAGTGTAGCTGACCAAGGCTATAACACGAATCTACATTGTAGCTATATACAAAGACCCACACGGTTTGTTTCTTTACAATTGAAGCGAGAGAGAGAGAGAGCTCCTTCTTCCTTTTCCTCTTTCTTTGTGTTCAAGGGAATGTCAACAACAGTTCCTTGATCTCATTATCCCATCCCCACTTCCATTGTCCATCCCCAGCAAACTCCCGAGTGGCCAAGCCGCCAACAGTGGCTAAAATCTGGTTCAGATTACCATGAAAGTTGGCCCTGTACTGCTTCAGCTGAGGATAATCATCCACCACCTTGGTCAGAGTATGACTCAAGTAATTGGCAAAGAGATCCGAGGAATCGCCATCGATACGCGTGACCAATTGGTTGCTCAACTTGCTCGAGATACGGTGCTTGATCATGGGCATGAAATGGCAGATCGAAGGTGGGTTGCCACAGATATAATCCATCTTTTCACAATCCGACATGACCCAATTGACGCCCCGGGGAGGCTGCTTCACACGGAATGGGCTATTGCAATCCCCCTTGAACTTGGGTTCATCCTTGAAAATCGTATCAAACACCGTTTTGAAAAGCGAGTCATCCCAACCCGTTTTCACTTTGGTAATGTCATCTTGAAATGCCTTGACAACGGGCTCTTTCAGGTCTTCGGGGACACCGTAGAACAAGTACTCGTCCAATTTCTCGGAAAGGATTGTAAAGTAGTCGCTCGAGACCTCTTTGTACTTGCTGGCGAACGCCAACGACACGTTGACTTGACATTCACGTTCGCATGCTTGAACTGGGGTCGGAGCCAACGACACAAGCGCGAGAGAGAGCGCGCCAAAGAGGGCGGATGCTGAGGAGAACTTCATGGGGGGGAGAGTGAGGGGGAGGCGGTGCTGTTGGGCGCAAAAAAAAAAAAAAAAGAAAAGAGTTGTGTGGATGGGCTGCTGTGTTGGGGGGTCTACTTTGCTAGGCAGTGCTGTCCAGGTGTTCTAAAAAAAAGCCGGCTATGGAAAAAAAGGACAAAAGCTGGTCAGTATGTGGGCACACACAAGGGGAGAGAGAAAAGCAACCGGTGAAGAAAGACGAGTAGCGAGCATGGCCGGGGACCCCAGCAAGTGGAGGGCGAGGCGAAGGTTCATTCTTCCATTGTCGAGACTCATTACTTCTCCCTCCACGAGCGAGCCGACCGAGTGTGCTGCACCACAGCCTTCAAGTGTTCGGGCTTTGGGCTGTAGGGGTGAGGGGGGGGTTGGCACTTACAGTGGTCGGAAGGATGGTGGTATTAGTGATGCAGGTGGGAGTGGGGGAAGAGAGAAAGAGAGAGAGAGAGAGGGTGAAAGGTGAGAGTTGAGTGTGGTTGTAAAGGAACAAAAGAGTAATTGATGGCCCAGAAGAGGATGTGAGCAATAAAAAGCAGAAGCTTCACTGTGAGCAAAGTGAGGGAAGTTGGACAGGCAAGTTCCCTTTTTATCCAAGCCAGGTGGCCATGCGCCTGCTGACACCGCCCACGAGGGGGGGCACTTATTTTAGAAGCGGCGGTGAAGGCCGATGATGCAAACTGGGCGAACATACGAACACACGCCCTTTTTTTTTTTTCTCAGGAACCGACAGGCAGCATTGGTGGACACTCGCGCCCTCACCCTAGGCTATGTCTGTTCGACAAAAAAGTAACGCCCACTTGCCACTTGGTGGTTCCCTCCGGAACGCCTGCCCGATGAGGATTCTCAGCTAGGCTTGGGTAGGGTTCTTTTTGAACACAGATCGACCCCACCCTTCCATGGACACGAGCATCGCCCCGCCTGGACTTGGGCGTTGAGTCCACATTCCTTTCGAATGCACACCATTGCGGCAAGGGCTCAGCTGTGCACGACACAGGGATAAGAATACCATCCAGAAATGTAGAAGGCGTGGCAAACCTCTTCGTTTTATCGTTGTATACGGAAGCGGGCAATGACTATGTACAGAGGGAACCGCGGAGACAAATCAACGCCTGTATGACACCATCAATGAATGAATGAATGAACGATTCCTTTTGCCTTGCGCCACTTTGTTCCCGAGACCGGATAAAACTCTTCCGTAGTAATTTGCAAGACGCGCGCTTCCTGTGAGGTTCGTTTTTTTTTTTGTTTTTTTTAACCCAAGAGAGGTGCAGACTCGGCAGACTGGCGACCAACGAGGCGGAACGCAAAAGGCTTCAACGTGTACACAGCGACCACAATGCCCAATCCGAGGGCGGTCCAGTGGATAGCGGGCTCCGTCTGATGATCAAAGACACCGAACAAGAACCATGCCAAGACCAAAGCTCCAGCTGCCGTTTTAAAGCAAGAAAGAAAGAAAAAAAGATGGGTCAGTAGGATGCGACAAGTGAAAGAAGAAAAGCGTCCAGCGTCCAGCGTCCAGCGTCACTCCCTCTTCCATGTCAACGCAGCACCGCTGTTGAACTTGTTGACCTACCAACATCGCCTTGCTTGTACTCGATGTATCCAATGACTGTCGAAGCGATGAAGACCAATCCTGCAATCACGATCACAGTTGCCCAGAACGATGGCCCATCATCGCGGACGGGTGTGGCAACAGTGACAATGTTGACGACCATCAAGACAAAGATCCAGGCATGGTAGAGCGAGAAGGGGAGATGCAAGAAGATGACGCTCAAAAGCGAGTCGTTCTCGGCCGAATCCAGCTGCTTGAGGCCATAGTAGATATGGGAGACTGCACCAGTCGCAAGGAACAATGGGAGCATGGACCAGATGGTGTGACCAGAGGTCTGCAGAAAAGACACAAAAACAAGGAGACAGAAACGTGATATGGTCAGTTCAGTGATTTCAGTTGTTTAGGTAAGCGCGCCCAGATGGTACAGGAGCATGGGTAACGCATGCCTCCTTGCTTTGTTTGTTTTTTCCCATGGGCGGCTGTCCACTTTGCCGTATCGTGCCGTATCGTGCCGTGTCGTGTCGTGCCGTGTCGCGCTGTGTCGTGTAGTGTCGTGTCGTGCCCCGCGCGCCGACGAACACGGACATGTAGCAAAGCAGCCCCATGATGAAAATAGACTCGTTTGACAGCTACCAGAACGTGTGATACAGCTGTCGACACGCCGCGGATTCCGCCTAGTCCGATGGCTGCCGGAATTGCCTTGGAGAGGATGGGAGACATGCTTCCGAGGCTTCCGAGTCCTGGCTCCACCCGTCCTTCTGCCGACACTGCGCAAAAGAAAACGAGCACGCGGAACTTACCCAGAGAGCGAGCCAGATAGCATTGAAGATGGACGCGGTAACAAAGTGCCAGCGGACGGCGTCATAGACCTTATCCGTGAACCACTGGTAGACAATCATGCCTCCGAGAAGGAAGTGGATGACGGTCCAGATATAAAAGGTGAACGCGGCAGGGGAGATGTACGACTCGTGGTCGGGCGATGCGCCGCCAGCAAAGGTCGAGTACAGGGTTCCAGACAGCAGCGTCAGGTAGACGATGACGTTGGCGATCTTGGCGAACGGGTGATGAAGATCGAGGGCCATGGCGGAAACTGATTGGTGAAGGGAGGAGGTGGGTGGTGGAAGAAGAAAGAAGGAAAAGAAAGAAACGCGCGACCGAGGCGCTTTATTGACCACACATCCTGTCCAAACATCTGTGATGGCCGTGATCACGCAAGCAAAAAAGAGCTTCTTTTTTTTTTGTCCAACGTGTCCTTCGTGGGCTACTTTTTCCTTCGCCATTGTGTCGCACCTGCTCGATATCATCCAACCCCAGACTTGACCAAGGGCTGTTGTAAAAGCAGGAGCTGATGATGATGGTCAAGTTCGCGAGAAAGTCTCCCGGCATGGCGTCACGCACTTCCACAAACACAGACTGCTGCTTCTCGAGGCCCGCCAAGATACACGCTCTTGGTAAAGACGAACGTCGCCGCTGTGGTATTGGAGACAACTACCTTGGCATGACAAGGCAAGGCATAGTTGGCGAGTCTCGAACATCCTGGTGTGGTGATCGCCAAGTTGATCGTCGGCGATGAATTGTGAGGAAAGAAAGAAATGCTATCGGACAAGAGTGCATGGACCCCTTTTCACTTGCGGAGAGTCTCTCAATGAGCTGCATCACTTTCACTGCCCTACCAACGGATGCAGTGTTTACTCGCGCACGCTGATTTCAAGAATGTACAGAGTCATTTTTATGTTCAACAGTTGCTACAGCTCTTCCTTCTTGGGTATAGGCCTTTGTTCGAGGCGTGCCACTCTTGAGGAGGAGAAAGGATCGTCACCCCCGACTCGCCTCCTCCATGTCATCTTTTGGTGTCTACTTGTGCGAAACAGCAACAGTCGCGCCAGGAAGACGAACTTCTTTGCCTTGGACATAAATCTTCTCGTTGTTGCGATCGTCACCAACAAAGAGGTACTTTTCGAACTTGGTCTCAATGTCGTCGTGGTCAAAGATGTCAATAGGCGAGTTGTCCACGGCAATGTTGACCAAGATGGCATCAAACTCCTTGCCAACTTCAAAGTTACCGATCGTGTCCTGAAGCTCCATCACTCGAGCACCTCCCATAGTGGCCAGGTAGAACAGCTCCGAAACCAACAATGTGGTGTCCAGCTCTCTTGCGACCGAGACTGAGCGTGAGGCACGAAGGGCCTCAAGAATCGAAGGAGAATAGCCACCAGCAACATCAGTGCCGAGCCCAACCTTGATGTCCTTGCTCAAAATCTTGCGGACATCGGCGAGGCCAGATTTGAGGTTCAAGTTCGAGTTGGCACAGTGTGAGATACCGGCGTTCTTTTCCTTCATCAAGTCCAACTCCTCATCCTTCATATGAACGCAATGAGCCATGATGGTGCGGTCATTCAAGAGACCATGGTCAGCATAGACTGCAGCGTAATTGGCGGACTTTGGGAACAAGGACATGGTAAAGTCGATCTCGTTCAGGTTCTCGCACAGATGAGACTGGATCGGCAAATCGTACTCCTTGGCCAATTTGCCGAGCTCAGTCAAAAGTTCGGATGTGCACGAGATGGCAAAGCGAGGTGTAATGATGGGAGTCACCAGAGGTTTGTGATCCAGCTTGGCATTGACGCCGTTGACGTACTCGACAAAGGCGCGCGTGTCCCTAACAGAGTCCTCTGTTGTCTCGATCAAGAAATCGGGCGAGTTTTGATTCATGTTGACCTTGCCGACATAAGCACGTTGTCCCTGCTCCTGAATGATATTGACGAGCTCCTTGCAAGCCTCAAGGTGAATGGTAGCGAACCAGCTGGCGGTCGTGGTTCCATTACGGAGTGAGCGGGAGACTGACTTTGTGTAGAGCTTGCGAGCATGATCCCTGTCAGCAAACTTGGATTCACAAGGGAAGGTGTATGTATCGAGCCATTGAAGCAAGGGTAGGTCGTGCCCATTTCCGCAGAAGGCGTGTTGGGGTGCATGCTATATTTAAGATGGATTGACGGAGAGAATGTTCAGAACACATGGTTGTTGGTTGTTGGGCGAAGCACATGGGAGGCAGATAAACAATTTGAAGCTGGACGACTTACGATATGAGTATCGACGAATCCAGGGATGACGAACTGATCGTCGTTCAAGTAGACGACCTGTTTGCGATTGCAGAAACATGTGTGAAGAAAGGATAAGGGCATGGTCAGCGGCAATGCTCGTAGAATCCAGTGTGTGGGTGAATTAGGGTTCATGGATCATTTTCGTTCGAGTGACACAACACTGCCAGAGGCGGAGCACATGGGAAATGGACGTCATAGGAGTCCCTGGTATGCAACCATCACTTTCGGTCATGGACACCTCACACCGGGCTAGCACTCGTCATACTGTATCGTGAAGATGATACAAGTCTGTTGGCTGCAGTGTGTGTGCTACAGACTGAAGACTGGAGACTGGAGACTGGAGACTGGAGACTGGAGAGAGGGACTGGCTGGCTGAATGGATTGTTGGGCTGTGCTAATATGGCCTGGGAAAGCAGCCGGATCGAAGTTTACCTTGTCGTCTTCAACGCCGTCGAGGGCAGCTTGAACCTTGTCCTGGTCTACATTCTTCACCAGCTTGGCGATTCTGCCCTGGTGGTCGACGAAGAGTAGACCTTGGTTGATGAACTCGAGCTGACTGATGGAGACGGAATGAATCAGGGTGCCGTAAAAGACTTTGGCGATGGTGTTGGCAAAGGTCTTCATGGTTGAGGAGGTCAAAGTGTCGAGAGTGGAGTGCGAATGAGAACCGAGTCGAGGAGGAAAGAGAGGAGAAGCAAGGGGCAATGGGATGAGAAGAAGGAATGAAGAAACAGTGTGCCCTTTTTATATTCAGCTGAAGAGCAATTGCATAGCTCCGGCCTGTCTGTCATCCTGGGGTCCTCCGAGGCCTTGATTTGCGGAGAAGGACTCTGGATGACACTGAACCAGTGCGGATGCAGGGGGGCCAGGGCAACCACCTGTCGTTGACCCTGTCGACTGTTTACAACGGCCTGCCTTCCGACGCTGCCTGGCGTTCATTCTTCGTTGGACCATGCTTCTTCCTTTCTAGAGCCCTGCCCCACAATCAAAAAGGAAGGCTTCCCCACATTCAGAGATGCTCAACTAGTGCTCAACACTTGCCGGATCCTATCACCGTCGGCACCTCCTACCCCGCACCCGAATGCTTATCACACACACGCCTTGGGCCACTGTTGCTATACTGGCGACCATCCGATGATCACCATCGTCCCCGCGTTTTCATGCGTTTTGATGATCCCCTACCCCTGGCGCATGTTTTTATCAAGGATTGTTCATGGGGTTTAGAAGCCGCATTTACACTATCCATACCCCGCGCTGACCACAAGTGGGTTCATTGTGTAAAAGGATCCACGACGAGGTAGGCGGCCTTCATCACGTAGGACACGCGTTTGCTAGTTTGATCAAAGGCTCCATCCGTCCACCTTCGTTGCCTGTTTACCATGCAAACAGCCTCCAGTCTCAAGGACGAACTTGCATGCAATCAATGCAATCCCGACAGGGATGGAAATATTGGTTGGTGTTCAGCGCTTAGGGCTCATGTCATGTCTTGTCCCCTTCAACCCTCTGCCCCTGCAGCCTTCTTGCTGTTCGACATTCACACCTCCATTGGTCTGCTTGAAGTTCAAATAGCCCAGTGTCAAACTTGTCGCTCTAGTGGCTGACTTGATACCCATGTTCAGTTCGGTTGACTCGAGCACAGGGAGTGATGGATACTTCAATAACGTTGAGGTCTCAGAGGAGAATCAGTGGATGTGGCTGCATTGGAGGCAGCAATGCAGGGAGAGCACCGAACCGTCGGAGAGAGAGAAGCAGCGGGAAAAAAAAAAAAAAAAAAGACAGCAAAGCCTCCAAGCACCACGTTTTGGCTTTGCTCTCTCTCTTTTCTTCTGCTCAGCAGTCTCTTTGCCGATCACCACCTCTCTTCTCAGGATCACTTGAGAACCTGCTCCGAGTCGCTCCCTCACGTGTGCGCGCGTCGACCCGACTTGTCCTCAGTCAAAGGCAATCGGCTAGTTGATCACGATCGACCTTCCTTTGGAGACGTATGCTTTCACACCTCTCACTTCAAGGACGCGTGCATCGGCTATGTTTCGGCAATCACAGCCAAAGAAACAGATCCCAAAGCCCCCCTCACCAGGTCCTGAGCTGAAAAGCTCGCTTCTCTCGAACACGGAACAGCCTCTGTCCAAGGTTGTGATCAGTTTTGCAGGACTGTCGACCACAGAGAAGGTAGCAACTGTTACGCCTGCATAGCAGTTTTGTTTTCACTTTTCACTCTGCATGAAAAGGATCCGTTTATGGATGTAAGCTCCGTACCATGATTGTCCTGTTGGTCAATAGGATGTTCTCAGCAAGAAGATCTCTCATATGGGCGGACAGGTGAACGATGAGCTCGACAAGAATGTCAAATATTTAGTGGCGAGCGACTCTGGACAGGATGAATACAAAGTAGGGTTCCTCTTGCAACATGAGAAAAGTCTCTGGATCCTAGTCGATGTCAAAACACCACCGTAACCTCATGGCCACCGGGATTTGCTACCGTTGATTGCATAGGCAGCCCTTCGTTTGCGGATCCCAGTTTTGAAACCAGGGTGGATCAGTGATATCTATAAACAGTGGACGAAGGGGCAGTCTGTGGATATGGACAAGGTAAGACGACTCGGCTGACAATGTCAATATGGAATCCTCGCAAAAGTGGCTCACAGTATTTGCATCTGTTTCTCTCAACGGACAGGCAGTTGAAAGGTTCGCCATGGGTCCGCTAGCAGGATGTGGTATCTGCGTGACAGGATTACTCACAGGTACCCTTTGGTCGTTGTCACACATGGGAGGAATCCTCACAGTTTCCCGCATCGGCCCCTGGTAACTCATCCTTCATGTTGTGAATCCAATACTAGAGACACGACAGGAAATTGAGCGAGATACCATCCTACTTGGCGGGAAGTACACCCACGACTTGCTGAGACACACCACTACTCATTTGATCTGTGGTCATCCTTCAGGCCCAAAGTACGAATCTGCCATTCAATGGGGAACGGCAAAGTGCGTGCCGATTCAGTGGTTCAAAGACACGTTCGCAACCTTGGGTAAGGAACCTAAAAACGCAAACCTATCTCCTCGTGTGTTGCAGCGATACTAATTATCAGAAATGTTTGCGTTAACCTACTTTAGAACTTGCTGATCCATCAAAATACACAATCACCGCCCAGAGTAAGATGGATAGCGTGATGAACTGTATGAGGAATGATTTTCAAACGTGGATGACTGATGGCATCGTCCTGTTCCTACCTTGGCCACATGCATACGTAGATCGTAGACGTTCGAAAGATTCGGATGCAACCCGAACATCGAACCGGGGTGCAGATGTAACGAAGGAGCCGGCTCCTGTAGTGCGAGAGAAGATGTATCTGGAATCATGCCATATCTTCCTGTGTCCATCCTTTCCTGCTGACCAGGTGTCAACATTCAAGAAGATGATTCGTATGGCGGGCGGATTGCATGTTGTGGAGTATGATCCTATGGAAGTGACTCATGTTCTTGTGCCGTCGAATGACCTGGCGCCAAGGTAAGAAAGCAAGTGAATTGTTATCCTTACTTCATCAGTCCCTGCCGGCTCACTAATGTCTGTTCTCCAACACTGCGTTCTGAATCATAACAGCACTCTTGAACTTTTCAACCAGGACGCTCACCTACCATATATTGTTAACCAGCAGTGGCTCCGGCTCTCTAACAAGAAAGGAATGGTCATGCCGGAAGCAGATTTTACTGTTCCTCTCTCAACTCTGACGGAGAACGATCGGCTCAATCAGCAACCCGATGAATCAAGCACCATGAACGTGAAATCTGCTCAAGGCACGAACAAGGATGTTACCAACAGATCCCACTCAGCCCTCGTGCGATCTAGGGTCCTTGCATCGTCCACAACAGGCTCTTCAGTATCAACAAATCACGAAGAACGAACTCCATCGTCAGCGATCTCAAACAGAGCAACTGTCTCCATGTCATCCAGTATCTCTCCACAAACAAATCACCTCCGGATCCGTGCAAGGACAGCTTCAGCAATCTTATCTGGAACACTTGAGAATCTGACTATGAACTCGATAACTTTCGACGGCTTACCAACACAGGAGAGCTCGTTGGTTTCAAGGACAGATAAGATGCACATAACGGACGAGATGGATGTCACTCAGTCGAATATCTTTCTGGGTCTACACATTACATCGTATGGGTGCAAAGAGTCTGTATCAAAGACCATACGAGAACAAACGGTTGCGTGTGGCGGGACATTCTTTGAGAATTTGGAGACACTGCCCTCAGGGCCGGATGCAAGAGTTATAGTACCGCTTTCAACGTAAGTGTAATTAGGAGCTCCGTGTGTATCAACCTGATATTACCATGTCATTGATGTGAACTTCAAGTACTGACGCCGATTGTTGCTTGGATACTACACAGGCCATTGGACAGTGTTAAGGACTTGAAAGGTGTGGTGCTGACAAGTTTTTGGTTTGAGTTTTCACTCCTTGAGGAGAGGGTTGTGTCCAGAAACGAGCATTTCCTCTTTAAGCCCATGAAGTCGATACCAATCAAGGGTAAGCATTTATACTTAAGCCCGACTTTATATCAGTGGGCTATCCAGCGTTTAACCGAGCGTCTTGTTCCTGCATGATAGGTTTCGAAGAGCTTCGCATCTCTGTAAGTTCGACTAACATGAAAGAGGTCGAATACAGGCAGATCGGGCGTGCTATCAAGATTCTCGGAGCCACCTTTTTGGATAAACTGCACTCGGCAAACACCAATTTGCTTATAGCGGACTACGCTTCTGGACCCAAGTATGAATTCATGGCGAAGCATCATCTCCCTGTTGTTAGAATGGACTGGTTGAAGCAGTGCGTTGAACAGGTTAGTCATGGAAAGTACAGTGTTTCCGAGTTTCAGCATCTTCAAGGTCGTGCTTAAATAACCACTACAAATGTTCTACGCGCATAGGGTAAGCGGTTACCATTCAAAGAATACCTGTTGATCAGCAATGCCTCTGGAGAAAAGGAGAGTGCCGATAGCAGTAGTTCAAGTCGAGGACAACCATCCCACCATCAAAACAGCGAATGCAGCCGATCAAGTGATTCAGCAACCACCAGTCAAATCAATCACACACAACATCCTGTGCGATCGGACACGCCTCTGGAAGGCTTCACTATTTGCATGTTGAGTCGGATCGATGGGAACTACAATCAGATGCAGAGTATGATCAATCAAATGGGGGGTTGTCATATCTCCGCTTTTGCTCCAGTGGCAACACACCTTATTCACAAGGGCAAAGCGACGACGGAGGTCAAGCGAATTGTTCGATTAGCCAAAAAGGGTGGAGTCCGTGTTGTCTCCCCAGATTGGCTGTACAAGTGTGAGGAAACTGGAATTCGCATGGACGAACGCAACTTCCCAGAGACATATGACGAAAAGCATCTGACTCTCAACATGACCTATACACAAACGCCTAAAGACCTCAGCACACGTACCCTGACACCGAGGCCCTCTCAATCGCTTTCACCGGGTTCATCTGGTCGTGCAGGTGTTCGTACGCTGTCGCCTTCTGCAAGTCCCGGCTGGTCCGCTACTGCAGGAACTTACCATAATAGTGCAGGGAACACAAAGCCTTCGCAGTCATTTCAAGGAGGCGATACTGTACCATCTTCTCTGAACATGTTGTCTTTCAACAACAGTATGGAGGTACCGTTGACTGGTGTTCCGGAGATGAACTCACAGCAGCAAGACAAGGGTACACACTCGGACATGGACACCACTTGGCGACCTGTGCCTATGCCAGCCTTAAATCGTGAGACTCGCAAGCGAAGGAGAGCGCAGACGGCCCCCGAATCCGGTTCATCCGATCCGACAAAGGACACAGTCAAGAGTAACCAGGTATGGAGTGTCATTTCGGAAGTGGCAACGCAATGTACAAATGCCATGCATTTGTATTCACCCTTGTACTTATGGTTTGTTTCGCGATATTGCATAGACGTCCCATGATGTGACTGAGGATGATTCTGACAAGCCAACGAAAGGACACGATCGAGAGGATGGGGTTTACTGGGTGGATGTTGAAGGAAAGGCCAACAAACGAGCTCTTCTAGAGTCTTTGGGCTACAGGTCTTTCAAGACGATGAATCCAGCATCAGATTCACCAGACCATCGCCTTCGGTCCATTGCTCAAGGTAAACCCATCTGGTTGTAGTCGCTTCATTATGAAACCAGCATGGTACTTTGTGGACAACCTTCTCATGTCGACTGACGGATGGATCTATATTATTTCGCCAGCAGATTTGGAGTCACAACGTTCACCCAAGTATCAGTTTCTATTGACAGGGCTCACGGTTGGGGATCGAAACCATATCAGGAAAACGGCTCAAGACCTTGGTGGAGTCATTCTGGAGGATATCAGTGAAGACCACGACGAATGGAACAAGTGTACGCACTTGATTACTAACGGGAGCAATCCACCTCGGACCGCCAAACTTGTGATCGCAAAGGCGTCCAAAGCCATCATCGTTACCAAAGGATTCATGTTCGCCTCCGCGGACAAGGGAGCCTTTGTTGACGAGACACCGTTCCGCGTACACGTGTAGTCGCCCTGGATTATCACCCATCAATCGCCGTCATCTCCCATGTACCACAATCGCCAGGCACATCTTAGATTTCTGAACTCTCCTATGCAGCACGACTCCTTGATACCCTTGGATCCCAAAGTAAACTTCTTGACAGTGGACAACAACACCTCCAGTGATTACTGCAACTGATTGCTTTGCCACTTGTTGCTCGGTGTCCCTCAAACCATTGCGTCGAAAGATAAGGACGAAGATTCAGTCTGTCTGACTTCTGGCGGAGAGGCATGCAAAGCCAAAATAGACTTTTTTTCTCAATTGCTCACACCTTCCCATCGTTCATCATTTCATCGTTCTCCGTTTTCTGATTCTCTCAACGATCATGGGTGTCCTTAAACCTTCGTGCGTCACAGCGCGAGACGGGCGTATCTACGCTTTTGGCAATACCTTGTCCTATTTGACCTCTGATCAGTCACAAGTATACTTTCTTGTCGTGTCCAACTCGAACCCCTCTCCAGCGCTCGACGACCTCTCCTGGACCTTGGTCAGCGCTGTACCGATGACAGGATACGCTGAGATCAAGTACGCAGACATCCTTGGCTTCCATAATCCTAATCGCTATAGCTGTACCATCGATGACAAGGGCGTTTTCTCGATCTTATTCATGGACGACTTGTACAACGAGAGAGCCGGTTTGCAATTTCAGCCCTCCCCTGCAGGCACCTCAGGCACTGGCACATGGAAAAACATCACAATTCCCCTCGACTACAAGTGGAAACCGCTGCACCCCACAGAGCTATTCAATTACAAGGACACTCAAGGCATGAATACTCTGATGCATGCTACTGTGGAAGGTGTGAATGATGTCCGCGTTGCAGCCCTGGATCCCACCACAATGACCATGAACCAGGGTCTCACCCCCTGGAATATCGTAAGGAGCACACAAAAGGCACTGGTTGTTTTAAAAAAGATGGAAGGTTGCTGCAGGTACTGACCCCATTGATCCCTGGTTGGCAGTCGGGTGCTCGCTTCACGTACACGAGAGTAGTGACCTCCAATGGCAAATCCATCTTCGGTTACGGAGATATAAGTTCGCAAGCTTGGCTATTTGAACACCCCATCACCAGCGCCTCGTTGTCCCCTTCCGGGTCGCCAAAGACATACAATGCAAGCGAGATCCAGGCTATCAATCCGCTCTTCCAGGACGTTATCATCAAACCAATCGGGAACAGT
>Ga0247824_10001089_pt1 | contig 14461 bp, 8 predicted proteins | sample 13C_PalmiticAcid_FD_194412 | JGI IMG/M metagenome (GOLD analysis project Ga0247824, IMG submission 194412) | Soil microbial communities from agricultural site in Penn Yan, New York, United States - 13C_PalmiticAcid_Day48 | ecosystem: Environmental > Terrestrial > Soil > Agricultural land... | reverse complement strand
ATGCCACAGATGCCATGGTGATCAACTTTTTGCTTGCCTCGCGAAACAGGTTCTCCGGCTCACCTTCAGCACCACGCTGCTTCAGTAGCTGCTTGTTGAGTGAAGTCAATCCACGAACATCTTGTATCGAAACCCCTGTCACTGTGAGAGATCCCTTTGTGGCACCCCAGCAGAGGTTGACATGGCACTGTTCTTTCTCTTCGATCACCTGCCACTTGAGTACCGATCCATCTTCACAGCCAGTGATCAGGAAATTTGCATCGGTAGATGGGATCCATGAGACACCGTAGACAGTCCCTTGGAAATTTTGTACCACTACTCGACACCGATCAGATGCAACGTCCCAGATTCACACCGTATTGTCCCAACTGCCTGAAGCAAGTAGATCTCCGCTGTACGAGTAGGCCACTCTTGTATTCGCATGGTTATGACCAGTTAATGTTAAACAGTATTCTGCTGTTGCCACACTCCAAAGTCGCACAGTCTCGTCACTACTAGCTGAAGCAAGCTGATCCCCTCCAGGTGAAAATGCGACATCATGAACCCAGCTGCTGTGGCCTACGAAGATGTTGGAACAAGCCATAGTTCCGACATCCCATAGCCTTACGGTGTAATCCTTGCTGCCAGTAGCGATAATGCTGCCATCAGGCGAGTACGTGACACCTTTGACTCCGTCTGTGTGGCCATTCAGGGTCCCGCAGTGTTCCCCGGTTGCCGCATTCCATAGTCGAACTGTCGTATATTCGCTGGCAGATGCAACTAGATCTCCTTGTGGAGAATAGGCGATATCATGGACATAGCTGACATGACCAGTCAATATGTGTTGGCATGTTCCTGTCTCCACGACCCACAACCGTACTGTGTTATCAGCGCTTCCAGTACAAATTTGATCCCCTTGAGGTGAGAATGCGAGACCGAATACTGTGTTACTATGGCCACTCAAGGTCCTGAGACATGCTCCTGATTCCACATCCCAGAGCTTTATCGTGCAATCCATACTGCAGGAAACAATCAGCTTTCCATTTGATGAACACTTAACACCCGAAACCAGTTGGCCATGACCACTTGAGATGTGTCGGGATCCTCCGACTAGAACATTCCGCAGACGAAGTGTCTTGTCCCAACCACCAGATGCGATCACATCGCCCTTCGGAGATAATGCGACACAATAGACGTCGTTGGTATGACCAGTCATTATGTGACGACAAGACCCGGATTGTACATCCCACAATCGCACAGTCCCATCGTTGCTCACAGAGAAGACTTGGTCACCTTTCTGCGAATACACAACACCACTGACTCCCTCGCTGTGTCCTTGTAAGATGTGGTGACAATTTCCTGACTCTACATCCCATATTCGCAAAGTCTTGTCCTTGCTGGCAGATGTAACTTGATCTCCTCGAGGAGAAAACGTAATCCACCAAACTTCGTCACTGTGGCCGTAGAACACATGGTTGCATTCTCCAGTTGCAACATTCCAGAGCCTCACTGTGAAATCATCACTTCCAGACGCAAGCCGGCTGCCCTCTGGTGAATAAACGACACCATCGATTGTGTCCTCATGGCCGGATAGTATCTGGCAGCAATTACCGGTCTCTGGGATCCACAGCCTTATTGTCTTGTCACCACTGCCGGAAGCAATTTGTTGTCCGCGAGGAGAGTAAGCGACACAAAAGACCTTGTCGGTATGATCGGTCAAGACATGTTGGCAGAATCCAGATTCCATGATCCAGATTCGAACGGTCTTGTCCCTGCTGCCAGAGCAAAATACAACACCAACCACGTCGCCATGGCCATTCAGAGTTCGTATTATTTCCCAGTTGGACGTCGCGTACAATTGAATATCGCCACTACCGAGACCGACTGCTAATGACTTCCCATCTGGTGAAAATGCGCAGGAACCGACGAAGCTGTCCACAGCGAGATACGGTAGTTCCCCGAACTGAACACTTGTCATATCGGCCCTGCTAAAGTCAGACTGTCGTAACCACGCACCCCGAAGGTTGATTTTCCTCAAATTCGCTTCTTGAAAATCCACGGAATCAAAAATACCATAGCTGAGGTCTGCCCCAGGGATGCGAATCCCACGAAGGTCTGTTCCGATGAACTGCACGCCAGCTCGAACAAGTATCGTAATGGCGTTGGCTGCTGCAATACGCCATGTTGTGTCCGTCTTCGAGTGTTCGATATACGCGAGCAGTTGATCCTTGAATGCCTGCTCTTGTTGAACTCGCTCTTCCAGGAACTGCAGCAATGAGTAATCATTCACGAATCTCCTCCAGACCAATGGTGAGTTTGGATCCGGTTCTTGTTTCGTGTTGGTTGTTCCTTCCTCCTCGCCGCTATGGATCTCGACGCTCAGAGTGGAACTCACATTTTTACGTCGACTCAGTATTGGCTCGAGTGCTGTTCTGTTCTCCTTGTCTTGCGGATCAAAGACTGCGCGTGCCAATGCGTATTCCAGGAGTGACCGATGGATGAATCGATGTTGATTGCCATTCCTTGTCAATGGACAGGCCTCATGAAGGAGCTGCTTCTCTTTGTGGCTGAAGAAGACTTCCTTCCATGATCCTTCATCAACCAGCTGCGAGTACTTGACGACTGGTTGACCATCCTGTTCCTTGTAAATCGCTGCGGCAAACTTCTTCAGATACGCTATACCGTTCAGGGTGAATCCTTCGGAGCTCAATTTCTCGAACGCTTCCTTTGTCAAAGAAGACATCTCCTTCTCCGCAAGTCGCTTCTTGCCTCGCTCCAGCCACTGTTCGACAAAGTGGTCATACAATGCGACACGGGTGACTCGAGCATTTGCAAGATGCTGTCCCGGATCCACCATACGTGGTAGCACATCCAATGAAAGTGTCATCAGAAATGGATTCTTGACCAAGTCCTTGAGACTTGGGATGAGGTCGAGAGCTTGCCTGTAGTCCTCTTCACGCCATAAGAGTCCGTTGATGGTGACATACTGCTTGATGTAATCATGGATCTGATTAATTGAGAAAGGCGTAATCACTGCTTCCTGGAACAATGGTGAGTCAAGCTGCTGGTTACGGTTGCCAGGTTGGAACCGATCGCGATAGTCTGATCCAAGGTACTCGCTACGGCAACTGATAATCATCTGAGCATCCCATTCTCCGTTTTGGTTCAGTCGGTTGCTCATATACAAGTTGTGTGTCTGTTGACTCTCATCGTATCCATCACAGATCAAGATGAACTTGCGGTGATACTTCATTTCTCGGATCTGCGGTTCAGTGAACTCGTCCCTCCTTAGCTGCTTTGCGATCATATCGATTTCAGGCTTGTCGATGGCAGGCAAGTTGATATGAAGTGGGATACGGTCAGACTTGCTTTTGTATGACTGCCACAGATCGAATTCCAGCTCACGACTGAATGTAGATTTGCCTGCACCAGAGTCGCCTAGCGGTAGGAACACCTTTTGGCCACTTCTCAAGAACTCCTTGACCTTATACATCAATGGAAATCGTGTATCGTCGGCTGCTTGCAGGCTAGACTTGGCTTGAGGTTGGATATACACGGTACTGCCTCGTTCCTTGGTGCGTTGCCTCCTTAAGATTCGCAATTGTCCCTCAACATCTGGTCTATTTTGCACTCGATCAAGCAGAGACGGAGATCCCATTTCTGGCAGAGTGACCTTCAATGGATATGAGATAGGACCATTCTCACGACATGCTCGATAGAGGGCTAGCTTCTTGATGTCATCGCTTGCTTCTAGTTCTCGGAGAATAGCCGCTGCGGATGTAGTGTGTACTAGATTGAATATCGAATATAAAATGTTCTGTTAGATCGTGGCAGTCATCAATGGATATGACACTTTTGGGATATCTGAGCTGGCGAGCGGTTCCACATACACTGTGATGATACGTCAGTCGATTTGGACAACTGCATGAGAATGTTGAGGACCCATTGCTTAACACTAGCTCGCTGTCCCCACATCTCGTCATTCTTGTAGATCTCTCCGAGGAACGCAATTGCGCCTCGACGGGTCACTGCATCCCACTTTGGATTAGCTGCCATTTCTCCAAGTCGCTGGCATACTCCCCATTGGAATGCTGGATCGTATCTGCAAGGCGCTTCACAGACAAGTTTCCTGAATGTCGCATGTTCTCCGTCCCGAATCAAGGTATCAGCTCCTCGTAGGGCCGAATACCAATCGCGCTTCCGTTCAAAGCTGAGTCCCTCCTTGAGTGAATCCATGAGCCCTTGACCTCCTGCAACCAAAGTGGTCACTCCTTCATATGCCGACTTGACGACATCAACAACATCGGATATTCCTGATACGCCTTTTTGAATGTTCTCCAACCCTTCGAGGAACTTGATGAGATCGAGACCTTTCACTGCTGTTACCATTCCAGATACGCCCTGGACCACTTTTCCTGTTCGTCGCATGGCTGCTTGCCACGCTGTCTCGTCATCTGGGACACACAGTAGAGCTTGGTAGGCATAGGCTGCTTGGTACACCAAGAACGGGTCAGAGCTCTTTTTCAGTCCGCTCAGATACGACGACAGAGGTTCATGTAGCTTCTCACGATCCAGATCCGTGACATTTGTATCGGCCATGGCATCCAGTACGTGCGAGACAGCCATTGTCAATTGGTGCATGTGTTGAGATGACTGCTTGTGCGTATCCATCAGGCGAGTGCTCAGAAGGCCAAGAATCTTGACCAGATCGTCAGCACTGAGATGGCCATGGTCAGCACCTTGAATCAATTGTGCAAGTCCCTCGAGTTGTTGGAACCTCAACAGCCCAGAGTGGTCAACTGCAGAGTAGAACTCCTCGAGCAGATCATGGAACACTGCCTTGTCAAGAATTGGTGCAAGGTACACAACCTCTGCAACAACTTTGGCATCCTTGATCTCTTCCCTTTTGAACGCTCGGATCACATCCGTGGCTATTCCATGGAGTCGCTCCTGCTCTTCTTTATCCTTCTCGACGGCCTGGGTCCACTTGAGTGCAGTTGGTTCCAGTTTGACATCCGGTAATTGAGCAACCTTCAACAGACCAAGGCAGTAAACCAACTGTGGTGTGTTGTCGAGACGCTCGTCAGGTCCAGGGAGTTTCATTTGAACGGTGGGAGGAGGAATGTTCTCAGAAAATATGTGCGCAGGAAACGTGGAAGCGACTGTTGACTCATTGCTGCGTTGCTGATGGTCAGGCGGGGACGACTTCTCAGGGGCCTTATCCTGCGGTCCTCCCGCAGAATGCAAAGTCCCTTTGAGTGATTCCATGATACTACTGGGACGGTAAGTATCCGTGGGTCGAGTCAGATCGTCGACTTTTCCTCTAATCCACGATTGTCATACATGAACATCAGCGTAGACAAGTTAGAGGGGTGGATGGTGTGATGCATGCTTCACCATGTGTGCTCGGCGATGAGTACGATTCGTATAACCCTTTTCCTCGTCAAGTAGGGTGGCTACACTTGAAACCTACCCGTTTCTCTGCTTTCCTGAAGCTGGCTTGAGCTCCGCCAACATGACCGCGGCTTTCAAGCAACTTCCCCAAGCCAATGTAGGCATTGGCGATCCCTTTGGTCACTGTTGGACTCTTGTCATTCTTGACCGATTTCTTCGCTTGGAACAACGACACTTCGGTATCGTGGCATAACACCAAGGCAATATCGGAATCGACGGCATTGAAAGCGGTTTCCAAGTACACGTTGGCGAGTTCCAATGCTTTTTGTGACGAGAGTGATCCTCGTGGAGATGAGACAATGCTACCGAACATCATTTTGGTATTATGCCTCTTCATACAGACGAAATAGAATAGCAGACACAGGGGTCAGGATACTGTGTTGTTTAACAAAAACAATTCCATGCATTGATTGCAGTTTGCTGTCGGTAAGATTGGTTGTACCGAGATAAGAGGGATGAGTGATGATGAACGGCACAGAAGCCCGATTTCAATAACTGCTCCATGATGTAGAGTGAGATTCCTCACCTTTGCTGGTTGGAACGTATTCAGGAAGGCTGTGTAGATGTCCCTTCTGTCCTTATCCCTTTGGCAAGGATGTGTACGTGTGAGGGGGTGCGACTGTCTGTGCGGGTGCAGATGTGTTTGCGTGGAAAAGAGGGAAAGAATGGACCTGAAGAAAAAAGAGAAAGGTATGAGAGCAGTGGCGCTGTCCAGACACAGCCCTTGATTGGTGTACCCATCATGGCGCATTGGCATGCACACGCCTGGGCCTTTACACTTTAACCTCGTCAATAATGACACTCGCCCGCCTTTAAATCAAGTCGACCTTGTATATTCTATCATCCCTAGCTGAGAGAGGACATCCCATGGTCCTCAACAACCACAATTTTATTAGACAACTCTATGTCCTAGCCAGCTGCAACATAATGCCAGTCCGAGGAAAAGAACAAGATGCGAGTTCTATCGTTGGGCAATCCCAAGACGCTCATTGCTAACAGGTAGTGCATCCTCGGTCCGAGGAACATATTCGAATAGCGATTCAAGTTCTTGCGACCCATGGCGACCTCCCACTCTTTGATCGTTTCAAGAACTCGGCATGACCCTGGGTTGCTTGTCGTGAAACAGAGTCGACACACCACCGGCCTTTTCATATGTCCTGGTAGACGCTTGTAAGTGGAGAGAATAAGGGGGAGGGGAGTAAGTGTTGATGGAGATCGTTGTCGAGGTGGTTCGGTCGATTCTTTTCTCGAACGTGTGTTTGGTTGGGCACACATCGAGTTGCTTCCAGCTGCCCCTTGCTCACTCCTGATTCCCACCGAGTTGATCCTGCATCATCAAGGTCCAGCTTCCGGAGGGTGCATACTCCCGTGTGGCGATGTGAGGATGTAATGGAGAGAGAGAGTGGTGAGAGAAGAGGGGAAGTGTGAGAAGGGTGTGGAAAAGAAAGTGAGCAGGGAACTCAGGCAAAGCGCTCTTTTGCACGTGCTCTCACACAGAGGCCCAATTCCCTCTCATTGTCGCCACGAAGGGTTGCAAGACACTTTGCCCTCTACATAACAGGAACGATGGCCAAAACTGCAGCTGAACTTCTACCCGATGGAGTGTGGGTTGAGGGCATCCTACGTACAAGAGATACTCGCAAGGCTTTCTGGAGGCTTTCTGGACATCCAGCTCTTGAGAGTGGACCCGCTGTATCGAGCTTCTACACTGTTTTCGCCGTCGTCGCCTTCACAAGAACGATCGTCACTCAATTTTCTAGGAATGGTTGGAAGAGAAGCACACTAAGCGCACCACCAGAGACAAAAGTGCTTGAGGCTAGCCGTTGTTACCATCATCAGGATGTCGCACTTGACACAACATCTTTACGCTTCTGAACTGGTGAATCTTCAAACGCCCGACGATATGAAATAAACAAGGATGTCGGAACACGCTTGGTCGTTATGAAAAGAGAGAAGTGGTTCTCAATCGGGTAGCACACTCCATGCGAGGCGGAATTCAACCCCTTTATTCAACAGACTTCTCGCTATCACTTCTTGTTCCGCCTGCTGATCCCGCTCTTGATCCTCTTGCCTCAGCTCCTGTTGCTGTGCTCATTCATCAGAAATGTTGGTGAATGGAGAAAAAGAACCCTGCGCTACTCCTTCCGACGGCCGCCTCATTTGAGATACCACAGAGATCATGGTGATCAGATTCTGGCTTGTTTTGCGAAAAAGATTCTCTGGTTCACCTTCAGCCCCGCGCTGCTTCAGCAACTGCCTGTTAAGAGAGGCCAATCCACGAACATCTTGTATCGATGCTCCTGTTACTGTGAGTGAGCCGTTCGTAGCACCCCAGCAGAGGTTGACATGACACTGCCCTTCACCCTCCATGACCTGCCACTTAAGTACCGATCCATCTTCACAGCCAGTGATCAGGAAATTGGCGTCAGTGGAGGGTGTCCATGCGATACCGAGGACATGCCCTTGGAAGTTTAGTACCACTGCTTTGCACTGACCAGATGTAACGTCCCAGATTCGCACCGTCTTGTCCCAACTGCCAGATGCGAGTAGATCTCCCTTAGGTGAGTAGACCACTCTTGCAACCGCACCATCATGACCAGTTATTGTCGAACAGCATTCTCCTGTTGCCACACTCCATAGTTGCACTGTCCTGTCACCATTGGCTGAAGCAAGCTGATCCCCTCTAGGTGAGAATACGACATGATTGACGTGGCTACTATGGCCTATGAGGATGTTGGTACATGCCATAGTTCCAGCATTCCATAACCGCACAGTGCTATCTTTGCTGCCAGTAGCGATAAAGCCGCCATCAGGTGAGTACGCGACGCTCTTGACTACGTCTGTGTGGCCATTCAGAGTGTTGCAATGTTCTCCAGTTGTAGCATTCCATAATCGAACTGTCGTGCCTTCACTGACAGATGCAACTAGATCCCCATGAGGAGAAAAGGAGATGTCGTGGACATGGTTGGTGTGGCCAGTCAAGATGTGTTGGCAAGTTCCTGTCTCAACGTCCCACAAACGAACTGTATTATCAGCACTTCCAGAGCAAATCCGATCCGCTTGAGGCGAGAATGCAAGACCGAATACTGTGGTACTATGACCACTTAAAGTTCTGAGGCATGCTCCTGTTTCCATATCCCAGAGCCGTATTGTGTTATCCATACTGCAGGAGGCAATCAGGTTTCCACTTGGTGAACATTTGACTCTCTCAACCCCAGCACTGTGGCCACTCGAGATGTGACGAGATCCCCCGAAGGACACATCCCAAAGACGCACTGTGCCGTCCTCACTGCCAGTGGCGACCATGTCGCCCTTTGGTGAATATACCACACATAAGACGTTGTCAGTATGGCCAGTCATTGTATGGCGGCATGTCCCGGATTGTGCGTCCCATACTCGCACTGTCCCGTCGTTGCTCGTAGAGAAGATTTGGTCACCTTTCGGAGAGTACACAACACCGCTGATTCCAGCGCTGTGCCCTTCGATGATACGATAGCAATTTCCTGACTCCACATCCCATAGTCGAATTGTCTTGTCTTTGCTGGCTGAAGCAAATTGGTCCCCTTGGGGTGAAAACGCAATGCCCCAAACTTCATCACGGTGGCTGCCGAATGTATAGGTGCATTCTCCAGTTGCAACATTCCAGAGCCGTACAGTGAAATCATCGCTTCCAGACGCAAGCTGGTTGCCCTTTGGCGAATATACGACACCATTAATTTGATTCTCATGGCCGTATAGTATCTGGGAGCAACTGCCGGTTGATGAATCCCACAGACGTATTGTCTTGTCACCACTTCCGGAAGCGATTTGATTTCCGTGAGGGGAATATGCGACGCAATAGACCTTGTCGGTATGCTCAGTCAAGATATGTTGGCAGAATCCAGATTCCATGATCCAGGTTCGAACGGTCTTGTCAAAACTTCCAGAGCAGATCAAATTTCCATCTGGCGAAAATACAACACCTCGAACTGTGTCACCATGGCCATTCAGGGTTCGTATCATCTCCCAGTTGGACGTCGAGTACAATTGAATACCGCCACTGCCGACACCGACTGCGAATGACTTCCCATCTGGCGAAAATGCGCAGGAGCTAACAACGCTATCCGCAGCGAGATACGGCAGTTCACCAAACTGTACACCTGCCATAACCGCTCTGCTCAGATCCGTCTGCCGTAACCAAGCACCTCGGAGGTTGACTTTCCTCATATTCGCTTCTTCAAGTTGCACGGAATCAAACATGCCGTAGCTGAGATCGGCGCCTGGGATCCGAATACCTCGAAGGTCTGTTCCAATGAACTGCACACCTGCCCTAACAAGAATCGTGATTGCATTGGCCGCTGCTATGCGCCATTTCCTGTCCTTCTTCGAGTATTCGATATAGGCGAGCAATTGATCCTTGAACACTGGCTCCTGTTGAACTCGCTCTTCCAGGAACTGCAGGAGCGAGTAATTACTCACGAATCTCCTCCAGACCAACGGTGAGTTAGGATCCGGCTCTTGTTCAGTGTTGGTTACTTCCTCCTTGTCGTCGCCATGGATCTCGATGCTCAGAATAGAACCCACACTCCCACGTCGACTCAGTGCTGGCTCGAGTGCTGCTTGGTTCTTCCTAGTTTGCGGATCGAATGCTGCGCGTGCCAGCCCGTATTCCAATAGCGATCGATGGATGAATCGATGTTGATTGCCATTCCGTGCCAATGGACATGCTTCATGTAGGAGTTGCATTTCTCTTGAGCTGAAGAAGGCCTCTTTCCATGATCCCTGGTCAACCATATGAGAATACTCAACGACTGGTTGGCCACCTTGCTCCTTGTAGATCGCTGCGGCAAACTTCTTCAGATACGCTATACCATTCAGGGTGAATCCTTCGGAACTCAATTTTTCGAACGCTTCCTTTGTCAATGAAGACATCTCCTTCTCTGATAGTCGCTTCTTGCCTCGCTCCAGCCACTGTTCGACGAAGTGGTCATACAATGCGACACGGGTGACTCGAGCACTTGAAAGATGTTGTCCTGGATCCACCATGCGTGGTAGCACATCCAATGACAGGGCCATCAGAAATGGATTCTTGACCAAGTCCTTAAGACTTGGGATGAGATCCAGGGCTTGCTTATAGTCATCTTCACGCCATAGATTTTCGTTGGCGGTTATATACTGCTTAATATAGTCGTGAATCTGGGCGATCGAGAAAGGTGTAATCACCGCTTGTTGGAACAATGGCGAGTCCAACTGCTTGTTGCGGCTTCCTGGTTGGAACCGATCGCGATAGTCTGATCCAACGTACTCGCTACGGCAACTGATAATCATCTGGGCATCCCATTCCCCTGTCTGATTCAGTCGGTTGCTCATATACAAGTTGTGTGTCTGTTGACTCTCATCATATCCATCACAGATCAAGATGAACTTGCGGTGATATTTCATTTCTCGGATCTGAGGCTCGGTGAACTCATTCCTCCTTAGCTGTTTCGCTATCATATCGATTTCAGGTTTGTCGATCGCAGGCAGGTTAATAAGGAGTGGGATCCTGTCTGACTTGCTTTTGTATGACTGCCACAGATCGAATTCGAGCTCGCGACTGAATGTAGATTTGCCAGCACCAGAGTCGCCCAGTAGCAGGAAAACCTTTTGGTCGCTTCCTAAGAACTCCTTGACCTTGTCTATCAATGGGAATCGCGTGTCATCAGCTTGCAGGCTAGACTTGGCTTGCGGTTGTATATAAACAGCATTTTTCCGATCCTTGGTACGCTGTCTCCTGAGGACACGGAGGTGCCTCTCGACATCCGGTCTGTTCTGCACTCGATCGAGCAATGATGGAGATGCCAGTTCTGGCAGAGTGACCTTCAATGGATACGTAATAGGGCCATTCTCTCGACACGCCAGATAGAGAGCCCGCTTCTTCGTGTCACCGCTTGTCTCTAACTCCCGGAAGAGCGTCTTTGCGACTGCGGTGTGTACAAGATTGAATATCGAATTCAAGATGTTCTGTTAGATCATGACAGTAACATCGATGGATGTGGATACTTTAGTATATCATCCGGTGAGCGGTTCCACATACACTGTGATGATCTTTCAGTCGATTTGGACAGCTGCATGAGAATGTTGAGGATCCATTGCTTGACACTTGCTCGCCGTCCCCACATTCCATCATTCTTGTAGATCTCTCCGAGGAATACTATCGCGCTTCGGCGAGTAACAGTATCCCACTTTGAATTCGCTGCCATCTCTCCAAGCCGTTGGCACACTCCCCATTGGAATGCTGGATCGTATCTGCAAGGCGCTTCACAGACTAGTTTCTTGAATGTGGCAAGTTCTCCGTCTCGAATTAAAGCATCAGCTCCTCGTAGAGCTGAATACCAATCGCGCTTCCGTTCAAAGCTGAGTCCCTCCTTGAGTGAATCCATGAGCCCTTGACCCCCTGCAATCAAAGTGGTCACTCCTCCATATGCCGAGTTGACGACATCAACAACGTTGGATACTCGTGGCACACTCTTCTGAATGTTATTCAATCCTTCGAAGAACTTGACGAGATCAAGGCCTTTCGCTGCGCTGACCATTCCAGATACACCTTGGATCACCTTCCCAGTACGTCGCATGGCTGCTTGCCACGCTGTCTCGTCATCTGGGACACAGAGTAGAGCTTGGTAGGCATAAGCCGCTTGATATACCAAGAATGGATCCGAGCTCTTCTTCAGTTCGCCCAGGTACGAAGACAGAGGTTCATGTAGTTTCTCACGATCCAGATCTGTCACCTTGGTGTCGGCCATGGCATCCAGTACGTGCGAGACAGCCAATGTCAATTGGTACATGTACTGTGATGACTGCTGGTGAGTATCCATCAGACGAGTACTCAGTAGCCCAAGGATCTTGACTAGTTCGTCAGAACCGAGATGGCCATGATCGGCTCCTTGGATCAATTGTGCAAGTCCTTCGAGTTGTTGGAACTTCAACAGTCCAGAGTGGTCGACTGCTGAGTAGAACTCTTCGAGCAGATCGTGGAACGTATCGTTGTCAAGAATAGGTGCAAGGCACACCACCTCTGCAACAATTTTAGCATCCTTGATCTCTTCTCTCTTGAATGCTCGGATCACATCCGTGGCTATACTATGGAGTCGCTCCTGCTCTTCTGTAGCCTTTTCGACAGCCTGGGTCCATTCGAGTGCAGTTGGTTCCAGTTTGGTATCTGGTAATTGAGCGACTTTCAACAGACCAAGGCAGTAAACCAACTGTGGTGTGTTTTCGAGACGCTCGTCTGGTCCAGGGAGTTTCCTTTGAATGGTGGGGGGAGGAATATTCTCAGAAAAGATATGAGCAGGAATCGTTAAAGCAACGGTTGACACATCCTTGCTTTGTTGTTGATCAGGCGGAGATTTCTCAGTGGCCACATCTTGCGATTCTCCCGCAAAATGCAAAGCTCTCTTGAGTGATTCCATGGTGCCACTGGGACGGTAGGTATCAGTAAGTCGAGCCAGGTCGTGAATGTCCTCCCTAATCCACGATTGTCATGCATGAAAATCAGCACAGGGCAAGTTCGGGACTGATAGTGTGATGCTATGACCCTTCCTCCAAGTCTATGTTGGTGCACTTTAAACTTACCCTAGTTTCTCTGCTTTCTTGAAACTGGCTTGAGCTCCTCCGACATGACCATGGCTCTCAAGCAGTTTCCCCAAACCAATGTAGGCAGTGGCAATTCCCTTGATCACTGTTGCATTCTTGTCATGTCGGGCTGATTTCTTCGCTTGGTACAACGACACCTCGGTATCGTGGCATAGCACCAAGGCAATATCGGAGTCAGTGGTACTGAAAGCGGTTTCCAAGTACACGTTGGCAAGTTTCAATGCCTTTTGTGGTGAGAGCGATCCTCTTAGAGACGACACAATTCCGCCGAACAACATTTCGGTTTCCTGCCCCTTCATACAGACGCAATAGAATAGCGGACACATGGGTTAGGATAATGTGTTGTTTTGAATATCCAATGCCATGTATGTGGTATGATGTTATGCCCTCCACTTACTTTGATAGAGGATATCTATATCCGCACAGTGAGAGTGGCTGTTGGTTGTCCCTGACAATAGCTGTACCACGAGGTCAGAGGGATTCACGAAGACTATTCAACATTCGAATCTAATCATGCCTTTCGATAGTCACTCACAAGATTGAGTGAGGATCCATACCTTTGATAGTTGGGACGTATTCTAGAAGGCCGTGTGGGTCACCCTTCTGTCCTTATCCTTTGGTACCTGTGCCGAGAGAGGTAATCAGGTATATTTGCGTGTGCAAGGTGTACGATTGTCTGTGAGAAGTGTGTGTTTGTGTGGAAATGGTTTTGTGGGATGAAAGAAAGATGGGATTGAGGGGGAAGCAAAATTTCAGCAGACCGAGGCGAAGCAAAGGGTTGGCTGTCTTCCCGACCGCAGCCCCTTACTTTGTCGGGTCCATGCATACCTTCCAACACGAGGGGGCTCAAGTCCATCATTGCAACATCTATCATCCCAACGTCGATTGGGCAACAAAGTATCCCTCTTCTGTGAATAATATCCCATGCCCACATCTTCCAGCAATCACAACTTTATTGGAGCTCGCTATGTCCTAGCCATGTGCAATATAATGGCAACTGCTCTGTGGAAGCGCAACATATCGTTGAACGATCCCAAGACGCTCATCGCTAACAGGTCGTGCATCCTCGATCCGAGGAACATATTCGAATAGCGATTCAAGTTCTTGCGACCCATGGCGACCTCCCACCTTTGGGTCGCACTTTGATCGTTTCAAGAACTCGGCATGACCCTGGGTTGCTTGTCGTGAAACAGAGTCGACACACCCCACTGGCCTTTTCACATGTCCTGGTAGACGCTTGTAAGTGGAAGAAATGAGGAGGAGGAGGGGGAGTAAGTGTTGGTGAAAGTCGTTGTCGAGGTGGTGGTGGTTCGGCCGATTCTTTTCTCGAACGTGTGTTTGGTTGGGCACACATCGAGTTGCTTCCAGCTGCCCCTTGCTCACTCCTGATTCCCACCGAGTTGATCCTGCATCA
>Ga0247824_10001087_pt1 | contig 14474 bp, 6 predicted proteins | sample 13C_PalmiticAcid_FD_194412 | JGI IMG/M metagenome (GOLD analysis project Ga0247824, IMG submission 194412) | Soil microbial communities from agricultural site in Penn Yan, New York, United States - 13C_PalmiticAcid_Day48 | ecosystem: Environmental > Terrestrial > Soil > Agricultural land... | reverse complement strand
CCCCAGCCCCGCTCTCCTGGAGGCGCCGTACCCACTCGAGCACCGTCTCGTAGCAGAGCACAAACTGCCGCAGGCTCTGCACCATGCTCAGCCTCTGGCCGCGGAAGTCCTCGACCGTCTGCGCAATTAGATCGATGCTGTCGTCCTCCAGCCAGCTCGTGTCGATGCTGGGATGGTCAGCGGCGCGCTGGTGCGAGCCCGTGGGTGAGCGGCCGGGCCCGTCTCGGCGCTCGTCCTCGTCCTCGTCCATGGTGACATCCCCGTCCGAATCCTGCTCCAGCGGCCTCTTACGGCCCTGGCTGGCTGCCCTATTATTCGCCGAGTGGCCCAGAATGTGTTGTCTCTGTCGCTTGAGCATGTCAATGACGCTGTCGACGGTGCAGAACGCTCCCGTGCGGCCGCACCCGGCGGAGCAGTGCACCAGCATGGGCCTGGTCTGCTCGTGCGATTCGGCCCCTTCGTGCCAGCTCAGGGATATGCTATCACTATCTGTCCTCTTAAGACCGACAGAGCTGGTCCGGTCAGAGCCAAATTGCGAGAAGAAAGCGTCGCCCGTTCCATCGACGACAACATCACTGTTCTGCCGCGACACGGCTGCGGAAGGCAGAGTCCTCGGCGCGTCGATTGGGGCGGCGCCGCGTTGCATGACATTGGCGAGCTCGACGAGCGCGAGAAGATGGCTGGGCTGGGCGGGAGCACCGAAATCAGGCCACGACGGGTAGTGAAGCTGAGTGATCTCGCGGATCGGCATGAAGGGGTGCGCGGCATGGCTGAGTGCGAACTTGCGGACAATGACATACTGCGTCTCGGCAGCGCTGGTCGCTTGCGGGGCGAAATTGAACTGGTTAGGCGCCTGCGCCCCCGAGTCGAGCGTCGTGGTCGTGTTGGCACGCCGGCGGGCACCCTCGGGCAGGAAGATATCGGGTGAGCCTGTCTGCGCCGAGCCCATCGAGCCGTCAGTTGTTGCCGTCCCGGCGTTAGATGACGATTTCCGCTTGTCGATATCGAGCGAAACCTTCTTTTCGGACAAGACCCGCAACCGTATGGGGCCAAAATCATTGCCTTTCCAGTACGGATGACATTTGAGCTGCCCGCCTTCCGACTCGGCCGTCAACATGACGACGACCCGCACATCGTTGTCCCATATCACGGACCAGAAGTCCTGCAGAATCCGTTAGCCGCCGTTGGACGAGGGAAAGAGGCCGACTGGGCCGGAAAGGCGTGGCAGATCCTCACCTCAAACGTCGCCGGCAGCGGCCCTTGGCTGGCAATGTACCGCTTGCAGCTGCGCTTGGCTTGTAGATGGCTCGCGTTCACGTAGTCACAGGCGCCTTCTGGCCGGCCCAGGAGCCTCACCCTGGCGTGCTCAAAGGGCAAGATGTCCTTGTACCTGTTCTTACCCCCCTTTTCGATGCCTGACAGCTGGACTTTGGCGGATTCCTCCTGAACCGCACTGCGGACATCTCCCGGCCTGACGATCGAATAGGCCTCGCGCATGCGTGACTGCTCGGTGCGCTCGATGCGCAAGAACTTGTCCGAGACTCGCTTGCCATGATCGCCAGATTCCGCCGCCTCTCGGAGCCACCTGGGGAGGCTGGCCGGCGCGAGGCCGGCAGGCACGGCGATATCCATCTGCCCCACGCCGTCCACCAAGTCTTGATTCTGACGGATGTTGTTGAAGAAGGGACTTGGGTGGTCGTTCGCATTGGGCAAGAGCACTCCGCCAAGTACTGGTGGCAGGTTGGCCCGTAGCCCGCCGGACACAGCACCAGAGCCGAGCGATAGCCCTGGCGACGGCCCGCCGGTAGAGCGGTCGATGAGGTCTGGGTAGGCCGCCGCAAAGCCGTTAAAGCCCCCGCGCAGGATGCTGGCGGGGCCCGAGTAGCCCTCGTTGGTGAACTTCTTGATCATGTTGATCGCCGAAAGGGCGTCCCGCTTGTCGGAAGACGAGGCGTCGTAAACGACAAGGTGGCTCGCATCGCGCCAGTTGGCAAACCTCTCCTGATCCTGGTCGGTCGAGAAGGTCTGCTGGAGCTTCTGCAGATTGAACGTTGCCCTCTTCAGCAAAGTTGTCGGGATGCAGAGATTCAGAGCGCCCCGCACCCTCCCCTGGGCGAACTGTGGCGAGACCCTGAGATCCAGCAAGAGGAGGTTCGCGCCCTGGTCCGTCTCTAGGAGGTGCTTGAGCTCAGTAGGAGATATCATTGCGGGGCCGCCGTCGCCCCCCGGAGCTGCTCCGGCCCCGGGTTGGCTCAGTGAGGTGGGAGAGGGCGAGTCTGTCTTCGTGCGTCCCATCAGGTACGGCGAGAATATGGCGGCGCTCCCCTCGCCGTCGGGGGCGGGAGAGGGAGAGTGCGTCCCAGTTGGGGAAATCCCCTGCCTACCCAGGTTCAGTGAGAAGGGCGGGTTCAAGGAAACGGCCGAGCTGCGCTTGGAATCCGCAGACACGTACGCCGAGTCTTCTTGTAGACTGTCACTATCCCGCTCGACCTTGCCGCCAGGCACCTCTCCCAGGCTGAAGGAGCCTGCAGCAAGACGCGAGCTTCGCAGCAGGGGGAAGTCCGACCCGTCGCCGCCTTGGGTGTGCCATTTCGGAGGCCGTGGGCGTTGCAGGGCAGATGGTGTCGAGGCCGGGGGGGTGCGGGCACCGCCCGCCGTCAGACTGAAGTGGGATGCCGATAGACTGAACGCCGCCCTCGCTCGGTTGGCGTCCGCCTGCCTCCGGAAGGCCTCGAATTCCGGATTCGCATCCAGCGGTAGTTGCTTTGGTATCGCTGCGGCGAACGACTTGACCGACGAGGATGGCGAGCTCCAATTCTCACGCGGCACCATGCACGAGTCCCGGGGGTCTGCGGCAGGGTCGACGGCAAGCCCGAAATAGTTGGGGCTCGGGGTCCGGGCATCGTGGGCGGAACCCCGGGCGGCTCCCGGCGACAGCTTGGGCGGGTGCGGCTGGCCGGTCGAGGGTGGCGGGCGCGACGAGGACACAGGCGAGGTCGCTGGTTTGCTGTTGATATATGACTGGGAGTTGGAGCGCGAGTGCGTCAGGCCCTGCGGGCTCACCGCGGCGACGGGCGCTGGCGTCTTCATGGTGTAATAGCAAGGTCGATCGTTCGTCCGGTGTTCTAGAGGCATTGTAGGAGTCGCTGGACAAGAGAGAGAACTGTGACGGCACGTTCAAACAAGGGGCTTCGTTTCGGTTCGAGTCACTCTGGAGATGGAAGGGGGTGGGTGGTGTTCAGACCGTAACCCGTCACAAGACGGCCATGTTGAGCCGACTGCCGTTAGTTTGTGGATTGTGGATGGAGGTTCCTTTTGATTCCTGTCTCTTGGCGAGGAGCACTGCGAACGGATAAAGCTGTCTCGAAATCGTCAACACGGGATCGGCTGTCGACAAAAGGGGCTGGCTGAGCCTGGCCACGGGGGTGGCGAGAGTGAGGGGGAGCCTACACATGCACAGACAGACGATGTTTAATAAGAGCCTGGCTGTTTCTCACTGGGCGTGCAGTGTTTCGAGATTGCCTTGAAACGGCGCAGAGTCGGCTCCTGTGGGGTTTGCCTTGGGGCTGGTGGGTGGAGCAGGGCAGCGATCCCTGGCGGTGATGTCGATGTCGAGTCACCCGGGGGGCGGGGGCCGGATTGGGTGGCAGTTGACCTCGCTGTGCGGCAAGCCGAGGACGTTGGGTGGTAACGTTATGGGCCGAGGCCAGGAACAAAGGAATATTAGGGGACCGGGGGAAGGACGGCTTTTGAGGAGGGTCCAGAGGGGTAAGCTGCGAGGCTGCTTTGCTGGGATGGGATGGATGGTGGGGGTTCCGGGTTGCTGATGAAGTCGGGACGATCGACTGGCGACGATCAGAAATGGTGGCCGATTGGGCGAGGGGAAAATGCAGGGAGAGAAAAGGGCAGGCGCGTTTGCAGAAATTAACGTTTGCAGGTCAGGGACCTGGCCCCGTTGGAGCTTGCTGGGGCGAGGGGAAACACGTTTGGCAAGTGTGCCTTGGAGAGGTCGGAATATCGGCAACAGGCGTGCAAAAGAGCGGGAAGGTGGCCCCTGGCGCGCCGTGGGAGTCCTGAGTGGCCAGAAGGGGAGGAAAATAGGGGCGGCGATGGGCAAGCACGGCAAGGTTGATGTCAAGATGCGCAGGGGAGCGGATTCGCCCAAGGGTTCCCGCGTGCTGCGAAAGGCAAATGATTTGCCAGTTCCGCAAATGGCACACGGGGCGACTTGGCTTCCCTGGGCAGCCAGACCCGCAGTGACCTCACCGGGTCGGGCTGCCCTGACGATTTTACGGGACAGGACAGTGCCGAGATGCACCCCATGCACCCCATGCACCCCGTGGAATCGCGACGAGAGAACTTCCATTTGTAGAGCTGAAAAAAAAAAAAACGTCGAACCAGACGTAAGATATTGCCTGTTGGGATCCAGTTTTTGCCGCTATTTCGCCAGTTTGTCGCCGGGGATGCCGCTGGATGCGCAATCTGAGGCAACCTGGAATGTCATTTTCTGGTGCGATTTCTTCTGCGCCGGCGGCGAGTCGAGAACGGCGGAAGCGGGGCAGCCTTGCGTCATAGAGGGTCCGCCAAGGTTTGCTGTTGCCGCCTTGCAAGGTACCAGTACGAGCGCCGCCTTAGTGTACGGAGCTGACAGCATGCCAGGGACAGTTCTGTGCTGCACCTTCCAATTGTTTGTACTCCGTACCCCAGCCACTTCGAGGGACTCAGGTAAGGTATCAGCTGAGATCAGTAAACAGAGAAGAGCTGCTTTCCATTGTCTTGTGCACTGTGCATTTGGAATCAAGCAGCCCTTGCTGTGGCAGTCATATGCCGACTCTCGACCGTGCGCCTGACCAACATCAAGGGCTGATGTGTGTAGGTAGTTCCCATCCCCTCCCCCTCCCTTTTTTTCTTCTTCTTTACGGGTGCCTTCGGTGGTGATTCGTACTACGTACGTACGTACCTTACAGAGTTGCAGAGGGCCGCTCAGGGTCGAGCAGGCGGGTGCAGTTGGTGACCGCATCACCAGTTCAAGGCGGCAACTGCTTGGCAGCGGGGGCAAGCTGGTCGTGGGATGGTGCCACCGGCAACGGCACTGATTCGTGTGCACGAGACACCAACACGCTGTCGAGATTGTCATGCTTGCAGGGGGCAAGGGTTTGCGCCCGTCACCGTCCTTGATCGTTGGACGATCAGGGCGTTCTAGGCCCCAGAAGACCGTCTCATCGCAGATGCACCCTCGAGTTCATTGGGAATGCAGCTCATCGGTTGGCGGAGCCAGGCGAGCCAGGTAGGGCTTGATCGGTTTCGGGGTCCCACCACACCATGTCCCGGCTTGGCCGCCCCTTGGCCGCCCCCAGATCACCCGGGCCCCAGAACCGGAAGTCGGTCCATCTCGGAACAGCCCCGCCGATGTGGTCGCACCTTTGTGTAGCGCGCCGATACTGTTTCAACCGATGACGACGACTTCCTCTATGAGGGGTTGTGTGCCCATTCCGGGCGGTCTGGAAGTCCAAGTTGCCATGGACTGCCCGCCATCATCCATCTTGAGTTTATGTGGTTTCCAACTCGTTGGTTCAGCCTCCGGGGATGTCCCAGACCCGACCTTGCTGCGTTAGCGCAATGCAGGCTCTCAGAATGCCAGTAACACTGTGTATGTGCTGTGCACACCTGCACACGCTGGCGATGCGCTCAGTATAAACACTAGAGGATTCCTAAACATCATGCGCCCATCGTCGGGGAGCGGGGCAACCGGTGCTCTTACCACCTTGTGTTCAATATGCGCTGACATCCGTCCAAGCAAGCCAAGTCGAGGAAGGTCTATACAACTGCCACCCAAACGCCCATGTGATGCACCTGCATGCTCTCCCAGACTGTGTCTGCGAGGAACCGAACTCAAACCGCCATGCCCGCGCCCCCGTCAAATCTGCCACAAACCGCCAACCAGCTCCCCGCCGGTTATGGCGCATGTTATAACCGGATGTAGAGATCCAAACAGTCAATCCGCCACTCCCTCCGCCCGAGAAGACTCCGCAGCCATTCCAGGCCAAGCCCCGTCCATTCAACCTTGGCCCGAGTGATTTGTTCCGTGGCGGCGGTGGCCAGCGCCCCAGCAGTCGTGCTGAGCATCTCGGCCACCACAGCCGAAGCCGTCGCGTTGAGATCCTCGCTCGCGGTGGTGTTGGCCGGGTGCCCTCCCTTCCAGCCGGGGATGGGCGACTCGACGTAGCTCCCTGCAGGCCGCGGCTGGAACCAGTTGCTCCCCAGGTCAAGAAAGCAGCGGTCGGACCAGTTGCATGATGTCAGGAAGAGTATGAGGAGGAGGAACGAGCAGTAGAAGCACGGCCGGTTGAGGAAGTAGGTGCAGAGGAAGAAGAGGAATATGAACGTCGGCGATGCGTTTGTTGGGATGAAGAGGAGCGGGAGCCAACTGCGACAGAGTTAGTTTCGACAAGATCTCCCAGTTGTCCAGGACCAGCCTTGAGCGAGGGGCCCTCAGCGACACGGGGAAATGGGCGCGCACCTGCGAAGACAGAACATTGTGGACCGCCGACCCTGGCCTCTTGGCCAACCAGGCTATTCGAGCAAGAAGTCGGGTCCGGACTCCCAGACCGAAGTCGGTTCGGACGGCGCGATCGGGGTGTATGAGGGGAACGACTCGGAGGGAGCGAGAACTCGGGAGGATCGGGCGGGGTACCAGCAGACAGACGAGGCGCGGCAAAACCCCGTTGGATGGACTCGGGCGTTGAGCGCTTTGCTTGGTGTTGCGAATTCGCAGAAGGCTGATTTGCTTGGTGAGCTTGGAAGCAGCAGTCTCGCTCCTTGGATGTCAGGGGCTGCCAAACAATGCTGGCGTGTTGGCTCGAAGACGGCAGTTAAAGTCCGCCTTAAGTGATCAACTTCTTTTTTCCCTTGGTGGCGTGGGGGTTAACTTCCTGAACTTGATTGACGTGTGGTGTGTTTGTTCGTTCGGATGACGAAGGTGTTGTGGAAAGCGTCGGCCTTCCTCGACCAGGGATGGCTGATTACTTAAGACATTCTCTGCCTTGCAGCAATTTTCAGGCGCGTTGGGCAGGCTGGATGGAGGCTTTGCGCCAGCGAGAAATTGGGACTCTGTGGAAAACCTGACCAGTGCGAGTCTCGCCCGAACAACATTTCTGCTATGGCATGCACAGAAGGTTTGAAGGGGGTTCTCAGGTGCCGACACTTCTTCTTTTCCGGGTGCATTTCTTCTTTTCTTTCTCTATAAGGTTTGCGTTGCCGAAGGTGCTCTATGTTCGAAACGAAGTCGCGTGTTCGCGTGTCACTTGGGGCTCTGACGCGGGACAAGCCGACACACCGCTGGGAACCTTCTCTTGGCGAGCCCACTCCCCTGCCCCACTGTTTCAACTGTCCGATCTCCCGCCAGGGTTGCTCCCCATTTTGCTGGTCCCGGGCCGTCTTTACGAACTCTAGCAGAAAGGACAGCAGAATTCCACCGAGCCCATTTCTCTGAACGTGATCTTTGCTGTTTGCTTAGCTGCGACCTCTGGTGACTGGTGACGGTATCGTGGAATAGCAGCCCTGTTTTGTTGCTTTGAGGCGTGAGATTCGCATCTTCCAAGCCTATGGTGAGCCTCCCATTGGGCCTCCTCTGGGCTTCTTCCCCACGGCGGGACTGGCTGCTGCTGGTGCTGCTGGTGCCACGCGCCACAACGACGGACACGTGTAGCCGCTAAGCGGGGAGCACGGGCCACCCAACACTCCCAGCCGCCTCGACCGCCCTGCAATATATTTTTCTGGAGCAGCTCCTCCATCCAGCAATCGGGCCAGGCCAACACACGCCTTTCTCGGCAACACCGCTGTTTTCTCGCAGAATCTGCGGTCGTCTCTGCTTGCCGAACGCAGCAGCGCCGCTAGCCGTGCTCCTGCGGATTATCACCAGCGGGGCCGTCGTCGGCGGATACTTTTGATAATTTGCACCGGAAGCGTTGGTTTTCTGCGTTTTCGAAGGTTGGTCGGTCCTTGCGCGGCGCTGGGTCCTCACGTTTTCCCGTCAGGCCTCCGTCATCGTCCGTTCGATTGTCTAACCATCGCTGCCGCCAGCCTTTGATTGCCCGAGCAACGACAGTGCTGCCGCCGTCCCTGTATTGCGAAAGCAGCCTGCCTGCAGCAGCTCGTGCACTTTTGCCGCGACTTTGAAACCCCATCACGGCACGTCGACCATCGCCATGTCCAACTACAGCTTGCCCAGCGGTGGAGGAGGCCCGGGCGACGGAGATGCAAACCCAAAATTCGAGTCGCTCCTCGCCCAGCTTCGCCTCCAGTCGTCGCCTAGCCCCGGGCCTGGAGCGAGCTCCGGCCCCGAGTTTCTCGACCAGTACAGCTACAACCACCACGGCGGCCAGCCCTTCTACGGCCATCACCAGAGCGCCGATTCTCCCAACCTCCCGAGCCATGCTCAGAAAGCAATGGACTCGCCCGCCTTTTTGCCCGAAGCTCCCACCCCACCTGTTGGCTTCTCCCACTCGCAGTTTCCGCCGGGATTGATGAATCAGATGAGCGCGGCTCGCGGCGGCGGCGGCGCTGGGGCCGGAGACGATCGGACGGCCCATCTGCTGAACCTGCTCAAGTTCAGCGGACAGAGCGGGCCTGCCAATCCACACCAGGCGTCGGCTCGAGAGCCGCCAATGAACTTTCCGCCCGCGCCAATCGCGCCTCCCGTCATCCACGCGCCCGCGCCCGCAGCCGCCGATCCCACGGGCTTGCTCGCTGCCCTTATGAAGGGCAACCTGCAACCCGAGCCAGCCAAGCCGGAGCCCAACGTGTCGACATGGAGCCATTCTTCGCCCCCGTCGGGCACGCAGCAATACCTGCTCAATCTCCTCAACCGACCCAAGCCTAGCCAGCATGACGCGACCGATCTCGCAGAATCCAGCCTGCTTACCCCGCCGCCCGCTTTGGACGATCCAAAGGACGCCGAGAGCTCACACGGCGGCCGCTCTGCAGAACCTACTCTGGTGGGCACTTTGGCGTCGCGGTCCGAATTCGATTTCGAGCCCAAGGACCTCGAGTCCCCCCCTCCAAAGTTCGACTCCACGCCGCATTCGCAGCACTCGCAGCCATCCAGCTCGAGGCATGGCATCCATGGCTATTCGGACCACTTTGATGGCATTTCAGGATCGTCCCCCATCCATCGGACGCCCAAGTCCTCTACCACCCCGGGCGTTTCCAGCTCGACCGTTGGTGCTGGTCATGCCGCACCCGCCCCTTCGATCCAGATCCTGAAAAAACCGGAGCCGGCCCAAGCCTCTCACGACCAGAAGCGTCCACATAGCGATCGCGCCGCAATCGACAGCCCTGAGCACACGAGGCGCAAGCTCGACCATCCCGTCTCCCCGCTGTCGCAAACCAACGTCGCCGGGTTCGCTGCCGACACCGTCTCGCCTCTGTCCACCACCGCCGCCGTCTCGAACTATACGGGCCGGGCGGCCGGCGAGGACAAGAAGGAGAGTGTATCGGATGCCGTCAGTGGTCTCGCTGAGCAGGCTGATAGAGAGGCCAGAGAGGCCTTGGCCCGCGCCGAGCAGGAACAGGCTGAGATTGTTGAACCGGCTCAGGACCTGGAGCCCACGGCAGGTTCCAGAGCGGGCGAGAGGTTTGCGCACTCGGCTCAAACCGCATCTCCTGTCACCAAGGTAGAGTCTGGCGAGCAAGAGGACAGGCATTTCCTGGACTCCTCCCTCTCACGAGAGCTGGCCCAGGACCCCAGAGACAGCGGAGACGACACCGCACAGGCGGCTCAGGCACTCGTGGCCGACAGCTGGGAGAGCGCCGAGGCCGAGGAGATTGTGGTGATTGAGGAGACGGCCGCGCCCGTCAAGGTGTACAACTTTCCCATGAAGCCCTGGATCACCATCAGCCTGCAGGAGATCGACGAGTCTCGCCCGGTATTTCGCGAAGAGGCTATTCTCGACATCGCCCGGCTCAAAAAGGATTTCGACCAGATCGACCGCAACCTCGTGTCGGCTTCCGAGACTTACATGGCTTATGGTATGTCCAAAGCTGGCGGTCTCCGCGTCATCCGGCAAGAGGATGGCAAGGACGCCAAGCTCTTCACCGATACCAAGGATAGAATCTTCAACGTTGCCATCTCGGCCTCCCCGGCCCACCACCACCCCAAGGAGGCAATCATCGGTACCGGGGTCAGCGGAACGGTATACTGGGTCCAGCTCAAGAACGGCGATCGCGACCATCTCGAGGATGCCCATCCAGAGCAGTACGGCTTTGCCCTTCCTCCAATCTCGGCCCAGGAGGGCGGTGATGCTCCCGGCGGCGTTCTCAAAACCCGAGCTCGGCCCTCGGCCATGCATCCGGACTTCTTCGCTGTCGGCAGGGGCAAATCCATCAACATCATCTGGCCCGCCTTCGTCTTTGAGCACAACCTGTTTAAGAACGGGCTTGACCGCGTTGTCGACACCGAGAAGCTCTTGAAGCAGTGCTCACTAAAGATCAACACCGGCAAGGCCGGGAAGGACTTCACGTTCAGCCAGGACGACACGCTCGTCGTTTCGCTGGACAAATCCGGGCGGGTCAAGTTCTGGGACGTCCGCGACTTGACGGCCGCCAAGGAGGGCTCGGATCCTTTGAATCCCATGCCGGCGCGGACGTCGCTCGAGATAAAGGAGCCGCTCATGACCCTGACTACCACGCCAGAGGGCGAAAAGGCGTGGCCGACGTCCGTGCTGCTGCTGGATAAGTTCCGACCGTACCAGAAACGTGCCGCCTTGAGATACATGATCGTGGGCATGAAGCAAAACCACACTCTCCAGCTCTGGGATCTCGCGCTGGGCAAGCCGGTGCAGGAGTTCAATTTCCCACACAACAAGGAGTCCGACGCCGTGTGCAGCGTCATGTACCATGCGCCATCCAGTATGATCATCGTCGGCCACCCGACCCGCAACTCGGTCTATTTCCTCCATCTCTCGGCTCCCAAGTACACGCTCAAGAACCTGTCGCAAGTCGATTACATCCAGCGGCTCGTCGCACAGGACTCGTCAATCCCGCAGCCCGAGTCCACTGCCGTCATTAGTGGTATCCGGGAGTACTCGTTCGCCAACAAGGGTGTGCTTCGCAGCCTCAACATCCTCGAGAACCCGGCGGCTTCTGGCGACGGCGATGAGCCGACCCTTTTCGAGCTGTATGCCATGCACTCCAAGGGTGTCACGTGCCTGTTCATCAAGCAGTCTGAGCTGGGCTGGACCAAGGACAACAAGGTAGTTTCTCCGGCCGACGCTGTGGAGGCTGGGCTCGCCAAAATCTCGAAACTTGTGGCTCCGGCCCCGCCCCAACCGGCAGAGTCACCGCTCGTCAGCGTCCCTGGCGAAGCTACCGCGACTCCTCAGATTCGGATTGCCACACGTGGCGCTAAGGACGCCGCGCTGAAGGTCCCATCACCCCAGGGCGACGATAAAAAGGGGACCGAGTCCGTGACACCGCCGAAATTTGAGCGCAAGGATGACGTCGAGACGCCTGCGCCGGCGCCGGAGAAGGGGGAGAAGAAAGGTCGGAAGAAGAAGGCCGCCGCCGCCGCAGCAGCAGCTGCGGCAGCTGCGGCAGCTGCGACCGGGTCGATCGATCGCGATCACCTTGCATCGAATGGAACAACAGAAGCCAAGTCGGCGCCTGCGCAGAGCAAGACGAACAAGCCCTCCCGCAACGCCGATGCTTTTACAGAAGCCACGCCCGGCAAAGCCGCACCCGACCTCTCGTTCACTTCAAGCACGGCGTTCCAAGAACAGCTCGACGCTGTGGTCTCCAAGATGGAGTCGCGCATCGTTTCCAACATCTCGGGCCGTTTTGATGCCGTCTTCAATGAGATTCTCAAGCAGATGCAGAATTTCCAGGACGGCCGCGACTCGGCGTTTGCCAGCAACCAGTCGACCCTGCTGCAGATGGTGGCAGATGTTCTCAACGACAACACCGAGGCTGTTCTGAAGAATCTGATCATCGCGCAGATCAACAACAATGTCATCCCCTCTGTTCGCAGCGCCATCGACAAATCCGTGTCCGAACAACTGAGTGCCAAATCGAGCACCCAGACGAACGCCCTTCAGAAAGAGATCCAGAGGCTTCTTCCCGGCGCGGTCAACCAGACAATGCAGAAGCCCGAAGTGGTCAAACCCATCTCGGACAAGGTCACGCACAGCGTCAATGCTCAGATCGAAGCCCAGATTGCCAAATCTCTCAATGTCATCGCTCCTACCATTGCCAAGACGACGGCCCAGAGCGTGCACCAGCGCATTGTTGACGATGTCAACGGCCGGATCAGCGAGGCCTTTGACCAACTTGAGGAACGCCGTCGGGACGAGGACGCCAAACTCGACCGGCTCATTGCTCAGACGGAGGACCTCTCCAGTGCCATCTCGTCCCTGGCCGCGTCTCAGACGCAGATCCACCAAGACCTTGCCGCTCTGAAGCAACAAGTCCTCGATGAGGCTCGTGAGAGGGCTTTGGCTGCCGAGGAGCATGTGCGTGGCCATGCTCATTCGCACAGCGGCGCTGGCTCCCACGGCCTGCCGAGCACTGGGTCGCGGGAGTTGGTCAGCTACCCCACTCAGCACCACCAACAACAACATCAGCAGCAGCACCAGCACCAGTCCCCTGGCGCACATACACACCCGGTGCAGCCTCCGTACTCGCACCAGCAGCAGCACCAGCAGCAGCAGCATCAGCATCAGTTCGGCAGCCAGGAGGGACAGGTGGTTTTTGCACCTCTCAGCCGCGAAGAGCGACAGAAGATTGAACTCGACAGCCTGGTCGAGGCGATCGACGGACTGATGCGGTCTGCCAACTACGACGAGGCAATGCTGCGCTGGCTGCAGTCAGGGGACAAGTCTGAAGAAGTCTTCCAGCAGGTGCTCTCCAACTACAACCCGATCTTCGTCCAGGATCTGCAACCTCTGCTCCTACTCTCCGTGGGCGCCACCGTCTCGGTCGACCTGAGCCGCAACTCGCAGAAGCTGATGAAGAAGGTCAACCTTCTGGAGGTTGTCATCTATTCGTTCAATCAGAAGCTCGGATCTCTGGTATGTCTCGTCCCAGCCACACTCTTATTCCTTGGAGCCCATTGCTAACCAAGTCACTCTCGCTGCAGGATGATCAAGTCCGGGAAGTCACGCCCAAGATTATGACTCTCTTGAAGACGCGGGTGGAGCAACTCTTCCTCGAGATCAGCCGTATTGCGCCGCACGACCAGGCGCTGAAGACTCTCTCCAACATGAGCCAGATCGCAGGCCGCATTGCCGAGAGTGTCCAGATGCGCCACGGCTCCATGCACGCCCCGGGGCATATGGGCGCACCTTACTGATTGGTGGTGATGTTGGGACGAATGACGACAGCCTCTTGGTGACAACGATGGGCAGTTTGTGGCTATGGGTTGGTCATGGTGGCTCTTGATTGATACCCCGGGTGGTCGCGGCAGCTTTTTGGGTGGGACAATGGGTTATTGGGACGGCGCGGTCACTTTTATGCGTTGCTTCATTTGGTGTTTCTCCCGCATGTCGGAACCACGTTCGACAAGGGAAAGGGGGTTCACCTATCCGTTATGATCACGGGCCTTCGCGCGCGGCCTTCGGCCAATGCGCTGGACTCGGAGCATTGCCATGATGAAGCAATGGGGTGGTGACGTGTTCTGAATTATCATGTACAATATCATGCTTTCTTTTTTTGGGGTCGAGCAACAGGGACAATGCACTTTCGTTTGCGACGTAACGGCATGGTGTCCCCGAGCGCCGCTCTCTGATGAACAGCCAGTTTTCGCCGGGACAGTCATCGCCCAGAGGTTGCAGCGCCCCCTGCAAGCGCAAGCTGAAAATGTTGTTTTGGCAAGGCTGACTGGCAAGGGCAGTCCCAAGCACAGTCAGGGGCCAATAGGCAGACCGGCAGTTGGGGGACGCCAGTGACGCACTGCGCTATTCCGGATTCATGAACCCCGCGAAACGCCATAGGACTTCCATTCGATCTCAGTCCTGGCTCCCAAGCAAACCAAGCACCGGCAAGGACCTGGTCCAGTGCGATGCAGGCGGCCGCCAGGGGCCAGGGGCGCCAGGCATCGCCGCCATGCCCCGGCCTCACACGGTGTTCGGTCCTGGTTTTCGGTCCCTTCCTGAGTCCTAGCTCGCGCCCCCATGGCAGCAACCAAGCAGGCAGCCAGAAAACAAACAAAACATCGTGCCCTCAGACGTGCACTCGGACGTGTCCTCGAACCTGTCCTCTCATCTGTCCTCTCATGCGCCTCGCTCCCCAAATATCTTACAAAACACTTCATTCATTCAGGCCATCCGGAGTTCCTTCCTCTCCTCTCCGTCATCCCCTCTCACTCTTGGCCATTGCAGGATAATACTGCAATTTCGCCGACCATCCCCACCCCCCCTCCCGCGTGCCACTCGCTGCCCTTCATTTTCCGCAGCCATCCTTGAGCATCTCAGGGACCAAAG
>Ga0247824_10001086_pt1 | contig 14514 bp, 20 predicted proteins | sample 13C_PalmiticAcid_FD_194412 | JGI IMG/M metagenome (GOLD analysis project Ga0247824, IMG submission 194412) | Soil microbial communities from agricultural site in Penn Yan, New York, United States - 13C_PalmiticAcid_Day48 | ecosystem: Environmental > Terrestrial > Soil > Agricultural land... | reverse complement strand
GGATGGGTAGGGGTGGGTCGACGATGGAATGAGAAAGTGATGATGAAAGAAGAGAGAAGAAGAAAGAAGAAAGAAGAAAGCGGGAATCGCACGAGCTTTTATTCTGGTTTGTGAGAGCTCACACTGACTTCACACTTGCACCATTTGCCATTTCAACAGGGCACCACACCATAGCACCATCGCGGCAACTCTCTCTCTCTCTCTCTCTCTCTCTCTTTTCCCACTCAATCCTCCTCCCGCATACGATATCACCATCTACATCACCATCATCCATCCTTATCCTTTCCCCTTGCCTCCTCGTCCCTGACCATCTCTCCCTTTCCACATTCCCCTTATCTACCCTGCCTGTCTGTTTCCCTCGACTTTTTCAAAAGGACATTTAAACAAGGTTCAAAGGACGCAACTTAGGCCTGGGCACCCGCCCCCCTCGGGACCTGTACCTGCTACCTGTTGTTACCTGGCGCTCCCAAGCCAGTAGTGTTAAATATACCGCACACTGTCCAGGACATCATTTTGTTCCGGGCTCCTTGGGCTTACCAGCTCTGCAGGCTGTACACGGGTCATCACTCGTGTCGCAAGCTCTCTCCTCTTCTTTGTAAGCGCATCATGTCCGATTGCAACACGTCGTTGACATCTCTGCTCACTCACTCAGTTGAACGGAACAAGAATAAAGACAAGACTGAGAGAGAGAGAGAGAGAGAGAGAGAGAGAGAGAGACGTGTACTACAACCATCAAAACACAAACAGGAGAGCAAAATTCATTTCTTTCAAAGAAAAGATGACCATCAGCCAAACAGGAACAGATGGGTGGTATATATTGGCTGAGAGCGACTTTGAGCCAAACGACAGTGAGGAAAAAGATAGAGAGAGAGAGAGGGAGAGAGGGGAGGTGAGAGCCAAGTTGAACAACAAGTGGGAAGATCCAGAGAGAGAGGCACAAAGAAAGAGTGAGGTTAAAGATTTTTTATCTCCCACCCGTGGTATGCATTTGGACATGACCCAACAATGAGGATGATCGTGTCCTGGGAGGAAGTGAGGTGCGTGCCTCATGGAATACACTCTTTTCCATTTCTCCCGTCCATCTCTCTCTTGTCAGATAATGTCTGTGAAGGGCTGGGAAGCTGCAATGGGGGTATGCATGCACGAGTCAGACGTCCGACAAGGACTTAAGCCTCGGGATGGACATTGAAAATAGCAATCTCCCACAAATAACCCCACAACCGTCATCATCACCATTATTGTGGTGGTCGTCGTCGTCGACATCATCATCATCACCGTACAATTGAGCCCAATTGAATGATAGTATGTACCCTCGAGAGCGCCAAGTTGGACTCGCTCACTATGTACATGATGGTCGTGTGCCCTTGTCTGCTCTGTGCCGCAGCCGATTGACGTCGACATGCCTTTTCTGGGCCACACACAGCTGCAGTGCCTTGCAGCACACACGCGAAAATCCGACCATTGACACATGCACAGGTGTGTGGTCTTTTGTTCGTTCATTCGATTCAAAAAAGAGTACTTCAGAACTTCAGAACAAAAGGCATGCATACTCATGCATCTAACTGCATCAACGCAGCAGACCCACGCAGTCTTTTTCTAGACTGGGGGGACTGGCATGCTCTTGACAACGCATCCCTCTCTCCCACCATCTACAAACACTGCAAATCGCTTCACTCCGCCCAGTCCTCCATCGTTCGTTGAACCGCTTCCCGCTGGTGATGCAGCTCCTGTTGAGACTTGTGCATACGCAAACCGACCAACTAAGTCGGTATATCCATCCTTCCAGAACTCGGCAACACCAGATCCCTCCTTCATCTCGGCGTACACCTTGACATAACCGCCACGGATAGGTCGACCATCTGTCTTGGAGATCACCTTGAGGATTCCCGTCTTCTCCAGACACTGGACGACGATCGTCTGGGAATAGTACGCCTTCCACGTGCGCGTAGCCGCTGGAGGCGAGGAACTGACAGAGATCATAACGTTCGTGTTGAGGTACTTGGAAAGGATTGGAATCGTCAGGATACCGTCCTTGGAAACTGTGCGCTTCACAGTGTGCGCATCGGTACCATTGGGCTTCACAAGACGGTAGCTGTTGCTCGAATCGCTGCTACTGGATCTCGATCCGGGGCTGGACTCGCCTTCGCCTTGATCACTGAGGGTTAAAGGAGAGGCAGAGAACATGGTCTCGGCATCAATCGAGTAGTATTCGACAGTGATCTCTGTCACACCTCTATGACGGACCTCTACCATGTTCTCATTTCCAATCTTAAAGTCCACTGTGACGGGAACCTCGCGTGGCCTTCCATTCTCGTTTGCTTCCTCATCTGTAGTCGTACTTTGCTGCTCGCTGGATGACTCTTCAGCTCCTGCTAGTTGTGTCGCTGACCCAGATTCTGCCAACGATTGCTCAATCTCATCCACATATTTCCGCATGTCCTTGAACATCTTATTCCAACGTTCGACAGGGTAGTCACGATACTTGTCCAGAATGCTTCGAATGCCCGCTAAATCAAGGGACAAGTCCTTGGCCGAAGAGTCCGTCCGGATCTCGACACACAGGCTTAGATACGCCCAAAGATAGTCATACTGAAGCTGTTGCAAGTACTCGCGTCGAGGCAGGCTCGCTGCAGACGACATCAGATCCGAGAGATTCACAAACTTGTTCTTGGCCTCCACAAGTCGGTCCTGTGCCAGGAGATAGACGATAAGCGTCAATAGATCATCAACATCGTGCTGAGGTTTCTGGCTCAAGTACTTCAAGAATCGGTCGTATTGGTTCTTGAACTTGTCATTCAGGATGGTTGCGTTTCGTGTGGCCTTGTGAGCTATTGTGAACAATGTGTTGGTTGACGAGGCGTTAGTAGCTATAGCGGGCTCGGAACAGCTGTGCAAAATGACAGCAAACGTTGGGTTGTGGCAACATACCACGTGCGTTGATCATTGGGAAATACTCGAGGAAGCGGAGTGAAGTATCCCACGATGCATCCAGCCGTGAACGGGGTTTGATCACGTAGATATTTGACGTGAACCAATCTCCAACATTGAGATAGGACGAAGGCTGATTCAAAAAGTATTCCTTGATCAGCTCTTCATTGTGCACGGCGAGAGCAACTCTCCAGATTCCATCATTGTACTCTTGGCGAGATCTCAAAGTGGAAGTGACCTGCTCCAAAAACCGCTTGTCTTTGTAAAGGCGAGGAAGAAGCTGGTCAACCGGCAAGCTGCTCAGGGGGCTGGACGCCACCTTGCTCAGGATTTCGTCCTTGGAACCACGCTTCAGAACGTAGCTCCACGTTCCAGTGTCGGTTTCCCTGCGATCAGGCTGTGGCTCGCGCACTTTGAGGACAGTTGGGGCCGCGTACGCAATGATATCAGTGTAGTTGGAGACGTGTGCTGGATAGTGAGAAAAGTCGCCAGCCTCAGGGAAGTAGAATCCGTACTCATACTGGAAAGTGCCGTGCGGGTTCAATTGAATGTCCTGTCCAGCTTCCAAGCTTCCGTAGATTGAAACGGATCCCTGAGGGATTTGCAACTCGAGGTGGACCTTCATAGGGTTTGGCGAGGCGTCTGTTGGAAGATTCAATTTTAGCGATTCAATCAGTTCAACGAAATGCAAACATGCATGCATGTAACAGACGCAAGACACTCTAGCATTGTGTACTTACTCATCAGAACAACATGGGCACCATAGGATTCCAGGGGTCTAAATTCCGTGCCTGGCTGAATGTACTTTCGCACGCTCGCCCTCATGGTTTCGTCATAGACCTCCTTTTCCGTCTGCTCAAAGTACTGTTGAGTTACCAACACTGATCCCGTCACAGGCGTCTCGGTCAATTCCTTGGTAGAAGAGTGGAAAACTATGGCAGGCGACCGTGAGGAGACGACCAAGCCTTGGCTGGGTGAGCGCACCAGTGATGGCTCCTTTGGCTTGAATGTCACATCGAGTAGAGCGATTGTGGCCATGGCGTCCGAAAAGGATCCAGCATTGTGGATAAAGTTCTATGGAGACATGGAGGATTATGGGTTAGTAATAATTGTGGCAAAGGAGGTCCTCCATGCCAAGGCCGTGGCATATTTACCTGTGACAAGAACGAGCTGTCTCTGGATCCATCCCATTGCAGCAAGTCCAGCCAGAAGAGATTGGCTTCCTCATTGCTAGTTGCCGTAAAGTCCTGTCGTCCATAGTAGTAAGTCTCATCCATCTCCTTTGTCAAGTCCACAGGCTTAAACCGGCTCTGAAGACTTCTTTCGAGGTGAGATCTGGAATCAACCGCGGCAATGGCCCTTCTTTTCGACATGCTCACTATTGGTGCAGCAGCGCAGAGAGCTTGTGGGCGAGGAGGTGGAGGTGGGGCTGCTGGAGCTGCAGCAAGGCTGTATTGTATTGGTGCAGATTCTGTATCCATGAGACAGAATCCCATATCCTCGTCAGAATCCTCATTATCATCATCTTCGTCAACCTCTAAGCCGCGTGATCTGAAAAGAAGTGCGTTAATACCACGGTAGGGAGTACTTTTATAGCAGTGACGAGTTGTCGATGTACACTTACACAGATGTAGGAGAGTAGCTAGGGGAGGTTGGCGAATACTTGGCACTCTTTGTAGTTGATTCTTTCAATGCTCCAGAGTTCATGACGGTCAGGAACAACTTGACATTGCTTGCTGCACGGATATTGTGAATCCTATCCTTGATCCACTGAGCTACAGCTCCCTTGATAGTCGGGATACGTTGGGCCAAGAGACACTTCTCCATGCAAGTCAATTTGTTGAACTCGTTGAGTGCCACATACTTTTCCATGGGTGCTCCAATCAGATAGTCGTCCATGAAAGACTTTAGCAGCTTGTTCTGTACTCATGTTTGATAGACAGAAAGAGGAGGCAAGTTATCAGAAAGTTGATAAAGGCTGCGGTTTGAATTGACATATTGCCTGAGCCATGAAGGCTTCAAGGCGCGTTACCTTCAAGAACGGGGCCACGACGGTATCGAAAAAGTCTCTGTCCTTCTTGTAAAGGAATAGGTTGAGCTCATGGCAATTCCACTTTGAGAATTTGTCCTTCTTGGCATCGCTCGAGAATCGATGCCAATCGGTGATAAAGCCAAATTTGCGTAGAATTTGCTTCTGGCTCGCGGCTGATAGCAAGGTGAGCATCAGGTCAAATACTTGGCTAACAGAGTTGACGACACGCACTGCAGAAGGTGAACTGCTGCTGGATGTCAGTGTCACAGAGGCAGCTCCTGCAGTTGAACTTTCTGTCACAGTATCCTGACGCTTGGGATCCAGATCGATACCAGTCCTTTCGCCGATGTAATGCTTGGTGTGATCCAATGGGCTCTTGAATCGAAGGTCTCGCTTCTGAAACCCGAGGTCGCTGGAATGGGGAAGGACGAACGTCCGCTGAGCTGCCTGATGGCCATCCACAGCAAATATCTCAAGAAAAGTCCCTTCCTTGAATGCTGAGTAAGGGATGCTGACAATGCCTGTTGCCGAATCTGGGATTAGGTTGGGAAGCACAATACTTGGGTAGACCAAAAAGTTGAGGAGAGGAGGTGCACGCGATGGGACACTGGACATGGAGTTCACTTTGCGGTATGACTGTCTCATCGCACTGGCACCTGCTCTAAATGACATCGCCCCACTTTCAGTAACGGAGCTGAGGTTTTCACCCTGCATCGTTTGCTTCGACATTGTCGTATCTCCAACGCTCTATCCCGGGAAAGGCGATGTAATCAAAAGAGCGAGGGTTAGATAATGCAGTGGTGCTGCAATGATCGTCATAACGAGCTGTACCTACCCATGGTGTTAACAAGGCGCTTGGCTTCGTCAAGAGGTTTCCTGCCCAATGCGTAGAGTGAGCTTTCCGATTCAAAACGTACTGGTACTCCTCACCAAGGACTCGGCCAGTTTTGAATGATGTTGGCGTCAGCTCGGCTTTCTTCATTGACCATGGTGTCTCGGCATCGAGTACCTTCAACTGGGCAAACACTGATCCTCCAAAAGGCACGAACTTTGATGCGTACACACACAGTCTTGTCTCCTGCGTCCAGTTGTAGAGCTGAATGTCGATCTTCCTGCTTTCAGCGTCCATCACTGGTTGCGAAATGTACAACGGACGTTTGGTACTATCCAGGAGCTCCAGCATGGGACTGGCACCAAGGACAAAGTTCTCCAGTTCTTCCACCTTGGACTTTGTCTCTTCTGAACGTGCGACGAGGAGCTGGCATTCGGCCTTACCGCCAATTCTGAAGCTGTAGTAACCAGCATTCAATCCTCTGATCGTCAGTAGTCCGTCTGCTAACCGGATGCTGCTTGTACAGTCATCGAGTATGCATGTATCGCCGTCGTTCGGTCCAGAGACGGAAAAGAGTGCGACTTTACGGATGGTTCCAGTGTCGCTCTGTCCTAGGGGCAAGGAAACCTGTTCGCCTTCAACACTGTGGATGCGCGTCGGATACACATACTGGTCACGTCCTGAAATCTGCCAGTCCATTGTGGTCGTCAAGCAGTTAAGCGTGTTGATATCCTTCAATGGTCCTAACTGGACACGACCATTCTCATCGGTGCGCAAGTAAAACCGAATTGGCTCGTCCCATAATGGGTGATTGGCTTCAAAAGTCAGAGGGATGTTGGATCGCTTTTCGCCATTCTTTCCTAGAGCGAGGACGGAATAGCCATCAGAGCCCTTTTGAAGCAGTGTCACGACCTCGCCAGGGACCTGGACTGTCTGATAAAGCCCATTCTGCTCAAAGGTCACGCTTTGATCTGCGATTGGGCTTGACGAAACAACATACGCATGAATTTAGAGACGGTATCGTTCATTATATCTGGGTTGCAAGCGGGTTGTGACAACAAACTCTTACCTTTCAAAACTGAAGCTGCGCGAAGCTGTCAAATCCTGGTACTCTCCAGTTGATATGACTTTGATCTTGGCAGATAGAGTGACAGTCATGCTAGAGAGATTCTCAGGCACTTGGAAGTTGTATTCTGACCAGTCAATGTCGTGTATCTTGAAGTCTGGCACGGTCGTTGTTGTCGGGATATTGTTCGCGTCAAACGACTCGATCGTGAGCTGCACCTGCTCCAACAGGCTCACAGGGCACACGTCCGTGTTGCCTACGATTTGAGCTGTGGGTTTGACAATAACCTTTTTTTTTTTTATTTTTTTGATGAAATTGTCAATTGAGATAACCATATGCAGCGCGGGACGGAGATTGATCATTTTCACGCACCTTTGCAGTTGCTCCAGCGACAAAAGATTCGTGGTCGATGTGACAAGCAAACTTTAACGAGTACTGCTCAACACGATGGTTGAACTCTTGGCGCGATGTGAATCCGTCATGGATGAGGTAAATGTGTGAAGCTGAGGAAGTGGATGGCGAGCGATACGGGATCAGAATGTTTCCATCGGCATTCGGCTACAGTGGATCCAAAGTGATGATGTTAGCATCTATATAGGAATGTTAGAGTGCAAAGCCGTGTCAATTTGATGTGTTACCTTGTAATAATAGCCATTCAGCCAGACACTGCACTTGTCCGATAGTTTTTCCTGGTTCTCGTCAATGATGGTGAGGACGTGTCCAGCACAGCTTTGCCTCTCGATAAAGTCCAAACAGCCCTGGATCCCCACAGTAGAGTTACGTCGAGACATTATGACGGTCTGAGTGTCAGTCATCATGGACTCCGATGATGAAAATAAGACTTTGGAGCAACGTGATACATGGTTGTTGCCAACTCACCTTGGTAAAGAATGCACAACTGTTCTCGCCATTACTGATGACATCCATAACGAATGCGCCTCTCCTGTTAGCCAACTCTGGAAGCTCGATCTTGATGTCATGCATCTCGAGCGCAGGCTTGTCCAGTGCAAGGTTGTGCTCCCAATTGGGTGTCAGTCCGTCTAGCTTCAAATCTCTACCCACAACTCCTTCAAACTGACGCAGATATTCGAAGGTTTTGATCTCATAGACGCGAACAAGGATGCGCTTGGCGTTCTTGGCTCTGAGCTTGAATACGACTGGGTCGGAGGGCAAGAACGTGGCAGAGTTATCTGGCGCAAATTTGAGAATGGTCTGCTCTGAAAGACTCGCGAGAGTCTCATGTCCGTCGAGTAGTTCAGACCTATCGGTCCATTGTACGGAAGGGTTAGTCTATGGCTTTTTACCACACAAGATCGTGTTCATTCCATAACATGTTGGCACATACCATTTGGCTGTATTCTGATCACCAGACATGAGCATGACTCGTGCTAGCAACGGACCCAAAAAGTTCTTAAAGTCAAAGTACCCTTCGAACTCGGACGATGACTTGGCTTCGCGCATGAAATGCGACAGGTACTCTTTCACGATTTCATCGTCGCGTCCGGCAGTCGCGGTATGGACCCTCTGGATTACGCCCGGATAGAGCCCCGTTAGATAAAGTATACACAAATGAAAGAAAAAAAAGAGTGCTTGCATCATCCTGCAGCAATGTGGGACTTACGCCAGACCACTGATTCGGGCTGTAAGAATTCAGATCCACACAAAGCTGGCGATCAAACTTTTTTAGCGTCGCCTGGTTATACGTGTTTTGGTTGCGAGGAATGGCCACGTATCTATTGGGTGAGGTATCACGGTTGGCTGAGTTCCAGCGCACACAACAGCTGAAAGCATGAGACACCATGCCCAATGCAAACATTCATGCGAACCCTTTACCTCAAGAACTTTTTCTTGTCCATGATGCCCCTTTTCAGGTCATGCTCGAGACTCATCAGATACACGTTCAGCTTGTCTCGATTGAATTTGGGCGGAAGCTCATCGACAAACGCCAGCATCTTGTCCAACCAAGCCTGATAAGCTGCCTCTTCCTGCAGTGGGAACGCTTCGGGCACGATCCTACGTTCCATGAGGGCAACGTAGCCTTCGTTGCTCTTCACCTCTGGCAGCTGTTTCACGATCATCGCTAGTTGTGAGCGAGTCAGGTGTTGGAATTGGGCGCAACGCTCAGAGAAATCAATCTTCTTTGCCTTGAAGAGCCTCAAAATGACCTTGACCACGACCTTGTCAAATTGACTGGAGTCTGCCTTGTTCACGATTTCCAGACTCTTGGAGGAGTACTTGACATCTATGTTCCGGAAAAGCGCTCGGAGTTGATCAAGATCCAGGCTATCCAGGATGGACTCCATCCTTGGCTGAGCCATCAAATTTGGCCAAGCATCACTTGGGATTTCTGCGCTATAGAAGCTGGTGTGAATCTTGTCCAACATCTTGTCAGTCAGCTGCTCAGTCTTGACAATACTCTGGTCCAACGATGTAGGTAGCTTGTCGACACCATCGCTTGAACTCTCGGCGGAGCTCTCTCCCTCATCCATATCGAGGGCTCGATCGGCAGAGGCTTGAAGTACCCCTGGGTCATGATCAAGATGCTTCAGCAGAATATCTGGCTTGACCGGGTACGACAGGAGCGCAAACTGAGTCTTGAGTTGCTCAAGCTGCTCCGTGTCATGGACAACATTGGAGTTCTCGGCTGCTTGGATCAGAGCACGGGCTTCTTCGATGACTTGATTGGTGAGAGGAAGGTCTTCGGTCTGGAGCTGCTGTGAGAGGTACCGGAGACGGAAAAAGAAATGATCCTGTGTGCCAGGTGTCGTGGCCTTGACGAGCTGAGGACGCTGGTGGGGGTTCAGAGCGTAGTCCTCCTGGGGCTGAGAGAAAGACATGTTGAGGAATTGAAAGACGGCTGGGGGCTGGTTGGGTGAGTCTCAAGGTGTGGCTATACGTTGGGCGTGTGTGCTGTACAAATGATGGGCCCAATGGGTCTAGACAAGGCAAGACAGGTTGTTGCGAGGGGGGAGAAAGAAGAAAAAGAGGAGCGACGAAGTGTGGGAGATTCCACGCCTTTTATGCATGCGCCGATGCGCTTGTGACGTCTTTTTGGAGAAATGGGCTACTGCGCCAGTCGCAGCATTTGAGAATGAATGCAGGGGTGAAATTGCATGGCCACACAGAGGAACAAAGTTTTTATTCGATCTCCATCTTGTCGCCACGGCTCTGATGGCCCTTCTCGTTGTTGGCATCGTACGACGGACGACCTTTTCCAGACTGGATGTGATATTTCTCCTGAATATTCTTCAGTGCTGGATACGCCATTAAATGCTGCGAAGAGCCATCGTCACCGTGCCTGCCATCCAGGGGGATCGATGGCACCGATTCTATTTCGTCTTCATCAATTTCAAAAGGCTTCCTCGTCGCGGTGATCCTGCTCTTCTGCGAGATGAGCAGACCCTTTCCAAAGTTTCGGAAGCAATACGCCATGAAGAATAGAGTCAACAAGACCAAAATCATTGTGATAGCGACTATGGTATTGGAGATCATGCAAACACCCGTCCATTAGTAAGTCATCATAAGCGAGCGTTGCTGCTTTGCCGTGGGCATTGCCGATTATCCCATCCACTTACTGAAAAATGTGAGGTATTTGGCCGAGTTGGTGAAGCGACCTCTGGTACTAGGGTTGTGTATATAGAAGAGCGCATAGACAAAGTATGGTTCCGCGGCCACCAGGCAAGTCATCACAAAGACAGTAGCTATCTTGTTTTCTTTCATCACGCCAAAGAATGCAAGCGCAAGAAGAATGATTGAGGCAGGCATAGCAAGTCCAATGAGCAACTGTTGGCGAGCAAGCGTCCTCCCATTACTGAACGTGGTAATGATTGTCCTGTCGGTTGTATCGGCAAGCGTGAACATTTGAATCGCGTACGCGACAAAGAAGAAGACATCGAACTTGAGCAGCGTGATCAGGATTTCGTATCCCTTGTGCATCTCTATTTCAATGGACGAGCAAAAGCTGTCAGTATCATCAATCGACTCGACATGTGCACGTGCTACAAGAACATGGACTTTGGATGTGGATGCATACTTCGCATTTTGAGATCGCTATGGTGACAAAAAGACGTGATGGTCGCCGTTAGGTGATGTTACACGCGACCTCGTACGCTTGCAGAAAGAATATTTCGTTGGCAGTTATCACTTACGCGCCAAGGAATCGGTACATCTCCCAGCCAAAAACTACTGCCAGTTTGTATGCCGCAAACATCAGAAATAGGGTGCAGACACCTATCGTTACTGTGATTGCGATGTTGTACGCCTTCACTGGCCCCTCTATCGGCCAGTCGGTATTGGTCTGAATGACTCCATCTACGTGTGCGAGAGAGAGATGTCAAAAGGTCAGCCACTTTCACCGATTTCAGGAGCATCAGGCGGAGGCGTTGAAAGCCGCGGTCCGACAGGCATGCACAAGGTTATTCCGAGGAGATAACTTTGACCCACGTACAACTGAAGCACAGGGAGTTGAAGAATGTGAAAGCCACAACTTGGATTTGGTTGCGATGGTACATTGCATCGACGCAGAGCGAGAACAAACTGATCATGCCAAGTATGTACAGAATGGGGTAAATCACAATAGGTGTGCTATTGATACAAACGGCGGGACTTGTTAGCTGATAAGCTCAATCCAAAGGACTTGTGATGGGACGAACAATGGCACACAATGTGATGGTTACCTAAGGGCGTTTCCTACTGGTGGCTGCGAGACCCTGTGTCGCGTGGAATATTAGTAGAGTGAAGGGGAAAAGCAAGCAAGGGGAAAAGCGAGAGCTGTAGAACCTGAGTCAACCTACCGATTGATATGCTCACGAAGTACAAGGGATTCCAACACCAAGACGCAGATAGTTTCGAGTGTTACAAGGGCCATGGTTGCTCGAGGCCACGCCTCTCCGAGGTTCTATGGTGGAATGGGGCGGAGACGGTTAACGACGTGTGTGCAAACGCTTCACTGAAGAGACAGGCCAGCGAGTCTACAGCACACACCAGTCTACTGAAGGCCATGTCTGAGTGACGTGAGAGCGAGCGAGAGTGAGGGGTATGTTGTAGGAATGAATCAACTCGAACGAGCGGCGAGACGAGTGGCAAGACGGATGAATGTGAGAGTTGCAATGACAAGAGACAGGATGAGGGGCCTTTTGAAGAGGGAGTGGGATTGGGGAAGGAAAAAAAAAAACAATGAGTGGCAGAGTGGGGCACTGCCCTTCAGCCCATGAGCACCGCCACTCCTCTCGACTGCATCGCCATGCCAATGCCACGCGTCTCGCTCACAACCTCATCGGTGTCCGGTATACTACAAATATTTACTGCAACAATGTTGTCAACCTTTAGTCAGACCTCCCCCTTCCAGTAAAGAAGCCTCGGAACAGCGTCAAGAGTCCTCCTAGACCGTCTGTCTCCTGTTGGTCTGCCTTGTCCGTCTTCGGCGCTATTGGTTGTGGTTGCGGTTTTATGTGTGCTTCGGACTGTTTCGACTTGTCTTCAGATGACGATTCCTGAGAAGACTTGGTAGTCATCGTTGACGAAGAGCCCTTCTTGTGCGTCTTCTTTCTAGGTGAAGTCACACCAAGTTTCGATGCTTTCTGGCCTCCATTCAGGGTTCGAATCATACCTCCAGCGCCTCCCAGTGCGCTCATCGATCCCGTCTTGATGGGGCTTCCATGGCCCGTGGGTGACATGGCACTGGATTTGAGGTACTCCTCAGCCCAGCTACGAAGGCCTCTGTCCAAGAAACCTGGGCTCTTTGGAGGATCTGTTGATGCCTCACCAATCATCACAGACGATGATGTGGGGGTTCTTTCAATGGGCGACTCGACATCCGTTTCGGTCTCTGTATTAGCCAGTGAGGCTTCGTCAAGGAATGCCAACCACTCTGAATACGTCTCGTCCTCTTGGATGGCTTCAGGGGCTATCCGTGGAGAGCCCGACGACGAGGATTTTGGGGAAAGCAGTTGTGTTGATTCATGGAACTGCTCATCGCTAGATCCTGGGAAGAGCGAACGCCACGAAGAGGGATCGTTTCCGCTGAGGCCATTGACAAGAGGATCTCCCTTCGAGGCAAATTGTTTGAAAGGCAAGGCAAGTTCCTGAATAAAGTCTGCGAACGTACTGGTCGCGGAAAGCGTTGGAGAGGCATCAGGCTGCTGTTGCTGTTGCAGAACCTGCTGTAGCTGTAGCTGTTGCTTGCTGTCTCCCTCTGCTAACAAGACTGGTGTTTGTGCCAACAACCTGTCAAAGGATTCAGCTGTAATATCCATTGGAGAGAGAATTGCTTCAGTAGAAAAGTCAATCGTTGCATCGACTGGCGATGAATGGAGTGACCTTTCAGAGGCTGGAGGTGAGGCTAGCGTACTTGCACCGGTGAACGCTCCAGCGCTTCCAGTGTCTACACCCGAATGGCCACAAGACGTCAACAGCTCATCGATGCTGCTGATACCAAGCAATTGAGAAGCCGAAAGCCTTGGTCGTAAGCCACTGCTGTTTGAGAGGCCAAAGGTCGCTGGGCTTGCCGCAGAAATTGGCACGGGCACACTGGTGAGAGCCAGTGCTGGTGCCTGGGCATCGAGGAGCTTGTTTCTGTGATGATTCTCAAGCAAGGCGTTCAAGGCAACACGGTACGTTGTGTTATCCTCAAACTTTGGCATAGGCAGCCCAAGCTGTAAAAATACTTCTCCCGTCACTCCAGGGACTGAAGCCTTATATGACCCAAGGTCTGGGTCTCCGGCTATCGTGGCCAATCTAGATAAAGGCGATGTTGGTGGCGGTGGTGATGGTAGTGAGGTTGTTGAATCTAGATGTGTATCTGACTGACTGCTGCACTGCTTACGCTGATAGTGGTGGAGTTGATTGTGTGGATGTCCGCCATGGCTCATTGACTCGACCGTCTCGGCTTCTTCCCACTGTAACTGAACAGCGACAGGGCTGTTTTGTAGTCGGTCCGAACGATGAGGAATGGCCCGTACTTTGTGCACAAGTGCTTTGACGTTCAAATCGGGTCCCGACTCGTTCTTTTCCCGGGGTTGTTTTTGTTGTGAAGGACTATCTTTCTTGACTTTCTTTGACTTCATGGTGGTCCCGTCAGCGTATGGGCGCCAACGCAGCTTTGCCGGCAGCGAGGGTCGAGTCAGATCAACAGTATCCATTGTAACTTTGAAGAGGGTGAACCATACCAAGACGGTGTATTCCAGGAAGTGATGTTAGGAAGCGATTGACAGGTGTTAAAGCGAAAGCGAGAAAGAGTGGGACTGGGCGAAGGCTTTTATCTGTGTGCGGCTGCGAATGTGGAAAAATTTCCTTTCATGGAGGCACTGCAGAAAGCAAGTCCCCTTCCGACCTCCGGAAGGCGAAGTGGTCCGCGATCCCCCCCTGGATCTCGGGAAAGCCTAGTCGAGAACCATTCGCCCCGAAAATACCGGGTCATAGACCATCTATGCTCCCTTTGTTTTCATAGAATAGCATTGCGCGATCGAATCGATTGAAGATCACTCCCCTTCACCAAAGTGTGCAGTGTAATTAGTCCTCTACTAGCCTCTACCCGTGCTGGGGATCTAGTATTGCTATAAAAGCTTTTGCATCACTCCACATGATGCTATTGTTGAGTCCTTGTAAGTTCTGGGGGCCATTCGTTGTGCTGAACGAGGTGAAAAGTCGCCCTTGCAA
>Ga0247824_10001085_pt1 | contig 14522 bp, 15 predicted proteins | sample 13C_PalmiticAcid_FD_194412 | JGI IMG/M metagenome (GOLD analysis project Ga0247824, IMG submission 194412) | Soil microbial communities from agricultural site in Penn Yan, New York, United States - 13C_PalmiticAcid_Day48 | ecosystem: Environmental > Terrestrial > Soil > Agricultural land... | reverse complement strand
GGGTCGGGGAGAGGAGGAGGTGGGGGAATTTCGCCGGCTCCCTTGAAGCGGGACCCCAACTCCATCGAGATCGAACCTCGGTTGACAGGGAAACCGTTCCAGTCACCCTACGGTGGGAGGGTGCCCCAGATGCCTGTTATCGATTAACCTTCTCATCAGTTTGCCGTTGGGGACACCCTCGGTTCCTAAGACATCAGAATCTGACCGTTCGTGTGTCACTTAGCAGCTTCTCCGCGCACAACTCCTCCTTTACGAACCAAACACTGGGGATCCAGCATGAGAACCACTCTAGGTAAGGAGGTTTGCTTCTAGTAATGTGTCCACCTCAGTTATTGGTACCTCAAGAACTAGTCTACGTACAATCCGCCGTTCACAAACATGTGCGTGCCGTTGACCCAACCGGACCGCTCCTCACACAGAAACGCTACCGCATAAGCAACCTCTTCTGGCTTCCCCATTCGCTTTCCGGCCGGCGTTGCATCGATGGTCGGCTGCAGCACACGCATCGCCTCCTCTCCGGCGGCCAAGAAACCCTCAGTCATGGTCGGGCCAGGGGACACGGCGTTCACCGTGCACCCGTATTTTGGCGGGAGCTCCTTGGCCCAGCAGCGGGTGAACGAGTCCAGCATGCCCTTGGTCCCGGCGTAGATGGTCTGCAGCGGGGGCGGGCCGCGAGCGCTGACAGAGCAGATGTTGACGATGCGTCCGCCGGCTCGGGGGAGGTGGGGCAGGACTGCCTTGGTCAGGAGAAAGGGTCCCCGGCCGTTGAGGTTCACCAGCGCGTCCCAGTGTTCCAGGGTCTGCTCCTCCAATGGGAGATTGACGGCAAGGGCGGCGTTGTTGACCAGGATGTCCACGCTGCCGAACGCACCAACGGCGGCGTCGACTAGTGTCTTCGGGCCCTCCACGGTGCTCATGTCGGCCAAGACCGCAATGCTCTTGGTGGGCAGATTGGAGGCGGCTTCGTTAGCTTTGGCTGCGAGCGCAGGAAAGGGATAGTTGATGATGACAGAAGCACCGCGCGCGGCCAGCTCCTTGGCGATGGCCAGTCCAATGCCACTGCTGCTGCCCGATACGATAGCCACCTTTCCGGACAGAGTCTGGGAGACGGCTGGCGAGAGAACGGTGGAGTCCATTCTGAATGGAATAGCCTGAAGAATGAAGGATGGATGAGTAGGGGGGCCTGAGTGGTTCGTGGTTCGACGTTGGTGGGGGCCTGGAGGGGGCGGGCATGGATGAAACAGGAATCTTGAGGGTTGTGCTTGATGAGGTAAGGTAGTACCTAGGTAACGATGTTTGGATGAATAATGTCTCACTTCGTGTACACAGTAAGTATCCACGGTTTAGTTATATGGCGGTGTTCCCTCGTAATCCCACACGCTTGCCAGGGCAATCACTCCTTTCAAGAGTTTTGGAGAACAACACCTCTTCTCCACAATCCGGCTCAACTCCCTCCCTGTTACTGAACTAAAAGAGGGGAAGGGGAACCCCCTGAGACACGAATCCACACACAGGGGCTAGGCCTTGACTCCGCATTTTCCGATGGTGGACCACAGCCGAACACCAACCAAAAGGGGCATCTAGATGATCACGCGGTATTCCGTACACACTAGCGAAACTGGGTGTACCGGTATCTCCTTTTTTCGGTCCAGCTTTCTTTGTTTACGCCAGATATGGATCAAATAAAGTTGCCAAGGTTGCAGGCGATGATGCTCGTGACTGCAAGCCCCAACCTTTCCAGTTCGGGCCTTCGGGGCCCCGGGGGCAGCGGCGGGAGCGCCTTCAGGGAAACCAGTTTGCAGGTCACATCCAGGGGATTCGCCGTACCTGCAGGTCGGAGCTGAGTTGAAGAGACCTTGTAAACAGATTTACCGGAGAGAAGAGCACTGGCCCTGTATTTCGCACATTCCAGCGGCTTTCCCAAAAAATAAACGAAATCGTTGGCACTCCCTGCAGTCCCTAAACAGCGGTGTTCGTGCCTCCAGCACCGCTACATACAACATCTTTACTCGCCAACCTCTCGATCCTCGTGCCAATGAGCGAGCTTCCGAATGAAGCCCCATTCCCAAGTGGCACGTCTGATCCTGTTGCCAAAGAAGTAAAACACCAGCCAGAGCGAGATGACTCCTCCGGAAATGCCCGCCATCGCGCCAAATGCCTTGACATAACCGGCCTGGGCAATCCAGGGGTTCGTGTAAAAGGACAGGAGAAACCCAAAGGCCGCTGTTGGACGCAAATGAGTCAGTCAGACGCCGAGGTAGAGGGAGGGAAGCCGCAACTCACACTTGAAGGCAAACTGAGAGACAGTGATCTCACCAGCCACCGGGCGGTATGCGTCGATAGTGTAAACAAGACTGATGTTTGTGGCCTGGACAATCGAGAAATTCACTGTTCACTTTTGGTGAGCGACTAATACGATGTTGATACCTCGCGGCCACTGTCAGACTTACAGAGACCCAAGCCGATGGTGGGGACAATCCAATGGAGTCCCTTGCCAATGCCCACACCATAGAGGATAAGAGCGAGAGGACTGGTGATCAAGGACACAACCATGGCCGGGAGGCGCATCTCTGGCTCGCGAACGCCATTGTTTCGCTTGGTAAAGTAGTCGGCAATCATGTCGCTGAGATGGCCGCCGAAAAAGACACCGATCAACGAGCTGATCAGAGATGCGATGAAGCAAAGGCCAGTCTGGTAGGTTTGGAAGCCGTACACGGTACCGAAAGCACTGGCGAAGTTGGACGTGATGGCGACCAGAAACCCGATGGTGACCGACATGACGAGCGTTGCCCACGCAACGGGGGGCAGGGTCAAGAGCACGATGGGCCGGATGAAGAGCTTCAGCAGACTCTCATCGGTGTACGACCCGGTGAAGATGCGCAACTCCTGAACCCATGTTCGCCTTTCCGACCGGGCGCCGGAGCCGAGTTCAGAGTGGGCAACTTGAGCGCCCGCTTCATCCTTGGCCCCAACCGCACATTCTTCTGCTGTGTCCTGCTCGTTCTGGGATACTGCCGAGCGCCGGTACTCGGTCTCCGGGAGAGTGAAGAAGATGAGGATGGTGCAGCAACCAATCAAGGCCGTCGAGATGTAGTAGATGTATCGCCAGTGGAGATGGATCGTGATGAGCCCCGCGATGAGAATACCGGCACCAACCCCAGCCGAGAGCGAGGCGGTATAGACACTGAAAGAAGCAATCAGTGTTAGTGGCCTTTCGGGCCTAGTCAGGGATTCACGACTCACGCCATGATGGTTCCTCGCTCGTGGAGGAAGAAGATGTCGGAAATTGTCAACGGAGCAAGGCACTCAGCCGCACCATTGGCGAAGCCCATGAGAATCCGAGCCGCCAACACGCTGCCGTACGAGGTCGGAGCTCCTGCCCATCCCGCGCAGGCTGTGTACAACGCAAAGGTAAAGATGTAGAGCGGTCGGCGCCCGTATTTGATCATGATGGGCATCCATATCAGGTTGCCCATGCCCTGGAGCAGGGCGGTCGTCGTGAAGAAGTACGAGACCTTGGCAATGCTTCCATCGAGACTCAAGTTCGAATCGCCGAAGAAATCTTGGGCGATCTGGACGATAGCTACGGTCGGGCCGGCCGCGAGGAAGTTGCTGAGGAAGATAGTGACGGAGACAAGGCCGGCAATGTACAATCGATAGCCCTTGGACCTGGACGGCATGCCGCATCAGCTCTGTCCAATTAACAGTCAACAAAGGCGCTCTTGGTTACCAGTTCAGAGGATCGTTTGGATCGTTGGTTGGAGTCGGAACCAAAATGATCTCGTTGGTTTCGTGATGCCGAAGCTGGACATTCCCCAGCGTCTCCTTCTTCACGACCTTCTCGCTCGGCACTTCGGACGGGGCTGACATGTTGTAGGGGTCCGATAAAACGATATGGTGATGACTGCAATTGAGTAACAATAAACAAGTCCCGCTCCCTTGAATTGAGGTGGGAGACGAGAGGATGTGCAACCCAGACTGCCGGGGGGTTCGCGACTGATATGCGAGTTCACGCGTGACGCCTCCAGAGAACCTCCCAAGTCTGTCACGTATCACCCCAACCTAAACCATGCAGTCTTGGAATCTAGGGTTGGTGGTTAGCTCCGGGAGACCACTCGGTTTCCGGCATGTGCACAGAAGTGCCTCAACTGGGAACGCGTCACCAGAAGCCAGGGGGTTGGCGAACCGCCAGTGTATGCCGGCCATGCGGGCTGAATTAGGTGGTCGCCCGACGCACCCCAAGTGGGCCAGCGGAGAGACCATGTGGAGGGTTGTCTGGGATCCGGCATCCCAGGTACAGGCATCCAGGGGTAATAAATGCTAGCGCGACTGCTGGTCCCAGCAGGGTAGCACTGCAAAAAAACATGCGAGACACAAGTGGTCCCACATTCCGGGCTATCAAGCAAAACTCCAAACTCATGTACCCTTTGGCGATGCGCAGGCGTCTTTACCCCACGGGGTTTCAAGGGGAATCTGGGGAAGTGGAGTCGACGACGCCATGTGCCGTTCTAGGCCTCCAGGTCCAGAGAACGTTTTAAACAGAGCCCGACGCCAATCTTACCAACTTGGGGCTGGGGACAAAACATTGAGATCCTGATTCGCTGCCCTCCGGTGTTTCTCTTGCCACATTCAGCCAAAAGCACTTGTCCATTCAGTCCAGGACTCAAACATGGCCTCCCTCGACCAAGCGCCGACCTCTTCTCTTGCTCCTAGCAAATCAAGCGACCGCCGTCCCCCCTCCAAGCCCGAGCTGCCCGCCTCATTTCCGATCATCTGGAAAGATAGCATCGTTTACGAAAATGCCCGAGTCGGCCGTGTGTTTAACCACCGAAGGCCTTCACGCTACCCCCTTGCCGTGGTTGAGGCCACAACCGAGGGCCACATCGTTGAGGCTGTCCACCTCGCCAATCAGCTTGGCTGCCGCGTATCAGTGCGGTCTGGCGGCCACAGCTGGGCGGCGTGGAGTGTGCGAGATGATGCAATCTTGATCGACCTGGGCAAGTTCTTCCACTTTCACCTCGACAGTGAGACGGGCATCCTTCAAGCCTCCCCCAGCATGACTGGGAGGATGGTGAACAGGTTGCTGGATCCGCATGGTCGCATGTTCCCTGGAGGACATTGCCCTGATGTTGCCCTGGGCGGTTTTCTTCTTCAAGGAGGGATGGGCTGGAACTGCAAGGTAAGGGGGGACGGTAACACCCAACGCCTACACTTGAACTGATGCTTGGTTTACAGAACTGGGGCTTTTCATGCCAACGCGTGCTCGCCGTCGACGTGGTAACGGCCCAAGGTGAGACGCTACATTGTGATGAAAAGGAACACAGTGATCTGTTCTGGGCTGCTCGTGGTTCCGGACCTGGTAAGTAACCAGCAGAACCCCAACTTTGAGCCATCGTGAACGCCCGTTAACAACAAGGTTGCCGTCTGGTAGGTTTCCCCGCCATCGTCACACGGTTTTATGTTCAGACACTTCCGAAATTCACCCACATGCGCTCTTCTGCGTACATCTACGAGAAAAAAGATTACCGCAAAGCATTCCAGTGGATTTTGAACGTGCGACTCCAATTGCTAAGCGTCCCATGACAATGGTTGCTAAAACCTGCCTTGCTCCTAGATTTCTCCCACATATGACGATGGCACCGAGATCGTATGCGTCGGCAACCACATACCAGGCCGCACTGGAGGTCACATCACCATTCTCTTGGTAACGATGAAAATGAGCGAAGAGGAGGCGCAAACCGCTTTGCAACCGGCGCACGATTCTGCGCCTCCTGGTCACGTCATATCGTGGTTCTGCAAGGAGACATCTCTTGCGCAAGAATACGATGACCAGCACGCGGCCAACCCCAACGGCCACAGATACGCCGTCGACAACGGCTACGTGAACAACGACGCGGACGTTGTGTCGGTCCTCGAAAAAGCGTTCACCACGCTGCCATCCGAGAAGTCTTTCACCTTGTGGTACGCGATGAATCCAGCCTCCCGCTTCACTGTGGCCGACGGCCGGCTCAAGGACATGGCCCTCTCCATGCAGACCGACCATTACTTTGCCACCTACTCCGTTTGGGAAGACGAATCGGACGATGACCACTGCCAGTCCTGGGTCAAGCGCATTTTCTCAGACCTGGAGCCGCACCTCGCAGGCTCGTACCTGGGCGACGCCGACTTCCAGGTCCGGAACACCAAGTTCTGGGAGGAGAAGCAGGGAAAGAGGCTCATGCAGATCAGGAGGACATGGGACCCCAGCGGCGTGGTTGCCGGGTATCTGGACAAGAACGACAAGAGCGGCGTGGCGGGTCTGGCCAACAAGAGATGAGTGGCAGTCAAGCCTTGATTTGATACCACTTTTTCCTTCTTGGCGTAACTATGGATTGTTTTGGAATCTGAACTCCCAGTGATATTGGGCGCTGTGACTCGAAGAGTGATACGTCACTGCTCGGAAAAGGGAAGCCTTTCAAGTTGCCATTCCAGAACCCAGACTTTCTGGAGGGGAACGAGGTTCCGTCCAACAGCCTGCCTGCTAGGAGTAGTTGTACGTCGGCCAACCTCGTCGTCTTTGGGTGCTTTTCAAGGTCAGGCAGCCTGGGGTCACCCGCACTGGAACAGGAGGGGTGCCCACGAAGTCGAAGCAGAACTGCCACCAAAAACTGTCACCGACTTTTCTTCTGAGAAACGTGATTCCATTGCGGGCGACAGCATCGCTTCGTGCGCAATGTTACGTGAGTCCGTCAGACTCAGGAATCGGGCGTTACCTGTAGAATTGTTCAACCAACGCTCGCAACAGTTGACAACAGGGGCCCGGACCCAGGTCCGGGGCCGCCGCCAACCCTTGTTGAAAGCGAAACGCAACTATTGGCAGCCCCACCAAAACCTCGCAAACGGAGCTTCGTGGCCTGGCGAATGGCGGAGCACCTGCTTCCGGGGGATCAAGTCCACCACTCGGAGATCTTAATCAAGTTCCAGCGGAACAACCTGATTGGGGGGATCACGATTCCGCCGCGTAGCATTGGCGATGTGGAGGGCAACAGAAGCGACTGACGGATTCGACCTTCGTTCCGATAATTCAGGAGCTATGTGGAGGCCGTGGTCTCAGGCAAGTAGATAGGGGGAGAGTCATAAAGCCCAATGTCTCACCGTGACGACAGCAATTTCAAGGTGGTGAAGAGCGATGAATCACGGCATTGCATCACTCCTAACAACATAGTCATCTGCCCAGCATGCGAGTTTCTCAAGCTTTGGGCCCCGCGCTCAGTCTTCTGAGTGGTGTCACAGCCAAGAGCATTTATGTTTCGCCAACAGGCACTGGCTCAGGCACACTCGAAAGCCCTTATGGATCTATCCAGTCGGCCGTCAATGCCGCTGCCGCTGGGGACACTATTTTTCTGCGAGGAGGCACGTATGCCCCGTCTGCCAACATCCAGTTCAGCAAGAGCGGAACAAGAACCGCTCCCATCTCAGTTCGGCCCTACCAGAATGAGAAGGTAATTATCAATGGGGACAACATGCCAGGGTACGTGCCCCATGAGCCGCGATGACCAGATGGTGAGATTCTAATACACGCCAGAACCCCAAAGGCACTCAACGAGGCACTGCCCAATGCTGAGCGGGGAATCTTCCACATTCAAAACGCCCAGTACTGGGCTTTTTACAACCTTGAGTACGACAAAACCTGGCCCTCTACTAGTTTCAGCGACTTACCCATCCCAGGTTGATCAACGGGCCATACGGGATTTACGCGCGTGATGCTTCTCACAACTACTACGAGGGGCTCTCGACGCACGACAACTACGAGACGGGCTTCCAACTCGAGGGCGCCTCCTCGAACAACACGGTCCTGAACCTCGACTCGTACCGGAACCGGGATCCCCGTAAGAACGGGGAGAGCGCCGACGGCTTCGCCTGCAAGAGCGGCTCCGGCGACGGCAATGTGCTCCGCAACGCCCGGCTCTGGGACAATGTCGACGACGGCCTCGACCTGTACATGTTCGCCTCCCCCGTCGTGATGGAGGAGGTCTACGCCTGGGGCAATGGCTACAACCGGTGGGGCTTCACGCCGTTCGAGGGAGACGGCAACGGGTTCAAGCTGGGCATCTCCAACGGCCCGCCCGCCAACCACGTCGTCCGTAACTGCATGGCCTTTGCCAACTTCAAGAAGGGCTTCATCGACAACGGCAACACGGGATCGCTGACGCTCGAGCGCAACACGGCGTGGAACAACGGGGACCTGGGGTTCAACATGCGCAGCTCGTCGTCTAGCCTGCGGAACAACATCGCGGTGTCCAACGCTGGCAGCTCGCAGGTCAGTCTCATCAGCTCCGTCTCCGCGTCGGGTAACTCCTGGCAATCCGGCTCCTGGTCCAACAGCTCGTTCGCGAGCAGGGATCCCGCCACGTTGAAGGGCGCCCGTGGCTCAAATGGCAAGGTCCAGGCGAGCAACTTTCTGCTGCCGACGTCTGGCGCGGCCATCGGGGCAACTACAAAGCAGGAGGTCTGAGGCAGGTGGAAATCAAAGAGGGATGTTTGTAGGAATTGTAGGATGGAAGTTGCGCTTCATGGATCCAACCAATGACCACTGGCTCCTCCCTTTTACACATGACTCAATGTTCGTAGGTCTGTTTGCTTTGAGGGGGAAATGCTCTAAGTCCCTCGAAAGCTGTTGAATTAAACGAGGGACTAGCTCCATGGCTGTACAACTCTGGCGGCGGTTCTACGTCTACAAGGCATAGCCCCAAAACCAATTTCCTATGATATGAACATTCTGTGGTCCAGCCTTGCTCGCCCAAGTGCTACAAACTGGCGAAATGAATTTTATTAGCAACTACAATGTCAATCCCCTTCCTCCTCTTCCTCTTCATCCTTCTCCTCCTGTTCCTCCTCCTCTATCCCATTTCCATCGATCTAATTGATTCTCCAACGAGGGCCCATGCCTTTCCAGCACATGCCAATTGTGCATGTTCCCCGACAACTCAATTTTGAACACTTGAGGTGTCATCCTGCTCCTTCCACCCACCCCAACTAGGTACTGCGGCGACCATCCTTAGGGTTTGGGTTGTTGGGTCAGAGTAGTCTTCTGCCCACCCTTTTGCGGGCTGCAGGGGCTGGAGCTTGCGGGGTTGGATCGGGGTTTTGTTGGGGTTCCAGGCCGAGTGTTTGACGGAGGAGGTGTACTCGGACGGCTGTTGGTTGGGCTGGGTCGATGACTTCTCGGGCTGCCACATTGACTGCTCGCTGGGCTATTCTGCCTGGAACGGATCTGAGAACGGTTCATGTCAGCAATGGCGAGTTGAGACGGTATTTAAAGACTAGAAAGATGATACAGACCTTTTCCTCGAATCCACTCTCTTTCTCGGCCTTGGCCAACTTGCGCTTGATTTCTTCGGCATGATGGTATTCAGGGGGTTGTTTGGGGGATGTGTTCTCGACGAGCGTGTTGGGATCCAGGATCCACTGCGGCCAACCAAGAAGCTGGATCCCTGACCTGATAAAAGACTGAAGGTCCTTCACCGTGGCGTGTCGGTTGACAGTGGCCCATGAGCCATGATCCCACTCTGGGTTGAAAGAGGCACAGACAAATGCGACTGCAAATGCAGCCCATTTTTGTGCGTCCGCGGATGTGTTGACACCGGGAGGGCGTCGAAACTCGACAGTTCCGTATGAAGAGATGGTTGAAAAGTTCATGGACACTTCTCGGTCTTGAGCCATTTCTAACTCGCGCAGCAGAGCCTGAGTCAGCCGCCCCTTCGGTTTGTCAATGATGTCGAAAAACGGCCGCCACCCATCGTTCGGAACTCTCTCAAAGGCATTTCTGAGCTTCTCGTTGCTTGGCCCTTTGACCTTGTTGGTAGTCGGGTCCGTGAGCCTGCGGAAGTTGGATCTGGCCCAAACATTGTTCTTGCGGTCCGCAGGCATGATCTTCATGATGGCGTCGTCGAAAACGCCAGTCGCCTTGATGACGAGGCAGAGGTCAGAACGTGTCCATTGCGAGCCTGAAGGAGCTTGCTCATCCTTGGCCTTGGGAGCTACATGAACATGCATCGAGCAACCTTTGGTGAGGAGAATGTGGTAGTTGGCGTCCAGGGTACGAAAAATGGTTTCGAGATCTGTGGGCCATGACGCATCACCAGAATGCAAAATCGGCGAGACCAACTCGACGGCCCCTAAATACTTTTAGTTTTTTTCAATCTTTTTGATATTCATGTATGTGGAGAAAGGAAATATAGGGCCTGGGAAAGAAAGGCTTACAGTATCCGCCGCCACGCGCATCAGGAACCTCGGTGAGAGAACCTTCCTCCTTAACGGTCCATAGATCGAAGCGAGTAGAGTGCAGCCCGGCGTGAATGCCATTCCTGATTAGCATTTTGGCAAGGGCATTTCGAATTGCCGTCCGGTTCGCCGCCTTGGCAGCTTGGTTGACGTTGTCGAAGGTGGGTTGGATTTCGTACTGGAAGCCATGTTCCTTGAGGAGGTTGGATGTGTACACCCGGTCGACTCTGGGCTTCAGCAGCAGTTCGATCTCAACACCGAAGGTGAACTCCGGACGTGCAGAACTAGCGCTTGCCATGCTGGAAGTACGTGTGATGTGAAGGGGCTGTCTCAGTGGCGCGAAAGCAAATGTGGGCGGAAACAAAACGGAATTGTTGGCTTAGGGTACGGTCCAGTCTCGAATGAAGCAATGGCGACTGCGCTGGAGAGGTCCCCAATCCCAGTGTTTCACGGGCATCGCCCCTTCAAATAGGAAGCAACGGCATGGCAAGGTCCGTTTCGGGCATGGTCTGAGGCAGTCGCTTTCCAGCTGCTGTAAGCCATGAGAAGGTACTGATCATCGTGCAATGCTAATATTAGCCAAGGTCCTAAGGCTGGAACTTGGAGACGGAGAGTTGGCCTGAGCTGCCAGCCGTCGACACTGTTTCGGAGGCAGGCGTTGGTGATGGGCTGCATGAGACCTCTATCCGGTTGGTCACGCCATTGCCCACCTACACTGCTCGGTATTGGTGACGGGCAGTTGTCACCTGTGCCGCCCGGGGGTGGGAGAGACCGGGCCAGGCCAGTGGCCCAGTGCCCGCCTGTCGCCTCAGCGGCTGAGGCGAAGCCGGGACGGCGCCGCCTCCGTTTTTGGCCACCCGATTGGCAGCCATGGCACTTCAGCGGCCAACGACACAACCCCCTTCAAGGGGCCTGCAGTTGAGACGAGCTGCTCAACTGTGCCTCGATTTTCAGTGGTTGGTGACAGGTGTTGGTGCCAACATGGGATGTGGAGGCAGGCCCCGTGTTTCGGCCCCGTCTACTCCGTACTCCGTAATCTTGACACCATTCGCCGTGTGATGGGCACCTGTGGCTGGCGGCACGCCCGCATGTGCCCAACGCCAAAAAAAGCATGCACACTAATAATTAAAACGACAAAGATGAGCGCTGCTGGAACACATTGTTCCGTTCTTTGAGGCACTGGTCAGGCGACGCGTGTGGCTGGAGATTGGGCAAATCGCACTGTAGGGATGTAATTACGCACCTACCAGATTTTGGCTGCCTCCCAGACAGTGCAAACCCCACCAGCTGCCCCGCGCATCCTGACAACACAACAACCATTCGACCAACATCACATCCGCCGAGAGGCTTCTCGTTCATCTCGGCTTCGAAATACCATCAACACGCATCAAAATGTCGGCCCTTGAACGCGAACTCGCAAAGTCTAAACTGGCCTCAAGAAAGAGCGAAGACGGCGACAATGCTCGACCTCCCTGGCCGAAGGAAGTGTGGGAACAGGCGTGGAAAGCGATGGACGCCGGATACAAGCGACCGCCCATTCGCTTCCCCATTCTTCTTCTCCCAGCCGGGCCCATCTCCTCTGCCGCACAACTCCAGCATCTCATAGAGGCAGATTCGCTTCCTGAATCAATCGAGACAAGCCAACTCGATTACCACGACAAGGAAATCAAGAAGGTTCGCATCTGTCACGTCAGCCTCGAAGAAATGAAGAAGATGGAGGAAAAGGCCGACGTTTCAGAGCAAATCGGCGTCGATACTCTGCTTGTCATGTTCGACGGACGCCCAAGGATCGCGAGGGTGGTGCATGCGCTAAAGGAGGGTGTTACCGTGGGGTCTTAATTAAGCAGCGAAGGGGACAGCACCTATCGAACTTGAGGTGGCAGGATTTTGTAGCCTCGGCGAGGCAGAGCGTTCGTGGTGAGATACAATAAGGGCGTAGTTAGCGTCTAAATGAATGACCACCGCCGCTTTTCATTACTTTCTATACTGCTTTCCATATTCCTCCTCTGCTGCGTGTTCGGCCCACGACATCCAGCCTTTTGTCCCGAAGAAACGGCACGGCTCAGACACCGCTCTTGAAAAACCAATCGCTCCGATTGCCACTTGCAACCGACGTGCGGTTAGTACCCTTCAATTCAACAAGTTGGGCTGGGGCATATTTCGGACCTAGCAGAAACCCGAAAGTCGGCTTTATCGCAAATTCCCGAAGACGACGCCGACTCCGACGACCTCCGTCTCCCGACCCAGCAGCCGCACCCGATTCGCCGGGAAGCACCAGGTTCCTGATCCTTCTCAAACTCTAATTTGCAACAAGCTTAAAAGTTCCTCAAACTTCCATGTTTTTCTGGGTGAAAACGTCCGGCCGTGTCTTGGCCATCCCCAAGCACCATCCCATGAATCATGATGGGGGCGGTGCCCCGAACCAAGCAACCGCCCTGTCGGGGTAGAATCAGAAGCCGCTACTTCTCATAGGCTGACCAAGTTTTGCACAGGGCAGCAGGAAACCTGCCGTTGGGAGCCGAACTGTGACCCCATGTCTCCAAGAGCTTTGGCGAGTGCACTCTATGTGACGAGCAATCTTTCTACTGATTGATGTTGCCTTTTCTCGCACTTGACCCTCGGACTTGGAAAAGGGGCCATGGCTTTGTTCTATCGGAGTCAAAGGGACAAGCGCCACCGTTATGCGCGACTTGGGTTGAGATGCCAAGTGAAGTGTTTTGGCGGTCTTCTCCAGCATCTCGAACCCATCCAGCAAAGCCATGGCACGTAACCGCGTGGACCGCGCGCTTGTACACACAAATCTCACTCAGCTCATTACCCCCTGAGTTCTTGAGTCCGAACGTCTGTGTAAAAAGCTGATCAGCTCCGGGTATAAAGACTCTCGCACGTCTAGCAGTTGGCACACTCCCTTCTCTTCGCCATCAGTCCTTCCTTCAAGAGACACACAGACCTTCACCCGCAAATCCCGCAACTTCCACGCGTCCCCTGAAACTCTTCGCTCCATCATGAAGCTCACCGACATCGTCGCGACCCTGCTTGCCGCAGTGGTGTCAGCAAGGGACTTTACCTTGTATGAAAACGCCAACTTCGGCGGTGCTTACCATCGAGAGCAGCGGTGGGACGATGACGCTTGCTGTATGTGCACCTTTGACAACCCTTGTTTAGTTGGAAGTGGTGGCAGAAACGGTACCTGACAGAAACCAGGGAATTTGAACGGCGCGGGCGACAAAGCAAGCTCCGTGGGAGGCGCGGCGGGTTGCACCACCTTTTTCCGGTGCGTCGAAGACTCATCTTTCCATGCAACCATAGGGACTGACATTGGGATCCAGGGAGCGAGACTGCCAGGGCTCGAACTGGCAGAACTATGGCGACGCCGCCACGATTCCCGCCTTCCTGAACGACCACATTTGGTCGTTCCGCAACAAGTGCTATGACTGTCCCAACCCCTTTAGCCCGTGCCAGTACGTCGAGGACGATGGGACCTGCAGCTTTGGTTACACGGCGTGCCTCCAGAAGATGGGCTGTGGAAATCGCGCCGGGGAGTTTGATTGCGCTGGACATGCGGCTGGTGCGTTGATTTCCTGGGTTAAATAATAGTATGTGCTTCTCCAACTAACAACTCATTCCCAGGTTGCAAAACGGCTTGTGGTTAAGGCTGGCATCAATGCCGCTACACTGCGCCTCATCTCGCAACGCGGCAACCCACGTGTTGATTGGAGCAAGAAGAGGGCATGCTGGGACGAGATTCGGCCGCACAAGCTCGCAGAAAAAAGACTAGAGGAGGAGAGCTGCGTGGCAAGTGAGGATACTTACATGTGTTACTCTGACTGTTGGCACCAGGTTCGATATCTACTGTCATGTAACAAGACCTCGACGGACAATGACATTCTCAGCTTTCCCTGATCCATCATCCCCACGGGCGTTGTTGAGGTGTTTCCAGTCTTTCAGCTCAAATGCATGTCTACTGGACTTTGACAGTGAAGTGGTTTCCCACGGTAGCAAGCTGCGGTGACCAAAGCATCCCCCCAGGGATTGAACAACATTGTCTTGTGCTCCTCTAGCTTGAAGTAGACAGGAACTTGTGTCTTATCATCTACCTAACCCATCTCCCCACACAACCCATAGTGAGGTACTATGAAAGAAATGACAAACTTGCGAACCACTACCTACCTCCTATCCCTCTTCAAAATTCCATCTCACCAACCCATCCCCTCACTCCTCAACCCACAACCACCCCCCTCCCCCCAACTCCTCCACCC
>Ga0247824_10001083_pt1 | contig 14529 bp, 9 predicted proteins | sample 13C_PalmiticAcid_FD_194412 | JGI IMG/M metagenome (GOLD analysis project Ga0247824, IMG submission 194412) | Soil microbial communities from agricultural site in Penn Yan, New York, United States - 13C_PalmiticAcid_Day48 | ecosystem: Environmental > Terrestrial > Soil > Agricultural land... | reverse complement strand
CAACCACAGGCCACGCTCCAACAAGGACCCAACGGTCACTACAGCTCAACTGATACGCACACTCTTGCGGCAAGTCCACCCTCAGAGTCAGGTCCCTGACCTACTCAAGGTCACATGTCTCTCACAAGACGATCAGACCAACCTTGAGCCGACGGCAGAATCACCACAACCAACGCCCGTATTCAAGTATGGACATTTCTTGCGCATCATCAGGACTTACTATGCAATCCAACATGAGCCCATTTGCAACATCTCCCCCGTCATGGATTATGCGACCACTAATCGACTGTACGAGAAATTTGTTGATGAGGGATATATCGCCGAGGGTATCAGTGATGAATACAGGACCAACGTCCTTGGATCAGTGCTTAAGATGGTCCTCCACAAGCAGCTTACATGGACACTTTGTCAGGATCACCCAGAAAGCATTAGTTCATTGACAATACCTCTGAAAGACATTCAACTATACATCGACCATGTCTGTCAATTCACGTCCCTTGCTGATGTCAGCTTCTCGGTCGATGGAATAGGATGGTATTGGAGTTGTCTCCCATCGTATGAATGGGAACGACCTGAGATAGAGCCAACAGAGCGCGATCGTTTCTTTGAAGGCATGATGGAGTTTGTCCGGCGACACACCTCGATCCGCAAAAATGTGTTGCGAAACATTGAAATCCCACATTCAACCGAACTTGGCGGAACAGATCGACACACCCATTTAAATGTACGCTTTGCGATCCAGTCTCTCTTACCGCCATTTCAGAATTTACAATCGATCGATACTGATTGGATCGAGTTACTGGCTCGATACTCGAACGCCAACCTCAGTCATTTGGAATCGATCAATGTGGCATACAATATTGAGGATGATCAGTCAGAGGAAATATCCAAGTTGTTGAGAACCCATCCTCCGCTCTTGCCACGCTGTCGGGCCCTCAAGCACCTGGTAGCGGAGAGTGTGGGATCTGACATGTTCCAATGGGCTGTGCTGGAGAAGCAAAAAGAGGCAGAACGCCAACAGGAGAGGAGCATTCTGGGCCAACATCTGAGTACATGGCGCCAGAGGCACCACGCCATCGACCTGGTATCACTCCGATCTATCAGGATTAAAAACCAAAAAACATCTCTGCTGATTCAAGAGTTGAATGACATTGCTTTTGCTTTTAGCGAAAGTTTGGAAGAATGGAGCGTGAGTGACGGTATCAGGACACTGAGGGAATTTGTTGAGGAAACCAACGCATCTCGCGTTGTCTTCCATGGAAAGGGCTGGCAGCTCACTCGTCTACGAAGTCTCTTTTTCGAGGGATTCTATATGAAGCTCCATTTCGATATGGATGCTTTGCGTGATGCCGTGGTCACTTACAAGCATCGGGATATTCGTTTGTGGTCGGTCGTCCGCCTCCCACATCTCAAGGAACTTGATTTGAGAGGATCACCGGCTCTCCATTTCGATTTGGGGTCCTTGCACCATTCGCCGCTTCTGGAAGAATTGTCGTTGACAATGCCAAGGGCCTATCGTAGGGACTTTTGGCGTCAACTCATACCGTCTCCTGAGGAACTAAAGTGTGAGGAATCGGATACTCAGGAAACCGAAGGCCATGAGCCGTCCGGAATGCCAAGCTTGAATCAAGGACAGCACACCATTGGGAGAAGACCTCGTTACATATGGGATTTGAACCTTCCAAATCTTCGGAAACTCAATCTGGCGGCCGTGTTCGCATTCACGTTCGACTTTCAATGGCTACAACAACTTCCAAACCTCCAAAACCTTCAACTATGCACATTCTCATCGGATGACCGACTTCATCAGCGGTCCATCACGTTGAAGGACCTGTCGAGAGGGGAACCTCGGCCACAACTGGATGAAGATGGATCCGGAGTGATTCTATCGGATCAATACATCAGCCTACCCAATCTTGAATTGATTGAAATCGAAGGCTATTGGGTTTTTGAGGAGAAGGTCCTGGAGGTCCTTTGCTTGTGCGTAGCCCCCAACCTGCGATTGCTCGGTTTTGGAGAAGAGTGTGCCGGTTTCACCCTCGAAGAATGCATCACATTGGTAAGAAAGATGCCTCAGATGAAATCAATGCGGTGGTATCATCAATGGACGCACGATGAAATCCGGCAACTAGGATTGGTACCAGCGGGAGAACTTCAGGATGAGCAACGTGACAAGAGATGTGTAGAGTACTCTCTTTATGTAGGCAAATTCGTTGATGTCCTGGATTCGTAGCTAGGAGCAATACAACAAGGAAAGAAACCCAAAGGCATTTACACTTGAACTGCTGTGAATGCATCTATGGACAACGAATGGGATTTCAGACGAAATAGCCGTCACAAACACAACGACCGCAGTCAGAACTTTCCTTGTCGCTTTCCTTCTCTCACTCTTACACACCGGATAATGTCCATGCGACCGTTGCCGACCGAATGCGTTCTGAACATCCTACGCTTTCTCTCTGAGGATTGCGACACAGATACGATGTTCCGTCTGCTGTGCGTTAACAAGACCATCTGCGCCGCGACACTCCCATTCCTATACCGAGATTGCTTCAATATCAACATGCACAAGAAACGACCGCGTTCTCAGAAGAACATACTCGTTACCACATCCCAGCTGGTATACATGCTCATGCGGCAAGCCCACCCTCAGGAGGAGATCCCCGGCTTGCTTCAGGCCCATCTCGCACAGGATGGAAACGATCTTCAACCAGAGGCGGACCAACCAACCCCTTTGTTCAAGTATGGGCGATTCATCCGCAAGTTCGTGCCCAGTGAAGGGATCAGATCCAGCATGATTGGTTACCCTTGCCGTCCTCATGTTACAGAGTATGCGATGACCCACCAACTGCACGACAAATATGTTGCGGAGGGAGTGATCGTGAACACCTCCGATAAAGACAGGAAATCTACTCTTGAGTATGGACTTCAGAAGGATCTATATCGACAATTAACGTGGGCACTATGCAAAGACCACCTTGAGCATATTGAGGAATTAACCATTCCTTTGGTCGACATTGAACGGTACATTGACCATATCGACCGACTCACATCCCTTTCCAAGGTCCGATTCACGGTGGAGAAAATGGTGCGGTTCTCTGACTCTTGGTTCCCTTTACAGGAGGACAGGGATCAGCAACGCAGCAAATTGGAAGCTGAGCGCGATCGTCTCTTCATAACCATAGTGGACTTTGTCCGGCAGCACACCTCTATCCACAAACATGTACTTCGACATGCTGTCATCCCGGATTCATATCAACTCCCAGGAACGAGTCGTCGGTCGACTGTGGATGTCCAATTTGAGATCCTGTTCCTGTTACCGCCCCTTCAGAACCCACGAGCGATTAACAACTCCAACTGGCTCGAGTTTGTGGCCCGGCTCCCAGACACCAATCTCAACTATTTGGAGTCGATCACTCTGACCACTAGCATTATGGTTGAACAAGCAGAAGAAGTGTCCAGGCTATTGAGCGACCAGCCCCCACTCTTGCAACGTTGTCGGGCCCTCAAGCACTTGGCAATGGAAACTCAAGGACCCGGTATGTTCCAGTGGGCTGTACGGGAGAAGAATCCAAGAGATGCAGTGCATCAACAAGGGAGGAATGTGGATCGACAATTGAGTTCATGGCAGTATGGATGCAACAACAACCTTGTAGCTCTCCGATCTATCCAGCTCACTCATAAGACACCATTGGGACCTGTTCAAGAATTGAATGATGTCGCCTTCGCCTTCAGCGACAGTCTGGAAGAAATGGCCGCAACTGAAAAGTGGGACGGCCACGTCATGACTGTTCTAGGCAACGCACCCAGGGTGGTACTTGGAGAAGGTTGGACTCTCCCGCGGTTACGGGTCCTTGATTTCGAGGTATTGTCCTCTCAACTCTATTTCGACCTGGATACATTGCAACGGTTTTCTGCTTTGGAATCGATACGTCTGATGGACAGGATCATGGAATACAATCACCGAGAGATTCAATCATGGCCATCCGTCAGCCTCCCACATCTCCAGAAGCTCGATTTGATGGGTTCCCCTGCTTTAAATTTCAATATGGATTCCTTGCACCATTTACCGTGTCTGGAGTATCTAGGTCTAGGGATGTCAAGTTCGGGTGTGTATTTTTTCATACCGCCTCCCGAGGAAATGTCAATTGAGGATTCAGACACCCAAATATCGCAGGATACTACGACGGACAACAATGGATTGCCTGCAACGCAAGAGACGTTTCAAGACTATCGATCCATTGGAAGAGGGTCCCGATTTAAATGGAATTGGCACCTTCCGAATCTTCAAAAGCTCATCCTGGAAGCTGCATTCGCATTCAAGTTCGAATTTCAATGGCTACAACACCTTCCAAAGCTCCAATCTGTTTTCTTGAACACATCCTCCTCGGAACGCAAGCTTCACGAACGGAGTATAACCTTGGAAGACTTATCGAGAGGACAGCACCATTCTACGAGCGAAGATGGAGGAAAGGACATATCAGTCCGATATCTCAGCTTGCCGACACTCGAGTCACTCACCTTGTATGGTCCTTGGATAATTGATGCAAAGGTCTTGGAGGTGCTTTGCTTGATTGTGGCCCCCAACTTGCGTGAGATATGCCTTGGCCCGCGGTGCAGTGGATACACACTTCGTGAATGGGTCGCAGTAACAAGAAAGATGCCTCGTATGGAGCTCGTACACTCGGAGCGATGGTTCATGGATGATGAGATCCGGGATGTAGGACTGGTCTTTTTCGATGGGTCACAGGAAGGGAACAATGGCAAGAAACTTGTCGAGTACTCTCTTTCTGGAAAGCAACTCCGGGACACCTTGGAGCTACAGCATTAAGAGCCAGTGCAATAAACGTGCGGGTGGTGAGATCAAAGATCTCTCACTCTTGAAAAGCGTCTGACTACCAGAATCTGGTAGTCATGACGCGTGTGTCGAGGTCACAAGTGCCCGATCTTTCCATGACCCTTGCTGTTCATCCAGCAGTCTAACAATTCGAAACAGATATAGTCTCAATGGAGATCCACCTTCTGGTAGCAGGACGTTTACAATCTGGTTTGAATTTGATAGGAACGAGCACCTCAATGTCAATGATGTTGCGCGGCGTCATACAAGGGCTGTGTAGCAAGGTCCTCAACTCGACTGGCCTGGGTGGAAGGAGTATGAATACCTTCAAAATACGCAAATGGGCTGGACAATATGTTACTTTGATGTCTTCCTTTCCACAAATCCTCATCGACAACCTCGAGTAGTTTGTGAACAAGGATTAAAAAACAGAGTTGGCTTAGACTAAAGCACGCAACAGAGTGAACATAATGCGTTTTATTCTTTCCCTCTGTAGCTTGTGATCGATGCAATTGACCAACTATATGAAGTCGCTGTTTGCTGCGTCGAGTCTCCCGTACCAGAGTATCCTGCATCTTGTATCGGCTCCACCTCTTAGAAAACTCGCATCAGCACTAAGTCTCTCCCATTCGTTCGCATAAGCTGCGCCAATGGAAGGTAAAAGCCTGCCTCAATGCGAGGTTGTGGTCTGAAGTGGCGGGAAACAGACTCGGAGAGGCTCCTGTGTAGTTTGTGTAGTCGTGTTTTTCCGTCATCATCCCAATTCCTCGGACCTCTTGCATGACTGACCTTGTGTTCAGAAGGACAAGTCGGACAACGAGCAGGTGCTTTATAATGCGCAGGTTCAATTTGAATTGGGCAATGTCTTCAGCCAGCTTGAACTCCCTGTGAAAAGGACGAACCCGGACAACGTATCCACCAGGGGAGCTTGCAAAAAGCGTCCTCAATGTAGGGCCTAGATCGCATGAATAGATATGGGGCCTGTCATTAAATACAGTACAGGGATGAAACAAAGCGTTTTCGTCAACATACACAGCTTACCTGAAAGTATAATACCAGCGACAGTCGATTCACGGCTCCTGGTGGTCACGTTCAAGCCCCAGAGGCGACTCCTGAGAACGGCGTGCAGTTCTCTTGTGATCTTCAACATATCCGACCAGAACTTGCTCCCAGAGTTGTCAAAAACTTTTTTCGGGCTTCGAGCACGCCAATGGTCATGCGTCAGTGTCCGAGGGCCTGAACAAGTCTATCACGGTAGTAGCTTATCTGCTTCCGTTCAAGGTTCCATCCGTTGGCAAAGACCGATTTTTCATTTCTTCTGGTGACTGTGTCCACACTTGTGATCTCTCCGTGCACGATTACCGGGTCCTGGACATCCCGGAAGAGTGAGCTGACCAAACCTAAGACGTTAAGACGCCAAAACGATTCGGTCTGGCCTGTCTTTAGTGGCGAGGGCTGCTGACAATATAGGCCGAACCTGTTACAAAAAAAAGTAGGCCAGATAATGCGTGGTTTAGATGAAAGGGTGAAGAAGAATGACGGATTACACTTCACTATGAATTAGAACAAGCGAGCGCATGTTCAATCAATGGTTACGATGTTCCTACCAATTCTCAATGAACATGCGTATCCATATGTGTATCCAGTGTCTCTCGTGGTCATACGATCCAGTGATGGGTAGATGCGTCCGTACGGCTCGACAGTCTCTTTGTTGAAGGTTTCAAGGTAGTCCATAACAAGCGGTTTGGCTCTGGTGAAGGATTCCATTTGATGTCGCAGATTTCTGACCATTCATCTGCTGTGACGCGTCCAGTATGACTTTGATGGACCTGGCGTCTCCGTCTTGCGGTATAAGACACGAGCCTCCTTTCTAGCAGAGGTTGCGCGTGTACTCGTCGTCTGTGTGAATAATAGCTTGAGAAAATGTGTAAGCTACACAGTTACCTAGCACATGCGAGAACGTTTAACAATGTTCCAAGCGCATACTGCTGCGTTGCGCTGGTCTCTTTGGCAGCTTTAATGAGCATATCCTCGACGCATCGACCACTACACTTTAGTTTCCAGAACTGGCTCTCTTCCAACTGGTCTACCATTGCTTCAAATTCATCCGCGTCGTCCTGACGTTCTTCCTGTACATTCTACAAGTCAATCACATTGTTAGAATGTGTCTAAAGGGTACAAGACGCGATGGCATGAATTAGTGGCATGCAGCTTACCTTATCAACAACAACAGCCTTCTCTTTCCCCTTTCGTTTCTTTGACGTTTGGTTCCTCGAGAGTGTATGAGACGCTGACGAGGATACTCCTATGCTAGATGGCACTGACATTGATGATTCCGCCATCAACGATGTTGTTGCTGCTGCTGATGATGCTGATGATGCTGATGGCGATGTTGCAGATGGGGACGATGTTGTTGCTGTTGCGTCGACAATCGAGCTGGCCGATTTGCGTGCCAATCTAGAAGTCCGCCGAAGCAACAGTTCGTCGTATTTCGTCCTTTGTTCCGCCCGATTGAGAATGTATTGTTTGGCCGATTTGTCTCCAGGCTGTCGCTGTCTCGCAATGTATGAGGCGAAACACGTGTATTGCGTATCAAAGTCTGGATGCTTGTGGGGGTCTTCATTGACAAAGACCTCAAACGACTTCATTCTAAAGCAGCATCTCAGAGGAAAAGAAAATGTTAATTGTTCCCCACTCCACATGCACCTGTGAGGCATCGGATGTTTGACAGTGAGCATAGCCAGACGCAGAGGGTCTGGACAGCGGCTGAAAGGCACCACCCGTATGAATATGCAACCAGAAGGGCAGCACATCCCACCCTCACAGGCACGATAGGAGCAACGATAAAGTGGTGCAAGGCGAACGAGTTGATGCAATGAAACAAAGACTCCCCTCTCTGCCTGCACCTGTGAGGCATCAGATGTTTACAGTGAGCATAACCAGGTGCAGAGGCTTCCTGGACAGTGGCTGAAAGGCTCCACCCGTATGAATATGCAACCAGAAAGGCAGCACATCCCACCCTCACAGGCACGTTAGGAGCAAAGATCAAGCATAAAGAAAAAGGGAGAATAATGCACACACTGTGGAATATTGAGTTCTCTGGGGTAAGTCAATCAACAAAGCTGTGGAATCCGAGTGTCGGCTGATGGGGCTGCGATTGCGGGTGAACCACAACAGAAAAATGACAGGGGTAGCGATCAGGTTCCCGGGTTGAAAGAACAGTAACAGTTCGACAGTATGATCGTTGTGCTTACCGGCGATTAGTTGGTTTCTCAAGTGGAAGAGGTGATGGTGTTCTTGGTTGACGCGTTGCAAATTTTGGCTTGTATGACCGATCACGTGATCCGAGCGTGGAAGGCCTCGTCGCCCTTCCTGAGGCTTCCTCTTTCGTCCTTTTACTACTACCTCCGTTCACCTGTCTTCATAGCCTGTAGCTTTCACACCGCTGGACCCTACTCTGTAACCAACCTGTTGCCGGTATTCCCCTCTTCAGCTTCACAAAATCTTGTGCGGGACTCTATCAAAAAGCAAACACAGAGGTGCAGATGGGATAGAAAGGACTATGGGAACTTGTCAAGCTCTACAAATACATTGCTCTTGTCACCCTTCTGGAGCCACCGATACAACCACCGGTATCTACCAATGAGCCATCTGCAGACGAGGCAATCATGGATTAAACAACCAGCAATGCCCAGTGATACATGTTGATGTCCTGGGTTCGTTTTTTTACCGCGCATACACAACCCACACCCCTGAAATCACCCTCAGGGTGCAAGCAAGTCATACTACAGTCCAGGATCCCCAAATCCGCTAACTTGACGGCAGGTCGACTGCAGAAAAACTGACTACGTTTTCATAACGTGCTGAGAGGCGTTCAAATGCAGCTCAACATGCTCATCAGGCACTCCAGGCCTTTACATGACCGATGGGTTGATGGACAAAAAGTCGAACCACTTTAAAGAGGTCACGAAAGCTATCAACAGATGCTTTTATTAGCCGCTCGAGACACGCCAGGACCATCAGCAGTGCCCTTTGAGGCGAATGTGGACATTGCATGCGATTGTCAACTCGGGACATTACTGTCTCGACCGATAGTGGTATGCTAGGGCATGGAACGTTTATCAGGCCATTCAGAGGGAAACTACACCGATGCAACATGGAGGAAACCAACTGACGGAAACCCGAAATGTGGTGAGAAGCAAGGAGGACGTGTCGAGGCTGTGGGGATGTGATTCAGAGGACACGGAACAGCAACTAGGACCGATCACACGTCTATTACAGGAATCGAGGCGATCCTGTAAGCATTGCCGGCTACGTCGAAATCGTTCAAGTTGTAGAGCAGCGACTCTGTCTCGTTTTAAAGACGACAACCAGGATTACAGACAGAATACTCTAGGACTCTCGGAGGGCTCAGCGCGAGGAGTATCAAAAGATCGCAGGTAGCCTCCTGGAGATGATGGGCGGATCTTATGGCGCGATGCGAGATGACAGCAACAACGCTGCCATAGGTATTGGTCCGGGGATGTTAGCATCCAAGGGAAGGCTGTCATCATTCCATGGTTCGTCCCAAGACTTCTACGTCAAGGCAGTAAGTGTCACCTGCATTGTTGGTGTTGCCCTTCGTTGGATCAGCCTCTACAGAGCTAACTCTAGACGTTTTGGTGAATAGGTGAGATCACTCGGTTTCATTGTCATCGGTGCCAATGAATATCTTACGAGAAAGAAGTGGAAGATTCATCGGACAGATGGACATCCGTCGGCACTATTGCCCGACTTGGCATAGCCGCATGCATAAGGACATTATGGAAGGTCACAACATCGCTCACGTCGCGCGGAGCCATTGATCCATCACCAACGATCCCCCCTATCTGGATCTTCAAGTCAATGAAGGAAGCTACATCCGGATGCAGACTGCTAAAACAGCGCGAAGGCGAGTATGCCCAAGAAGATCCTTGTCCCCACAAGAAGGCACGTCTCACAAAATTCTTTGGATGGGCTGTCAAAATCACGCGACCGACCTTGTCTTCCTGTGCTTCCTGTGACGTTGAGAAGGGCCATTCCCTCTTTCCACCACAACATATCCGCCAAACCATGCCTCGACAATTGCCGATTGAATGTGTTCTGAACATCCTACGCTTCTCTCTCAGGAGTACGATACGGATACAATGTCCCGTCTATTGTGCGTTAGCAGAAACATCTGTGCTGCCACTCTCCCGTTCCTATATGGAGACTGCTTCAATTTCAACATGCACAAGAGCCGAAATTACGAGGAGAACCCATTTGTTATCCAGCTGATGCGCACACTCTTACGGCAAGTCCACCCCCGGGATCGGATTCCTAGCTTACTCCAGGTTGCCTATCTCTCACAGGATGCTCCGGATGATCTTCTAAGCCCTGTGTTCGAGTGGACGTTTCATTCGCAAGATCGTGCCTGATAACGACCTCCGGCCTTACATGTTCGATTTTTATCGCCATTCTCCTGTCATGGACTACGCAGTTACTCACCAACTGCACGATATATATGTCAGAGAGGGACTAATCTTGGACAGTCATAAAGACTACACAAACATTGCCCTTATCAACGCACTCGAGATGGATATCTATCGACAGTTCACATGGACTCTTTGCCAAGGTCACCTGGAGAGTGTCGAGGGGTTGCTCATCCCTTTAACCGATATTGAGCGATATATCGAACATGTCGATCGATTCACGTCCCTTTCCAAGGTCATTTTCAGGGTCGAGAAAACGGTAGAACGTGCGAGGTTCGGATACATGGTTTTCAGACAGGAAGAACAGGATCCGCGCGACAACGAACTGGAAACCGAGCGTGATCGTCTCTTCGCAGCCATGGTGCAATTTGTCCAGCAACACACATCCATCCACAAATACGTTCTCCGACAAGTGGACATCCCTGCTTCACTCTCTCTTCCTGGAACCAACCAAACCTCGACTGCGGATATTCAGTTTGCGATCTTGTCTCTCTTACCTCCCCTTCAAAATCCGCGATCGATTGACCCCATTAACTGGCGCAAGTTAGTGGCACGACTCCCAGATACAAACCTCGACTATGTGCAATCGATTAGCCTGATGCATGGCATGGGGATGATCCCTACCAGGGAGTCATCCGAGCTATTGAGCAAGCTACCTCTGCTCTTGCCACACTGCCGTGCCCTCAGGAACTTGGAAATAGAAACCCTGGGGCACGATATGTTTCAGTGGGCGGTACTGGAAAAGAAGCAAAAGGACTCTGATCGCCAACATGAGAGTACCATGGTGCAGAGCTTGAGTTCGTGGCAGCATGATTACTCTAGTGAACTCGTGCCACTTCAGTCTATCAAATTCACTCACAAGACGCTCTGGGATCCTGTTCAAGAGTTGAATGACATTGCCTTTGCTTTCAGCGACAGTCTGGAGGAATTGACGGTTCGTGACAAATGGGACAAATGGCACATAAGCAGAATTGTCCCTACTGACCTGGATACCATACCGCAGGTTGTGCATGGACAAACTTGGGATCTCCCACAATTGCGTATCCTCAGTTTCAGCGTGTCCTACTCTCGATCGCATATCGATATGGATGCACTGCAGCGATTTTCAGCTTTGGAATCGCTACATCTGGCGGATAAGGCTATCACATACAACCATCGAGATATTCGGCCATGGTCGTCCGCTCCCACAGCTCAAGAGCCTCCATTTGGTCGGATCACCAGCTCTATTTTTCAACATGGATTCTTTGCACCATTCTGTGTGTCTAGAATATCTGAGATTGGGAATGCCGTCCACGCACTATGGTTATTATATACCGTCCCCTGAAGATATCGCGCGGGAACATTCTGGGGTCACGATCGATGGCTATGAATTGTCCGGAACGGCGCTGAGCCTAGAGTACCAATCAATCGGGCAAAGACCTCGATTCGTGTGGGATTGGTACCTTCCAAGCCTTAGGTCTCTCGCACTGGAAGCTGTGTTCGCATTCAAGTTCGACTTTCAATGGCTACAGCAACTCCCAACCTGCGGTCCATTCTATTGGACACATCCTCGACACAGAATGAGCTTCATGAACGGAAATAACCTTGCAGGATTTAGCGAGAGGACCTCAACAGCAACGGGATGACGATGTAGGAAGTAACATGCCGGGCCGGCACCTCAGCTCACCTGCACTGGAGCTGATCACGCTAAATGGCCATTGGAGTATTGAGGCGAAGGTCCTTGAAGTTCTTTGCTTGATCGTGGCGCCCAATCTATGCGAGATGGATTTTGGATCAAGCTGTGTCGGATTCACACTCAAGGAATGGGTAACACTAGCTAGAAGGATGCTTAAGATGGGGCAATCATGCTTAAGGCAGCGGTTTGCGAATGACGAGATTAAGGAACTAGGGCTGCTATCAATCGATGAGCTTCCGGATGAGGACCTCACCGAGAGATATATTAGGCACGGACTTCATGGAAGGACGTACTGGGATATCCTGGATACGTAGCCATCGTGGTACCGAACAACGGAGTATCACATTGAAGGACCTATCGAGAGGAAATCGACATCCACAGGATGAAGATAGAGGACAGGGTGGATTGGATCTATACCTCAGCCTGCCGAATCTGAAGTCGATCAACCTGAAAGGGCCGTAGAAAATTGACGCTGAGGCCTTGGGGGTGCTTTCGAGTTTTTTGTATACGGGTGACTCACCGGAAGAGCGGAATCAACGCAACAAGGAACAGGAGGAATTGCGCGATCGTTTGTTCAAAGGCATGATACAGTTCGTCCAGCAACACACCTCTATCCACAAGAATGTCCTACGAAGCGTTCATGTCCCGTATTTCCATGGAACTCACCAACACTCACCCGTGGATGTGCATTTCGAAATCCTGGGCCTTTTACCACCCCTTCTGAACCCAAGGTCGATCAACACCTCTAATTGGTTGCAGATAGTGGCTCGACTCAATGACACCAATCTCAATTTTGTCGAGTCGATCGACTTGGTCACTGATCTTGGGAATGGCCGAGCAGAGAAGATATCCAAACTATTGAGCAAGCAGCCGCCGTCGTTCTTGTCTCGCTGTCGGGCCCTCGGAAAATTGGCAATGAAGACGCTAGGACCGGACACATTCCATTGGGCTGTGCTAGAAAAGAAGCAAAAGGATGAGGCACAAAAGCAGGAGAGCATTATGGGTCAAGATTTGCAACATGGATACTACCACAGTTCCCTTGTGCCACTCGTACCCCTCGTACCTATTCGATCTATCGAGATCATCAACAGCAAGTCATCGGTGATGATTCAAGAATTGTCTGATATTAGCTTTGCGTTCGGCGACAGTTTGGAGGAATTATCTGTGAGTGACTGGTGGTACTCTAAAGATCCTCAGTTGACCGACCTAACCACCACCAATACGTCCCAGCCTATCCATGGACAAAGATGGAATCTCCCGCGGCTACGCATCCTCCGTTTTGGAGTGAACAATTATCAGCTTCATTTCGATATGGATGCTCTGGAGCGGTGTTGCGCTTTGGAATTGCTATGTCTGCGGGATACCACCATGACTTTGCATTATCGGGATATTCGATCGTGGTCGCCTGTTCGCCTCCCACATCTCAAGAAACTCGATTTGAGGGGATCACCAGCCATTCGTTTCAACCTGGAATCCTTACGCTATTCACCATCTCTGGAAGAGTTGAGCTTACAAATCGAAGCATTGGATGATCATTCCCATGACAAACCGCCTCCTGAAGGGCTCGAGTGTGAAGATTCACCAGGGACCCGGCAAAGAACTGAAAGCCATGAACCGTCCGGAGAATCAGGAACCATGGTTCAGGGATATCCATCAATTGGGAGATCACCTCAATTCACATGGGATTGGTACCTTCCGAAGCTGTCGAGCCTCTATCTGAGAGCCGTGTTCGCATTAACGTTCGACTTTCAGTGGCTACAGCAACTCTCGAGCCTCCAACGCCTTCATTTGGACACGGGTTCTTCGGTAGAACGCAGTGTTCGTGAGAGGCGTATAGCTTTGGGGGAACTATCGGAATGCCAGCAAAAGCGTCAGCAACTGGATGAAAATAGATCAGGGGAGGTCCTATCGGATCTGTACTTCAGCTTGCCAAAACTGGAATCGATGACCCTAGAGGGCCGTTGGATCTTTGAGGAGAGGGTTTTAGAGGTTTTTTGCTTGGTCGTGGCTCCCAACTTGCATGGGGTAGACCTTGGAGAAGGTTGCTCTGGTTACACGCTTCAGGAATGGATACCGCTGGCTAGGAGGATGCCCCATGTGGAGTGTATGGCCCTGGGTCTGCCGCTGATGGATGACGAGATCCGGGAAGCGGGACTGACACCTGAGCAGGAACTTCGGGATGATCAGCGCAACAAGAAACGCATAGATTACAACTTTTGGCAAGGCACGTTCTTTGATCTCCTAGAGTCATAACCCAAGAAGAAATAAACGCAGAGGCGAGAGGAGGGAAGTCAAGAAGAAAGGCAATGATATAGCTGTTCATTCTCGATACAGAGATGCTCTTCATTGGCTGAGATCGACGGTTCTGATAAGGAGGTCAAAATCCGGTATGTCCCCACTCAGCAGTAGTGATACTGGTAACAACGAGCGTGCGGCTGGCAGCTTAGCCAACAGTTCCTGGATTATCAAAGACAGTGGGCGCACTGTGGCGCAAACAAATGAGCCCACTGACGTCCCGCCTTGCGCCA
>Ga0247824_10001082_pt1 | contig 14534 bp, 4 predicted proteins | sample 13C_PalmiticAcid_FD_194412 | JGI IMG/M metagenome (GOLD analysis project Ga0247824, IMG submission 194412) | Soil microbial communities from agricultural site in Penn Yan, New York, United States - 13C_PalmiticAcid_Day48 | ecosystem: Environmental > Terrestrial > Soil > Agricultural land... | reverse complement strand
CGTACGCGCAACCTGATGACGACCAATGCCCAGGCCGGCAACTACAGCTACAACGGCGTTCAGGTCAACGTGCTGCAGCTTGGCGCCAGCAATGCCGCGACTGCCGCCTCCTCGTCGGTCGACCCGACGATCGGTGCGCTGCTGTCCGACATTCGCGCGTCCACGGCGGCCGGTCAGATCACGAATCTGGATGCCAACATCGATGAGTTCCGCTACAACGTGCCGGTGCAGTCGAAGCGGCGTTTTCCAACTGCCCGCGTGGACTACAACCTCACAGACAACCACCGGTTTTCGAGCGCGTGGAACTACAACTGGTTCACGGATGCGCCAGACACGCTGAACAACTTCGATCCGCAGTGGCCCGGGTTCCCCGGATTTGGCGGGCAGACCTCGGTTCGGTGGAGCTGGGCGAACTCGGTCCGCTCGACACTCGGGCGAAACCTGGTGAACGAGGCGCGGGTGGGCTACAGCAGCGCGCCGGTCAAGTTCTTCGACGAGATGAACGTCGGAATGTACACGGGCTCGCTGGCGAATCAGAAGGGCTTCAACATTCAGTTCCCGAACATCGGAGCGGCTCTGACGCGCGCGAGCGCCAACCCTTCTCCGCAGTCGCGCAACGCAACTGACCTGGCGATCGAGGACACCGTTACCTGGTTGAAGGGGAACCATAACCTGACTGGCGGTGTGTCGTGGTCGAACTTCAACGTCTGGGCGAAGAACTCCACGCTGGTGCCTCAACTCACGACCGGCCTGCTCACGGCGGATCCTGCCCAGCAGGTCATCACCTCCGCTGCGCTCCAGGCCGCGACCGGTGTCGCACCGTCGGCGGCGCAGCTCGGGCAGGCCCAGGCGCTGTACGCGTTCCTGACGGGGCGCGTTTCGCAGATTCAGGCCGACGCGCGGCTGAACGAGTCCACCGGCGAATATGAGTATGTCGGCGTAGGGCTGCAGCGATCGCAGATGCGCGAAACCGGGTTCTTCGTGCAGGACTCCTGGCGTTGGAAGCCGAACTTCACCGTCAACGCCGGCCTGCGCTATACGCTGCAGTTCCCGTTCACCGCCCAGAACAACAGCTACACGACGCCGCTGATCGAAGATGTCTGCGGAGTGTCGGGCGTGGATAGCACCGGTAACGGGTGCAACCTGTTCCAGCCTGGCGTGATGCCTGGCAAGACCGGCACCGCACAGTACTACCAGCTCGAAAAGGGCAAGTCCGCCTACAACACGGATTACAACAACTTCGCCCCCAACGTCGGGATGGCGTGGACGCCGGCGCCGCAGAGCGGCTTGCTGGGCAAGTTGATGAGCGACGAGTTCGTCGTTCGTGGCGGATGGGCGCGCGCCTACAGCCGGAACGGAATGAACGACTTCACCGGTCAGTACAACAGCAACCCCGGTGTTTCGATCGCTGTGACCCGCAACCAGAACAACGGCAATATCATCCCGGCTGGCGAATCCGCGCCGTTGCTCTTCAGACAGGATACGCGTCTTGGCCCGGCTCCATTCCCGTTGACGCCGACGTATCCGCTTACGGACATCGTCACTCAGGACGTGCGCATGTTCGCACCTGACATCGAGATCCCGTACGCGGATTCGTGGAGCTTCGGCATTCAGCGGAAGCTGACGACCAACATGGCTTTGGAAGTGCGCTACGTCGGCACGCTTTCACGACAGCTCTGGCAGGCGCGCGACTTCAACGAAACGAACATCGTCGAGAACCACTTCATCGACGAGTTCAGGCTGGCGCAGGCCAACCTGCAGGCGAACATCGCGGCCGGCAGGGGCAACACATTCGCCTACACGGGTGCGCCTGGAACATCTCCACTGCCGACGCTCGCGGCATTCATCAACCGGCTCAGCGGCGGCGACGTGAACAATCCGAACCTCTACACCGGCACGGTGTGGACCACCGCCGCGCGGCTGAACAGACTGGCGGTTCAGAACCCCCAGCCGTACGATCTGGCCGACGACCTGCTGAACGACGCGACGTTACGCGGTAACGCGCTCGCGGCCGGCATCGTGCCGAACTTCTTCGTGGCGAACCCCGACAAGCTCGGTGGCGCCTTTCTGACGCGCAACGAGGGCTTCAGCGACTATCACTCGATGCAGGTCGAATTGCGTCGGCGGCTCGCGCAGGGGCTGCAGTTCCAGAGCAGCTACGTGTTCGGCAAGGCGATGCAGTCGAGGTTCCTCTCGTTCCGCGCCCCACTCGACACGCGTCGTGACGTCGGTTCGCCGGGAGACTTGACACACCAGTTCAAGGCGAACGTCGTGTATGACCTCCCCTTCGGCCAGGGCCGTCGGTTCGTGAGCGGCGCCGGGCCGGTCATGGAGCGTATCGTCGGTGGATGGCAGATCGGGTTGAACACGAAGATTCAGAGCGGCCAGCTGGTGGACCTGGGCAACCTGCGCGTGGTCGGCTGGAACAAGGATGACGTTCAGAAGGCGTTCAAGCTTCGCTTTGTCGATGACGCGAAGCAGATCTTCATGTTTCCCGAGGAGGTCATCACCAACACGATCCGCGCGTTCAGCGTGAGCCCGACGACGGCGACGGGCTACTCGGGTGCAGCGCCGGAGGGACGTTACTTCGCGCCAGCGAACTCGGCCACCTGTATGGAGATCGTCGAAGGGTCGGGTGAGTGCGGTGGCACTGCCGATCTGATTCTCGCCGGGCCGGTGTTCCAGCAGAGCGACCTGCGAATCGCAAAGCGCACGCAGATCGCCGGGCGCGTAAACTTCGAGTTCTCAGCCGAAATGCTCAACGTGTTCAACAAGGCCAACTTCGTGCCCGATGACACGGCGAACAGCACCACTTTGGCCAACTACCTCGTAACGGGCTTGACAGGCACGAACACCAGCCGCGTCATCCAGCTCGTCTCCCGTATCAACTGGTAGCGTAAGCACGACCCATCTGAAGGCTGAAGGCCGGGTGCTCGAAGGCACCCGGCCTTTTTTTGACGTGCGATGTGCGACGTGCAACGTTTGACGTGCAACGTGCGACGTGCCACATGCGATGTGCGGCGTGCGTGCTTAGGTGCTGCTCCGGCGTGATACGGACGACGTTGGGGCGACCAGGGCTGAACGGTGCTCGCCCCGTTTTCCCTATTGACCGTCCCGCCGGTACGCGGTAGTTTTCCCGCCGACAGGCGTCATTCAGCTGCGGGTGAACGGCCCGTCCCTCCTTGTGCGTGTACTGAAGACGCCTGCGTCCCTTGCGAACTGGCTCACTTGCGTTCGTTTTGGATGGGGGGTTTCGATGAATCGCACTCTGTTTCGATTGGGACTATACGCAGCCCTTGCCCTCACCTCAGCTGCCGGCACCGCCTACGCGCAGGGCAGCTCCACATCAACAATCAGCGGGCGCGTCGTCGACAGCTCCGGGGGCGTGCTCCCCGGCGCGACCATCATCGCGAAACATCTCAGCACGAGCAGAGAGTCGTCGACGGTGACGAACAGCGAGGGGGCGTTCACGCTCCCGAGCATGCCGCCGGGCGCGTATGAAGTGTCGGTCGCGCTCGAAGGATTCAAGACGACGGTCGTCAAAGGCGTCGTCATCACGGCGACGCAGGGGGCGGACATACAGGCCAAGCTCGAGGTCGGCGGTGTGACCGAGACCGTCACGGTGGCATCGTCGTCGGAGATCATCCAGACGCAGTCGACCACGGTGTCTTCAACGATCAACACCAACCAGATCACGAAGTTGCCTCTGACCTCGCGCAGTGCGATGGACTTCGTCAACTTCCTGCCGGGCGTGTCGACCCCTGGCGGTAATCGCGACGCAACGATCAACGGCCTGCCTCAGGGCGTCATCAACATCACGCTCGACGGCGTCAACATCCAGGACAACACGCTGCGCACCGGTGACGGCTTTTTTGCCATCGTCAGTCCGCGACTCGACGCGATCGAAGAGGTATCGGTCACGCTGGCCGGCCAGGGCGCGGATGCGGGGCAGGGCGCGGTGCAGATCAAGTTCGTCACCCGGGGAGGTACGAACACGTATACGGGTAGCGGCTACCACTACTACCGCAACGACAGGCTGAACGCGAACACGTGGTTCAACAACCGGGACGGCAACGCCAAGGCGGACCTGCTGCAGAACCAGTTCGGCGCGCGCTTCGGCGGCCCGCTCGTGATCCCTGGAATGCTGTCGCGAGGCAAGGCGTTCTTTTTTGGCAACTACGAGGAGCTCCGCCAACCCGGAGAAGGAACCCGCACCCGCAACCTGCTGAATCCCTCTGCTATGGCCGGCAATTACACCTACGGTGGTGCGACGGTGAACGTGCTGACGCTTGCGGCGGGCAATCCCGCGACGGCAGCGACATCGACGACCGATCCGACGATCGCCGCGCTGCTGCAGGACATCCGCGCTTCGGCAACGAGCAACGGAGCGTTGAAGTCTCTGGACGCGAACCTCGATGAATTGCGCTACAACCTGCCGACCGAGTCGAAGCGCATTTACCCGACAGGGCGCGTGGACTTCAACATCAACGAGAACCATCGCGCGTCATCGTCGGTGAACTACAACTGGTTCAAGGACTATCCAGACACGCTCAACAACCGCGAAGCCGCATTCCCTGGCTTTCCCGTGGCAGGCGGACAGGCGTCGACACGCCTCCAGTGGAGCGGATCGGTACGTTCTAGTCTCGGCAGGAACTTCGTCAACGAGGCGCGCGTGGGGTACAGCGGTGCGCCGGTGAAGTTCTTCCCGGAGACGAACAAGGAGATGTGGTCGGGGAGTGAAGTGAATCAGAAGGGTTTTGCGATCGGGTTCCCGAGTGTCGGCTCCGCGCTTCAAAGTCCGAGCACCGGAACCTCAATCCAGCAACGGAATGCGACCGACCTCTCCTTCGAAGACAACATCACCTGGTTGAAGGGCAACCACAACATCACTGGAGGCGCGTCCTGGTCGCAGTTCAACCTGTGGCGAATCGACGCCAACATCGTTCCCTCCATCAGCTTTGGCCTGCTGAACGCCGATCCCGCGGCACAGGTGATCACGTCGGCAGCACTGTCGGCTGCGACCGGCGTTACGCCGTCGGCGGGTCAGTTGACCGCCGCGCGCAATCTGTACGCGCTGCTCACCGGCCGGGTGAGTGCGGTCACCGGCAATGCGCGTATCAACGAAAGCACGGGTAAGTATGAGTACATGGGGACCGGGACGCAGCGCGCGAGAATGAAGGAGGGTGGCTTCTTCATCCAGGATCAATGGCGCTGGAGACCGAACTTCACGATCAACGCCGGCCTGCGCTACACGCTGCAGCTGCCGTTCACGGCGCAGAACAGCAGCTACTCCACGACAACGCTGGAGGATCTCTGCGGCGTGTCGGGAGTGGGTGCCAACGGCTACTGCAACCTGTTCCAACCCGGGGTGATGCCCGGAAAGGCGGTCTCCGAGTTTTATCAGCTCCAGGAAGGCGTGGACGCCTACGAGACGGATTGGAACAACGTCGCCCCGAACGTCGGTGTCGCCTGGACGCCCGCGCGACGCCAGGGTTTCCTCGGCACGCTGATGAGCGACGAGCTGGTCATTCGCGGCGGCTGGGCTCGTGCCTACAGTCGAAACGGAATGAACGACTTCACCGGGCAGTACTCCAGCAACCCGGGCGTGTTGATCACGGTGAACCGGTCGCAGGCACTCGGCAACATCATTCCGGCCGGCGGTTCCGCACCGGTGCTGCTGCGTAATGACTCGGCCCTCGCTCCTCCAGCGTTCGCCGAAGCGCCCGTGTACCCGATGACCGACGTTCCGACGTCGGACATTCGCCTGTTCGATCCGAATATCGTCATTCCGTACGCGGATACGTGGAGCGCCGGCATCCAGCGGCGTCTCACGACCAACATGGCACTCGAGATCAGATACGTCGGAACCAGGTCCAACAACACTTGGGCCACGAGGGATTTCAACGAGATCAACATCTACGAAAACGGGTTCGTCGACGAGTTCCGCCTTGCTCAGCAGAACCTGCAGGCGAACGTGGCAGCCGGACGGGGGGCGACCTTCGCGTACACCGGAGCGGCCGGAACCGTGCCGCTGCCGATCATGCTGGCGTACATCAACGGCCGCGATCGGTCACTTTCCGGGAACACAGCCAGTTACACCGGCTCCGGCTGGACTGACACCGACTTCCTCGACGAGTTGACGTTGCGGAACCCGAACCCGCAGGATTTCGCAGACATCCTGATCGACGACTTTCGCGCGAACGGGGTTGCGGCGGGTCTGGCCGCCAACTTCTTCCAGGCGAACCCCAATCACACGGGCGGCGCGATCCTCACGCTGAACTCGAACAAAACCCGGTATCACTCGCTGCAGGTCGAGTTACGCAGAAGGCTCGCGCAGGGGCTGCAGTTTCAGTCCAGTTACGTGTTCGGCAATGCGATGGCGACGCAGTTCTACACGCACCGCCGCGGCCTCTACTGGTCGCGTGACGGCGGCGGCGAGGGAGATCTGACGCACCAGATCAAGGCCAACGTCGTCTACGACCTGCCGTTCGGGCAGGGACGCCGGTTCATGAGCGGTGCAGGTGCCGTCATGGAGCGCATCGTGGGAGGGTGGCAGGTCGGCTTCAACACCAGGATCCAGAGTGGACGGCTCGTCGACATCGGAGGCGTCCGGCTCGTCGGCTGGACGGAGGACGACGTGCAGAAGGCATTCAAGCTGCGCTTCAACGATGCCGGAAGGCAGATCTTCAACTGGCCGACGGATGTAGTGGAGAACACCATCCGCGCCTGGAGCTTCAGCCCGACGTCGTCGACGGGCTATTCCGGAGAGGCACCGACGGGCCGCTACTTCGCGCCCGCAAATGGCGCCGACTGCATCGAGGTTGCCGACGATCTCGGTGAATGCCCGGGAGCGGTGCGGTCGCTCGTTCTGACTGGACCCACGTTCTACCAGAGCGACCTTCGCATCTCGAAGCGTACTCAGATCGCCGGTCGCGTGAACTTCGAGTTTGCCGCCGAGGCGTTGAACGTCTTCAACCGCGCGAACTTCGTTCCGAACGGCCAGGTCAGCAGCGATGACATCACAGATTACCTCGTCACCGGCTTGACCGGCACGAACACCGCCCGTGTCATCCAGCTCGTGTCGCGCATCAACTGGTAAACGGAAACGCCCGTCGCGCGGCCGCGCGACGGGCGTCCTTCAAGGTGCTGGGTGCTTGGTGCTGGGTGCTCGGTGCTCGGTGCTCCTCAAGTGCTCGGTGCTCGTGCGAAGTGCTGAGTGCACCCGCAAGCAGGTAGCACGAGCACGGAGCACTCAGCACCGAGCACTCAGCACGGTTAGCGAGCACCGAGCACTCAGCACGAAGCACTGAGCACTCAGCACGAAGCACTGAGCACTCAGCACGAAGCACTGAGCACCATCCCGTGGCGCGCGCATTTCGCACCGCGCCAGCGCCTTCGCACCCCGCACGACGCACGTTTCAAATCCAAGTTCCACGAAGTTCGCTCTCCAAAAAAATTGATGGGACCGGGCTCGTGATGAGTCCACGTCGGCGCGTGACAGCCGGTGTGATGAACGGAAAACACCGGAATTGGTCGTTGACCGTCCCAGACACGCGATGCAAGAGTGGCCACGTTCGTTTGCACGGTCACTGTTGTCTGGAGGAGCAACAATCATGATCTCTGTCACATGGCGCCTGCTCTCGATGGCGCTCGCAGTGGTGCTCGTCACCGCAGCTCCCGCTCATGCACAAGGCAGCGCGACGGCCTCGCTCTCTGGCACCGTCACCGATACCGGTGGCGGCGTCATCCCCGGCGCAACGGTGGTCGTGAAGAATATGGCCACGGGTGTGTCGTCGGAGACGACGACGACCGCGAGCGGCGCGTTCAACGTGCCCGCGCTCGACCCCGGCGTCTACTCGGTGACCGTGTCGCTCACGGGCTTCAAGACCGCAGTCGTATCCGACATCCGGCTCGTGACCGCCACGCCGGTCAGCATCCAGGTAAGGCTCGAGGTCGGCGCGCTGACCGAGACCATTGAAGTGAAATCGGCATCGACGCTCGTGCAGACCACATCGACGGCGGTGACGTCCACCATTGCCGTCGAACAGCTGAAAGACCTTCCGCTGATTTCGAGGAACGCGTTGTACTCCGTCGCGTTCCTGCCCGGTGTTGAAACCGCCGGTGGTCCGCGCGGGGCCGTCATCAGCGGCCTGCCCAACAACACCGTCAACATCACGATCGACGGAATCAGCACGGGCAACGCGCTGCAGTCGACCGACGGCTTCTTCTCCATGGTGACGCCCCGCCTCGATGCCGTCGAGGAGATCACGGTCACTGGAGCGACGCCGGGCGCGGGCGGCGGATCCGGCGCCGTCCAGATCGCCTTCACCACCCGTTCGGGGACGAACGACTTCAACAGCAGCATCTATCACACGATCCGTGATCCGCGGCTGAACACGAATTACTACTTCAACGAGATCAACGGACTCGAGAAGAACGACGTCAAGCTGCACACCTACGGCGGGCGCATCGGCGGCCCGGTGATCATCCCCGGGCTCTACAACGGGAAAAACAAGGCGTTCTTCTTCTTCAACATGGAACACCAGTACCAGCCGAGCCAGGCGACGCGCACGCGGACGATCCTCAATCCGCAGGCACAAGAGGGTCAGTTCTCGTACTTCCAGACGGTGGGCGGCGTGCAGACGCTTCGCACGGTGAATCTCTACGAGATCGCCACGCGCACCGGAAACACGTCGACGGCCGACCCCTTCATCGCCAACCTGCTCACGCAGATCCGTCAGTCCACGACGACGACGGGATCGGTGACGACGCCGCTGGGTGCGACCAATACCGAGTCGTACGTCTTCCAGGCATCCTCGAAAGGTAATCAGTACGCGCCGACGACACGGCTCGACTACAACATCAACGACAGCCATCGCCTGACCGGCACGTATTACTGGCAACGATTCCTGGCGATCCCCGATCTGCTGAACAACGCGGAGTCGGTCTTCCCGGGGTTCCCCGTTGAAGGGCACCAGACCTCGTACCGCACGACGGGATCCGCCGGCCTGCGCTCGACGCTCTCGTCGTCGATGGTCAACGAGCTGAAGGGCGGCTGGCAGTGGTCGCCGAACAACTTCTTCGGCAATATCACCAGCGACTTGTACGAGCCGTACGGCGGACATCGGCTGAATTTCAGTACGATCACTGATCCGACGACCGCGAACCAGAACAATCCTGCGCCGCGAAACACGGCCAACTACAGCCTCGAAGATACGTTGAGCTGGCAGCGCGGAGCACACAGCCTCTCGTTCGGAGGCGCGTTCCAGCGCCTCACACACGAACAGAACAGCATGAACGCCGTGCCGCAGCTCGACTTCGGCGTCGACACCAACGGGTTCGATCCGGCCAGCGCGATGTTCACCACCGCGAACTTCCCTGGCGCTTCGAATACCGTGCTGACGGAAGCGCGGAACATCTACGCCGTGCTCACCGGCCGAATCAGCGCGATGCCGGGAACGGCGCGTCTCGACGCGAACACGGGCGAGTATGTCTTCCTGGGCAACCTGTTCCAGAAATCGAAGATGGATTCGTTCGACATCTACGCGCAGGATCAGTGGCGCGTGACGCCGGCCCTGACCCTGAACTATGGCCTGCGCTGGGACGTGCAGCTTCCGTTCACGCCGGTCACCAACACGTGGTCCAACACGACGCTGGCGGATCTGTGCGGCGCGTCGGGCATCGGATCGGGGCCCGGCGGGCGATCGTGCAATCTGTTCAAGCCTGGAGAGATGCCGGCGGGAGCGGACTTCCGTCCCTCGTACACGGCCTTTACACCAGGCGCGCAGTCGTACGACACCGACTGGAACAATCTTGGGCCCAACGTCGGCGTTGCATGGCGGCCAAACGCGCAGACCGGATGGCTGCGATCGCTGCTGGGCGATCCGGAGCAGGCGACGATTCGAGCGGGCTACTCGATGACCTACGGCTTCGAGCGCATGGACCGCTTCACGGGACTCTATGGTGCGAACCCTGGCGGCACCACCAGCGCCGCACGTGATTACAACACGGGCTTCCCGATGCTCGGACCCGGTGAAAGCGGTCCCGTGCTGCTGCGCGAACCGCAGCGCCTTGGGCCACCGGCCTTCCAGCAGAGACCGCAGTACCCGATCTTCGCGACGAGCGCGGATCAGGTCAACCTGTTCGATGCCAACATCAAGACTCCGTACGTGCACCAGTTCTCGGCCGGGATCCAGCGTGCGATCGGGCGCGACACGGCGTTCGAGATCCGCTACGTCGGCAACCGTAATCACAACGCCTGGACGATGGAAGACTGGAACGATGAGGAGACGATCTTCGAGAACCGCTTCATCGACGAGTTCAGGCTCGCGCAGGCGAATCTCGCTGCGCACGTGGCACAGGGCTGCGGCACCACCGCCAACCCGTGCACGTTCGCGTATCGGGGTGCGGGAACAGGCACCTCACCGCTGCCCACGTATCTCGCCTACTTCAGCGGTGTGAACCCGGGCAACGCCGGGGACGCAGCGCTGTATACGTCGAGCAACTTCCGCAACAGCGCGTGGACCGGCCACCTCGGGGCGTACGAGCCGGATCCGGCGGACGCGGCCAACGATCTGCACGCGAGCGCCACGTTCCGCGCCAACGCGATCCGCGCCGGCCTTCCGGCGAACTTCTTCGTTATGAACCCGGCAGTCGACGAGGCGAACATCACACGCTCGCTCGCCGGGACGCGTTACAACTCGATCCAGATGGAAATGCGCCGCCGGTTGTCGAAGGGCTTCCTCGTCAACGCGAACTACACCTGGTCGAGGAGCTACGGGTCGTCGTTGCAGACGCTGCGGCAGGACCGCATTTATCTGCAGAACACCGACGTGCCGCACTCGTTCAAGGTGAACTGGTTCTACGAACTGCCCGTCGGTCACGGGCGCCGCTACGGCAGCAACATGAACAAGTGGTTGAATGCCGTGGTCGGCAACTGGGAGTACTCCGGGACCGGCCGTGTGCACAAGGAGCTCTACGACATGGGCAGCGTGCGGGTGGTCGGCATGTCGATGGACGAACTCCAGGACGCCTTCCAGATCCGCACGGTACGCGATGACGCGGGGGCGATCACGGTGTTCAGCTTCCCGCAGGACATCGTCGACAACACCCGCCGCGCGTACAACTCGGATCCGACGTCGCCAACCGGCTACAGCGGCGACGGTGCGCCCACCGGCCGCTACATCGCGCCGGCGAGCACGCCCGATTGCATTGCGATCTATCGCGGCGACTGCGGTGTGCCGAAGCAGGTGCTGTTGCTCGGGCCGTTCGAGACGCGGTTCGACATGCGCATCAATAAGCGCTTCCCCTTCGGTCGCAAGGCGAGCTTCGAGTTCAGCTTCGAGATGCTGAACGTATTCGACAACATCAACTTCAACCACAACGCCACGCCCGGTGGCGCCGCAGGAACGTTCCAGGTCACGACCGCCTACACCGACATCAACACGACGGCGGATCCCGGCGGCCGCATCGGCCAGATCCAGTGGCGCATCAACTGGTAAGGCCTCACTAGACAGTTGCAGGGACGGCTTCTCGAGCGAAGCCGTCCCTTGTGCTTTGTCCGGGGCCGCGCTGGCTCAGATCAGGCGCTGAAAGAGCGTCGCCACGACCACGTCCTGCGAGGGCAGAACGGTCCTCAGGTCGATGACGAGCCGGTCGTTCTCGATTCGCGCGATCAGCGGCGGATCGAGTGACCGCAGCCGCTGATCGAGCGCTGCCGCCGTGAGTGACCGGTGGGTGAGTTGCACCAGGCGAGTGGGGACCTGGGATCCCGGCGCACTCCCGCCGCCAATCGTAGAAACGCCGTCGACGATTTGCGCCGACAGCTCGCGTCCCGTGAGCGTGGCGATGAGACGAGTCGCGCGCGCTTCGATCTCACCGGGCGAGGCCGTGATCATCCGCATGACGGGCACGTCGAGTGGGCGGTCCGCTGCGTATGCCTGGAGCGTCGCTTCGAGCGCCGCATAGGTCATCTTGTCCACACGGACGGCGCGCATGAGCGGGTGGTGCCCGATCGTGTCGAGCAGATCCTTTCTGCCGGCGATGATGCCGGCCTGCGGGCCACCGAGAAGCTTGTCGCCGCTGAACATCACGACGTCGGCACCTGCTTGAATGGCGGGTCGAACGGCGGGCTCATCCCTCAGGGCGGGGTGTTCGCCGCCGAGGTATCCGCTCCCGAGATCATCCACGAACGGCAGGTCGAACCGTCTGGCGAGCGCGACGAGATCCTGCAGGGTCGGCCGCTCGGTGAAACCTTCCATGCGGAAGTTGGAGGGATGCACTCTGAGGATCAGCGCGGTCCGCTCGCTGATGGCTGCGGCGTAATCGGTTGCCCGGGTGCGGTTCGTGGTTCCTACTTCGCGCAGGATGGCGCCCGACTGAGACATCACGTCGGGCACGCGGAAGCCGCCGCCGATTTCGACGAGCTCGCCCCGGGAAACGAGCACCTCACGTCCGGACGCGAGCGCTGCCAGCGTGACGAGGGTAGCGGCCGCGTTGTTGTTCACGACGCACGCGGCCTCGGCGCCGGCGAGGCGCCGGATCAGCCGCTCCGCGTGCACGTTACGGCTACCTCGCGTGCCCGGTTCCACGTCGTACTCGAGATTCGAGTAACCCGAGGCAACCTGGGCGACGCGGGCTGCCGCCGCCGGGCTCAGCGGCGCGCGTCCGAGGTTCGTGTGAATGATGACGCCCGTGCCGTTGATCACCGGCCGGAGCGAAAACGCGAACCTCTGCTGCAGCCGCTCGATGGCGCCCCGTTCGATCGCCGCTGCCGTGTCCTCGACGATGGCTCCATCACCAAGCGCGCTGCGTACGAGGTCCGCCGCTTCGCGCAGCGCCTCGACGATGGCATGGTGACCGTATTGCGATTCGAGTGCGGCGATGCCCGGCCGCTGGCGCATTTGCTCGATGGAAGGGATGTTCCTCAGACTGCTCGTCAATGTGCCGCTCCCGGGCTGGGCGGAGTGATGCCGTTGAAGGGTACAACGATCTTCCATCGCAATGTCACAGAGCGTTGCGGATCTCATCCGCACGGGGCTTTTTCGTTGCGGGCGGATTCAGGGCCTTGGATCTCGCGTTTCTGTTTCTTGAACGAGCGCCGCCCGCCCCGCCGAACCGCCAGCCGTACGGCAGGAGCGGTCATCCGCCGACTGATCGCACAATCCGTAGCGTTCCATGCGATCACCATCGCAACTCTGCCTGCCAATGCCACGACCGGCGTGGGAACCGATATTCCAACCAAGAGCCAGCGGCTCGGCGGCATGATCGCCGCAGGTGAAGGTGATCGCGAGCGCACCCAGATGCTGCAGCAGGGCACGACGATGACCGGGGGAGGCCGTCAGCGCGTCACGAGTACGCTCGCCCTCGCGGGCGCCCTCGGCCGGGTCGTGAACGAGCTGTCGCACAGTTTCAAAGTCACGTTCACGCGCCCGGGCACCGCCAGGATGCAGGATCTTCAGGTCGGGATTCTCGTCGACGGCGTGACGCTTCGTGCCACGGCGGCGCCGTTCGGGACCAGGTAGCCCCGCCGCTCAACTCAGACGATCCTGGCCGCCGATGCAACTGCTCGATCGAAGGGATGTTTCGCAACACTGGAGCCATTCGGTTGAAGGGGTACAATACGACCTTCCACCGCAATGTCAGAGAACACGCCTCCCGACGTGCCCGTCCCCGAATACAAGCCTGTCGAGCGGTTCTGGCCCTACGTGGATCTGCCCGAGCAGCCGACACCGGAGGAACTCGCTTCACTGCAGCCCGAACTCGCCGAGGCGCTCTTCGGCGCGCCCAAACGCCCGTTTTCGGTCTCGCTCGAGTTCTCGCCGTTCGATGGCCCGCACTACGAGCGCGCGTTGCAGATGGCCCGTGCGTCAGCAGAGTACCGGGAGATCGGCACCGGAGAATCGCTTCGGCATCGTGCCCGTTTCTATCCCGACGCCGCCTTGAAGTTGCGCAACCTCTTCGAGGTTGTCGGTTCGTTCGACTCGACCGACGTCCTCATTGACGACAAGCCGGTCCCTTACGCCCGTGAGCTGTGGCTGCCGCTTGTCTGGATGTTGATTCGTTAGCCCGATCAACACGACATGAGTGAGGAACCGGACATTGCGGCTGATCTCAGGCAGCTGACCACCGACCTCAAGCGGCTCGAGGCGGAGTACAACCAGTTCTTCGCCGGCCGTCTGCCGCGTCCGCCGTGGGAAACGCGCGGCCGCGTCGACGCGCTGATGAAGCGCTGGGACCGCCGGCGCATCGATGCGTCCGCCGACCGCTTCCACTTTCAGAACCTTCAGGCGCGGTACGCCGCCTTCGCGAATCTGTGGGACCGCGGCCAGCGCGCGAGGGAGGAAGGGCGGCCGGGGCCGTTCAGCCACCCCGCCGCTGGTGCAGCGAAACCCACGAAGGACGTTCCGCACGAACATCGGATCCTCCACGTCACCGCCTTCCGCGACCCGCTCCACGAGATGGACAAGCTCCACGCCCTCTACGATTCCCTGATGGACGCGCGGCGCGAGGCCGGCGACGATGTGGTGCCGTTT
>Ga0247824_10001081_pt1 | contig 14544 bp, 21 predicted proteins | sample 13C_PalmiticAcid_FD_194412 | JGI IMG/M metagenome (GOLD analysis project Ga0247824, IMG submission 194412) | Soil microbial communities from agricultural site in Penn Yan, New York, United States - 13C_PalmiticAcid_Day48 | ecosystem: Environmental > Terrestrial > Soil > Agricultural land... | reverse complement strand
GCATAAGTAACAGTCAGTACCCGGTCTATGGCAAAGCTGAAAACAGGTATATATCAAGCGAGTCTCAATATGCATCCATGCATGCATGAATTTCTTTTTTACCGTGTGGCAAGCTATGCAAGTCCAAGGAGAAAAAAGAAGCATGGCAGAGGATACAAAAACAACAGATGCAGGTAAAAGTTCAGTTAGAGGTAACGGCTGCATTCAACACTCCTTTCTGCGAGTTCCAGAAGAGCACAAAACAACACAACAATGACAAGACCCTCCCACCCCTTACCATCGCCAATGAGAACGGTTCTTCCATGATACCACGTCTTGAAGACCCTTTCCTTCAGATATACTTTGGAGATCTGAAGCTTGGGTGTGTCGTTCATCATCTCACCCATTGTACCTCCTAGCGGACAAGTGCTGTTCTCAAAGTCCTTGCATACAATCTCGACTGACTCTGGCTCCCATTCTGGATTGTGCAATTGTGCCTTTGAATCAGAAGCACATAGCCGCGCCATCAATTGCCAGCAAATTTGATTATCATTGACAGTGACAGTCGACCACTACAGCAAAGGCAGGAGAGTTTGGAGAGGATCGAATGAGAAAAATGCATCGGGTAAGGGAGACAATGTCCGTGTTTGGTATGGGCGTGTGGTGTGTTACAAAATGGATCGATGCAGGCTTCAAACCACATCGTCGCTTGGCAAACTTACAGCACGCTCTCCTTTGGGGTCCAGGGCACTTGTCATGTGTGAGAACTTATCCTTCAACTGCGGATACTTTTCTGGATCTTTGGGCACTGTTACCCCCATGACATTGACATGACCTGCATCCACATTCTCACTGTCCGCTTTGGGGAGTAAACCTTTCTCATCCAGTCGGTTGTACAGACTCTGACGAATGGTGCTGAAAGTACCATCGGACCCGACCAAGAGGTCTGCCTCGTACGTCGTATTGTCGGAGCAGTAGATGTGAACACGACCATCATGCTCCTCGGTTCTGACCACGTTCATGCCAAAGCTGATATTATGAGTTGAGACTTGTCCGAGGAGTAACTCGTAGAGAGCTGTTCTAGTGACAACGTAATTCGCGTATCCCAAGCTATTGTTTTTTTATGGAGCGAGAGCAAAACAATAGAGGTCAATTGTAATCACGACGCGTAAGGTGTGTATAGAAAAGAGACGCAACAAACAAACCGAGACTTGCTAGAGTTTACAGCTTCTCGTGTCCAGTCAGGTCAATATCACCCAGTCTCTTCATTTTGTCGCCAAAGAATTCAACCTTGTAGTAGGGCAAGGCAATCTTGTGGAGGTCTTCAAGCAGGCCAAGCTGCTCAAAGAGAGGGAGGATTGTAGCGTCCAGAGTGATAGCGGAACCTATACGTCGTTGGAGGGATGGAGTGAGTTGTGGCAAAATAGACGCGTTCGCCTTTTCTGAGGAAAACTAGAGCCAAAAGGGCTGTTGTTGTATTTGAAGCCTATCCGATTCACAACGTTACCAAGGGGCTTCACTTCTGGTGCACGCTCATAGACTCGATAGCTGAGTCCAAGTCTTTCGAGCAACAGGGCCAGCATGAGACCACCGATGCCTGCGCCGACTATCATCACCACAGGCTTGGCTCTCGTCTCGGGACGCTGCTGGGTTGACATGGTCGGAGGGAGAGGTCTGGCTTGAGACAGTTGAGGGTGGGGGGGCAGAGGTGAGAAGGCAAGAAGGGGAGAATGGTGGGGCTGGATGAGTGCGAAGGAAAAGGAGAATCGGATGAGGTAAGATGGGTGATGATGGGAGAAGGGGATGAGAAGAGAGGAGAGGAGAGACCCGATCAGGTGCAGGGAGCAAGCAGCAAGTTACCGAGCACAAACCCTTCCAATCGAACACTTCCAGTGACCACGAGCTTATTGCGCACGAGCCCGAGTGGGTTCATTTCCGGCGTGGGATCCGACCAGTGTCCCACTGCGGGCAGCCAGCCTCTGGCCCCCTGCTGGACCGCCATCGGCCCTCCTGCCTCCATGTACCCATGGACACCAACGGCGCAGAGATAGACGCAGATGGGAAAAAAATGGCTGCAATGATCAATGCGTGAGAGAGATCTCACCGGCTGTGCCTCCGTCCCAAACTGGGTCATGTGCCGCACACGACTTGCTCAATCCCACATGCCAACAATGCATATCAAATTGTCCGAGGGCCATGTCGCGCGAACAACCTCCTGAGGCCAGTCATTCACAGAAATCTAAGAGTCACTGGGAGGAGAATGCTGGATCGGCTGTCGTGCTTCTAGAGAGCGACAATGCTGACCTGACCCCCCCCCACCTTCAGTTATTCTTTCAACAGAATGCTACAGAACCAATTCATCCTCACCCTTCTGCCTATTCATTATCCTATCTACCCTATTTCTCTTTGCTCCCGTCTTGGGCTCCCCCACACCCGGGCAACTTCTTGAACCAGCTCTCCGTCTGTGGCAAATTATCAGGAGCTGGGACGAGATCCATGTCCAGATACAACTCCCTTAACACTTTCTCCATGGCCTCTGATCGCTGTTGGTGTTTCCGAAAATCACCAATTGCCTCTATGAGATCTTGGCGTTGTCGTTGTACCTCCAGCTGCAATTTTGCTATCATGTCATGATCTTGGCTATGTATCTCATTCCTCGAATAGCCCTGAGGTGTGTCAAATGAAGATGCCAGAGGCAGCTTTTGATCGGAATGAGCTGGACTAGAGACGAGGTCGGTCTTGGGTTGGAAATACTCTTTGTATATCTTATTCTTGGCTCTGGAGGACATGGCACGCTTCTGGAGGAAACCAAACGGAGACAATCGCCTAAAGGCGAGTTGATGAATCCCACCGCAACCACAAGGGTTGAAGGAATAACACTAGAGTTAATAGAGCGCAAGCGGAGGATGTATGTCCATTGCAATATAACCTGTCAACGGTTCATGATGATGATGGGGCCCACTCACCCCCGGCCAAAGAGAAAGTAAAAGATGCTGAACACGAGCGAGAACAGGCCTCCCCAGGATGAGAGTGCGTTTGGGGCGCTCATGATTCTACGAGAGATGATTACTATCAGACTTCATCCACTTTGCAACACGGATCCGCTCCACTGTAGCCATTGAGCTGGTGCACTTACAGGACCTCTTTGCTCTCAGTTCGTGCGTGGGGTAAATGATACACAAGCGACGGGGGTCCTGAAGAGGCGAACTTCTCAACCGTCGATGTCAGCCCATACCGAGGAGTATTGTTGTACATGTTCATTAATCCCCAAAAGTCGTGCCTCAGGACTTTTTTGCGCTCCGGATCGATGGATATGTACGCGACAGTGTTGTTCGCTTCCAGGTAGTGAACGCTGTGAAACTCTTCACACGACAAGCAAGTCGTTTGTATTCCAGGGACGAGAACCATTTGGCGGTAGATGTCGTTTACTGCACATAAAAGAGTGTGAGCGTACAAATCTTGTTTTCAGTTGCTGCCAAGGAACATGGCTCAGATGGCTTACCAGGAGGAATCAAGACGAACTTGATGAAGGCCTATCGGAAGAACCAGCATTCAGCAAAGCCTCAAAAGTGTGATGCAGCCAGGAGAATTACAAGGTTCTTACCGTGCTATTTGTCTCCAGTTTTATTTCTAGGGCCAGGCTGTGACTTTCCGGCAGTTGAAAGGTGTCGTTTTTCATCTTGAGGACGGTCATCGTGGTGTCGCCGGCATAGCTGGGGTCGTCAGAAAAGCACGGTGAATCCACATAGTAACCTGGGGGAACAGATGGACCATTGAGAGGGACTGTGATGCTATCCATGTGTTCATTCAGACTTGCTACCCTGCCGTTGGACAGACAGATAACGATATCAGGGATGTCGTAGAACGTCCTGTCCTTGTCATAACGGATCGACTTTGATTCAATGATAAAATCTCGCCTCAGAACAATATCGATACGATCTCTGGCGAAGAGTGTCAATCCTAGGACTGAATAGAACTGTTAGTGCTTCGTAGAGGTACAGCGACGAGTCCAGAGAAACTTCCGGAACAAGAGTCCACGGTGAAAATGACATGCCTGCAAGGAGGAAAAAGAGCCAATACAGGACGGTGAACCCAACGGGATCGGATCGCCGATGGAGGAAGCCTAGAGGGGACATGCTTGTGGGTTGTGAGGTGGAGTTGGATGGCAAACATTGTTGGACAAGGTCAACAACCATTTTATATACATGTATAAGAATCGACGACCCATCTGTGCTCGGCTAGCGAAAACATCAGGGGCTCCATCTCGGGAAGATAGCATGCAACCCCTGCCGTTGAGCGCCCTTTCCAAAAGGTTCTCTGCCGTTGATCTGACACACCCAGTGCATTCACAGATGTATGGTGGATGAAGTGGGAACTCTCATCCCTTTCATCCCTTAGCAGCCTGTCCTTACAAGGTCACCGGATGAGGAGGTTAGGATTGAGAGAAGAAATAGGCGATAGTGCGATAGTCGGAAGGTTGGAGGATTGTATTTCCTTGATCCCTGAGATTGAGCATTCATATCCATTCTTTTGGAAGGGTGTTGCTGGCATTCACAACTGAATGACACCCCATCCACGACAAGCCTTTCATTTGCTGTGGCAGTTTCCATCTGACATCCTCGCTCTACCTTGCTGCTGATCATGAAGTGTTCTGCTGCAATCTTATTTGGTCAACCGTGATCACGCTCTATCGCCCCTGCATTTATCCTGTGGATCTGTTCATCATTTTCGGTGGATTGGCTTGATGCCCAAAGGACCTCGTGTTCGGGGTGATGGAGCCAGTTACAAAGAGCATTGTTCAGTCAGGGTCCATTTCTCTCACGCAGATGTTTGACTGAAGTATCTTGGCCTATCTTAGCCAGGCAAAGCGTTTAATGGAATGTGGTACACGTCTAATCATCTAAATTGCAGCTGCCTGCCGGTATTCAACTTGGTACTTTTCTTTAGGAAGCGGATACTTGAATTCTTGAGGCAACACATGTCCTGTGCCACGGTTGGGAACCAAAGGCAACCATGCGACTTGTGGGCGATACTCGAACGCCTTGACGAAATCTCTGTCGAGTACGAAACGCGGGATAAAGTTGAGCATCACATAGCGCAATAGCCGTTGCGTCCATTCCTATTTGAGAAATGATAGTGAAGAGTAAGTCTCTGTTCCAATGCTAGCGACGCCAACGCGATTGTTGCGAGGCTCGGCCCTCTCACCTGTCCAGCTGTTATAGCGCTCATCGACTGGCTGCGCTTGAACTGTGCATCTAAGCGATGATAGCGCTGTCCGTAGTAATCCTCGAATGTAGAAGTGATCGAGCTATACGATCCATCCTTCATAGCGTAGATGCAATTTGCTAACACCACAGCATCATGCATTGCGTTGACAGCACCTAATGATGGGGATGAACAAGATCGAGGTTAAACATCCGCCACAGGCATAGATCCACGACAATGCTGGATATCTTCAATTGTGAACAAACCTAGACCAGCCCCAGGAAGCATCTGTCGAAGGAATTCATCGAACACATTGGTAAGTTAACTAGGAATGTAGAGTCCTCAAACCAGACAACCAGACACCATGGACAAGTCTTACCTTATGGCAGGCTATGAGCGACGAGGATACAGAGGGTCGAATTGAACGGAAGATCATCAGTATCGGTTGGCGACTTGAAAATCTTTCTTCAAGCAGGATTGAGGCGAGATTCAATACTTACCATCTCCGACAAGGACGGTTCTTCCGTCATACCACGTCTTGAAGATCTTCTCTTCCAGGAACACTTTGGAGATCCTTTCTGGATCTGTCTGCCTCATGAGTTCGCCCATCGTGCCTCCCCAAGGACAAGGCTTGTCCTCGAATTCTTTGAGCATAGACTCGATAGCCTCTGGTCCCCATTCCGAGTTTCTGAACAAGAGTTCCCGAGCTTCCGAGTCTGTCAGCTTGGATGCTAGACCCCAGCAGATCTGATTGTCCGGTACGCTAACGACAGACCACTTTTGATGCACGCTCAATTGATTAGGTCACGAAGGGTGAAAAAAAAAAAAAAGCATGTCAAGACATGTGGAAACGAGTGTTTGAACTTACGACGCGTTGGGATTTGCCTCCTAGGGTGTAGCAAAAGTGGGAAATAGGGTCTTGCAGTTGAGGGAACTTTGAAGGGTCCTTGGGCTCCACAACACCCACCATGACCATAGATCCAATGGAGAAGTTCTCAAGATCGGATCTCGGTAACCGGCCTTCTTCATTGAGTCGCTTGTACAGGCTTTGTCGCACTCCGCTGTATGCGCCATCGGCCCCGACGAGAATATCGCCCTCATAGCTTGTGCCGTCCGAGCAATAAATGTGAACCTTGTCGTCCATTTCTTCTGTGCGAAGGATCTTTTTACCAAAGCTAATGTTCTCTGCAGGGACTCGCTTCAGCAAAAGCTCATAAAGTCTTGGTCTCGCGAAGATGTAAGTGTAGTATCCGAGCCTAGAAGAGAGTTTATTGCAGTGAGTGGGGCAAGCTCAAAACCTTATTACAACGCGAGGAATGAAAGAGATGCACTTACAGTTTATCGTGGTGTTTAAACTCCATGGTTGCAACCTTCTTGATGCTGCTGGAATACATATCTGCACAGTGGCATGGCAGAGCGATTTTTTTGAGATCTTCCAGCAAGCCAAGTTGTTCGAATAGTGGGAGAATCGAAGCACCTAGGGACATGGCAGAACCTTTTATGCCAAAGAGGAACAGGAGTGTACAAGTGTCAGTGAGTCAATGTTGTGAGCATCTTGAGGCTGCCACCCTGGAAATGGTCATGGGCTGTACCTAGAGGCTTCACTTTTGTCGCGCGCTCAAAGATATGGTATGGGACGTTGATCTGCTCGAGTAGGATGGCTAACATGAGGCCGCCGAGTCCAGCACCGACGATGATCACTGAGGGGGTTTGTGGGGCTGTCATGGTGAGTGTGTGTCTCGCGGCAGCTGGGAGGTGTTGGTGGAGGGAGGGAGTGGAGAAGAGGGGAATGAATGAGAATGAGGAATGAGGAGAATGAGGAGAGAGAAGAGAAAGCGAGGGTGGAAAAGTAAAAAGTGAACAAAGAGTGGGCGAGGGCGGTGCTGGACTGGTTCGAACGCTGATCGATGCAATCAGCCCTCGAATTTTTGAACACAGAGCACACAAAATGAAGAACATGCATGGGAATTTTTGCAGACTATCGATAGCGGAGACAGCTGGATCTCCTTTGAATTGGCACGAGGGTGAGCTGCAATGACTCCGCTGCCCTTCTCCCCTTCATATGAACAGCGATATATATCTTTGCAGGGCCGGTGGGGGCGAGTGTTGTTTGATCCATTTGGGATGACCATGGGGCGAGGATGAGTTTGGCCTAGAGTCCTTGAGGTTTCTTTGTGATCAGTGGACCGTTACACACCTGCTCCGTATAAACACGAGTCGAGTCGGGGCAGGTGTGCAGTTTGTTGGCTTCCCTCAGTGTGTGTGTGTGTGCAGAAATGTGCCACAGTCTGTTCCCGAACGAGCTGCTGTTGTATAGTTGTATATTAACACTCTGAAGTCGGTGTATTCCGTGCGACAATCGCGCTGACAAGCAAATTTCGTCTTCAGGTCCTTGTGTGCTACCACGGATAAATGTGGTTGAACACTCTTTTTTGTTTGTCCCTCGTTTGTGCGCAACGGAAACTGGTGAGCAGAGCTCATCCCATCCCCCACGACCCCATCTCGTCCTCATCGCTTCACCACCCTGTTTCTATCTCTCTCTCTCTCTCTCTCTCTCCCTCTCTCTCGTCCCCTGTGTTCCGGCGTGACAGACTTGTAGACAAATGGGAGGGTTCTCTTCCGCGTACAATGCGAGCCTGGCAAATGTCCTCCACCTATACAGTCCATCATGATCCTGTCAAGGAATGGCTTCTTATCCATCCTATATTCAAACGACTGCTGGGGGAGGCGGTGGAGGGGATTCCTTCTAGAGCATCCGTCTGCGCCCTGTATTCAGAATATAGGACTATATCAGATAAGACGCTTGGGTGGGGAATTGGATGGGACGAGGCGGCAGGCAGATTGGCATGTTTACATTGCAAAGGTGTTGTTAACCAACAGGCGTGTCCGCGCAGACAAATGCCCAACCAAACACACCACGATTCTTTGTCATCGCCTTCCCCAGGATACTGCAAGGAGCAGCGGACCCACGTCTGATCCACCCTTCAACGGCAATGGAAAATGTCCAGCGGCGGTCGATCGATCTTCAAGCTGGAAACAGTGGTGTCCTGCCTTACATCGCCATATCAAACCAATCGACACCGCCCTGTGGCACAAGGTTCCGTCGTTCGATAAAATGTGCGGTACTTTCAGAGAGAACGTGGCATCGGAATGTTCTTGTCCTATCGATCTGAGCCCACTCATGCTCGGGAAAAAGTTCTCTACTCCCCTCTGTCAGCTCCTACTTGTTCGTTCGTTCCCATAACAACTACGCCGTCCATTCTTCGTCACCAGAAACCATTGCCTGCCGTCATGATCATGGATGCACGCCTCGGTGGTCTGATGACAGCTATTCTCTCAACATACCCCACCATGTCTTTGAGTGTCCCTATTACGTATGTCTTAACTCAATTATGCCCCTTGTTGACCCCTTTTCAGGGCTGCCTCTGCTGCTCCTTGGTCATTATTTGCTGGATGTTCGTCACGATGGTCTTTGACGCTCTGCTTCAATCCAGCTGGATATCCACTCCTATTATTACAACGCCGACGAGTGTCCTTCTCTCTTTCGTTTACTCTTCCACCTCTCCACCACGCGCTTCTTCTTCCTATGTGCGTTGAAGTTCGTCGATGACTTTGTCCGACGGACCGCGGTGAGGGTTCTTATGGGACAGACGATCACTCGTTGCTTTAACTGTGTCCGATGTGTCGCCCTTCCCAACAATAGCTCGTTCGGGTATTTCACCAAAGGGCGCTGACAAAACTCGCCTGTGCCACGAAATTTTTGTTTGCGCAACGTTGGGAAACACTGGTAAGCAGAGCTCTCCCTTCCCCACGATCTCCATTCTTCATCGCTTCGTCACCCTCATCGCACCTCCCTCTCGCCACCAGTCCTTGGAAGCGACAGAGCTATGGACGGCGGGGATACCTCTCCGCACACGACTCGAGCCTGGCAAACGACCACGTACACAACGTATATTCCGCCAACGGAGAGCCCTTGACCATCGAATGCAAAAAGATTCGAGGAGCTAGTGGAATGGACTCCTTCTAGAACATACACCTGCGTCTTACTATCGGACAAAACGCTCGAGTCGGGAATGTTGGATGAGACGCTGCAAACATTACATTGCTTGTTGTTAGCCAGCAGGCGCGCAGCCAAATACCAACACGCTGGACACATCTTGACCGATTCTTTGTCATCACTTTTTTTACATGACACAACAGAAAACAGCGGTTGATTGTCTGGATCCAACGCTCAAGGGTAGTAGAACCATGTCCAACGGAGTCGATCGATCCTCGGGCTGGAAGGAGTGGCGTCTTGCACTCGATTGTCATGTAACCCGTTTGCTCAACACCGTCTTGTGGCACAAGGTTCGTCGTGCAGTTCTTCCAAAGAACGTGGGCTTGTCGTGTCCGTCTTTCTTGTGCTGAGCTGAGCCCACCCATGCTTGGGAACCAACCCTCATTTCGTTCAAAGAGATGATCTTTCCTCTCCACTGTCAGCTCCACTTGCTCATTCGTTCTCCTGATCTCCGCAAGTTTCACTATCGCAAGCATGTCATCTCTTCCTCATCACCAGAAACCACTACCGGCTGTCGTGATCGTGGGTGCAGGCCTCGGCGGTCTGATGATAGCTATTCTCCTCGAGCGCCTCAGCATACCCTACCACGTCTTTGAGCGCGCCACCACGGTGAAGCCCCTTGGTATGTGCGTTTGAGCTGTTGCTTAACTCAATTAAGCATCACCTGCCCCTTGTTGACCGTTGCGAACCTTATAATGACGGGGGCCCCTTCTCTCAATGTACAGGGGCTGCCATGTCTCTTGGTGCTAGCATCTTACCAGTGATGGAGCAGCTTGGCTTGCTTGAGGAGATCGAGAAGATCTCTTTTCCAAGTAACACCGTGGACATGTATAACAAGAAGCTGAAGAAGATCGGTGGCATCGACCAAAGATCACACAAGTCACTGTAAGTTTATAACAGGCTTCTCTGCTGTCCTCTGAATCGTGGACGATAATAATACTCAGCTTGCTATGTGTTGTGCCTGTGTAGCCTTGGATACGAAAACCTCATCTTTGCAAGACCACGACTATACAATCTATTGCTGAGCCAAGTACCTTCAGAAAAGATCTCATTTGGCAAAAAAGTCCTTCGCACGATGGAGAAGAACAACAAAGTTCATATATTTTGTTCCGACGGCACATCATACGAGGGCGACATTCTTATTGGAGCGGATGGTGCTTACTCTGGAGTACGTCAAAGCCTTTACAAGTGGATGGATGAAAAGGGCGTCCTACCTCCTACAGACTTGGAGAATTTTTCCATTGGATTCGTGAGTATGGTGGGCGTCGCTGAACCCAAGGATCCGGAAAAATATCCCCAGCTGAAAGATCCATTCTCAAACTTTTCGGTTGTTGTTGGAGAGCATGGTCGTAATGTAAGTTGTTCATCCCGGGAGGGAGGGGCTCAGTCACTGCATATGGGGTGCGCCAAGTGGGAAATGAACTGGGCCGCTAACAAGGATTTGTGTTGAGTTGATTTCAATAGTACGCGGCCGTGAGTGTTCCAGGCAATCAAATCTGCTGGGGACTTGGAATTCAGCTCTCAGCCTCGGAAGCCAAAGATCAACAATTTCGGAACTCGGAATGGGGCCCAGAATCGAATGAAGCCATGATCAAAGAGTTCCAGGACATGCCCTGTCCATGGGGAGGTACGGTAGGCGAGATGATTGAAGATACACCTAAACACCTGATATCTAAGGTGTTCTTGGAGGAAAAAAACTTTACAGCGTGGTATTATGGACGCACCGTCCTCATTGGTGATGGTAAGGGCAATGATGAGAGCAACTCGTATCGAGATCCAAAAGCAATTCCATTCCAACTGACACAGCCGTGCGTGTTCATCTCAATTGGTGCTCCACCCATGCAGCATGTCACAAGGTAAATAGAGTGCTCAAGCCGCAGTGAGATGTATTCAGCATGTATATCAACAATTAACGACCTCCACATTCGTTGAATCGATTTACAGATGCTCCCATCAGCAGGTTTAGGGGCCGTGAATGCAATGCATGACGCTGTTGTGCTTGTAAACTGCTTTAATGATATGCCAGATGCAAGTTCGGGGTCTATTACAGCTGCATTCCAGGAGTATTATAGACAACGGCATCATCGTCTCGAGGCACAAACCAAACGTAGCAGCTCAATGACAAAGACCATGGGAGGACAGGTATTTTGACAATGGATTTGTGAGGCTATGAGTGTCATTGAAAGGGTTACAAACTTGATTCTGATAGAATGCTGCTCATGAACACCTTGCTAGACGAGAATTGACCGGATCATTCGCCATGTGATCTTGAACTATCTGCCATCTTGGGTGCATGATCAGGGGTACGTCAAATCCATGGAGTACCGTCCTCAGATTGCATGGCTCCCTTTAGTCCCCAACCGTGGCACTGGAAAAGTATTACCTCAGGAAAGGGTTCGTGGACCTACTGATGCCATGAAAAGAGACGCTCCGGGTCAAGAAAAGAGCGAAGACAAAGCTGTTGCCTCTTGAATTGGAGTGCCAAGATGTTCTGGCGGGACGAATCACGCGGCTACCGGATGACGACTTTCTTCATCGCCGTTGCCTGCTTGAGAGTCAAATCGCTCACTCACAACCATAAAGGAACTTTGCGTTTTTGGAATGGATCACAGGAACCGGGGAACCGACTAGTTGCACCCTCAGAGGAATGAACGAAACTGAAAATCCATGCTGCCACTAGCTTGATCCAAGATGATGAGCAAAGTTATCGATGTGTGAAAAAGGTCCTTTCCTCTCCCCCTCCCCCCTCCTTCTCCGCCGATGGCGGAAAAGTCTTCCTCCCGGAAAAGGATGAGCATACAGGAGAGCCAGTGTGGCTGGCTTCATCAGTTGTATGAACAAAGAACTCTGCCGTTATTGCCGGGATACATTTAGGTTTGATAGGATGGCTGTTCGGTTTGGAGGGGAGGGGGAGGCGCCCAATCCCTGTGCTACATCTCTCACAGATCTCTACACGTTGCTCAAAAGGGTATAGATCCCTCTTTCGCGAAGCAAGACGAAGGATGAGTGTCTTGGGACCAGAGGGCGAACGAGGGTGCAATGGAATCATGGATCAACCAACTGCGCAAAGAGGCAGGCTATGAGGCAGGCTATGAGGCCATGACCAGGGATCTTGAAGCTCATCTACCCTACCCCCCTTGCTCATTTTTTTTTATGTATTTTTTACTTGGCCACACCAACATTCTTTTGTTTGTCGACCTTCGCGCATTAGAGGTGTGGAGATGTATTCCGATAAAGGTATTTCAAGGGAAGCCGAGGTGGTGGTGGGAGAGGAGGAGGAGGAGGAGGAGGGGGAGCCATCACTGCGCTGGATCATCCGGTGTGGTCATTCAGACATGGGATATACCCGCTGGACACACAACACACACACATACTCTTGTGCGCCCACTCGCCACTGTTGCAATCCGGGTACGGACCACGTTGTGTTAAAGTGCTGCTCGTGCTTTGGTTGCAAGACAATCAGTCATCTATAGAGTGTGGTGAATATCAAAGTGATGGACGAGGTGCATGCATTCCTTGTTGCACGCTGTGCGACGACACACTGAGGACACGGTGAGCTGAAAAGAAAAACGAAAAAAAAAGCACGCACGCAGAAGAGCCCTCCTGCAATCTTTCATTTCTCTTCGGTTCCTGTCCGGTCAATGTCGTGCGTGCTCTGTCCAAGTGCGACAGGTGCAACGTGAATGCCGACGTTCGTCTCCTCACTTCCCCGTCCTTGCAGCGGGGCCCGGAGACAGAAAAAGAGGCGTGCTGCTCCACCTTCCCCTCCCTCGTTCTCATTCCTCATTCTTCATTCCTCATTCTTGATTCCTCCTCCTCCTCCTCCTCCCTTTCGATCGTTTCCTTGTCACACCTTTGCTCTGTCCACTCTTGCACCACAACCAACAACACCCCCCCCCCCACACACACACACATATATACACGTTATACCCAAACACAACAGCCTCCACACCAAGATCAGACCATGGCCACTGATAACCCCAAACCTGTCGTGATGATCGCTGGAGCCGGTCTCGGTGGACTGATGATGGGCATCCTACTCGAGCGGATGAACGTCCCTTACCATATCTTTGAGCGGGCTACTGAGATCAAGCCTCTTGGTACTACAACTGATACTGCTCTCGTTTTATACTACAAGGTCACAGTGCAGGAGTCTTCATGTTAATCCTCAGTCCTTTTTGGTTGTGTGTAGGCTCTGCCATGTCCGTGAGTGTCAATATCATGCCTGTATTTGAACAACTTGGCCTGCTGGAGGAGCTGTTGTCCTTCTCTGTTTGGTACAATTACGCTACCATCTACGACAGCAAACTTGGCGTCATCGGCACTGTGGGTTGGAAAGAGCAGAAGCGAGTGTAAGTCAACCACGCTTGGATCAAGAGTCTAAATGCACTCAAGAAATGGACACCTACAGGTTGGCGAAAGGCATACTCATCTTGCCCCTCTTGCGCCTTCTCCCTTCCTCGACCCATAACAGGTGCGGCTATGACAAGATCATTTTTGCTCGTCCAAAGTTCCATGATCTCCTCTTGCGCCAAATCCCCCCTGAAAAGATCACCCTTGGCAAACGGATTCTCCGAACAGAAGAAAAGGATGACAAGGTGCTGATCCATTGCTCAGACAACTCTACCTACGCGGGTGACATCCTCATTGGTGCTGATGGCGCTTACTCTAGCGTTCGTCAGAGTCTATACAAGCGATTGGGGCAACAAGGGATCCTGCCCAAATCAGACCAAGAGAACCTGGAATTAGGCTTCAACTGTATGGTCGGGGTGACAGACTCCTTGGACCCTGAGAGATTCAAGCAGTTGAAAGACGATTACGCACATTTCACGGCTATCCTTGGGAGGGATCGTCTTAGTGTAAGTTTCCTGAGGATGGCGACCGTTGCCCGTTGCGTGAAAGAACACCAGTTATTCCTTGTCAACGTTCATTTACAAACTCCGCTCTCATTCCTCATGCGTCTTAGTGGGGAGTGGTCAATGTGCCCAACAATCAGATTTGCTGGACGCTGCTAGTTCAATTCGATGATGCAGATGAGGCTGCAGAGCAACGGTTCCGCAACTCGGAATGGGGTCCCGAATCCACAGATGTCATGGTTAAGGAATTCCGAGAGTGTCTTAACCCGTATGGTGGTACAATGGGTGAGATGATTGATGCAACTCCCAAAGAAAGATGGTCCAAAGTCTTTTTGGAAGAAAAGTTGTTCGATACATGGTATCATGGACGCACGGTTCTGATCGGCGATGCTGCTCACAAGGTAAACCATCCATGCTCATGGCCTTTGGCTTGATCATCATATGTCA
>Ga0247824_10001080_pt1 | contig 14544 bp, 19 predicted proteins | sample 13C_PalmiticAcid_FD_194412 | JGI IMG/M metagenome (GOLD analysis project Ga0247824, IMG submission 194412) | Soil microbial communities from agricultural site in Penn Yan, New York, United States - 13C_PalmiticAcid_Day48 | ecosystem: Environmental > Terrestrial > Soil > Agricultural land... | reverse complement strand
GAACAGCAGACTAGAGTGTTCGGACAGAACAAAAAAAGGAGAAATATTGTAAGAATCTAGATGTCTGCTCTCTTTTTTTTTTTTTTTTTCCCTCCCACCCAACTTTGAGATGAAGGGCAAGGTTGCCCCGAGAGAGAGCAGCACCACATGTCCAAGCTTTCTGAACCTACGTTGGTGATCCAGTACTTTTGAGCTCTAACGGTTGGTGTGTGGACTTCCCACTCGTGAGTTTCAGGGAGCTATATTCAAGGACGGAGATCGACGTGTTAACAAAACAAAAATCCGTGACGCGGGAAGACCAAGATGGAAAGGACTGCCCCTTCTCTTCTTCTCCACCCCTTGCTTCCAATCAATCCCCTCCGGCATATATTGGATGTGACATGCAGGAAAAAAAAAGAAGCGGCCAAACAACTTACGTAGTGGGCAGTGGTCTCCATCTCGATGGCATTGTTACCATAACCCAACTCGGTCAGACCAAAGCATCCGATCGATGTCATGTCGTCAATCTTGGGGAGAAGATGGCGGTGTCTCTCTGTTCCCAGCTTGATGACCGTGCCTCCAAAGAGGTTCCACTGGACAGTCATCTATTTTAACATTGAGGGGACAAGTGCCGTCAGTCACCCTGGAGAGAGAGCAAAAGTGAGAGCCAGAAGAGCAGCAACCGAAATGTAACAATGTCACGATGGATGGCGAACGTGGTGGGGTCTCTCTTCCTTACCTTGGTACCCATGCTTCCATCGATCATACCGGCAATCTCGTGGGCAGAGAAGATGCGGAGAGGGTTCTTTTCAAAGTCGAGGACAGAGATGAAGCCCTCGTGAGCGAGGCGACGAAGACGCTGGAGAGCCAGCTCACGCTTGGCCTTGAGCGAGATATCGTAGCGAGGGATGTAGATCGGGTCCTTGGCAGCAAAGTCGAGCATCTGGCGCCTGTGCTCGTGGTTGTCGTTGGCGAGGATACGCGCGATCTTGCCAAGGTCGGCGGGGGTGTACTTGATATCAGTCATGGTGGATAAGAGTCGTGGGAAAGGAGAGGAAAGAGAAGGGAGAGACGAAGGAGAGAAGAGGAAGAAGAAGAAGAGGGATGAATGATCAGAAGAAGGAAGGAGAGAAGAAGGAGAAGAAGAAGAAGTCAAGATGAGTTGATCAAAAAAAGCACACGGAAACAAACGCGTGAAGAAGAAGACAAACACACCCCTCTTTCCCCGGACTCTGATGCGACCAGTCATCGAAGGGTCTCCCAAGTGACCCGTGGATTTCTCCTTCTTCTCCACACCCACGGAGAATCACATGGCAAACACCGTCACTACCGATCAGAGAGGGAGTGTTGTACCTGTGCCTCTGTAAAGTCAATCTCATCTATTGGCATAGCAGTGGGATGATGGGTTCAGTCCAATGGCCGACACGTGGGTCCACTCTCCATCAACGTGAATCACCACCACTTCAGCCTCACAACCTATCTTCAGCCTGCCTGCTCCCCTCTGGATCAAAAGATTCCCACATTACCGCCCTCTCACAACACCATCTTGTAAACGGTCAAAGGGTCAAATGTCCCGATCCAATTGACCCTGTTGTACAAAGGCCACCCACAGGTGTGACAAAGCAAAAGGACGGTGGATGTATTGGGCATGCAAAGCTATACAATGAGGCTATCACTGAAGGAGTAAAAGGTGTGTGTGTGTGTGTTTGTGTGTCGTGAGGCATATGCAATAGGTGATTCCGGAAAGGTACGAACGATCATGGCTTCTGGTCACGTCCAAACAATCGGCTCAAGTAGTCGACAATCGCCGCTAATGTCCCTTGTTCAGATGGCGCATCTTCCTGTCCATGATAGCTTTCTTCGCCTGCCTCAAAGTGGCCTTCTCGGTGCGTGATCGGGATATCCGAATGGCCCGTCTCAAATCTTGGTTGCGCTGCCGATGAAGGCCCTCTCTCCATCTCTCCAGGCCATCGCGTCTCTTCCGGGCGCCCTTGTCCAGCCGAGGCCGTCTCGGATGCCACAGTGTCCTGCAAAGTCGCCTCCAGCTCGCTCGTGTAATCAGTGGTTGAATGATACCTCATCGAAGAGTCTTGCCACAACCTCCCAAACGCTGCAAAAGGCCTTCTCCACACTGGCATCCTCACCAAGTCGAGTGATGTTGTCTGTGTCTCCTGGAAGGCCGCAACGTTGATGATCATGATCACCAACGCAATGGCCGCTATCGGAGCGACCACTTGCTTCCACCAGAGCCTCACCATGTGCTGCACTTGCACAAAGGACATGGATCGCAACGAACCCAATAGGTTGAATGACATCTGTCCTGCAGACCGGAAGGAGGCCGGTGATCCGACTTGTGGAGAGAGATTGGACGTGTACCCTTGTGCCACTCCAGCACCACCGCCCATTGTACCGTTCGCTCGTGTGCTCAACACTGGCAGAATCTCTCCATCCAACGTGTGTTCTGCATGCGTATTCTGTAGTTCAAGTGGTTGTTGCGGATGTCTTTGACTCGCTTGGTGAACTGGTGCAACGGCCACATTAGGTGGAGGTTGCTGAGGATCGTGTACAACAGCAGTTGCATGGACGTTGCTCCTGGCAATCTGTTCCAGTGGCTCCGTTGTGTTTTGCTCAGCTCTCTCCACTGCCACGGTTTCAACCACATGTGTAATCCTGGTCCTGGATTCTGCGACTTTGGATGTCCGGATCGAAAGCTTGGGACGACCAAGGGTCATGTATGCACCGTAGGTGATGGTTCGACGCTGTCCAGGCAATCCCTGACTGGACATGATCTCAAAGTCCTCTGTCGGCTCATCGTAATCCACTCCTAATGACAATAAAACAAGGAAAAACAGAGTTTGGTCAGTTCCATCCTTTCGCCTTGATCCATCCTATCTTTGTCCACTGATTCGTATTGCTCTGACCTTGTTCTAGCTTGGGCAGGCTAGCCACGACCACATATTCGCCTACTGGCAAGTTGAATCCAGGCACGACCAGCTTGATGGTGGACATCAATGACTCGTCATTCAAACCGTCCTCATGTGTGCGTTCAAAAGTGTTGAACCCGTAACTGATCTCCACCTGATGGGGGTTGTCATTGTCGGGCGAATCTTCAGGAATCGGGATAAGAATGGTGCGTTGACCCGCGGTTCTCCGGTCCATAAACTGGATTGATTTCGAGCAAGGCTTTCCATTCACGAGAACGCTCCACACTTCTGCACCGTCCAGCTGATACACTCGAAGATATGAATCGTCTTGGTGCGGCAACACAATGTTCGAGAGGACAATCCTTGCAAACCCTGGCTGTTGGTGATTGCTGACGCCAATCTCTGCCCGAACCCTTTCGATCCGTGCGATCCTCCCCAAAGCTTGGTAACGTTGGACAACGACAGCAAGTTCATAAGCCGGTGACTGGTACTGATACTGCAACACTGGGTGATGTCTTGCCGCCATTCCATCTTCCAACAAGGAATGCCCATCCACTGGCAGTGATTCTAGGAGACGAGGGTGACTCCGCTGGATAACCAGATCGTTGCTTGTGCAGATGTGAATCCGTCCTCTATCCATGCTTGTTCCGTGAATCCGAAGCTTGGGAATATGACATGTGATGTCCTTCCCATAGCCAACGCTCACAGCCTGGCCAACATGGACACTGATGTGAACCTCTGTCATACCCTCAGTGCCCGCAAGGAACCATACCCGATAAACAGATGGCGTATATGTTTCCTGATCTGCTGCAGAATCCTTCTCTAACGCTTCCAGTTCGGAACTCGTCGCTGACACCACGTTCACGGGATCAATTGTCTCCCAATTCTGTACAGTATCACCACGAATGTCGACCAGTGAAACATCGTTTGATTGACCTTGCTGGGTAGCGGGAAGCTCGATGGTGAAATCCACAAATGGCTGCTTCCATCCGAGTTTCTGAATGTTCAAGGTCACGGCATCCTCTACAGAGAGAACCAGATCCCCGTCATCCATTTCAAGATGCTCGTACTCCATGGGATCGTCATCCTGATCAGCTTGATCGATCGCATGGCTATCTTCGGGATTCTTTCGTCGACGGTTCTGCACAAGAGTAGATGATTTTGTCTGATCAGGCAATCCCATGATTTGGATGGTCGTGTCCTGCTGGACATCCTTTACGAATCCAGTAGCGTTCCGAGGTAACCATGAAATGTGCAAGGTAGAGCTTGGCGCAAAACATCCGGCCATCATAAAGGGATCAGCTTTGGTATCAGCATTGGTGTCCGTGACAGAACCCTCCTGCGTACCGTCGGATGTGCCATTCATCTCGTTCTCTCCGACGAGCTTTCCAACAAACTGATCACGCCCTACCAAGAGTTCCTGAACTTCTAGCCAGAATTGCGCGTCTTCATCCGATTCCGGATTCAAGTGCGCCTCGTCCAACGAAACCACCTTTGGGTGAATGTTGAACTCGAATCCATCCTTTCTGCCCGTCGCAGTACCCTCCTCCTGTGTCTCCGAGGCGGCATCCAATGGGCCGTCGCTGTCCTGCTTGAGACCCCCTTCGTCATTGTTGTCGGGTGGATCCACCTGAAATTTGATAAAGTTGGATCGACACCTTGGAATGTACGAAAGATGGATGCTTCGAGAACCTGTGCCTGGGATAAAAGGTGCGTGGATCGAGAGCTGTACGAGGTAGTCGCCAGCTCTATTCGTAACGAAACAGAGGGCATTCGATATAACCGCTACATGTGTTTTTGGAGTGATATGGACCGAATACGATGAAACGGACGATGTCGAAAGAGGTCGCCTTTTGTGGTGGTGGTGGTGGTGTTCGTACGTAGGGGACGCTGCTGGAGAGTCCTTTTCCACAGTTGCCTGAACCCAGGCCGCGTCCTTTTCATCCTTCAAGTAAGCTGCCCATTGATCAGGGAAAATTTAGTTAAGCGAGAGCCTCGGAAACCAGGGTGAAAGCTGAAACATGATCCGTCGTGTAGCCCTTTTACCTTGAGATGCAGCAAGGTCATCTTGTACATTTTCGCCGTCCGTGTGATTGGAGCCATCCAGGTGCGTTGCTTTCCAGCGGTGAAGGATGGTGGATGATGGAAGCAGTGGACACGTTGTCCAAGTGTTATCAATGACGTGAATCTATGCAGACCCCCCCCAAAAAAAAGCCAAAATGATGAGGCGAATTGTGACGAATGCGGCAAAGTGTTGGTTCTGTTCCGAACAGGACATCCGTCATTCCTCAATACCTTGATGATCAGGTCCAACTCCGCTCCCATTGTCGAGGGGGACGAGGGACAAGTCCCGATGACCTTGAGTTGTTTGCCATAGAACCCTTGCTTGGCGTGTGAAGAAGAGGTGAAAGAGTCGATCACGTTGGACATGGCGAGTATCCTGGTATTGGCCATGAACTCTTTCTCCTTTGCCAGTGCCGCCTCTGACGAGAAGCTCTGCCGTGTTCCTGAAGTGATCGAAGCCGATCGATGTCTCGCGTGAGATGTTGCCTGTTGTTGCTGTGCTTGGGACGTGGCATATGGGTGGAGTGGTGGTGACACACCAAGAGGACCTATGGAAAACGAGTACCGAAGCGAGCCTGCTCTGGCTTTGCCTTTTGTCGTGGGAGGCGAACTTGGACTCGCAAGGATGCTTGTAGAAGGCTCCCCATGGTGGTAGCTACTGGATGTAGCAGGCGGAGAATGATCCCCGGCCAGCATTTCTCAGAGCTGTTTGTCGAGTGGGATAGTGAAAGGCTAGCTTGGATGGGCTGCGGTTCACCAGCAGTAGTGGAGCGAAAGAAGACGAGACGACAAAGGCGAAGAGACTGCCAAGCAATGGTGGTTTTTTTTTTGGTGGTTCCTGGTCGGCTTTTACAAAGATCGGATTGTTGTCGTGTGAGTTTGAATGCGTTTCACAGGCACAGGGTAGGCACAGGGTAGCGATGACCAGTGAGATCGTTTGAGGTGAGGAAAGAAGGAAGAGGTGAAAAAGTGGAGGAAAGAAAAGAGCATGGCGAGCTCGTTTTTGTCAATGAGAAAGCGTCTTGTGGGGGGCTCTTTCAGCCTTTCTGGATTGGGCGCAAGTACACCCTTTGTTGCAAAAGATATCAAAGAGCGCGCGTTATTCATGCAACTCCCACCACACCATCGCCCCCTGACTTCCCACTGGTTTCGAGCCGAGTCCTCGTCTTTATTCCTAGACCTCACAGGAAGGCAAGGATGCCGTTAGCGACTTGGCGATGGACCTTTGTGTTGAGGTGGTAATCGTCGTAAAAGAAATAGCCCTCAGGGTCGCTGCATTCGGCCATGCCATCGCCACTCAAGAAGCTGTGGGTATTATCCACTATCCCCATCCGTTCAAGATGTTGAGGCTCGTGCAGCTCATTGATAAACTCCAGGAGATCAAAATACACAATATTGACGCCAACACCACAGCCGTGAAACGGCCTGCACCCCTTTCCTGCAGGTTGGCCGTACTGGTGGGAAAGGCGTCGGACCAGGTCCTGGTACTCATCGCGTTGCTTTCTGGTCATAGCACTCGTTTGTTCAGCCAGAGCCTTGTCCTTCCTGCAGAATGGCAACCTGCCAATGTCATAGTCACCCACCACAAGGATATGCTTGGCTCCTACCTCCACCAACCGGTGGATCCCTCGCTCAATGTTGGCCAGCACCGTCTCCGTGCTGATATTTGCATCGAACAAAAAGTCGTTTCCTTCAAAGCAGACTACAAACAAAGTCGAGTCCTTCGTGGCATCGTCCAAAGGAGGCCTATTCGGCAGATACAGTTCTTCGATCTGTTGAATGAATCCACGGACAGGGATATCAACTTTAGGTCCTGTGTATCCTTGTACAACCGTCGAATCTGTGGTGGCTCCTCCAAGGGCAAAGTTGCTCATATTCAACGTTGTATCTTTTGCAACCTATTTTGGCAGAGAGAGCAAACACCTTGGTCAGTGCCATTTTGGTCAACCGATCAGATCGAGTTGTTCGTGGTGGTTGAGCCTTACCCAACCTGCCCAGATATGACCGTTCGAGAATTGACCATCCGGATAACGCCCAGAGACTGGCCAGGCGCCGTTGGTGAGCCGAAAAACGTTCCCAGAGTCGCTGAAGGAGTCACCAAAGATGACCATGTTCTTGAAAACCACCGGATTGCACTCTTGGGAGGGGGGTGGAGCTTGTCCGTTGGACTGCTGCTGCTGATCTTCTGTTGCTACCATTGGGACTGTAAGGAGTAGGACAGAGCAGGGTATCCAGAAGGCTTGTTCAAAGCGTCAATGAGGCGAGTTGGCTTGGGAACGCTTGCTGGGCGTTGATGTGAATGCGCGGATGTGCAGAGTTTGAGGAGTGAGTGCTAAGGAAGAAAAAAAGTGGAATGGATCGGTTCCTGACCTTTTTAAAAGCAGAAGGTGCAGATCAGCCCCTGGATGACCGACTGGGGGAAAGCTGAGGTCATCAACCGGGCGCTCACTTGCATCTCGGATGCCCTCGGAGGGTCTTGCTCACCTCCTTGGATGCGTCTTGACCACTTTGTCCTCTGCTGCACTAACAATGCACTCCTCTTTTCGATCTGTTATAGGGAGTGTCGACCGATGCGTAAAGGCCGGCTCTGGTGCTGATTCGACAAGGCGGTTCAAGCCCGGACTGATTGGCAGGTTCCGATTTCCATGGACTCCCTTGGTCGGAGAGAGTTGGCGGTCTTTCGATTCGTTGGCGATTGTCACTTTTACCTGCAGGCTAAACTGTCATGGAGGCTAAAAAGTTTCTTGCTCCTTACTGCAGTAGAACGATTCAGTGTATGCCCGATGCCCCTGTCTTGCGCACTTTCCGCCTTGAAGGGGGGGGGGGGGTACAGTCCTGGACAAAGTGGAGATCTTTATTGTGAATGGGCGCTCGATTATTGTGCATAGAAGCCCAGCTTCTGGACTGGTTCTCCACGTTGCCTCTTCTCCAGGTCACTGTCAACTTCCTCTTTGATCCTCGCATCCAATTGTTTGATCATTGTCTGACCCATGGTCTTGCCAAACTAACCGTGGGAAAACACCAATGCTTCGTTAGTGTGCCCTGTTTTATCACCTACACCATCCATGAAGACCATGAAGACCATGAAGACCATAACGACCATAACGACCATGAATGAAGAAAGGAATTCTTTCTGTTCTCACCTGAATCATCTCCAGCAGTAAACTGGGTTCAATTCCTCCATCTTGTCCCTTCTGTAACCCGCAAAGCTCGCCTGAACGATTCACAGCAACGACCAATTTCGCCTCTGTACACAGCTCCTCCAAAGGCGAAGCGTCTACTATATGACGTGCCCCGATCTAATATAGGATCCATGTGTTGGTCAGTCAATCCTTCATGTTACAGCTCTCCTAGGTTGATCCATCCTGTCCCTTTTCGTTACCTTGTTTAGTGTCACGCAAATAGGTAGATCCTCCCTTCCTTCCACGTTGTCTGTGTCTTCAACATCATCCAGTACTTCAAATTCAAACTGGCCATCGCCCAAGTCCTGGATCTTGGTTTTTGGGATCCGTGTGTCAAAGATGGCTGCACGCGTGCCCATAAAGATGGCATCCATCAAGTTTCCAGCATAGTCCATGACCAAAGCATCAATAAAGAGGATCCAGCATTGTTGACCAGGAATGATACAGAGCTTTGAGAGATTGATCCCTCCTGCTCCTGCTGATGACGATGCTGTCTCTGTTGCTTCTGATGAAGATGGTACCATGCCAGTGCCATGGCTCAGGAATCTGGACATCATTTGTGTAAGCTCATTGTTGAGGTCATCGGCGCCCCTTCCTTCATACTGTTGTGAAGCACTCGGTGCACTGGAGAAACGAGAGATGTTGAGTGGTGGGTTAGGCTGTTATCGATAGAGTGGATGGTTCAAATCAGATCAGATCAGATCCGATCCAATCGGTGATATCTCGCTCTTGCTCTAGCTCCTGCCTTACCATTCTACACTACAGATGACCTGTCCCTTGTCTGCACCGTCGCCTGTCTCGGGATCGACCTGGACAGGTCCAATCTCAGCCTTGACACTGACAAGAACATCTGTGCCTCCTGCGATACGCACTCGAGCAGAACCACTCGCCTGTGAGACGACACCCGTCTCAAGTGTCACCTCGCGATAATCCTGTCTTTGACGACCGTCCACTCTGATGTTGCATTCGATCCCTTTGAGGATGTAGTCGCGCTCAGCGGGCGAGATGAGTCCTGGCATAGCTGTATGAATCCAAACGTTCGTTTTGCTGTGGGGGAAAGAGAGAAAAAAACCAACAGGACCAACGTGGCTTTGCGGTTTGTGCCCATGTGACTGTATTCGACACCTGTAACGACTTCGCCGGCCAGTGAGCAGCCCGCTCTGTATCACAGTTCAATTGATTGTCGCCAAGGTGTTCAGCAGCTGTCGATGATGGTGATTTATGCGCTGTGCCATACGCTCTCACTGTCTATGACTACGAACGGGTCTCATCGCCAGGCAAGTTCTCCTTCAATGGCCATCCTCCATGTGGGTCGATCTCTTTCCAACGCAGTGAGAATGACGCACAAAGGGTTCAGCCTGTGATTGGCGTACCAGCAAGCAGGTGTGACCTCTTCAACTTTAACCTGCCTGCCACCCCAACTCTTTTTTTTCATCGCACCTCATCACCTCTTCACCACTCTGCCCTCATCAACACGCTTCTCTTGCACAACGCTGTACTACTCATCCCACTCCCCTCCTTGGCTTCTACTCTCTCCTGCGTGAGGTACGTATATCACCCACGAGAGCATCGTCCCCTTGGGCAGCGTAGTACACGTCGTCACAGCGAGAGAGAGGAGAGAGAGAGAGAGAAAAAAGGGTTCATCCAATGAGGCCGTTCTCTCCCTCACTCCTAAAGTTGACTCCGCTTGTTGGCGCAATGGTCTGCAAGGAAGACGTTGCGATAGAATCAGTGTTGGACGATGGGTGTCTCCCAAGTGACGTGAGGAGAACGAGCTTGAGAGCGAGAGGAACGAAAGCTGGGGCAAGGGCGGCGCGGGAAGATCGATGGAAGCATGGTCATGCGCAAATGGGAGCAGTAGATTGCAATCGTCGATGGCAGCAGCCGTGGTGGTGGTATGTAGTAGTATATATGTAGTAGTGAGAAACAGCCCAGTGTGCTATTCCCGTGGTTGGGGACAGGGAGTGGGAGTGGGAGGTGTGAGGCGGAAGGGGTGTGGTGGTGTCCCTGCACCGTTTCTTTCTTGCCATAGCAGCATCGATATGACTCTATCAGCACACACACAATCGTGATACGGATTAGCGTTCGATGCCTTCATTCCTGTGCATATTCGCGTGCTTCGCTTCACACCTCACCCCTTTCCCATTCTTCGTCTCCTCCTCCCCAACCCCCCTACGCTGCACGGACAGGCTGTCCTCCTCTTCTGCTCGACCACTCCTATCTTTATCCAATCATTGGGTATATCTGGGTGGATATATATGTATTGTTATCTGCATTGACACCACCGTTCTTTTTTCTTTTCTTCTCCCTTTCTCATCCACCACGTTCAATTCCTTTTGTTCCGTTCCTTGCATCGTCTCACCTACCCATATCTCTCCTGGAACTGACGCTGCTCCACCTCTCCTCCTTCTTTCCTCATCGCATCCATCGCATCCCCACCTCCTTTCTCACCGTCGCAGCCTCTTTCTCTCTCTCTTGTCCACCTCAATACCATTTCATCATAGACCAACTGCTGCATCATGGCAACCTACAAGCAACGCACACCTTATCAACGCCATACCGCAACCCACTCTGAAGATGAAGACCAGCAAGCTGTCCAGGCGAGCGGTACCTTCAAACAGGCGTCCAGTGCGCACACAGCCAATCTAGCCTCCCAGCATCTCTACAGTAATAGCCACTATCAAAGCACAGACGACGACCTCCTGGAAAGCAGCTCTAACCGAGAGTGGACGTCGATTCGCAACAGCTCTGCCAGTGCCCGTGCCAAGGCGAGGCAACAACAATATCTCGACCAACAGGAACAACGCACAAGGGAATGGCAGTTTGTCCTCTCGCAACACCACCTTCATTCTCACACCACTAGCAGAGACATCTCATCCGATGAATACGATGACGATCTATCCGTGATAGAAGCACCCTCCGTTGTCACCAGTCCTGGTGCTACAGACCCCGCTACTGGCATCACAGGTGCAAGCAACAGTGGTGAACACTCGAGCTTCTTTGGGCTCTCTGATCTGGCCAGCGATGGGGTGGAGAGTGTTGGCGAATCATCAGACCTTGGAGTGTGGTCGCACGAGGACGAGGAGGACACTCTATCTTTGTCCACATCTACGTTCCGTCGTCTGCCATCTTTTCCACTCGCCTCTTCCTCGCTAGCGGCCTCCTTGAGCCATATCCCGCGTCCATCCTTTGCCTCGACCCCTCATCATGGAGGCAGCGAACCAAGGTTCCAGAACCAGATGCCCTTCCACGATGGATCAGGCAACTTCTTCACTGCGCGAAGCGTTCGTTCGAACCTCGAATCGGATGTCGACTCTGAACGAGGCTGGGAGAGTTCATCGTCAAGGGCATCCTCTGTGCTGCGCTCCTACCGCTCTAATCCCCGACCCGCATCTCTCCAACGGCGGGTTTCCATATCCGAGTTCAAGGCTGTGATTGAGAACATTGTCGACCTGCAGCATACCAATGACAGTAGCAGTGTTCTACGCCATTCGTCCGTCAGGCATTGTCCCCCTTCCTCCTCCTCGCAATCAAGAGGTGTGGAGAACGGCTACTTGGTCCCATCTTCTGAACAACCACGATTCACCTATCCAAGCGTGGTCACTCGGAGGAGGATGTTCGACATTTACGAGTCGGACATGGAGGATATGGCAGATATGGTCGACGTTCCAGCCAAGATGGGATGGCTCCAAACATTCGAGCATGTCCTGCGTACACTCCAACCGAATGAATACAACATTCGTGTGAGCGACCCGACTGTGGTAAGTTGACCTGCCTTTTTTTACCTTCTCTCTTGTACCCACTATCAAACAATGACGTTGGAGGGGAAAAAAAAAAAGGAAAAAACCAAAAAACCACACCATTCTTACGTTGCGTCGTCTCTCTTCATGTGTGTTATCGTGGTGGGGCTACATTTCCGTTTTTGTTAGTTGAACCCTATCAAGGCATTGGCACATCTTTCTTCAGAAGACACCACAGATTCGGTCACAGAAGCGCGTGAATCGGTAACACAAGAACAAGCTACAACAGCCCAAGACGACACGCATCCTGCATCTTCCGCGGAGGCTGTGCACAGCACGTCCATGGCTCTACAGCAAGTGAAGCAGAACATGGCATCCGCCTCTCTGGAGACTATGCAACGGCTTCAGACCCGAAAACGAACCCATCCGCGTCGTCGGTTCCCAACCGATCCCATGCAGGTCGAGTTCTCACCCACTGTGCGAAGCCAGCATGCCTTTGATGATGTGGCGCACCACCGCAAGGAGCGTAGGACCACCTCGAGATCGACGGGCACATCCACCTCCAGCAATAACAAGAATTTGCGGGAGAGCAGTCTGATCGCTGTGGTTATCTCCACGCTACGTCGGTTCCGGGATCATGTGCACTCGAATCTTCTCCATGCGGATTTTGATGACGAAGAAGATCGACACGCGGATCTGGCAAGGAGTCTTGGATTCGATGGCGATTTGGGCATCGAGTGGACAAGAGCTGTAGGTAATCAAGATGGAATTCATGGAGGGGGAGGAAGCACGACAGGAGGAGACCGCGGTCGCGATCGAGATAGAGATCAACACCACCACCGCCGACACGAGAGGACACCAAGTTACACTTCCACGGCCAGCCGTTCATCCTCGCAACATAATGTACGCCGAGTCAACAGCGATTGTGGACTAGAGAGCATGAAGCATTACATTCACAAGGATCATCATCACCCCATTCATCGACCTAGCCTTGTGTAGAAAAGGTTACATATATACTATGCCAAAAGCAAAAAGAAACTGTCATGTTGAAAAAAAAGGTTCGTAATCATTTTCTGTCCATCGGTCATTTTCTTTGCTCACAACTTGGACACGGTCAAGTTGACCTTTTGGGCACGAAGGCGATCGATCAGAACCTGTCCAAAGGTATGGGCTGGTGTGAGGACGCCTCCTGTGATCTTGTTCTCGGATCGTACGCGGTGCTCGTCCTTGATGATGCAGAGAGCACATTCTGCCAGGTACCGGCATGTCTCATCGTAACCAGGTTCACCTCCTGGGACCACTGCCACCACTCTGATAGGCTTGGGGGCCTCGTCTCCAGACACGTTCTCGGGCAACTCACTCTCACCCACGACCTTGATCGTAAAGTGACCCTTGGCAATATCTTCATCCGAAGGTCCAGTTCCAGGAGCAGGCAAGAAATTTCTCTGAATGAATCGGCGGAGAGGACCCACCATAAGGGCAGCAGCTCCAATGCTCATTCCAAAGGATGAAAAGAGTGCAGAAAAGAATCCAGGTGCCGACATTGTCTCTCTAATGGTTAACAAGAATGACCCTCCTCCGTTAGAAGATAGAAACCACAAGAGAGGTGTGTAGCCAGCCGCCTTTTGGTGGAGCGGGTCAGGAGGGAGCATATTTTTTTTTTTTTACCTGTATGTGAAGTTGGGACCATATCCAACACCATCAGCTTCCAAGCCCAAACCATGGCTTCGCTTGACAATCTTTTCATTGGAGGACGACATGAAAAAGTACGCCTGCCACTTTTGGACATCGTGATCATAATAGACCGTTGGCATCGAGATCTTGGCGGGTGCCACTTTGGAGGCAACACTCTCAGGCACCAACTGATTCTGATCCATCGTGCTTGCCTGTCTGTTTTCCATGACAGCACAGGCAGATGCCAGAGTACCTCCCGAAACTGTTTGTCATTGTTCACAAAAAAAAAGAAATAGGGGGACAGTGAGTCTATTTGTCCAGGAGCTATGTAGATGGACTGTGTGTGTATTGGAGGGGATTTTTCCTCATCGCGGGCAACACTTACCAGCACCACGTAGCTTGACCACCGATAGCTTGGCAGACTTTGTTTGAAGACCGTATTCCTTTCGAAGATGATCCACGACCCTATCAAACAAAACAACCACACAGTTTTTAGTCTCAAGTTCTTTTCCCCTCTCCCCACATCGTTCACAATCCAGCGGTTCACCCCTCACCCCCCAACTTCAAAATGCAAAAAAAAATGCATATTCAAAGGTCCTTACATCTTGGTGCCAATCTCAGAGGGCACAGAGTCGAAACCACATTGAGGGACAATGATGACGTTCTTGTTTCGTGCCTCTGTATGGTACTTTTTGATGATGTTCTACAAGAGGTGTTACAAAAAAATTGTCAGGACCCCAAACTCCTACAAACCATTTCATATCGCGCGGAGCGGCGTGGATGTTGCTTACATAGACAAAGGGCGATTCTCCGGTCGAGTCGACATAGTGTGTGCCCTCCTTGATGCATGCGTCCACCAAAGGTTCACCGTAATGAATGAATGGTCCGACTGTACTGATCACGACCTTGGTCCTTGCGGTCATGGCTTGAAGTGACTCTGCACTGGACGCATCTGCTTTGATGATGGGCAAGGTCTATCAT
>Ga0247824_10001079_pt1 | contig 14553 bp, 13 predicted proteins | sample 13C_PalmiticAcid_FD_194412 | JGI IMG/M metagenome (GOLD analysis project Ga0247824, IMG submission 194412) | Soil microbial communities from agricultural site in Penn Yan, New York, United States - 13C_PalmiticAcid_Day48 | ecosystem: Environmental > Terrestrial > Soil > Agricultural land... | reverse complement strand
TCTTTATACCGTTCAATTGTGGCGATTTAAGATCCACGATCTGCTAGAGCGATAGAGTATCGCTCTTCGCGTAATAACGCGCTATGGGGAGCGATGACAAGACAGTGCTCCCGCGGGCGCGACGTGCAGATCAATGAATTAAAAATCGCCCCGTTTTTTTTTTTTTAATACATGATTCAATGAAGTGGATGGTGGTGGGGTTGGTTGAGTGTGACTCTGAGGGTGATATGTAGGGGTGATGTGTGTATGTGTGTGTGTGTGTGGGAACAAGAAAGGTGAAGAGGGGAATTGGGGAGGAGGGAAAGGGGTGGAGATAGATCTCGTAAGCGTTGAATGTAGAGGTCTGTGTGTGATGATCGTGGGAAGAAAGGGGTGGATGCGATTGTTGGATTGTTGGTGTATGTATGTCAAAGTGTGTGCGAATGCGGATGGGAATATGGGCCCTCCCAGTCAGCTGGGCCGATGGGGCCTGATCAACAAACAGGGTGCTGTTCCTTGATCTGCCGGCAGCCATCTTTGGCAGGACAAGTTTAATCGCTTGCGAAGACTCATCGCATGTCAGTCCGAAGCCAAATCAAAGTTGCTCTCGAGTCAGAGGCCCTTTGGCCGACCAGATCGCAATAAAAGGAGACTCATCTGCCCATCTCTTTCCCCCTTCCTTTTCGTTCACTCACCGCTTCTGCCTTCACTCCCCCCCTTGTATCCCCACATCTCGCCACCCCTCACATCCTTAGCTCTTATCATAACATCATGTCATCCACAAAGGGCCGTGTTCTCCTTGCCTACTCCGGTGGTCTCGACACATCGTGCATTCTTGCATGGTTGATCGAGCAAGGCTACGAGGTGATGTGCTACATGGCTAACATCGGCCAAGAAGAGGACTTTGATGCCGCTGTCATCAAAGCTAAGGGCGTCGGCGCCACCAAAGTCTTTGTCGAGGTAAGGAACAAAGCTCTATCATGGTAGAAGCTAGTCTCTTTCCGTGTCTCCTGTAGACCAGCCAACGGTCAACATGTTCCTTCACCGTCTAACCCTGGTTGTTGCGTGATGGACATAGGATATCCAACGCGAGTTTGTCGAGGAATTGGTCTACCCCGCCGTGCAAGCCAACACGATCTACGAAGGAGTCTATCTCCTTGGAACCTCTCTTGCCCGCCCTGTCATTGCTCGTCGCCAGGTAAGGAAGAGCCCATCCATGAAAGGAGGAAAAGCTTCTTGCACCCTTGTTTCTGTCTCTGTAGCTTCCTGTGAACGATGGAGCTACCTCGCCTCGTTCGAGTCATTTTCGAACGAAAACAGGAGAGGGATCAAGAGGAAAAAGGCGGCCAAACTCAATTGAGGGTTCTGATAATCATGGACCTAACAACCACCATCTACCCAACCATGTGTTTATAGATGGAGATTGCTGCCCGCGAGAACTGCCAGTTTGTCTCACACGGATGCACCGGAAAGGGTAACGACCAGGTTCGCTTTGAACTTGCTTACTATGCCCTGAAGCCCGATATCAAGGTCATCGCTCCCTGGCGTATTCCTGGTACGAAGAAGAAACCTTTTTTTTTTTTTCCTGATAGATCGATCGATCTGCATGACTCGATGTGACATGTGACTGTTCAGTGGTCCATGGCCATAAACTGTAACTAACTGACTTTCTATTCTTTCTTTCCCCAAAAGAGTTCTACAATCGCTTCCAGGGTCGCAAGGACTTGCTCGCCTACGCTGGCGAAAAGAAGATCCCTGTTGTCCAAACGGCAGCCAAGCCCTGGTCCACCGATGAGAACCTCTTCCATATCTCATACGAGGCTGGTATCTTGGAGGATCCCGATGTCACACCTCCAAAGGATATGTGGAAGCTCACAGTCGATCCCGAGGATGCACCCAACACACCAGAACGCATCACGATCGAGTTTGCTCAGGGCAAGCCCGTGAAGGTTACCAACAACACAGCAGGCAAGGAGAAGTCGGTGACCGGAAGCTTGGATATCTTCCTGTACTTGAACCAACTCGCTCGCCAGAACGGTATCGGTCGTCTGGACATTGTTGAGAACCGATTCATTGGTATCAAGTCGCGTGGATGCTACGAGACACCAGCAGGCACTATCTTGCGTGCAGCACACATTGACCTTGAGGGATTGACACTGGATCGTCAAGTTCGCAACTTGCGTGATCAGTTTGTGACTCCTCAGTACTCGAACCTCCTGTACAATGGTCAGTACTTTTCACCAGAGGCCGAGTTCTTGCTTGCAGCGATTGAGGCCTCACAGAAGACAGTCAACGGAGAGGTCCGCCTCAAGTTGTACAAGGGCAATGTTATTGTGGAGGGTCGCTCTTCCAAGACCAACAACTTGTACGACATGGAAGAATCCTCCATGGATGTTCAGGGCGGATTCTCACCCGTTGACTCTGAAGGATTCATCAAGATCCAGTCCATTCGCCTGAAGAAGTGGGGACTGACCAAGAAGCTGATCTAGACAGGACAAGAGGAGGAGGCTCTCATCGATTCAACACATTTCAATCCCACAACAGAATAAAAAAAACAACCTGGCATCATCCTACAGATCATCACTCAACTCGGATTAGCGTGTCACTCTTACCTCAAACATGTGGTTCGCAATGCAGGCATGAATGGTTTAGGATTTCTTGCAGTGTGTCGAGCTACAACAAACCATTTTTTTATTGCTAGCCAACTCCTATTAGAATCACAAGGACATTTTGGACATGGAGCTTCGCCGGTGGCGCCGCGGGACGAGAATCTCCTGGATTCATACAGTGTTAACCCAATCGTTTCGAGGACAGGGACACTCTAGTCCAACAAGAAGAATCATGGAGTCAGGATCAGTTGACTTTGCCTCCCATTGCATAAATGCAACTTTGCGGTGCATTGACCACAACCACACTCACAGTGGATCATTGCCAGGAGGTCTTGGCATGCCCCTTTTTGCAGAAGAAAGCTTTTCGTCCTTCTTCTTCTCGATCTTCCGTTCACACCGTCTGTTGAGATGTCTATCGTCAGTAAAAATGATCTCTTTTCACAAGCCTTTACGACCTATCCATCAACCCCATCCTCTGGGATAATCTACGTCCCTACTCGGTCCGATGGCAAGACTGGACAACGTGTTGTCCTTTGGGATGATATCAAACGGCACTTTAAGCATGCTGAGGCTCTAACAAACGGCAATGACAGAGTATTGTTCATAGGCAGCGGTAGTCATGATGAGTAAGTGTGCAAGCGAATACCACAAAGGAGGAGAAACTTGAGCGTGTAAGCAAAAAGTGATTGACAATTCACCATCGCTAGACTTCCGCTGAGGATTGCGCACCACCCAGGGCTCGTCCTCGAGGTCATTATGAGTGGTGGCAGCAGCGGGGATAGTCAAAGCAGGCAACTTTTGACTTTGGCCAGTGGATCCGAGAATTCCTCCTCTGAGAGCGCCATGATCTTCCTGAACCAATCTCTGGTGGTGCGCCCCCAGGGTCAAGTTACCCTCCTGGAATCGCACGCGATGCAACTTGCCGTTGCCCATCGACAGCAAGAAGGGGCAAGCTTTCTAGCTATCGCTTCGGGACAAGAATATCAGACCCCAGCCATTGGGAACTACATCAATGGCAACTCTGTCAGTCTTCCTCAGATGATGGATCAGCAAGAACTGCTTCAGGAGATTCAACGACTTCGGGCACAAAATGGATTCATCCGTGTAGTTCAAAATCGAGTCCAGGTGCTCCTGACTCGAACATACGAGTTGCGTGAGCACTCGGTTCCGCGTCTTTTCGTTGTTCTTCCAAAGCCAATGCTCAATGGTCCTCAAGGCAGATCTACAAACAACCTGTCAGTAGCTCGATTTCGGCTATATTTCTTATGCGAATGTGGCGAGCACACCATGGCCGACACCCTTCACATGGTTCATATGGCGAGACACGAAGGATACGATCTTGATAAACCAAGGGACTTCTTTGAGGAGTATGGATCTTACCTTCTGACGATGATGTACATGGTTAAGTGCGGTGTCATCGCCGGGGGTGTTGTGGTGCCTTCCTTTGACAACACCGATACCATGAACGAGCTCGAGTCACTCCAAAGGGAACTTGGAGGTCTAAACAAGAGTATTGGCTCTTTGATCGACGATACCATCGGCTTCATCCAGAACCTTATCGGAAGTACTGAGCCAGGCAGTGAGTCAGATGCACAAGCAGAACATCGAACGTTGAAGGCTCTTCAAGGTGTGGACTTGAAGGAGATGGCGTCTTATCTCTTACCCAAGAGCAAAGGTACTCTTGGCAACCTTTACCGGATGGTCACCCCGGAAGGACATGTCAAATGGGTGTGCCGCGAGCATTATCGTTCCATGTATCAAGATTCGACCGCAAGGCAGTTTCAAGATATCTTGAAGGCGAATGACGGGGCATTAATCGAAGAGACAGGCAACATTGTGATCAAGATTGCGGAGAACGCATTGGCCAATCAGTTCTACGACGCAATGGTCGAAGTCCAAGGGGTTCAAGAACTGGAAATAGTGTTGAAATGGAATGCAAACATGGAGGACCTTCAAGCACTCGCCAGAGCAGTTACCATGGCAAACGTGCTTCATCTCACAGTAGATTGTTCTTTCATCAAGAACACTTGGCACCACCTGGGACGCTCAGATTCCCGCTTCGATACGATTCTACAGCTCGCGTCCAATGGGAGGATCCAATCACTGGAGATAAAATGCTGCCCGGACTTTTTTGCTCGCGTGGGAAGTCCTTCTTCTCTGGCGATGGCTCCAAGGCTTCGTATGCTCGTCATTGACGGAAAAGTCCCTTTTGACACAGGGTACTCGTTTTTGGCTGCTATCCTCGACAAGTACATTGGACTCACTGAATTGGACCTCCATCTTGATGGACGATATCGGAAATCCTGGACCGCACCAGATGTCATCCGGAGACTTCGTAGCCTCGAGGTCTTGAAGCTGGATTATGAATACTTCTCTACGAGGGTTATCATCTGCAGAGGCACTATCCAGAGCGCAGAAATGTGGATCATGCGACTGTGTGATCTCCTTCCCAAGGACCTCGAGTTTGCTTGCGCGGGCCATCTCGACCTGCTGGCTGTGGAGAACACTCCTCAAGCGTCGGATGAAAGACGTCTGGCCGACATCTTGAAGCAGAACCCCAGGGTCAAGAATGTGATGATTGGGTGTGTGGGGGCTCGTTCACATATCATCATCGATCTGGTGACATCAACCCGCGCAGAGGCTGTGAAGAAGAACGACACCTTTGCGCGCTGCAAATTTGAGCTCAAAGAAGAACGATTGGCCTTTTGGGATGATGACAGACCTTTTGACGCGTTTGACCATGTTACATCCATGGTTGTTTTTCCAGCCAACTCGTCAGAGCTCACGATGCGTACACGATACATCATGCGCAACCCATTCAGGCTTTTGGAGGGCTTTTATCCTGACACCGCGGGTGACTTTATCCTAAAGTACGGCTGGTCACTGGAGACTTTTCGCGCGCCTTCATCGTTCAGCAACCGACACGCAGAACTATTGAACATTGTGACAGAGTTGAAGGGATCGCAACTCAAGATTTTGAATGTGGATCCAACGAATCTCAATGACTCTGGACGGAATTACCTGAGCCGAGTCCTTAAGAGGTCCGAGCAGCTGGACACCCTCAAAATGCGATCATGGGCAACCAAATGGAAGTTCGAGATGGATGGTTGGGAAGGAGTAAACGGAGAGTCGTTGCGATTCATGCAAGTTCAGACATCAACGAGGCAACTCTTGCAAGATCAACTTTCGACTCCATTAAGCCCATACATCAATGCGGTGGGCGGCGGTTTGACACGACATCCATCCTTCAGGAACAATATGCGAGATACCCCAAATAGCGCTTGTAGGATACCAGAGCCATAGTGAGGCCAATACATCATGGTTTATTCCGTTCGTCAAACATTGTAGGTGGATGATATTACTCCACAGTGCGCCTCACAAGGATACACCGGTGGTGCCTCTGGCCAGGTCATATCCGGCTTGATTAACCGTCCCATGTAGGATGCAGCTGCACGAAAGCTCTATCCAGAGATGAGGAGAAGCTGTCAACAAAAGGAGGACGTCGTTTTGTTTGGCGGAAGGCAAAGAAGGATAGCTTGTGTCATTGCTTGGAGCTTCAGGCTACGCTGTAATATCATTTCGTGCTGTGGGCTATGCTGTGGGCTCTTTGCTCCTGTAGTGTTTGATGTTGTTATTCCACGTCGAATTCTTTCTCCACGACGGTATGAGGATGCTGTGGAGCCATTAGTACTGCAACAGCACCTTCCTGTACATTGCGATTCGTCGTTGAGTCCTCCACGATGACATGGGGATGTTCAGAAAGTGGTCGAGAGGCACTAGATTTTTCGCTTTGGGTGTCCAGGCTTCCTCGCTTGGTCAGTCCAAGGTATACGAAGATGATTGTCAGGATGATAGTCATCATCGCCCCAATAACAATGACTATAATGTTGACAAGTGTCTTGTCGCTGAGCGATGCGTCGCTAAGGCTTGGGGTGGTTGTGAGAGGGGCATGCGGAGATGGCGTTTGTGAGGCTTCCGAGGCGTGCGTAGACGTCGTGATCGGTCGGGCAGGAGGAGCGACATATCTTGATGTCCATTTCTCTGTCTTCATGTTGTAAACATGAGTCTTGTTGGAGACCCGAATATCGTCGTCGACGGTGAGGCCCCTGGCACTGAAGGCGTGAAAAACCCCTAATTGACCTCCCCAGATAATAAACTGATCCCCAGAAACGGCGCAAGAGGCGCTAACCAACTGGAGGCCTAATCGTGGTGCTTCTTTCCATGTCTGAGTAGCCACGTCCAAGATGCGCAAACCTATTTCTCCAAAGTAAACCATTTTCGAGCCACCGTAAGCGGGTGAAAAGCAAGACGGGTGATCTAAGAAACCCATAGTTTTGCTCAGCACACCCCATCCCCCTGATGGCCCGCTTGCTTTGCTTGGAGTAAAGGTAAACAGCTTGTCATTGTCATTCATAGTGAGGAGAAAGCTTCGGAGATATGCACACCAAGCCATTGAGGTGAAGTAGGTGACATAGAGATCTTCAAACATCTCAATGCGCATGGAAGAGAGCGGTATTGTGCTGGATGTCTTGGTTTTCATATCAAGTGCAAGTACAACCTCGTCGCCTGTAAAGTTCATGGCGCCGTTGGTGATGTAGATCATTCCTGAGTCTAGATCTGTGGCTGCTGACGTTTTGGATGTGTCCCCGAAGTTGTTGTCGTGCATCACTGTCCATGAATTCGATTTCACGTTGTAGATGTATCCTGTGGCCTTCGACAATACGAGTAGATCCTCCTCGTTGTTGAACATTGTGCATGACGTCGATTGTGTTCCGGGACCATTTGGCAGCTCCTTGAAGATAGGGTCGCTTGTGTTCCATGAGACCGAGAGATCGAGAACAAATGCTTGAGAGACAAAGTTATCTTTTTTCTTTGTAACGCCTCCGATGATATAAAGTCCTTGACCTTCCACAAATGCGCTACATGGATTGGCTGTAGCGATCGGTCGAAACCTTTGGGCATGAACAACGGGACTGAAGGAAACGCTGAAAAGAAGTACGAAGACGGCGGCGAGCAGTGTGAATCTCATGGTGAAGATGAAAGTGCGAGGCATTGGTGGTGAAAGGAGGAAAGGAGGAAAGGAGGAAAGGAGGAAAAGAGAAATAGGGCGTTGCATTCATAATGGTGTTCGAGCAAAGCAACCCTCAATTGTTAGCCCCGCCCAAATTGCAGAGCATGAACTCAGCACAACCCTGTTTTACGGGGCGTGCAAGTCGAGGGGGGATCAAGTCGTCGAAGGAACCAACCTTGTTCAAAGTTGAACATTGGATGTTTGTCCTACCCCCGCTGTCCAAGAAGGAGTGGTCCACCTTTCTGCATTCCAAGGGTCCCTCCTTGTGCTCCATGTCACGCCAGGGAGCTGTGACAGTGCGCCAGAAGTGCTTGTGTCACCGTGAATCCAATTTGGCTCTCTTTTCTTCGCCCTCAAAATGCTTTTTGTTATCAGCTCACAACAGCCACTGAATCCTCTTTCTTCCTTCCCAACAAGTTCGCCCTCAATACGATTCATCTGATGAAATCTCCTCCTGTTGTTACCATGGCATCCTTCTGAGTTTGGAGCGTCTATACCCAAACCCTTTTGATTCGGAGTCTGACAAACTATTAACAAGGTGAAGTGCTTGATGGTCCGGTTCTCATCTTTTTGCTACCAAAAAGTATCAGGATTATACGGTTCTGGCTCCACCATGTGCCTTCAGATGCTGATGCCGGATGGCCACGTTCTTTTTCCATTGCTTTAGGAACGCATACCGCCGCTGCCAGATGCGGGTAGCCGGCGCCACGGTGTAAAAGGAGGATATGAGTGTGACATCGACTCTTGTGGATCTCTCCAGCCTTTTGAATCGATACAACGACGTGCTTCTGATCATTAATGAAAGTTTTCGGCTCCGGCAAGACGTTGCATGGTCATACTGGAAAGATGGATGATGGGGACTCTACATATCTTCCTGAGTTACGAAGACTGACTGCCGAGGTCCTTACTATCCTTACAACTGCTTTTGGGATCACAGAGCCGCGTTCGAATACACAAGGTCGGACAAAAATGCTTTTATCTTTCATGCAAGTCAAATACTACCCTCATGACTGGAGAGAGTGCATTGACCTCAGGATGACAACACCTCTGGCTTGTCTTGGCACTCCATTTTGCACTCCAGCATCTTTCTTTGTCTCTCTTTCGCGCACTTCCCCCACGTCTTCCGAGTTGCTCGAGATGTCCGTCCCGAACAAAAACGATCCCCTCTCACAGGCCTTTACGACTTATCCCTCGACGACATCTTCCGAGATCGTCTTCATCTCTACTCGACCAGATAACAAGACTGGGAAGCGTGTTGTTCTATGGAATGATATCCTGCGATACTTCGGACATGCAAGAGCTGTGAAGAACGGGAAGGATTCAGTATTGTTTCTGCCAGGTGCCGACCTTAAAGAGTAAGTGCACAGAAAAATGAGAAAAGGAAAGAGCAACGGGTGGAGGGAACGCAATCCATACGACTCACAGACGGAACTCGTCCTGTCAAACACTGCTAGCCATTTCCCACTGAGGATTGCACATCATCCAGGGGTCGTTCTTGAGGTCGTTGACAGTGGCAACGGTAGCCAATGTACTGCCCCTGAAACATCGACATATTCTGAGGGCGACGTACCTGGCGTGAGCCAGTCTCTCGTGGTGCGTTCCCGGGACTACAGCTCTACCAGTAGCGGTCAGAACGAATCCGGCCTTCTGGCCATCACGTCAGGTCAGGAAATGGATGAGGAGAGCGACCTTCTGGAACAGCTACGCCAACAGGTACAATGGCTTCAGTATCAAGTTGGAGCCATGAGACGACAAGCTGACATTCACAATCGCGTCCAAGTGCTACTGTTCAAGACATACGAGTTGCACAGAAACACGATCCCACGTCTCTTCATCATCCTTCCTAAGCCAAGGGATGACGACGAACCGATCACGAGCCATGATCAATTCCGTCTTTACTTTCTGTGCGAATGCGGTACTCACACTATGACCAATGGATCCAAGGACTCGCATGACATTCATATGGCGATACACGAAGGATATGATCTGGAGCAACCCAAGGAGTTCATCAAAAAGTATAGGGTCTATATCCTCACGATGATGTACGCAGTCAAGTACGGAAGTGTTACCACCAATATTTCTGTGCCCCCTGTGACCACCAAGATCATGGATGGATTCAAATCGGTCCAGAAGCATCTCGCTTATCTTGACAGGGATATTGGGTTCCTCGTCGACGACACCATCAGATTCCTCCACGACATCAAGGACAGTGATAATCCAGCCAGACCGTCGCACACACAGCAATCAGAGTTCGACAAACTGAAGGATATCGAACGTGTGGATCTGAATATGCTGAAATCCCATATCAAAATCAAAGATGAAGATCGCACTCTCGGTAAGCTTTTCAGGACGGTCAATCCTGAAGGGCATGTCAATTGGGTGTGTCTCGATCATTATCGATCCAAATATCGAAATTCGAATACGGGGGAACTGCGAGATTTTGTTGCGGCCAATGGCGGGACATTCGTTGAAGAGACTGGGAAGGTCACAATCAAGCTCCGGACAAGCACTTTGGCCACCTGGTTCTACGACGCGATGGCACAGGCTCAAGGGATCCAGGAGTTAGAAGTTGTGCCAATGTGGAATGCGAACAAGGACGAGCTTCAAGCACTCACCAAGGCTGTCACCAAGGCAAATGTCATCAGTCTTACGGTAGATGGCTCTTACCTCGACTACTTCTGGCGCGATATTGTGCATTGGGATTTCCGTCTCGACCCAATTATCCACCTCGCATCCAATGGGAGGATCCAATCTTTGCAAATGGTCAAGTTTAAGAACTTCTTTATTCACTCGAGCAATAACCTGTCCTTAGCGATGGCTCCAAGGCTACGTCTGCTCTCTATTGACGGAGGAATCCCTTTCAAGGAGTACTCGAAGGACTTATTTTTGTCTGCCATTCTCGACAATTATTCTGCGCTCACTGAGCTGGACCTGCAACTTGAGGAGCGATACCGGAAAGACTGGTCCGTAACAGAGGTCATCCGAAAGCTTGCTGACCTCGAGGTCTTGAAGCTAGACTACGAACACTTTTCCACAAGGGTTGTTGTCTCCAGGGGTACTGTCCAGAGCGCAGAAATGCGGATTGTACATCTTTGCACCCTCATTTCCCAAGACATTGAATTTGCTTGTGGAGGTCACCTCGACAAGTTGGAGGTGGAATACACCCCACAGGAATCAGATGAAGGGAAACTGAACGACATCGTAAGACTGAACCCTGGAATCAAATCCTTGGAAATCGGATGCCGCGTCTCACGCGCCACCTTCATCATCAACATCGTGATATCGACCCGTGCGAAAGCCATTCAGAGCGGTAACAAATTCGCATTCTGCGTGTTCAAGCTAAAAGAAGAGCGATTGATCCCATTGGATTGGAAGCGGTATTGTGATTATGACCGTGTTGCAACCTCGATCAGTTTCCCGGCCAATTCTTCAGATTACACGATGCGCTCAGAGTACATCATGCACGACGCACACGGCTATTGGGACTTCATCCTGAAGTATGGTTGGTCATTGGTAAACTTTCGCACGAGTTCAGTGTTCTGCGATCGTCACGTAGAATTATTGAACGTTGTTACTGAGCTGAGAGGATCGCAACTCTACTGGTTGGATCTGGATATATCGAGCCTCAGCGATTCTGGACGAGAGTGCCTGAGTCGGATCCTTGGGCGTTCCAAGTTGGACAAATCCAGAACGAAGTCGTGGGCGCGCCAATGGAATTTCAAGGTTGATGGTTTGGATGAGTAGCGCTCAACTTCTTTGACGATGGGAACGAGCCAATACATCATTGTGGACTCCTAACAGGGCGAGCTTTCGATCCAATTGAGCCCTCCCGTCAGTGCAGTCGATGCTTGGACACGATACACGCGATAGCGCATATAGGAGAGTTAATGTATCATGCACATTTCACAGAGCCTTGGGGGTGAAGTTGAGGTTATTCGAAAGAGTTGCTACGCTACTTTGAATGAGGGTAGACGCTTCAAACTATGGACGGTTGTAAGATCTGGGTCGCCAGGGGTCTTAGGGCATACCGTCTGCCAGAGTCTTGGAATTTTGCTTTGGTTGGATAGCAATCAAAGATCAGTGTCAAAGTGCGGGTGCAGTATTAGTACTATCGGAAACTCAGTTTCTCCTCATCCTTCAGCTGAGGGATATACCACTCCACACGTTCAGCATTTCACAAACTGCTCAACAACCAAAATAGCCACAGCTGGAGTCTCAATTTCTGAACACCGACTCTTCCATGGGGCTGTGATTCACCCATTGCATTTGCACAGCTAGCAAATGCTCAGTTGTCCGGTCAATGAGGCCATTTATTGAACGTTCATTGTACCTATATGACATTTTGATAATCATGCAGTCTACTGGGCCTCCGAAAGGTCTCGTGCGAGTTGACGCCGCGTTGTTGACACCTCATCGATAAGTCTTAGCCATGTATCTGGTACATTTTGGATCGGGCCTTTCGAGTCTCCCGAGTCTTCCAAGACTATCGGCCTATCCGACTCATTCGGGCGGCCATCGGAGTTGACTTTAAGGACATAGTATGCTGATTCCCTATCTAATGTTGGTACCCATATAGCTGCTGTAGGCATGTCTCTTACCGCATTGTGGATCACTTTGATGTTAATAGTCTCGGGAAGCATGAAGGGTCCTTCGTGATTACGTAGAACATCCATAATCCATGGCCTCCTTGTGTCCCATGCTTCTTTCACGGCCTTCATTTCCGGATCTTTGATTGGCCCGGGAGGCATGGAGGCTACATATCTGTCTATCAGTGGGTAGAGCCAGTAGATATATCCGTCGAGCTTTTGGAGATTGTCAGGTTCTTCATGTTGGGTATATGTTTTCGAGCTTTTGAAGACGCGGTCAAGGATATTTTTCAGGAATTCCATGTTAATTCAGTCGACTCGGGAAGTTGTTTAGATTGGGTGTGTGAGTATATAGATGGAGGAGTGCTTTGCACACTGCGGCTACACTTTTTAAATGGTGTGTGTTTGGTCGTTCCTTGTCTTTTCGATCGGTGCTGAAGGAATGGGAACAGACCACAGCCGCTTTTCACAACGACTTCATGTGGAAAATTGACAGTTCAACACCACAGCAACCACGCAAAGGGGAAACCGACGGGACAGTCGATGCAATTGGAGGGTATCCATGTTGATACGGAACGAATATAGCCCTGCTAAAGAGAGAGGCTGGCTTGGATGAAGCCCTCCTTCCTCGCCCTCTGTGTTGGTTTTACTCGAGGGAGCCAGGACGAACTTTTACAATTATCTTGGTGGATTGCAACTTTGAATGAATCCGCAGCACACGCATAGCAAGATGGATCGCGTGAGGTCGGGCTCTGTTTTTAAGGTTTCGTTTGGGCAAAGCAGCTGTGGTGTTCTTGGCAGGGTAGATTTGGAACAACGTCGATCCTTCTCATTCTTGGTCATCGGAGACGGAGGAGACGATTGTTTACGATGCGCAGAGTATTCAATCGCTTGTGTCTCGACTTTGAACAATGAGAGAAAGAGGAAAGGAAGAATGAATAAAGATACAAGGACAGAGTGAAGGAAGAAGGTAAGCCCTAAAAAAATCAGCTGTATCCTAAAAGCTAGGGATGGATGTGAATCAAATGCAGCAATTGTAGGTTTGCTCATTTCTCGGTTCAGAGGCATGGTATAGTCCAACAACACGCACTCGTCGGTCCTACCGGTGCGTACCACCAGAGCAAGCTTTATTGATTCAGCGCTTTTGCTAGACGAGAGAATGAAAGAACAACCATGTAGCATAGCGCTTATACGAGTGCTTCTTTGAGTTGCTAATCTCTTTTGAAGTAGACTAGCCGCTACAAACTACAAGAGCTACAGTGCACATCATCTGCCAAAGGCTTGGTGCTCTGGTATCCATGGTCGACTAGTAGATTCGAACCTCAGTGTCACAATATGGGCACCGCTGTGGGTACTCTTGGAAACCCTCGGTTTCTCCTTGTCTTTTCAGCCGAGGGATAAACCGCTCCACACTTCAGCATTCCATAATTGCTAACAACTACAATCACAGAGCTTCAATTGCCTGAATGCCGACTCCCACAACATGCTCATGACTCATCCATTGCACAGCTGACAGATTCTCGGTTGTTCAGTTAATGAAGTAACGCGGTGCTTCCAGTGAACCATTTATTGGACATTGATGGCGACTTTTCTATACGGCCTCGTGGTGATCTATCAAAGCTTGCCGAGTCTCGGTAACATATCGTCGAGCTGCTGTTTCACCGATGTCACCTCATCGAAAAGTCTCTGCCACGCTATCAACTCGTTTTGGACCGCGCCTCGCGGGATGTAATTTGGATTTCCTTTCATCAATGTGTCTTTTTTCCAGACCACCGATGGATACTTTTCGGTTATATCTCGTAGGCAATTGTGAATCACAGTCGGATTTACTACAGCCTTGATATTCCTGATGGTAAAGAGTGAAATCAGGTCGTCAACGATCTTTTGGGGATCTGCCTCAGTATCAGTAGGTCCAGCAGGTTGAGCAGGTTCAGCCGGTTGAGTAAGCTGAGCAGGTTGCTCCTTTTCGTCTTTCTTTTTTCTCCCGATACCGAAGAAATGCATGTTTTGTATGTTGATTCGGTGGACTTGGGGAGGCGTTTGGATTGGATGTGTGTACAGATGAGGGAGCGCCTCGCTCACTGCGGTCACACTTTTAAATAGTATGTCTCTGGTCGTTCCTTGTCTTTTCGATCGGTGCTGAAGGAATGGGAACAGACCACAGCTACTGTTCACAACGACTTTGTGTGGCGAATTGACAGCTCAACACCACAGCAACCACGCGAAGAGGAAACCAACCATGGATAGTTTGATGCAATTGGAGAGTATCCGTGTTGATACGAAACGCATCTTGTCCTAGCATGAGAGA
>Ga0247824_10001078_pt1 | contig 14557 bp, 12 predicted proteins | sample 13C_PalmiticAcid_FD_194412 | JGI IMG/M metagenome (GOLD analysis project Ga0247824, IMG submission 194412) | Soil microbial communities from agricultural site in Penn Yan, New York, United States - 13C_PalmiticAcid_Day48 | ecosystem: Environmental > Terrestrial > Soil > Agricultural land... | reverse complement strand
GCAACCATCGGTTGAATTCGCCGTTGTTCCAAGAAGCAGTGCTTACACCATTCTCGCTCGACCAAGTCCAAGACTACATCAAGCAGTACGTGACCATTCACCGACCTCAGTGGAGAGTGGACGAATACGAACAAGTTCTCGATGTCACTCCGGGTCTAAAGGACTTGGTGAAGAATCCGTTTATGATGGCTCTGTCGTTGGATGTGCTCCCGCATTTGGTGGATCCAGGGCAACAACTTTCAAACACTCGCGTCACTCGGGTCGTATTATATGATCACTTTGTCGAGCAGTGGCTAAAGCGCGGCAAAAAACGACTTGGAGAGAAGGAGATGTCTTTACAAACAAGGGAGGCGTTCCAGAAACTGAGTGCTGAAGGATTCACATTGAACGGCATTGAATACTTGAAGAAGATTGCTGTAGCGATCTACAAGGAACAGGATGGTCGTCCAGTTGTCGAATACTCCAAACTGAGGGATGAAGGATCGTGGAAAGATGTCTTCTTCAGTTGCAAGGAAAATCAACTGTTGCACGAGGCTTGTCCTTTCAAGAGGAATGGCAATCAACATCGATTCATTCATCGGTCCCTTTTGGAGTATGGGTTGACTCGCGCTGTGTTTGACCCGAAAGATACAGTGGACCGACCCGTAATTATACCAGAGATGGGTCGACGAGGAGGCGTAAGTTCTGAAATGAGCTTTCAGAACTGTACCGGAAATGAGGATGCTTCTCTCGATACTGAACAAGAGCCTGATCCGAATTCACCATTGGTGTGGAGAAGCTTCGTGTACGATTACTCGCTGATGCAGTTTCTGGAAGAGCGAGTTCAACAAGAGCCGGTATTCAAAGAACAGCTGCTTGTGTATATCGAGCACTCGAAACGCGATAAGCAATGGCGCACTGCGGCCGCCAACGCGATCACGATCCTTGTTCGAGCAGGCACACAGTTCATTGATACAGATTTTCGAGGTATTCAGATCCCGGGTGCCGATCTCAGCTATGGCGTGTTTGATTCCGTGCTGCTTCAAGGAGCGGATATGAGCAACGTCAACCTACGAGGAGCATGGCTTCGGCAGTCGAATTTGAGCGAAGCATATATAACGGACGTACAGTTTGGAGAGCTGCCATATCTCACCTTGACGACCCCTTGGGATTACATGACGTGTTGCGCATATTCTCCAGATGGAAAGATTATCGCAGCCGGTTGTAATGGAGGTGAAATCACCGTGTCCATTAATGTATTTATGAGTGAATTGGTAAGATTCAGACGCTCCTCGGGCTCTCATAAGGACATGGTTCAACACATCACATTCTCACCGAAAGGAGATCGGATCGCCTCCGCAAGTCGAGACAAGACAATCAAAATTTGGAACGCGGGACAAGTAAGGGACCTCCACACTCTAACCGGCCACACCGAGGCTGTCAATTGCGTCGCATATTCACCTAAAGGCGATCAAATCGCCTCCGCTAGTGACGACAAGACATTGCGTTTTTGGGATTCGGTGACTGGTCATTGCCGTCTGATACTATTTCATAACAGCGAGGTCATGTGTGTTGCGTATTCACCAAATGGAAATCAAATCGCCTCAGGAAGTGTGGACTCTGTAGTACGACTTTGGAATGATGCGACTGGGGAATGTGGTCATATATTCATCGGTCATAGTGGCAAAGTTCGGGACATTGCATTTTCTCCTCGGGGAGACCAAATCGCATCTTGCAGCAACGACAAAACTATCCGTCTATGGAATTTGAAAACAGGAAACACCTCCAAAGTCTTATCAGGGCATACCAGCAAAGTCAGCAGTGTCGCGTATTCGCCTCAAGGTGACCGAATTGCTTCTGGGAGCTACGATTCGACAGTGCGAATATGGGATATGGAGTCCTGGATCTGTCGCCATTCATGGACTGGTCATAATGCTGCTATCACGAGTATTGCATACTCGCCTAACGGTAGTCTGGTCATCTCCTGTGGCATGGATGAGACTTTACGTCTATGGGATGTGCCAGGCATAGCATCCCGCAACTTTTCGAGTGGCCACAGCCAAGATGTCGTTGAGGTCAAGTATTCGCCGAAAGGCGATCTGATTGCCTCCTGTAGTAGCGATTCCACGATACGACTCTGGAATCCTGAAACTGGGGTTTGCTGTAGAACCCTAAGTGGCCATAGTGGATCAGTGACAGGCATCGCATTTTCACATCGAAGGAATCAGATCGTTTCCAGTGGTATTGACAACACCGTGCGGTTATGGGACGTGGAGACAGGCGTCAGCCAACATATTTTAAGCGGCCATACCGACAGTGTCAACAGCGTTGCGTATTCTCCTCAGGGAAATCAGATTGCGTCCACAAGTAAAGACAAGACCGTTCGGCTATGGGACGTGACAACTGGAGATTGCAGCGGGATCCTGATTGGCCGTTCAGGCGAAGCCGCGAGTGTCGCGTATTCACCCGATGGCAGCCTTATTGCTACCGGGAATAAGGATCACACAGTGCAACTATGGGATGTTGCAACCATGGCAAGCCGTGGCACTCTTGAAGGTCATATATTGCCGGTTTGGGATGTCGTATTTTCACCCCAAGGAGACCAACTCGCTTCAGCTAGCAGCGATGGATCGATACGACTTTGGATTGGGGCAACAGGGAAATGCCGTTTGACATTAACTGGCCATTTCGATACGGTTCTCAACATTGCATATTCGCCTAAGGGAGATCTGCTGGCCTCCGGCAGCTTGGACGGGACAGTACGACTTTGGGATGTTGCATCAGGGCAATGTCGAGAAGTGATAGAACATCTTTCAGGAGGGGTCTGGGGTGCAGCAGGCGTGGCGGTGGCCTGGGATGTAACAACGGATTCCAATGCCTTGATAACAGGCTGTGAGGATGGGTCATTGCTCAAATGGCAGGTCACTACAGAAGGGGAGTTATGCCGTGCGCACCTGCGCTGGACTGCTACGAATGGGTCGCTCAATGTGCGAGGAGCATTGACCAGAAATGTGCGCGGATGGACACTTCGCAACACTATATTGCTGCGGCAACGAAGGGTGAGAGGTGTGGTATTCGACCTATCGCGCAAAACAAGTGTGCTGATTAAGGTGGCATTGGCAGTAAGGCGACAATTGCCCATTGCACTCGCGCAGGAACTGGGATCCATGGATGTCTTCGTTTTCATGTGCATAATGCCGATATACCTGACACTTATCGTGATATTTATTGTCACTGTTCCCGGTGGGGTGTCAATGAATATGGCTGCCATCGCAATCGTCATAGGGGTCTTCATATTCGCAGTGGAAGGGGATAAGACACGGGAACGCGGGCAGAATCAAAGGGCCATCACGAGTGCTACGATTAGATACTTGGAGTTTTAAACTAGGCAAAATTCTGGACTGAAAGAACTTGACATGTCTAGACCAGTTTTTTTCTCCAATGTATGTAGTGGGTCGTCATCAATGCTTTGTTCGATCGGCATGTATCACCTGGCAGTTTCTCCTCGTGTGTGAGATAAACAACCGACCAACCAACTTTGACGCGGGAAGTAGCATGTTGGCATAAATCATGATGTGCTTGCGTGGCACATGCTGGCTTTGCGCTGCTGCAAGTTCTTCGCTCCCTCTTCAACTCTCACCACCACTCAAGATCACGAACAAGCCGAGAGCTGGACGTTGCTGGAATAGTTTCGACTCGGTCAAACTCAACAGTAAGCCGGACAACCCGGTACAGCGATCTACTGTATGTCGTGCTGACAGGTTGGATTCAGAAGGCTAATCATTGTCACCGTGTCATCATCATCTTTGTCAAAGTAGAGGTTCAAATGAAGGACCCAGCTGCGTGGTTCCCATGGCAGCCCAGAGTGTTGACCGAAAAAGTCTATCATCGAAAGCGCCATATGGTAACGGTACGGTTGGCGACCTCGTAGAGTACCAACCCGAGTTTGCAGTTGCAACTAGGGTTGCATATGGATCGATAGGACAGTGGCCCACACGTACCAGTGAGACCTGTATCTTTACCGCCGCCTGTAGCCGTTACACCAATTTTCACTGAGACGAGTGTTGACATGCCTCTTTCGGCTTCAACAGCAGCCAAATGAAAGCCGCGGCTCTGTTCGACAAATACAGCCGTCCAGAAGAGCATGCTTGTGACACAAAAGAGACTCCAGTAGCGGCATTACCATCAGAAAAACAACAGCTCTGGCTCCACCTCCAGAACTACCTCCAGCATAAACAACGACAGCACCAAGAGTGCCAGCTCTATCGCCAAAAGTCTCCGTTCATCCCAAGGGCTCATTTGTGGATCACCTGGATGACGCCTCACAGAAGATACTTAGTTAAGCTGCAGATATCTTGTCTGCCCAAAGCGTCTCACCGATAGCAGCCAGTCTTGAGTCTAGGATCTACAAAAGCAACGGAAGCGCACTTGCACGTCCTATTACTACTCAAGAGTCCCCTGATTTTGATCTTGCCACCTTGCTCTTTTGTGCTATCCAGTCAGGTCTCAGCATCAGCATGTGCATCGGAGACAGATATCAGTACCAAATCGAACCATCTTGAATGGACAGATCGTGGAAATCACTGCACTGTTTGGCGCCAAAGCGGAATCACGATGGACGACGCAACGGCTAAAAGGAGTGGCTGGCATGCGCGAATGTGACCAGCGTGGAGGTGGGAGAAATGCCAATCTGGGCTAGTTGTCTTGGCCGAAATGGAAACGTGAGATCGACCAACGTGCGCTCAACGAGATTACACAACAATGCCATTGCAGATCTACTTTATAAACATCCGATCATGCTGAATGCATTCAAGTGCCAAAACGCCGTGATCGGTGTACAGGACTTTTGGCTAAGCCCATCCTGTGGCGTGGGTGGTCTTTTTTGTTGGTCTTCGGTAGCGAGTGGTGTGCATGTGTTGTGGGGAGATGGAGGCGGGTAAAAAAAAAAAAAAAAGAGAGCGAGTGGCGAACTCTAACAACTCTAAATTGCTGGGCTGTGTGCATCACCCTGCAGCTCGTGCAAGCGTGCTTGGCAATTGAGGGGTCCAACATCGCCACATGGCACAGCATAAGCCTCGATCGTTTGCTTCTTTCTTTCCCTCCACAATCACAACCTTATTTATGCACACACTTTCCCTCCTCTTTCCCTCTCCCTCTCTCTTGCACACGCACACACACACTTTTACTCTCACTCTCATCCACATCCGCCTACACACAGTCGCACATTCCTACCCCAAGTACTTTTCACACACATTCATCCATCGAACCCTTTCACAGTTCTGGTAAGACAAAACGCCATCTGCTGCAGTGTGCTGCTGGCCCCCAGGATCACCGCCCTATGTTTGCCTGTCTGAGTAGAGGTCGAGGATAATGTTCATAGTGAGCACTCATTTGTGATAGTACCGGGTTACCCTCTTCGACATAGGCCCCACTCTTAACGACGGAAGACTCTCACGATCCCCGACAAGACACGAGTCAGGTGGCGAAGATATAGGACGCCTTTCATAAAATGGAAGATCATCAATATGTCCAGAAGGCCCAAGCCAGTTTCAAGAAAGCTGAGGAACTAGAGTAAGACCATGGATGCAATTGTACACATGACGGAGCACCAAACAATGGAATCTTACCTGGGATTCATCACCAATTGATTAGAGGGGAAATTCGTGGTCAGGGTCGACCCACAAAGTCCTCTCGTTCTGGCAGGGCCTTGCAGTCGATCAAGGGTGTGTTTCAGCCTAAAGCAAGTTCCCAAAACGTTGGTCCAGCAACACCGTCATCGCCTTTGAACCAGCACAAACAAGGCAACGACGTTGCCACGGTTGCTGCGCACATCTTTGCCGGGGATGTGCGTCCACCTGCCAATAACTTCCAGCTACCGAAAAAAGACGAGCGACTCGCAAACACACCACAGCTCGTTTGCTGCCTCGGTTTACTGAGAAATACCCATTCCGCTGATGACAACCTAGAACCTGCTGTTCAACAGTGGTTGCAGGCCGTCGAGAAAGACAAGGATGAGCGGGAACGCCTTCGAGCAATGGCGAGTGATGTACTCGGAGAATACTACAATGGATCCAAAAATGCCGAAACCAGATCCAAAGATGCCGAAGCCATTGCTGAGGTGGTGTGTCTTGCACCCGTTCTTGATAAGAACGAGTTCCATAAACTGCTCAGAGAATTGTGCGCTGGAATCGAACACTCTAGCCTGCTCGACGTCCATCGACTGGAAGGGCTTGCAAAATTGATTCAAGGAGCTGGTCCTGGTCACCTTAATGCTGACGATCTCGTCAAACTCTTGGGACTTCTCGGCAATCGTTTAATGAATACCCACCAGCAATCATCACAACACATGCACCAGTTGACATTGGCCGTCTCTCATGTATTGGATGCCATGGCCGACAGCAAGGTCACCGATCTGAATCGAGTGAATCTACATGAACCTCTTTCGTCGTTTCTGAGACGTCTCAGGAAGAGTCCAGATCCGTTCCTGGTGTACCAAGCAGCATACGCGTACCAAGCCCTATTGTGTGTCCCAGATGATGAGACCGCGTGGCAATCAGCCGCCAGACGTACGGGGAAGGTGATACAAGGCGTATTCGAGCTGGTGAGCGCAACGAAGGGTCTTGACATGAACAGGTTCATCGAAGGACTCGGGAAGATTCAAGAGGGGTTTGGAGGAACTTCGAAGGGTGTGGCTGCTGTCACCATCTCGTACGAGAAAGCGATCTCCCTCGCTAAAAAAGGACAAGGCTTTGTCAAGTCTCTCAAAGAAGGGTTCAGCTTTAAACGCAAACGGGATTGGTATTCGGCACTGCGAGGGGCGGATATCTTGATTCAAGACGGAGAACTAGCGACATTCAAGGAACTGATCTGTGAGGCTCCTTGCCGGAAAGATCCAGCATTCCAATGGGGAGTCTGCCAGAGGCTTGGAGAGATAGCACTCCATCCAATGTGGGATGAGATGACTCGTCAAAGTGCGATCAAATTCCTCGGAGAGATCTACAAGAATGATGAGATATGGGGAAAGCACCTTAGTATCAAGCACTACATACTCAACATCCTCACGCAGCTATCCTCGTCGACTGGACAACTGTCTCAACGTATGTGGAACTGCTCGCCCTTCAGGAAATTGACGTGAAGGGATGCTATGTTGATCGAGATTGCTGTAGTGGTCTAACCCAAAACACTTTTTTTGTGGTCAACCTATGACGCGTTATAGTTGTCGAGTCGTTGATCCAAGAATTAGAGACAATCGAGGATGCTGGGAAGAAGGCCTTATATCAAGCATGGAAAGAAGATGGTCCGACATCATATCCATTGAGAACGTCATCACAAGAACCAGTCTGTACATTCTTGATCGCTCGCGTTCAGAACAATCCAGGTATCGAGGAAAATCTTCGCCGTCTGAAGAGGCAACGTGCAAGTGAACGAAGCAAAGCTATCTATATCTCACCCCAAGCCAAGTCTAGTCGTCAAGCGTCTGATAACACATGCTCACCACTCATGGATAGGGTGAAGGAGTTCTTGGACAGTGATCGGAAAATATTCCTGTTACTCGGAGACTCTGGTGCAGGCAAATCGACATTCAGCCGTGAACTCGAATTTGATCTGTGGCAGTCTTACGAGACCAAGACAGGCCGAATTCCACTCTACATTGATTTACCTACCATCGACAAGCCTGAGCACGATTTGATCACCAAACAGTTGAGAAAAGCCGAATTCAGCGAGTCTCAGATCCGGGAAATGAAGCATCATCGCGAGTTTATCCTGATCTGTGATGGATACGACGAGTGCCATCTGAAACACAACTTGTACATGAGCAATCAACTCAACCAGCCAAGAGAATGGAATGCTAAGATGATGATAAGCTGCCGGAGCGAATACGATGGGCCCGATTATCGAGATCAATTCCAACCTGGAGACCGCAACCATCGGTTGAATTCGCCGTTGTTCCAAGAAGCAGTGCTTACACCATTCTCGCTCGACCAAGTCCAAGACTACATCAAGCAGTACGTGACCATTCACCGACCTCAATGGAGAGTGGATGAATACGAACATGTTCTCGATGTCACTCCGGGGCTGAAGGACTTGGTGACGAATCCATTTATGATGGTTCTATCGTTGGATGTACTCCCGCAGATGATGGATCCAGGGCAACAACCTTCAGACACTCGCATCACTCGAGTCGTATTGTATGATCAGTTTGTCGAGCAGTGGCTAAAACGCGGCACAAAACGACTTATAGAGATGAAGATGTCCTCACAATCAATAGAGGCATTCAAAAGGCTGAGAGCAGAAGGGTTCACATTGAATGGCATTGGATACATGAAGAAATTTGCCGTAGCGATCTACAAGGAACAGGATGGTCCTGTTGTTGAGTACTCTGAATCGAAAGACAAAGGATCGTGGAAAGATGACCTCTTCCGTGGCAAGGAAAATCAACTGTTACGCGAGGCTTGTCTTTTGAAGAGGGAAGGTACCCAACATCAATTCATTCATCAATCCCTTCTCGAGTATGCATTGGCACGCGCAGTGTTTGATCCAGAAGACAGGAGAAACCGACCGTCATCCAAAACAACCAATGTCGAACAAGAGCCGGATCCCAGTTCGCCTTTGGTCTGGAGGAATTTCGTGAAGAACCACTCGCTTCTCAAATTCCTAGAAGAGCGAGTGCAGCAAGGCCTAGAGTCCGAAGAGCAGCAAGACCTGGAGTTCAAAGAGCAACAAGGCCAAGAGTCCAAAGAGCAGCAAGGCCAAGAGTTCAAAAAGCAGCAAGGCCAAGAGTTCAAAAATCAGCTACTCGCGTACATTAAGCATTCGAAAAGAGACAAGAAATGGTCTACAGCGGCGGCCAACGCGATCACGATCCTTATTCGAGCAGGCGTGAGGTTCAATGGTAATGACTTTAGCGGCATTCGGATCCCAGAGGCAGACCTCAGCTACGGTATGTTCGATTCCGTTCAGTTTCAAGGAGCGGATATGAGAGAAGTGAACCTACGTGGTGCATGGCTTCGGCAGTCGGATTTGAGCAAGGCCGACATGACGGGCGTACAGTTTGGCGAGCTACCGAATTATGTGAATGGCAGCTATATTGCCTCTTGCGCTTATTCACCAGATGGGGAGTCATTTGCTGTCGGTTTTTTCAGCGGCGTCATTACTGTGCGCTCCACAAAGACCTGGTCGACGACCCATACGCAGAAGGTCCACGGCAAATCTATTGACAAAATCGTGTTTTCACGGGAAGGAGGCCGAGTTGCCTTCAGTTGTGACAAGACAATCTGGCTCTGGGACTTGGAATCAGGGGGGTGTCATACCCTAAGCGACCATGCCGAAGAGGTCATTTGCTTTGCCTATTCGCGTCAAGGAGATCGATTCGCTTCCAGTGATGGCAGGACACTGCGATTATGGGATCCAGCAATTGGCCTTCGGACACTGTCTGGTCACGATACGAGAATCCTATGTGTTGCCTTTTCATTTAAAGGTCACCAGATTGCTTCTGGGAGTGAAGACTCCTCTGTACGACTTTGGAACGTTGAGACCGGAGAATGCAGCCACATCTTCATGGGCCACACCCAACGTGTTTTGGACATTGCATTTTCTCCTCGGGGAGATAAAGTTGCATCTTCGAGTGCCGATACGACAATCCGTCTATGGGATACGCAGACAGGAGGGACCTCCAAAGCCTTTGTCGGGCATGCCGATGTTGTCCACAATATTGCATTCTCAGAGGAAGGCGATCAAATTGCTTCTGGAAGCTGGGACACAACGGTGCGTGTATGGGACACTGAGCGCGGGACTTTTTATGAACGGAGCAACCAGAACATGCGCGTCATTCGTGTCGTATGGTCCTCGAGCGGTTATCGGATCGCCTCTGTAGATACGTCCAGAAAATTGCAGCTGTGGGATATATCGAACGGAGCATCCTCCCAACGCTCGGGTAGCCACAGTCAAGGGGTTAATATGGTCCAGTGTTCGCCAAAAGGAGATTTGATCGCCACCTGCAGTCTCGACACCACGATACGGCTTTGGGATCCTAAAACAGGCGTTTGTAACGGGACCTTGAGTGGCCACAAGAAATCAGTGACCAGCATCGCATTTTCTCCTTTAAAGAGTCCCCAAGGGAATCACGTCGCCTCTGGTAGTGCTGATAAAACCGTGCGTTTATGGGACTTGGAGACGGGAGCTTGTCGGCGCGTCTTCAGCGGCCATACCGAGGGAGTCAACGGTATAGCGTACTCTCCTAAAAGGAACCAGGTGACGTCCGTTAGCACAGACAGAACAGTTCGACTATGGGACGTGGCATCTGAAGGTTGCGAGGTCCTGGAAGGCCATACCGAGGCAGTGACGAGTGTTGCGTATTCACCCAACGAGGACCTTATCGTAACAGGCAGTAAGGATAACACCTTGCGGCTATGGGATGTTGGATCAAGGACGTGTCGTTTTACTCTCGAGGGCCACGCCCACTGGGTTTTTGACGTTGCATTTTCGCCTAAAGAGCACGAGGTTGCTTCAGCCAGTGTTGACCAGTCAGTACGACTCTGGACTTTGGAGACAGGAAAGTGCCGATTGAAACTCACTGGTCATGACTATGTGGTGAACAGTGTTGCGTATTCAAGAGAGGCTGATCTACTCGCCTCTGGTAGCTTAGACAACACTGTGCGACTTTGGGATGTTGCGACAGGCCAATGTCTAAGAGTGATACAGAACCTTCAAGGAGGCGTCCAGAATCCAGGTGTGGCGGTCGCCTGGGACGTACACCTGGATGTTTTGGTGACTGGCTGCCAAGATGGATCCGTGCTCAAGTGGGCGGTTACCAAGAAAGAAAGGCCGTGCCGTGTGGATCTGTGTTGGACTGCTGCGAATGGCTCACTCAATGTGACAGGAGCATCGATAAAAGGTGCGCGTGGACTAAGCTCACTGAACAAGCAGTTATTGATGCAGCGAGGGATTGGAATGGGAGTGGAGTACTGGTGGTGGAAAGGGATGGAGACAATTTCGCTGTTGAAAGGACATATAGGCGTTGTCATATTGCTGTGCGTGAGGTTGGTGCCGTTGGGCTGTAGCCGAATTGTTTCGCGAGCTGGGTTATCCCTCTCCTCGGCTTGCCATCGACTCTCTTTAGCTTGCCATCGACTCTCTGTTGTGGTTTTCTCCATGAGAATCAGTCAGTATTAAAGTTGCGTTGATCCTGTAAAAGCGATGAAAAAGAGGACTGGAGTTGGCGCTTTGGTTGAGAGTCCTGAGAATTGGATGTGGGTGCTGAACTATGCAAAGGGATTCGTCCATCCAATCCACAGCACAGCGAGCGGTAGAGCCCTTGCTATTCCGCGTATCTGGTGCCTCAGAGTGCTCCCTGCTAGGTGCTGTCCGATGCCGACTGCCGTTCGTCCCTCGATGAGAAGGAGCGAAACCTTTTTTTCCCCTTCGCCGTGGGCACGTGAAATTTTGTTGGGCTACAAGTTTTTTTGTTGTTGTCCTCACATCACTCTTTTCCTTCTCCACCCGTTGCAGCAGCACCTCGCGACCCAGGATCATGCACAAGCTGGACCTTGTTGGGGCGGGAGCAACTCGACCGGAATCAGGAGTAAGCAGGACAAGTCAGGGCAGCCCGATGTACATCGCTACACACGTTGTAATCTGATTCTTGCCATTGTGCCTCCCTTCTGCCAGCACTCCACACTTTCCCCTCACCAATCCCTCCGCTGACCACGTCGAACACCAATACGGCGTCGTGACCCACCACCACCATGACGAACACGGCACCGTCACCGCCGTTCGTACAAAGACGACAAGGACCATCAGGTCCCACTCCCCTCCCTCCGCTACCGTCATAACCGCTACCGTCGTCTCGAACTTGTCGTCTTCCTCGGAATCGGTTACAAGGTCATCCCTTCTGGCTGTTGGACAACCTCACTCGTCAGACATGTTGGCATTGCTCGGCTGGATGATGGGTGTCATTCTGGTAGGCGACCCTTTTTTTTTCCCCTTCACGGAAGAAAAAAAGTGTTTGAACCATCGGAATTCCAGTGCACTGACGGAAAGATAAAAAAAAAAAAAAACTCTTTTATACATAGGATCAAGGAAATATTGGACGCGCTACCGATGGGAGGAGGGATGAGTCAAGGAGGAGAAGACCTGAACCCAACGCTAGACATGACCAAAGTTCCTCCAGACAATGCTCTCTACATTTACCTCACAAAGACATATCGGATGTGGAGGCTGACAGCAAACGTGCGGGATCCTGACATGGGAGGTGCAGATGACATTAAGCTTTCAGAGGAAAAAGGCTCAACTGGAAGACGAAGCCAACCGGCTTGCTGATGAATCCATGCGACTAGAACTGGAAAGCACTCAAGCAGAAGGGGTAAGCCGATCTTCACGGATACTTCAGACATCATGAGCCTAGGCGACCCCTTCTCCCCATTCCTATCTAATGCATCACCTCTTTTTTTTTTATGTACCTCCGGATAGTCCTCAATAGTCGTCTTGCAACTCACTCTCAGGCAGGACATTGATAGGTTCCAAAAGGCCTTTGAACAGGCAGAGCCTAGGATTGAGGGGGTCCGCAAAGCGAACGCAGAGAAACAAGCGTCTTTGCAGCCAAGAAAAAGGAACATGCGGCGGTGGAGCGAGCCAAGGTCGAATTACGGGAGATTATACCAATCCCTTACCCGGGCAGATCTTGAAAGCAAAGTGGAGGGGCTCACCCGACTCGAGCGCCGAGAGGAAAGCCTGAACAGACAGCTCCAGGATCTGAAACAGGAACGTTGAACCGTTGATGACCGGAATCAGCAAAACGAATACGAGGCAGAGAACTTGGTCCGGGAATACAATGAGTTGGCGGTCAAAATTGGCATCGTCCCACAGTCTGCAAAGTATGCTGGAGGTCGGGACTATGAACTTGAACCCGACCTAGACAGTGGGGCTTCGGATTCTGGAAACTGTTCTCGTCTGAAGTCAGGAGTAGGGCTGAGGTCAACACTGTCGGTGACGCAGCGTGGGACCAATAACGACTTGTTTACTCTCAACGAGGAGCTGGAGGTTGTAAAGGACCAGGTCGAGGAATGCAATGGAACCCTGAGCACAAAGGAGCATCAGTTTCATCTCTTGAACAGAAAGTTCCAGGAAGAGAAGGAGGTAAGCCGAGAAGGATGGTGGTGACCACGAATGATGCTCCATTGTTACATTGGAAAGGGATCCAACGATGTGTGATACCGGATTCTAACAGCAACTGACCCAACTGACCCAACTGACCGACGTGGTGGTCTCTTTTTTTTTTCACATTGACATGGACCGGCAGGCACTTTGTGGAGAACCAACAGGAGCAGGTGCAAGCCATGATGCAGGACAATGCACAGAATCAGGCAGAGATCGAGAGGGTGGCGAAATAGAACAAAGTGCTGGAGTAACAGGCAGCTTAAAATCGAGTGATACGTACACGACGCAGCTCAGGAGATGCTGGAGCAAATGACGTTGGTCAAGCAACATGTTGAGCAGCAGGTAGGAGTGGTGCGGGCAATAGCGACCAAGGGGTTTGAAGATCCAAGTATCCGGTTTGTGCAGGCACAACACGAATAAAGAACAGCACTCTCTATCGCAATATGACACAACAGCCATGCTGACAAGGGCTTTGTTGGCAAAGTAATAAAGCTGCCGAGAATTGAGGAGAAAAAAACCAAAAGATGCATGGGCACAGTGCAACTGAGTGCTGCTACAGACCACACGTGACACTGTACCAGGCATATGGAAATCGAGTCGGTGTGGTGGGTGTGCGGTGGGGACTTTGGTTTTTTTTTTTTTTTTGCTCCACGCGCCAAAGTTATTTTTCTCACTCTCTCTCTACCAACTTTCTAAAGGCTTGCTCTTGTTTGTTTCGAAGGGGCTGCAGGATTCGAGAAGACCCTGCCACACACAGTTTGATGCAAGGGCCCTTGTGTTTGGGAGTGTTATCAGTGTGGCCCCCTCTCCTCTCCTCTCTGTCCTCCCGCGGTACAAAGTCTCCCTTTCTTTGGGACCTGACCAAGAGCGACACCAAACGCTCTCCTTCCTCTCAGACCCGACCGCCTTGACCTGGCTCGACCCACTCGAAACCTGGATCTTGCCTCTGGACCAGATCAACCTCCCTTCAGCTGTACGATACCGCGGACCCTCTAACCTCATACTCACACCGTCTTTGATGGCGTGCTGTCGTGTGCGTGTCTAGCCAACGTACTTCTTGCCTTAAGACCTCTGCCTTTGGTGGACCGATATCAAGGTAAGCAAAGACCTTTCCTCTTTCTCCTGCACTCACTGTCTTGATGCAATCCAAAGAGCCAGGTCCACTAACACTGTCCTTGTTCTGACCTCCAGTGTACACAGGCGCGGGTTGGGTGATAAAGCGCTGATCTTTTGCCACCAACCTTCTTTCCTGCTGTTGCCGCTGGTGCAGGTGGCTTTCAGACTGGCGAGTTTTTTTCTGAGCTCCCACACTCTTCCTTCTGCTCCACCTCGCAACACAGGATCGTGGGCAACCTGGAAGCTGGGCCCTGTCGGGACGGGTGCAGCACGACCGGAATCAGGAGCGAGCGGGACAACGCGAAGC
>Ga0247824_10001077_pt1 | contig 14560 bp, 11 predicted proteins | sample 13C_PalmiticAcid_FD_194412 | JGI IMG/M metagenome (GOLD analysis project Ga0247824, IMG submission 194412) | Soil microbial communities from agricultural site in Penn Yan, New York, United States - 13C_PalmiticAcid_Day48 | ecosystem: Environmental > Terrestrial > Soil > Agricultural land... | reverse complement strand
AGAGAGAGGGGTCCACTTTGTTGGGTCGTGGACATGTTATACCTGGTTTGAGGTTGTACGAGTTGGATCAGGATGTTGTCGAGGTTGCTGAGGGTGGGTTGGCCGAGTGTCTTGCACCCTGGTCTGGGCCATGGTCTGTGACTGATATCAGGGAGGCGCTGCCTCAGTCAAATTGCGGGTCTCGTGCGGGCTCGCCGCATGTAAGCATGTCTCAGGTTGCCATCTTTATTCCTCGTGGGCGTTCTATTCCCATGAAATGGACAATGATGGTGCGGAGGCATCCCCGTTTTGCCACACCTTGCCAGCAGTGCTCACCCTCAACGATGCATTCTCCGTTTCCCTCCCAATCTTTCCAATTTTGATCTTCAATGACTTTTTTCCCAGAGATGGATCTTGCTCTAAACATGAAAGGAGGGCCGGCTGACAATAAGCGGCATGTTTGACGCCGGGATGCGGCCGGATCTGCGGCCGGGCTCGGTACCCGGCCACGGCCCGGAGCAGGGGCAGTTCTTGGTGTCAGCAAACCAGCTGGCAGCTAACCACCCACGGGACGCAGAACGGCAAATCGGCAACCACTGTCTCTGTTCTAGCAGCCAGCGCATAAAAAATGGAGTGTTGTTACTTAGGTAACTACTATAATCCTGGTAACACGAGTTCCTCTCCGTTCCGTCACAGTCATACTGCGCTGTGAGGTGTTTGAGGTTCAGGTAATTGGTCTTGTTTTGCCTTGACTCTTGCAGCCCTCCTAGGAACTGTGTTAGATAAGGGCAGTGTCAAGCAAGTAACGCGGGAAATGACGGCGTCCTTACTTTGTAGGGAATGCAGTACGCATCTACCCTGGCCAGGCCCTTCAAGTCGATACCGTTTAAGCAGGCTGCTTCCCCAATCTTGCAACTACGAAAGGGATCTCGTACACAAGTGCCGCGTCTTGTAGCTCGGGCTGTGCAGCTCTCTTGCGAGACGGGCCCGGGGTGTCAGCATGTGAATGGACTGGCGACGGAGCCGATAGATACGGTAAGGTACTGACGCAGGTGATGCAGAAAAAGCCGCTCCTGATTCATGGGATTCGACGGTACCAACCCGCAAGGAGAGGAGACCGATTTTACATGCCCGATTTGAGGTATCGGGTGTGTTGTGTTTTGATCTGACTGTCGTGAGTTGTTCCAGCTTCGTCGGGGTCTCGAAGGAGGATTAACAAAGCAAGCAACCTGGAAGTTCAGTCACTGCCTCGTGGGTCACTGTTACATCGAGCCTTCCTTTCAGATGTGGTTGTCTGCTCACCTTGGACAGCAGGACCATTTAAGGTCTCACCGCAGACCTTTGACAGGGCAGTGGTATCGACGTACACCATGTCATTATTGTCTTCGTTGTTCAACCATAGAAAATGATTAGTGTTCTAGGGTTCTGTGCTGTCCGCCCATGACTCCAACCCCTTGTTCTCAGATGTCGTCTGACCTGATTCTCGCAAAGACCATGAAAGCCACTGCGGTCATTCCGCCGCTGCTGTCATTACACTCTGACCAGCACAGCAATACCAACAAAATACCGTGGTGTGCAAACTAACATTTGGTGAGGCATAAGGTGGCGCTCAACTCAGCCCTTGTATTTAGAAGCTTCAAATGACTTGCCATGGACTCTTATGCCAGCCATTCCTTACTTACCTTACCCAAATCTCAGGCTCTGGAAAAGTTTACCCCATAAAAGGAACGCAGACTAGCTGATTTCTGCTCCCTCACTCCCTAGCACCAACTCTCTGGTCAGCACAACTTCGACGTAGATATCCATCATGGACGAGCTACCTTTCACCATCGAAGTCACATCTTCCACGGTGACAACACCCACGAGGTGTCGATGCCGCGACCCCGACCCAAACAATTTGCGAGGAGGATGCTCAAGACCCTTTGCTTGCCTCGGGCAAATTGGGGATGACGCGGATCTCTACTGCGAGGAGTGTGTCGTAAGTCTAACAACAACCCCGCCCCCGACATACCAGGCCTGCAAGTTACCTGGTACCTAACATCTCACCAACCACTCAGGGCAACGGATGCAGACGACGGCATCATCGGTTTTCTTGGAAACTGAAACACCCTGACCAGGTCTATGGCCGACCTCCACGTCAGTGCATGTGTGCGCGGGACAGTGTCATCGGCTGCCAGTCTCCCAAGGACTGTTGCGTATTCGTTCTAGGGGATGGGAATTTGTGTAGCCAATGCGAGGTACAGCATTGGCCTCTACTTGCTTCCAAGCAAGCTCAAGATGTCCTTTTCTGACATGGTCTCCCATAGACAAGGGATTGCAAACAGAAACGAGTACCCAAAGGTTATTACAAGCAACAATCTCGCAAGTCCGGGCTCTACTTCGCCGACAAGAAGAGGGAACCCCCTCTCCCACTATTCGACGCCGCGAAGGGAAAGGCCGACACACCGATCGATGTGGCCCATTATGCCGGAGACACGTTCACGTTCCCCGGTTACGTGGAGGCCACAGAGTTGGAACTGGCGTCCGGCTCTCAACCAACCCCTGACAACCACCAACCCGGCATTCAACAGCAACCCTCGACGACTCCACAGCAACTTACACATAGTTTGCAAGAGCCCGACTACACAACATATGATGCCTTCACGGGTTTCATCGGCTAACCCACGGCTATGAACCCCAACCCAGACCCCAATCATGGCAAGGACCAACTCGTTGCACAGTCCACGCTCGAAACTGCCGATGAGCATCCCATCACTCCCATCGAGCAATGCCTATGCCCCACCGAGTGGCGTATCCAATGTACCGACGTTGAAGGGGACCTGTGCGTACTTTGCGGGGTGAGTAAACTCTGCCTTTTGTTCTTTGTCATTTCTACCCAGCCCTCGACTGGAGTCTCGGTTTTAACTATTCTCAGAGTTATCGATTTGATATGGATGATGGGGTTATTGACTAGGGTAATCTGGACTTTTATAAGGTGGTACTCGCGCAATTTTGGTGGGCTTGGTTTAGTATGCGTACTTTTGCATTCCCAATCACTGCGTATTATATCATGCCTGTTGGTTGGCGGTCTGAAGCTGCGTGACTAAACTCGCATGCTACTGTCAGCTGGTGGCCCTACCTATCAGGTAGGTAAGTTTCCAAGTTTGAGATACCCAAGACTCGGTGCCAGTGTACTACTCATTATCCCCGCCATGGCTGCAAAACTCGTAAAGTGTGTATGCCCACACCGGAGTGGACACGGATGGGGTCCATGTCAGGACACTTTCTCCGTTAGAAAGAGTAATATTTTGGAATACATGGGCATGTTGGCCAAACTGATTGTAAAATCATGCGTTACATGCGGGCGGTAGGAGCAAGAGACTGTTTCATATTACGACCAGAGGTTTATGTAGGGTCCCAGTGGCAATTTTACTGTGGTGCTGCTGCGCAGATCTTAGAGACGAACACCACGAATTAGAGGGAGATTACATGTCCTGCCTTTGGTACTCAGGAGTGTATTGTCGTGCGTTTTTGAAGCTGTCATAGGTACAGGTTTGGTAGCACGTTCCTCCTGTTTTCAGAAACGGAGTTATCAGAATCCGTCTTTAGTGTTGAGGACTGGGGAACACTTTACGTTTTGTACAGCACATATGACCACGTGTAATGAATGGCAATAAAGGCATAGGGCCTTCTTTAAAAGACTGGAACTTTTGGAGATTCTATATCATGGGGAGCCCACCCATTCTTCCTACATTGCTGAATTAGAGGTTCCCTGTTCACGATAACATCTATCATTTAGGATACGGACCCGTCATATGCTCGAAACATCTACCAATTACGCTTCGACCACCAAAGCGTAGAGAATGTCGTCGTCAAGCTCGGCATCCTGTCTCTGTGCCGACAAGCTGCGAGAGTACTGCCTGAGCCGAAGCAGATGTGCAGGGACAGCGGTAAACGCTTGCTACTGCGGCCCTTGTGTGACTCCCTTGTCCGACACTGCCGACGTCTTGAGGAAAAGGCTGATAACCAGGAACCCCTTCCACGCCCGTTGTCAGTCAGAGACATGTGGTTCCCACTCCAGAGGGAGTGTCCTAAAATCCCCTATGATACTACCCCACCGCCCGAGCAACGATCACCGGCTTTGTTCGTGCTCTCTGACCTCTTCTGCTGCCAAGTCCTGCAAAGGTTTATGCTTGGGAGTGAGCAGTGTTGGAGAGGACCGCTGCAGCCGCTGCAAAGCAAGTTAACCTTCTATATTCATCTTTTGTTTTACAAGTCTCTGCTTTTTACGCTTTCACTTAAGCTAACAAATGCTGTGTAGGTTGCCGGTTGTGGTACTTCCGCGAGCACAACCTCAACCGCTGCATCGAGCCTCTATTCGTGCAAATGCAGATGGAGTGTGCAATGCAAAGGCTCAAGCAGTTGCGGCAAGACTGTGGATTCCTATTTGAAGACTTATTGTGACTGGTGCCTTGTAGGTCACTATAGCCAAGATGATACGCTGTTTTGGAATCAATGTGCCCCCGAATTCTAACACATTGCGAGTATTTTAGGTCGCTGGGTGTTGGGCTTCTGATTCCAGCAATGCCTTGTCGGCGACGTCAACAACAGCAACAACAACAACGGCTCCGACTGAAATCTCCTCCTTTACACCTCGGATCTCGGGCTTCGACTCTAGTGTTACCGAATCTTCAGAAGACTATCCATGTGTTTGTGTTGGTCGCTCTGGCTGCAATGTCCCATACCGATGCACACGGAAAGCGTCTTACTATCTGGGGCACTGCTCAGAATGCATTGTAAGTCACTAGGATTCACAATGTGAAAGTCATATACTGACATCACATACCGACAGATGGCCTGGTGTCTCTAGCCTAGGTACCTTGGCGGGACTGTGATGCCCGTGTTCCGTGTACCCATGGGTCAAGTCAGGTGGAGGGTTTGAAAGCCGAGCTGGGGGCGGGATCGTGCATGAGGTTGTAGTCATGGAGGAAGCGTTTGCAGATATTGGGGTATGGAATGGCTGAGAAGCATCGGTGGTTGGGGTTCACCCCGGCTGAGTGTCTGCGTCGGTTTTAGCGTTGTGATGTCAACGAAGCACAGCCTTTGTTTGTAGGTATCCTAGATCGACAGCGAAGCCTTTCTCATTGTTTGTACGCTTGAGACTGCTATGAATCCCCATGTCCTTTTATGTCTGATGAGCTATCTTGATGTCTTATATGATTCGGGTCTTGAGCGTAGCAGGGTGTGTTTCATCCTAAGGTAGAGACAGTGGCTTTGTGTTGATGCATGTAGTAGAGAGCCAACCCTGCAGGCCCTGTGGTACACTTTGTATGGACACGTCACTTGATATCGACTCTGGAAGGGCGTTTTCACCTCGTGTCAAGGAATTGGAGCACAGGGGCAACGAGTGCCCTACACGTGGCATGCTAGCTTCGAAATCACTCTGGTTGGGAACGAGGGCTTATAAGCCATGAACAATTCGGCAGATTTCCATGAGCATATCGAACACCACTTACCTACTTTGACAACTCCAAGTCAAAACTCGCCTGCTCCCAGAACTTGACTCCTCAACTGGAGCTTCCCAGGCCGGTTTCGCAGTACGAACAACACGCAAATCAACAAGACTGCCCTCTCGTGACACCAGCCATGTTTGGCAACGACCAATGCCTCTGTGCCAAAGCAGGCCATGGAGTCAACTGCAAGGCAAGCTGCACAGGACGCACAACGGCTTTAGGAATCTACTGCAGCCCATGTGTAAGCCCGGATCCTAAGCACCGTTGCCCCTGGGCACTTGGCTGACGCCCTAGTGGCTGAAACTAGGAAAGCAAATGTGCTTCTAGCAGTTATGGCCGCTCCATTGCCTCCATCGAGATTCCTCGAATAAGCAGTCGCTATACCTCAGACAGCGGTTATAGCGCCAGCGGGCACACGATTGGTGCCCCGAGTTATTATTACCTTCATTCAGGCAGTAACTGTAAATGCAAGGCGGGAAGTGGCGGCTGCAGATGGCCTCGTACATGCGGAACGACTGGCTACGGTGCTGGATCTGGTGGCTATTGTGGAACCTGCGTAGGACCTTGAGCCCCTTTTTTGCTCCACCACCATCATGGATGAAAGTGACAAAACCTGTGTTGACAGGCTGGTTATTGCGACGCACAACCCACGCGCAGTATCGCGGATGACATAAAAAGTCCGCCAACTTCTTATTCTGCTACAGACAACGCTTCTCCTGCTGCGGCTAGCGGCGGCACGACGTCTTGCAAGTGCATCGGCTCGGGTTCCTGCAAGGCTGGCGGGACTAGTCAGAACTGCCGGTACACCCCCTTTACAGGGGCTTCTGGCTACTGCAGCGGCTGCGTGGTACGTTCCCTTTTCGTTGTTTAGGAGAGCGTGCCTTCCGTGGGAGCTGACCGTATGGGTACCAAGGTTGCTGGATGCGGACCTTACTCGACTTCCTCCTAGTCCACCGACTGGACTCCAGTGCTCGGGGTATCATGGCCATGACTGAGGGCGGTTGCATTCGTTGTAGATGGTCTGCTCAGCCATTCAGATAATTTTCTCAACATACCGAGTTGCAACGTTCAAAAGTTAGTTGAATCAAAGAGCCTTTATGACCTTGTATCATGGCAACCAAGGTCATCACCTCCCTCATTTTCCCACTATGGTACCTAGTGTGAATCATCGGGCCGTTGCATCGTGACGGAGTTGTCTTTGTCTCTTGCGGCCCGGGTCTTGAAAGCAAGCAAGGAAGCTTGATTTATCGCAAATTCATTGGTTGTGTCACTGCCGGAGGTGGAGGGTCATGCTCCATGTTGGCGGAACACTTTACATGACCACGTCACTTGGTATCAACTCTACAAAGGAGACCAGTGAGTCCCAACTAACCTAAACACAATGGCGGCGGGGTGCGTTACACCTGGCCTGATCAGCTTTTGATTTATTCTGGCCGGGAAAGAGACTGGAGTCTATAAGGCATGCACGGCTCGGCATCTTCGAAAGTGCAGCAGATCAACAGCACTGCCAGCGAATGAACAGCCCCCAACTCAAAGGTCACCGTCTCTGGCAACATCTGCATACAGGCCTCAAAATCTCGAGCTTCCTAACCTCTTTAGCAAGTAGGAACAGCTATACTACGTAGCTGATAGGATTATTATCTTCCGATACCCGCGATGGCCGACACCACATGCCGCTGTCGCAACCCAGCATATCATGGCAACTGCATCGCCATTTATTCCTGTACCGGCCGAGTAACCTCCTTTGGTTCTCACTGTGGCCCATACGCAAGTCTACATTTTGCTAGAATCACCGTTTCCACCCAACATTGCACTTACATGCCGGTGTTGACTTTTAGGAGCGCCATTGTGCCTCGAGCAGCAGGGAAGACGCCCCTCCTTTGAGCAACTCTTACTCTTTCAAGACACACTGTCAATGCAGGATACAAACCGGGGTCTGCAAGTGGCCTAGCACATGCGGACAGCCTCGCTTTGGCAGCGGATCTGGTGGTTACTGTGGAACTTGCGTGAGCGTTTTGTTTAGCCCCTTTGCCTGTTTGACCGCCATGGAACTGACACAGTTGGCGTCACCAGGCCGGCTACTGCAACAGGAGGAGTGCTGACAGCGGAGGAAGAAACTCATCTTCTTCGCATTCTAGCACATATAGCGCGTCTCCTGCTTCTGGATCCGGTAGCACGACCTTGTCCTGCACCTGCATCGGCTCTGGATGTTGCAAGGCCGGTGGTATCAGTGGGAAATGCAGGTTCGTTCCTGTTGCGGGGAGTTACGGTTACTGCAGTGGCTGTGTGGTAAGCTACCTTTTGGTTGTTTGTGACAAGGAGTCATGGTTGAGGGCTGACCACATGGGCATCGAGAATGCCGGGTGCGGACCTTACTCGTCTTCCTCCTCACTGAATACTGGCGAAGATTTTGACGCTCGGGGCGCAGCAAGCACGACTGGGGAGAAATGCCTCTGCTTCGCATGGCCCGGCCGGCCGTGCAAGGCTGGGGCCAGTTGTGGCAAGCATGCAGTCGGCTCGGAGCTCTGGTGTGATCTGTGCAAGGTACGTCCTGTTCCTCCCTTCACAAAGCACTCCCAATGCTAAATGAGCACTAATTGAACAAATGCTTAGTTCTACAAGTGCTGAGAGTCGAAAAGGGTTTTGCGGCGTTGATTAGGTAAATTGCTCCCAGCAGGTATCTCATGCAGTTGGAGATGAGAATCAAGCCTCGGTTTTGATTTCAGTTCGCATGTCTGCACGAGACATTGTTCATGGTGTGTCGGGGCCCTTAGGTTCATTACTTGCTCGCTACCTGGCTTCATGTTTGCCATTTGCGACTCGTACGTGTAGTCATCCTCGAGATCTCAACGCTAATTCAGTCTTAACTTTTTTTATTCTACTCTAGGTAACACATGGTATATGTACTAGTCAAGCGAGGAAGATCAGGTGCTGAAGGCACTGCTTTGTGAAGCGATTGTTTTGGCACCGGGCAAGGAGACAGTGAAACCAGATATCTTTTGACAACATGTTTCTGAGCCATTCCGAGAGCCCTAAGGTATAGGACCTTCGTTCTACTGACACATTGGGTGGATAATCGCATCTTTAAAACAACAACCACGTGCGGGACACGTCATGGGAACAGGCTCACCAATGCCAGTTCACGCTTTTGAGAGTATATTTAAGGCCCTATGCGCCCTAAATCTCGAAGGCACGACCCATCCCCAAACTCCTTGGCTAGCGCCTCCACACAACCCCCAAGAGACCACATTGTTCAAGTCCAACTCTTTAAGGGGACGGGAAGAGTACGCCATGGCGAGCCGCAGATGCCTTTGCCAATCTATCGCAAACGCTTCTGGACGCTATACCCACTTGGGTTGCACCGGAGAGGCGACCAGCAACCCAGTCTCTCTATACTGCGGACCATGTGTTAGTCCTGTTCTAGAACTCAGGTACCCTCTGCCAACACGACCGTTTTCCAAGCTAACTAGTCCACTTCTTTCTCTAGAGACGAACATGCTCCGGCGATGCCGGCGCATCAAGGAGAGGGACAGGAGCGAACCGTGCGTCTGGCAGGGACTCAACCAGACATAGCAGCAGCTCGCGCAACCACTATAGCAGCTCCAGCAACCGCTATAGCAGCTCAACCAACCCCTATAGCAGTTCGACCAACCCCTACAACGGCTCAACCAACCCCTACAGCGGGACAAGCCACCGCAATCCCTCGACCGTCTATGGCAGTTCCAATGCGCAGCGTTCGAGCAGCCATGCCATCACCAGTAGCAACAGCGGCAGCCGGAAACTCTGCGTGTGTGCCAAATACCCCAGCGCCTGTGTAAGGGGTGTGAGGTGTCAGGGTCTTGCTCAGACAGGCAAAGACTACTGCATCGACTGCAGGGTAAGTTGAGCGTCTGTTTGCGTAGGGGGGTGCTTTGTCAAATTGTTTATGCTCGTTGACTCCTCCGCTAGATTAAGGACTGCAAGAAGAATAGGGGGTGGGGATAATCTACTTTGGTACCTACGTTTTGGCGGCATGCCAGGCCTCACTGCGGCTGGTTCTGAGGTGAGCTGGATGGTGTACTGAGGCGCCTGGGTTTCGGCGTTGGGATGGGGCGGAAAGGGGGTGGTAGGAGATAGGTTTCTGCGTGTTGGGGGCCGGGCACCGGCCTTGGCTCAAAGAAAACATGGGCATGAATTGGAAACTGTGTTTGCGTAAATATGTCTAATGTTGTCATGTCCTCCCCTCTCTAGGAGTTGGTGACCAAGTGCCTAAGTTGAGGTTGGCCAACGGGTGTTAAACATCCAATGTTTCCGCTTGAATGCACCTTGCACCAGATGCATATATGGTGTTGTGTCTACTCCTAGCAATAGTCACAGAATTATGTATTTCCTATGAGTTCCGGAGAAGTTGATCATTGCCCATTCTGTGTGTTTTCCTGCCCTTTGGAATTGCTGTGATTAGGCGTCAGCACAGCTCGACATGAGAGAGTCTGGCCAGACAAAGCTTGCCAATTTGCCTGGGAAAGCCAGGTCCCTCGGTTGTTGTGAAATGTCCAGGAATTTACACTTCTTGCAAGTTGGTAAACAGGGTGATGGTTTTTCTTTCAGTGGCAAAAAGCCGAGTTGGGCTGTTTGGGGAGACAGCATGTTTGCTTTGTTGTTGGTTTGGAATGCGGTACGTACTTGGGTGATATCATGCATCGTGATCTGTTCTGATGAGCAGAAAACGCCCGTGTGTTTGTCAATCAATTTCTTGAGGTTTCCCATTGTATGTCACGTTCCTTTGGCTCTGCTTTGTTGAGCTTTGAGGGCGAGGAGCAGGTGGGGAGACCACCTCAAGACAACAACACATTATAGGGCCATACACTTCCAGCGTGATTACATTTTATGATGCCGCTTCGTTGCGCATGGCCGGGATTCTCAGTCACCGACCATGTTTCTCTAATCTGTTCTCTTGTTCGTGCATAGTCAATCCGACATCGTGCCAATGTCTGCTTTGTAAAAGAAGTGAGACCCGTGGCCAGCATGTCCCGTGAGGGGCATACCAGCGCAGCCTCTGAAGTCCACCAATATCGTATATAAACAACGCAGGTCTGGTGGCTTCCAATGTTTAATTCATCACCTACTTCCAACATACCAAGCCAGTCGCCCGAGCCTATTCTCATCAACTCTTCTTCCCTAACCAAGCGTATCAACTAGTGCCAGCCTTCCTTTCTTATCCAAATTTGAATAGCCATGGAGACTACCCCCTGTTTTTGCAGAACCAGAGCTACCTGGTGCCAAATCGGGGTCCATTGCACGGGCTATGCACAGGGCATCGAATTAAAAGGCGAAACAGAAGGCTTATACTGCGAACGTTGCGTAAGCTGGCCACAAGACAAGTTCACCATCTTTCAAGCAGCACTCTACCTAACTTACCATCTTGCAGGCAACTGCATGCTCCAACCCCAACGAGCAGGGGGCTACAAGCTACGACGCCTACGCCCACGCGGCTGCAGGCTACGACCCCTACGCCTATGCGGCTGCAGGCTATGACCTCTCCGCCCAAGCGGCTGCAGGCTACAACTTCTACAGCCAGGCAGCTACAAGCTATAACCCCCAAGGCCAGGCGGCTACCAGCTATAACCCCCAGGGCCAGGCGGCTACCAGCTACGGCCACTACAGCCAGGCAGCTGCAAGTTACGACCCCCACGGCCAGGCAGCTGCAAGCTATGACCCCCAGGGCCAGGCGGCTACAAGCTACGGCCAATACGGGCAGGCAGCTGCGAGCTACAATCCGTCCGGCCAGGCAACTGCAAGCTACAACCCCCATGGTCAGGTAGCTGCAAGCTCCGACCCCTCCGGCCAGGCAGCCCCAAGCTCCTACCCCTACGGGCAGGCAGCTGCAGGTCCTTCCAATCCGGCCCCTCCTAACACCGATGATCACAATTCCAACCCAGCGCAGCTAGGTGATGATTCTCCCAAATTTTGCAAATGTAGCACTCCAGACGAGGCGCCGGGAGTATGCAAGGCAAGCGATGGGGAGAGGCCCTGCAACATAGTCCTCTATAAGGGCAATAAATCTGGCTACTGCACCCCTTGCCAAGTGAGTCCCCCTCTTACATCATTGCCTGGCTACTACCCCTATCTGCGAGACTAAGTCTGACACATTCTCAGAAAGCAAACTGCAACAAGAAGAAAAGACCGTGCGATTGTGTCAACGCCGTCCCAGGGTTTTGCCGCGCTGGCTCGAAGTGCAACGGAACAGTCAGCACATCCAGTAAGCACTGTCAACAATGCAATGTAAGTGCTTCATTCATCTGGTAGTGGCAACACATATACCCCTCGGTATTGGGATCTGACATGCCTCGGCAGTTCCATGCGTGCCCACAATTCATGCCCACTGTCGGCTATCAGGATGCTTCGTAGGTCGCAATGCTGCGGTCCGGGCCAGTGGAATTTCAACCGATCTGGCGAGGGTTGACTTCAGGAACCACCTGGGAATGATATATCTTGGAATCTGCAGGGGCAAGAACACGAACTGGGTTCGTTAATCACACGGGTTTGGCTGCCGGTAGCGGAGGGAAGAAAATACTCGGCTGGTCTCGAGTTTGCATCTCTATGCACTCTAACAATTCATTTTTTGGGGGGGGTTTTGATGTCTTCAACATTAATAAATGGGATAGGTTTGGCAGGGTGAGAGACTGAGATACTTCACAGCAATCCCAGAGGTCCGACATTTCAAAGTCTTCTTAGCCTGACAACTGTAAAGTATCCGAAGGTTAAAAACTGTGTTGTGTCATGTACACCACAGCTCAGATCTCACCATGGATGTGAGAAAATACGGTTGTTGTTCATTTATGGAACGGGAACAAAACAGCAAGTTGAGGTTGTGGTAGGTGTCAGAATGTATTAAGGTAGCTTTCTCAACTCAGAAAACGATGGTCTGCGAGGTCATCAGCTGGTGCTCTCGATCACATACCAACCCTCACAGACGCCATCGCCCACGCGCTTCGTAACGGATTAGTGGTTAGCATAACCGGTCCGGTGATCCCCGCCATCTTCACGGATTTGTCGAGATCCGGTATGATGTCGTCTCGTCGCCAAATTTGCCGTCCCCCTCTCCGCGTCTTTCCTCGCAGTTGAAACCGCAGCCACAGGTTTCGATTCAGGCGTCAGCCCATCAAACACGGCAACATCACGACCAGCCAAGACTCGGATCACTATGTCGACTTGTCCGTGTTTTTGCAAGATAAGACCAGAGTGGTGCACGACCGCGGCCTGCACCGGAGAGGCAATGGGGATGGGGTTCGTCCCTGGGGCGAGCGTCATCTACTGCGTTGCGTGTGTAAGTTGTAACACCAAGACTTCCTTCCATTTGGGCCTTGTCCAATCTGGCCTAAGTCCGTGTGCTGGTACTGATATATTTGGCAATGGTTCACAGGCAGCTGCATGCTTATTCACCGACCCTTCAGGCGGCCATATTAACGATCCTCCTCCCAGTGGCAGTGCCGATCCCGGGAACTCTTCTGTGGCTGATCGTCGTCATCCACTTGGTGCTCTTCCGGTAAACCACGACGGCCGCCTATGCAGGTGTGGCTATCTGCCGGGCATGATCACATGCAGGACTCGAGGGGATCGGGAAATCTGCCCCAATAGAATCAGCAATCGGAATCTCTCAGGGTATTGCAACCCATGCCGGGTGAGTTTCGGGGCTTCAAGAGCGGTTGTTTGGTTTTGTTCATCAGGTGGGTGCTGACATGGACCACTTTGTGCCCAGAGATACACGTGCGACAAAGCGGCTCTGGCTCGGGACTGGTGCGAATGTGCAGAATCAGGGGCTCGGCCTGAAGACTGTCGCAATGCCCGCGAATGCAAAGCCGTCGTTAGAGGTCCTGCATCAACACACTGCCAGCCTTGCATTGTAGGGACCTTGCATGCTCCCATCTGTGCGAGTCGGTTGTTCTGACATGATCTGCGACACCAGACAGCAAAATGCGGACTGGGGCCGCCCGCTCGCAGGTCTGCTTGATCTGCTCTCGGTCGGGTTCCATCTGTTAGAACCAGCACCAGTTAAGAGTCGGAGATAACCAATGGCACATCTTGATGTCAGTTGCTCTGTGTCAACAATGAGTGCAGGGTAGCTTGTTTCAAGGAAATCTCTCAAATTTCCATATTTGGTACACCATAGAGAAAGTGAGTGTCGATCCATCTCTCATGCACCAACTCTGGACCCTTGGCCATGGCAGCTGACCATGTTTTCGCGGAGACAGTTTGCAGAGTGGGGTTGGAGGAGAGGGAACTGGAGATCCTGAATATCCAAACAAAATCCGAGATGGCATGGTTTGGGGAATGGATTTTGAACTGGATGGCTGAGGCGACAACCTGTGGTCCTGCCCAGCGGACGGAGTAATTACAGAGTACCTGATGAAGAGAGGAACTTTGTCCTCGGGCCCACTCAACTCGTGTTCTATTCCACGAGGAATTGCCGGCAAATCTGTATAACAGTGATAAAATTGTAGTCTGCACTGTGTAGAGCATTGCTTTTGTTTGTGACTGGCGTCGACGGATTTCTTGGATGATGGATCCGATGTTGATCACCCGCAACAGCGCATCGTTCCCCGGATCTTGGGTCGGTTTCTGTGTCTGTGCTCCAGCCTCGCCGTTTGATGCAAGCTTCAGGTTCCGGCGAGGGACCCTATTGGCTGTGCGGGTGTTGTGTTCATAGCAACCGACAGGGGCTGGCAACGCCGGTGGGGCTGGGCACGGACCTGCCAGCGGCCACGACTCGGAGTTTTTTGGGGGCATCTTGAGCCCAGCGGGTCGCTTCTGGGCGTGTCGGGATGTTTGCGCATTGGACGCGACAACAGCAGCTTCAAGGTGCGACCTCAGCTCAACAACGCCCCAGATACAGACCACGAACTCGCTCCCCACCTGGACAAAACACCATGCGCACTGGTTGACGGAGGACTTTTGCGTGCTCGACTGACCATGCAACCCTGACGACGTTTTTGAATTTACATGCGCCCCCCGCCCAACTCTGCGATTCCTGGGACCCGATTCAAGTGCGAAACACAGTGCAATGGACGACCACGACGAGGGCCGCCAGCCCGCCTCTCGCCCCTCCACCG
>Ga0247824_10001076_pt1 | contig 14568 bp, 15 predicted proteins | sample 13C_PalmiticAcid_FD_194412 | JGI IMG/M metagenome (GOLD analysis project Ga0247824, IMG submission 194412) | Soil microbial communities from agricultural site in Penn Yan, New York, United States - 13C_PalmiticAcid_Day48 | ecosystem: Environmental > Terrestrial > Soil > Agricultural land... | reverse complement strand
GGTTATGAGAAGGGGGCTTTGGTTTGAGGCGCCGCCTTGTATGGGGGTTTTCTAGGCTGTTCTATTTCAAGAAAGGAGTCGAGTTTGAAGACGAACGAAAGTGTCAAGTACCTATTTATTCCCCCCTGTGCCGCCCCCCCGTCAAATACCTTACCTAGTTGAGAACCTGAAGCTGCGAGGGTTGCAGTCAGCAGTCCTACACCTACTTCACCTTTGCGCATCAGGTCAAGCTGGAGATCCCTCCGTTTCTGAACGAACACTGCGGCGATGAGGCTCTGTTGATGCCCCATTGCCTCCCCGATGCGCTCATGCACCCGACACAAGGCCTCTTCCGATTGACCCGTATACGCCTGTGATTGCAACTCCAGTTGTCTCAAACTCAGACAAGTGAGTAAAGCGGCAATACGGCACCATCCGCCAAGAAATCAGGAATAGGTTAGCTCGAGGTTAGCTGCAAAGGATCAACAGCCTCAACGAGCGACGCGCCCGTGAAGAGACGCAAGATGACTGGCTGTGGGGCGCGAAGGAAGACATCCTAGGCCACCGCCCCGCCTTGAGCCCCGTAGCAGAGAAACAACTGGTGCTAGCCTGAGGCGTGTTGCAGATCCCACACGGGTGTCGTCCCTTTTCCGTGCATCTATCTCCTAGCTGCAGCAGCTGAGGTGCTGCGGCTCTGACAGGATCACGTCCAGGCAGCAAACTTTGGAATGAAGACAACGCAACTCAAGCCCGAGTCTTGAATCACAAATCTACTACATCTTCTGAGAAAATGATGGCTTTTCCGTCATCTCTGCGCTGTTCTCCATGCTCGCTCTGCAAGAGATTGTAACACAAGTTTCTCAACAACTATCACCTAATTCAACAAGCAAACTCAACGAAGCGACCTGGCATTAAACAGGCACCACGATGCCACCCAGCAGCCGCAAGACGGGTCAACCAAGAGTGCAGATTGACTATGGCGCCCTCGAGGACCAAGATGACGGTCTGACCCTCTGGCACCCGTCCCTGATCAAAAACAAACCGCTGACCTCTCCCAGAATATCGGGTCGTCGCAGTCGAGTGCGAGACTCCCATCACGTTCTCTGGCTGGCTGCGAGAATGGAAACTTTTCAAGTACTCCGTCTTTGCCATCATCGGAATTGGTCTTGGGTTTGCCGTCTTCTTCCTCGGCGTCGCCATCGCCGTCATGGTCCGATCTGTGGCCACAGACAACACCGGCTTTGAAGCCGACACTCCAGAGTTTGCGCTCTACAAGAACAGCCGTTTCAAGGAATGCTACAACCTCGTGCCCGACGCCGCAAACTGCTCGCAGATCCGGTCCGGTCTGGGCGCACTCGCCAACGGCGTCGCCCACATCCCCCAAGGATTCCACGCCGTGAGCAGCATCCACGGCTGGAAGACGCGGAGCTCGGAGGAAGCCCGCTCGCACCCGGCCATCTACGACTGGTGCCAGATCGTGAGCTGCTTCAACGGCTTCAAGATCATCCCGTCCACGGCCCGCCCCTCGGCCACCATCCTGCCCGACATCCTGTGCTGGTGGGCGGTCATGTTCACGTCCACCAGCGCCCTGGTGCACACCGGGAAGCAGCTCCGGGGCGCGTTCCGCGAGAAGAGGAAGCCGTGCCGCGGGTGGAGGGAGCTGTCCTGGCTCGACTGGATTTTCTTCGCGTACGACGTCTGCGGGCCCATCTTCTGGTGGTGGGTCTCGTTTGGCACGTTCGCGGCCGGCCCGTCCATGTCCGCCAGCACCGCCTTCGTCTCCTGGGTCACGACCTGGAAGCTCGCCTCCGTCATGCAGTTCCACCCCTACTCGTGCGCCCTCCCCGGCGGCCGTCGCGCCAAACGCGTCATCCCCCAGATCCTGAACGCCATGGCGCTCCTCCAGTGGGCAGCCAGCGCGTACGTGCTCAGCGTCTACTGGGGCGACCTGGGCGGCCGCGGCTCGACGCTGCAGAGTTACGACTGTGTGGTCTCCGAGATGGAGAATGCGCCAGGGTCCACGCCGTGCTCGGCTGCAGATCTCTGTTCCAAGACGGCCTTCTTCAGGGGCGCCCAGTTTGAGTACAACGACTCCTTCCAGGCGTCGGGCCGGTACAACCTCCTGGCCTACTTCTTTATCTGGACGTTGATGGCTCTCCTGCCGTTTGTCTTCCTGTTCATCTCGTGGTGTGGGAGCGTGTGCCGTCGCAGCTCGGCCAAGACACGGAGGGACGACGCAGGATACACCTGGAGGGTGTTCAACCGGGGTCCGCACTTTTATCTCGCCTTTGCGGCCTTCATCACCCTGATCACTACTGTTGGATATGCCATCCACGTGCTGAAGACGTGGGACAGCCCGCGGAACCGTGAAGGGCCGTTTGTGTTTCACAGCGAGTGTAACGCCCTGCACGTTCCGTTGAGTCCGTGGAGGGACTATTTGGATATCAGCGAGTATGCGAGGGCGTTTCGGATTGCAAAGATGGTGTTCAATGCCTGAGTCGGTCCGGATTAGGCTTGACTCTCTTGGTGTATATTCCTCGGCTTTTACATATGAATTTTCCCAGCGAGAATAAGGGTGTTTTGAGTTGTTTGAACCACGCCTTACCTTTTCAAGTCTTCACTGACAGTTAGCTTTTATGACTTCCCAAGACCTCGGGTTGACATCCATTCTAGGTAGCTAGATTGAGTTGGCCATAGGACGTGTTCATGCCTTGGTCAACTTGACGGTCCAAAGTCTGCAGGTTCTCGAGCTTGAGCAATGTGTCTTCTAAGTATGAAACAACGGTGGTTTTGTGAGTAAATGGCGGTGGTAAGGTGCCAGGTTTACCAGGCTTTAGCTTCTCTTCATCTTGGCTTTCTCAAGTCGTTACCTGCTTATCTTAAGAATATCGCTGTGAGTTAGGCTTCAAGTTCACATCGAGAGCAGCATCCCAAGACGCCAGGCCACAAGCTTCCATTGAACCCGACGAGTTTAGTTGTTTCTTGAACCACTGTTATATTCAAGTCACAGTTGCAATGGTCACAATGTCACAAGAGAGACAAGAAAAATAGTAGTCATGATTTGTTTCCTAATCAAGTCTACACCTGATCATTATCAGTCTCGATTTCTCTATCACGCTCAGCGTCACCAATCCTGCAGAGAATCAATTCGACCACCAGTACCTAAATTCCCCAAATTCCCGTCCCGGGTCATCCTGTGCCCGGGGCTGTCTTTTTTGTCTGATCCCTCAATCCTTCATCGTTTGGCAGTGGCGGTGACGGCGATTTCGGGCCGCATCTGAGCAATCCTTGAACAGAGCTTTCCCATGACCCCCGTTCAGCACCGGCTGGCCAATGAATCCAACTTGTGACATGTCATGCTCGACCAGGGCAGGAGCGAAGTGGTGGTGAACGGCAGGTCCGTGCGATATCAGATGGCGGTGACACCACTGCAGGGTTGAACTTGGCAACTGCCAGCCGAAGCCATCGACAGGGGAAGGAGCCAGGCTGAGCCAGGTTAGATCGGCGGGTTTTGACATGTCGCCAGCATTTTGCACAAAAACTTCACTTCCGCTTGGTCGCCCGCAACTTCCCCAACGGCACAGACAATAGCAGCATGGCACCATGACACGGCCTCTGTGGGGTGAGGCAGCCTGCGCTTTGAAGTCTTAGCAGGCAAAATATAGGGGCCATACGATGCGATGTGTGTGCACTCCTTCACAACGCGGATCCAGACGCGGACCTCCAGAACCCGACACTGGATGCGGATGCTACCACCCCCCTCCACCCCGCCAGCCTGCCGCGACACCTTGCCTCTCGATGACCCCGTCTCCCTTCGCTCAGTCTTGGCGGATCTTGCACCTCAATACTCGCCTAAGGTAGTCAGACTGCCCTGCACACCGGGGCAATGGAAGCAGGCCCAATGGCGCGCTGTTTCGATTGAGCATGGCGCAGGCTCGGTTCGAACTGAGCGGAGACAGTGAGATGAACCCGCTCAAACCTGCACGCCAAGCTGCTCATTCTCCCGCTCTCCCTCTCTCCCGCTGACCAACGGACATGGGCGACACTCAGATTACCCCCGTCCCGACAGTCTGCGATGCCGTTGCGGCAACGGCTACGAGGGCTGGCCGCATCCCACGAGGCCCGGTGGAGCCCGGCATGCTGAGGGGTGGTCGCCTGCATCTGTCAAGTGCCTGCATACGCGAACTGCCAACCTGGACAGGCCATCTTGCAGACACGCAGCCAACCGTTAAACCATCCCGTATCTGGATGGCGACCCCTCCAAATCGGGACACACGCCTGCTGGGGGTCGTCCCATCTCGACCTGCACGAGCCTGCGCGAGCCTGAGTGGCAAAGGGACTGTTGCAGCAAACACCAACTATTTGCCCGCGATGTCACAGCGGAACATGGCCCAGACTCCGACAGCCCAGACGACAGCTGGCTTTTTTCCCACTTCTGCTGCCATGCGGCCGTGACTGCGACCCTCACCAGCACAAACACGCACGCGATCGAAGCCGGACCCAAGAACCATCAGTCTTCAGCTCAACACCATCTCGCTTCAGGACGCCAAAGGGCTTTCCACCTTCTTACTCCGGTAATCGACTTGCGGGAGAGGATCCCGTGCGCCAATCGAATCAACCGGAGCAGACCGCACCTGTGTGGCACACACCACTCCTGCAAGGGTGGTCAATCCCAGGCCACGCAAACCTGGATCCTTCGGCTCCCCGCCTGTGTTGTCGAGTGTTGGCTGCCAGCTCTCTGCCTTGCTCTGGGCCACCCGCAGGCACACCCACCAGACCGGTGATGCCCCAACAGCAGCCTCGCCGCTTCCTCAGGCGTGATGGGTGTCACCGTGTTCCCGACAGGCCCGGCAATGTGGCCACTTCTCCGCACGACGGGCTGGCTTTCCCCTCATTTTCTTGACCCCGCTGTTGAGGTGCAATGCATCACGATCTGCCATCTCCAACTCGCACCACCTGACTTGACCCTCTTGCAGTCCCTTCATATCCCTTCATCTACCATGCCATGCTCGCCATCGCAGCCTCCGCAGGGCCTTGCCACCTCATCTGACAGCAGCTGCTAAATTTACTCAGCCAGAGCCGGAATAGCATCACCGGTTTTGTTCTGCAATCGATAGTGGGAGTGGAGCGAGATTTGGACAACGGCCACTGCGACTGCGGGCAAAGATGGTGTGGAGGCGATCCCACCCCCTCGTAGGGGGGCCAGGGGTCCAGCCTTCCACTTTGACATTCCGTGTGCCGTCGTTACATCGCGCCGAACATGCAACGAAGCCAATCACAGATGCCGGACGGCCCTTCCAAACCGCCAAGGACCAGTCAGGGCAGACGGCCATCGAGCCCATCTGACCCGTTCTGTTGCAGGGCCCGTCGAGGCCGGGAAGAGCCACCGCGTGACGAGGGTTGCATGGCGAGCAGCGGGCAAAGCTCATCTCTTCCAATGAGCCAAGGTAGTTTTGATTATAGTGCAGATGAGCAAGTCGTGTCGCCATCTCGGTCCTGCAAACGAGCGCGGCTCTTGTCACGGGTACCAGCACGGATCGGGGCAGGGTCGGCTCTCAACGGTTGCAACGCCCTGTTGTCCCTTTCCAGGTTCTGATAACCCCGTTCGGTACCGGAATCGATCGCACCACCCGCTGCTGCGCTGTGGTCCGAGCCCTGTCACATCGCAAAACCAAGGGCCCGCCCAAGATCCTGCCTGATGAGGATCGATTCGCGCTAACCTCACTCTCGCTGTCGACTCGGCCCTTTGTGTGACCCTGGCCCCTCTCCTTGGCTTGGTCGCTTGGCCAGTTGCATCGGCCGTCATGATGTCAGCAACCACGGCGTTCTCAGCTCCAACTTTGATTTGGATCGGCCTGTCAATCGTTGGCAACGTGGTGTGCCTGGCTGGGATTCCGTGGCTCTAAGGCACCCACACGTGTTTGCGGTGTCTTTGGGCAGTGATCGACGCGGCAGTCACCAAGGCACCCACGGCACAGTTGGGGGCTGAGATTGCGGTGATATCATGAGGCCTCAACTCAACCCAAGACTCCGAGTCGGCCATGCCAGAGCGAGCATGGGCGAGAAGAAGTCTCTCCTGCAGCAAGCAGAAACAACCAGACCTCGAGCCGTGGTTCTTTCACTCTTGAAGTGCAATAGACCAATGATTCCGCCCCAGTCTCCCGTCCCTGGTCAGCAGGCAACACAGTACGTCGACTAGTATCGACTAGTGTCCGAGACAACGTTGTTTAGGGCTGAGACGTCAACGGCGTACGATCTTGACCTGCTTGGGTTGACTCCAAGCAGTGGTTCTAACAATGTGCGGTCGCCAGCGGCCATGGCTCACACCGGGTTGTCTCGAGACGAAAATAACAAGCAAATGAACTGCACGATAAATGAAGACATCGTCAGCCCTCCAGAACTCCCAAATAGCAACACCCACGCAAAGTTCCTTTGCAGGCACTGGCGCAGCCGACCCGTACCGATCCCGAGCTTGCCGTCCGCACCGCTGACGAGCGTCGGGATGGCACACAATCTGTGAAGAGTTAACAGATGGTGCGTCAGCCAACACAGGTTTCTGTTACGGTGCCACCCTCGATTGATACACCGTGAGCTTACGGACTCGCTGCGGAAGCCCACGCAGGAGGGTGACACCAGACCACGGCCGCCAATAGAAACAGGGCAAACTCTGAAAATTCACAGCCAATCCCGAACCGGTGAACGTCCATTCTCTCCAATCAGAGATGCCCACTGCCGCGGCATGGCCGTTGTGCCGCGTTTGTTGGGGGCCAGCCAGACGAGGACGCCGGCAAGACCGTGTCGAACCTCGCGCCTGAACAAACGGGGGCGAGCTGGACGAGACTCTGGCACCAGGGGCGGCTGACAGCGCAGTTCAGACCACAAAGGGCAGTTCAAACATCAGGGCATATGCGCACTCGCTGAGTAAACCCAAGTTAAGCATCGCCAACTCCCGCCTCTGCCGGTCAACAGAGAGGGGAAGCATCACCACGAACGCGGTAGCGAGGCTCAACCGAGTCCAGAAAACCAAACTGAAGTGCTCATGCTTCAACCGCACAGATCGAGCCCTTCCCGTCGTTCGAATCCAGCCCGTACGGCACATGCAAGACTCCCAAAACAGACACACAGACAGCAAGTTGACACGTCGAGAAACAAACACGTGCAAGACGACGCGGCCGGGTTCCGTTCCAATCCGGCAAGGACTTGCAAAGTTGCATACATGTAGTTACCTTGCTCTGGCGTCTGCACCCGTCGGCCGTGACACCTGAAACATGCATATGCGGCGTTGCGTTGACGACCGGTCCGCGCAGATGCACTTGTCCGAATCAGTGCTCATAGCGCAGGTTTGATATCATATCAGACAGTCAAGACATTATAAGACATATACCTATCCACAATTGCAATGCGGGAAAGCAACGCGGAATTACGATGGACCGATCCAGTCTGGCTTCAAGACAGACAAATGGAAAGGAACCAGCATGGCATGGCAGGTGTCAACACTAAACTCGAACGTGAGTCGTCATTCCGGTAGTAGTGACTCGGAAGTAAACCGTGGACTTGAACCAAAATTACTCTCATCGCTGGAACATCCGGGGAAATCCCACGCAAGGTTACTCCCTCCCCATCAAAATCTAAATCGCTCCTCATTAATTACCCACAGAGGCGTATCATGGCTACGCTACGTACCAAATCAATCAGACCGGACCAGAACCAGATGAGGCCAGCCCAGACCAGCAGCAGCCAGATCCAGGTCCAGGTCAACTAAACTTCCCCGGGTCCTCCCCGGGTCCAGAACCCGCCCGCACTGCCCGCCCGCACCCAACCTAACTTAACCCACCACCACCGCCGCCGCTGGTTCCATGGTTTGGGCTGGTCGGAGGAGCCCACACTGCCACTGCCTGCCGAGAGCGGCGAGGGGCGCGCCAGAGGTGGCCAGAGTTTGGGCGAGGTGGGACGTGCTTTTTTTCCTCCGCCGTGCAACGTGCCGGCCGAGAAACCCCACTGGAACCGGCTGGATGTTGGTTTGGTCCAGTCTGGTTTGGTTTCGATTTTGGTCTGGTTCAGTTTTTGGTTGGTGCGGGTGTGCTGTGGTTCCAGTGTGTCTTAGGATGGGTCAGTTAAGACATTGCACTCGTGGCTGGTTTTGAGGGGCGGGTGGCAGAGAGGATGATGCCAGTGATATGTCTGTTTTGTTATTATTGTGTTTCGGGGTTGGGTGATAATGTAAGATAGTAGGACAAAAAAAACATCAAAGCGCAGCTTGACTAGCTCTACTTCGAGTATAAACCTATATCACGTCGGGCTTTCAAAACCTGCCTGCTGCGTACCCGAGGGGATCAGAGCGTACGCATATGCCTTTGCCGTGTTGTTAGCTGATAACCCGGTTCGATATCAAGATAGAAACCGGGGTGGCAGCCCTGGCTGAGCCCGAGTGGTAACATGGTTAAACGCGCGCGCTCACACGCACAGAGTATACCCGCACGGAGAACCATTGCTTGCGTTTGCCAGGAAACGCACTCGCCCTTGCCGTCCTGCAAAATTTCACAGAAGCAGTTACCCGTTTTTTTCTGACAGGCTGCAGTACAACCAGGAGTGTCTCTTGCATGGTTCCGGCTGGTGTCAGGCACTTATCCGGCGGCAGTTTCTCACTGGCGGGTTGGCAGCCGGCGTAGCTCAGGATGTGAGTATGCAGGGGAAAATGGACATGGGAAACTCAGATAGGAAGAGGGTGGGAAGAGGATTGCAGAGGCAAATGGCCGATTTCTGACTTGACCAGGAGAAGAAGCGATTGGGGATGTGTAGCTGAAACATCACAAAATGCCTCCTGGATGTCGCTCTCGGGCATCCATCGATGACTTGCACACAAGCACTTGTCTCTGCAACTCTAGAACGTGTACATCGTTGAGACCGGCGTCCTCTCGCTTCCCAAATCCCCGGACCCGGAGAAATCGCTGCCGCAGTTTCGTAGCGCTCAGCTACGCACTCCAGATGCACTGTCCAGTCCACTATCGGGCATCTGGGCTTCCATTGCATCGGGGTGCCCGACGCCCAGAGGAGGAGCACCCTTTCGGAGGTGGTTGTGCCACCGAACAGCACGCCTCACGGCAAAGCTAAGCCCGGACCCGGGCTAAAGTCGCCCGACGACGGGGGCTGATGGCGACACGACCTTCCGTCTTGAGCGGCCTCGCAAGGAGGTGGCGCTCGCTCGGCGTCTGATTAAGGTTCCGGCCCTGTCCAAGTGGCGGTCCATGACCCGTGGTTCAGGAGCCCATCGACGAGGTCCTATTGTCACCCTGCCCTGGGGCAAGCAGATGCACAACACTACTGAGGAGGAGGCTCTTTGAGGGGAAAGGACCCAAAGGCCAGGGTGCTGTCACCCCCAGCTGCGCTGGGAGGAGCCTCAAGCGAATATATCATAGATTGCGCTGCAGGGCCAGCCGCGCATTTCATCTATGTCGTGATATTTTTGGGTCGTTCAGGCAAGGGGTGACCGGGCCACCGTGACCTCGGTGGCGGGACGTAAATTGGGCAGCCCACAGGCAACACGCGGGGAATTGCTCAGCACGCGCGGGACGGGTAGCGGAATGCAGCGTCGCGAGGTGCTGTCCGGATCCGCCATGCTTGTTTTGTCCGACCTCGTCGGGCTCACGACATCCGTCCGGACGAGCCTCATGGATTCAGTTCCTTCCTCTGCCAAGAACAATTTGGAATGCTCGAGACGAGGACAAAAGCGAACGAAGGGCCTGGTGGCGCCGACGCTTTTTCAAGCATGAAGCGGATCCGCAGTTGCCCTCAATGTAACCCGGGGAGATCGGTTGGCGGGGGTTCTTTTTCGGGTCTGGAAGGGTTACGACGGTGACAGTTGCACTTTGGCATTCATTCGTTTTGGAGACCCGGGGAGGACGGAGGTATCAGACGGGCGCAGCAGGTCTGAGGCGGCCGTCCCGCGAGGGCCCGACCCATGGCGGCGGTAAGTGTCTCATGGTGCGGATCTGAACAGAAGACGGGTCGCCCGGCGGCTGGACATGAACTTCTGGTCTCGACCGTATCCCGGTTGGGACCGCCGTCGCATCTGCACATCTAAATCGGTCGATATAGCGAGATCCTGGAATGACAACTTAAAATAAAAAAGAACGGCGGGAGGACGGCCTGGAGTATCGAGTCGGCGAGTTGCTGCAAAGCTCCGCATCGAATACCGAATGCAAACGCTAACGAAGACCGTCCCGGCATGCGGACTCTCGGAAATCCCGGTATCAGACGGAGGGTGTGAGTTGTCCACAGCCCCGGCGGCGGGTGGCTCGTGGTTGGACACTGAAACTCATGCCTGCACAAAGCAAAAGCGGGATCGGTAGTTAGATTTGGAAGCCTTCTAGACGCCTTCTGATCCGCGCTCTGAAACGCCGGCGACGTTGGAGGCCGGCCGTGCGGGGGCAGCAGTCGCGGCGATCGGCATCAGATCGCTTGACAGAGTCGGCCAGGGACCGCGTGAGAGATCCGGAAGCCTGAACACACGCCTCGACGAGAGGAAATATTCGAAGATGCACACTATCCCCAGTCCGTGATGTCCGTTGGCAAGGGGTTGGCTTGACGAAGCTCGCAAATGCCATGGGTCGGGCGGAGTGAAGTCTCCCGTTCCGAGCGCCACTGTCCTTCTTGACCAACCCCCTGCAACTCTTGAGGACGGGGAGAAGAGGGGAGGGCACGAACCGGGAAAGCCTGACAGGGCAAAATTGCTGTGTTGAGCAAATGGAATGTCTTGAGGAGGGCTTAATGCGTCTATTAAGCACATGGCTATATGGCTTCGTCTTCACCATTGGCCAGAGCCCCGCTTTCGCGACTTCTTTGGGCAAAACAGGGTGTTGTGAACATCCATATCAAGCAGTAAGCATGCAACTGCCTGTCCAGTCGGATGGCAGGCGTCCTTTTGCGGCGAGTGAGCCCCGGCAGCGTCGTCCCTCATTGAAAGCAGGGCCTCGACCTTGTCAACCTGGCGGGGTCTCCTAACCCTAGCACCAAATGTTATCCGGTACCCCGCGTTCGCTGTGTGCATCTTCAGCAACATGTCCAGGGTGTGGATGAACCCCCAGGTTGTCCGATTTGGAAGGGCAGGCCGGCCGGGCAGGCGTCGCGACGAATGGCCACGCAGTGGGCTGGTGTTGACACGTCCTCTATAAAAGCAGTCCTATAAACCTGGTTGCCGTCCCGCGTGAGCCGGGCAGATCTCTGGTTTCAAGCGGTGCGGCAGAAGTGCATGGCCGGTGGACTGCACGCCAAGGAGGAGGGGGGACATGATGTCGCCAACCATGGTGGTTCGAGTGAGAGGCCGACGGTGTGAGGGGGATGCAAGCAACACACCGGCAGCCAACAAGCCCCAAATGATGCATGAGCGCTGGGAAAGCCTCCGGCATGCGAAGGTTGGGGTAGCCGGCTTGCGCCAGCTGCATCGGAGGATAACCGGCGCAAGTAACCATGTGTCCCACGAGGAAGTGGAAGCGGCCCGAGAGCTAACTAATGGCCGCTTGCTCACAACCATCGAGTTCCACATGGTTGAGCTCCCAAGCCTGATAACGCGTCTGGCGACAGGTTAGCGGCAAGCCTAAGCCATGCTAGCAACCACCACAGCATGCGCGCAGCATGAGCAAAGGAAACCGGGCAGACACAACGACTTGACCAACTTTTGCCATTCCCGTTTCCATCAACTACCGGGCGGGAAGAGGCGAGATAGGCAGCCGTTGAACGGGCTGACCAGCCTGACCTGGGCATTGGTTTCTCATTTCGTGCAGTGGTGCTCGGGGGCATTGATGAGGGATCGCCCGCCAACCGAGATTCAGTTGGACGGGCCGCGAGAGAAGGGTTCCATGGCGCGCACGAGCAGTGATGGATCAACGCTGTGCCTTGGCAGGGCCTGATGGATCCCCACTGGGTCGCAGCAGTGGTTATTTCGACTGTCGTCTGCGTCTTACCGCACCATCAGAGAGCAAAGCGAGAGAAAAAAAGAGGCAATCTCCGGAGTCGGGGTGGCCGTTTGCTGGTTGTGGAGTTGTTGGTGATTTAGTGTCAGTTCGAGGTTATCACAGGGACGAGAGAAGGGAAAGCCGTGTGGAGGGCGCGGGTTGTTGCCGATTGGAAGTTTGCTGCTCTCGGTTGGTGCATAACGTGGGAGGATCGATCACTTCCTGATTGGTGGTGCAGGCAGGAGAGTGCCACATGGAGAGATGTGATAAGGAAAATGCCAATGCAACTCGGTCTCGCAAGCCAGGCCCTTGTGGCTAGGGCAAGTGCGAAGGCTCGGCTTCGAGATCAGATGACGCTGGCACTTGCTGTGTTTGGATGCTGATCGAGGACTGATTTCCTCATTGGGAGTTCCCACTAGGCTTGCCATGGCCGGCTTGGAAGGTCCCCTTCCCCACACGCTCCAGGGCAGCTCCGCCAACTGGTGGGGTTTGTTGGGGGCCTGTGAGAGGCCTGCACTGGCAACCCTGCCAGTTCGTCTGGAGTTGCCGCCCTTGGAACTTTGGCAGTGCACCCAGAATCTCCATGCAACTCTCTCAACGCCCAGCGCAATTGACAATCTCCCAGTCCAGCGCGCAACCAAGGCAACTGGCCATGTCGAGCCTGTCATGGCCAAAATTCTCCTCCGCCGATGTTGAAGGGCCGATTCAGCTAGCGCCCAAGGACTGTGCACACGGGATGGGATATTACTATGGGCCATCCTGGCTGTTAACAGAAGGCGACACTGTCAACGCGGTGCCGCGATAGCACCAGCGATGCGAATTGCGAAAGTCTTCAGTGCTGTCAACAACAGCCACGCCATCGGATGGTACGTACTGTGCAGGACGGAGCATCAACTCGACGTACACAGTCCTGCCGTGGTGCAACTTGCTCGTTCTCTCTGAAATGAGGCCCGGTTCTGTCCCATCGCACCCCATCTGCCAGCGGGCGCTGCCACGGCCGCCATTGGTCTCTTCCCACACGGCACCTGCGGCGGATCCCCCTTCCGCCCGTCTCACACCGGCACATGGCCAACCAAGATTTGCGAACGAGAGGTTGGGCTGGACTGTCGTGGGCAAAAGCTGCTTCCCCAGGAAAACCTCCACCGGGTTCCTTGGTTGCGCAGGAAGCGGACAGCCGTTGTGCCAAACCCGGCAACATCGGCGGCTTGAAACAAAAAGCTTCATCTCGCCTTTCCTGACTCCAATGCCCAACGGCACCGAAGGCAAACGCTCTGAATCACGTTGAGCCCGCTCGTCTTGCTTGGCAGATGCTGCCGCCCCCAACGTCAGCCCGGGAACCTCTCCCGCCCAAGATTGCACAGGACGTTTGCAGGCCGGCATCGATGGCGATGGCGCGGAATGCCGGCTCGGATCCCACTCGAAACATCGTGCCTGCACACCCAAAGCCTTGTCCTGGCGCCCTTCGATGACCCCTTCATCGCTGTCAAGACGGACGGGAACCGTCTGTGACAGGGCAAGATGACAGCCGCTTCAAGTTCCGTGATGGAGGTGTGGAGGCAGGTGTTCGTTTGACAAGGGGATACGTGCATGACGCCCGATCCCTGGTCCCGGCCCTTGCACCGTGCAGGGTCTCGAGGCGCAAGACGGCCTCCCCGTCGCTTGGACCTCTTTTCGAAGATTCTTCAGAGGTTCGAAAACGCCAATCATCGACATGGGTTGGCCGTTGATGCATGCCGAGCACACGCCAAAAGGTTTCTCGAAGCCCGCCGCTTGCAAGTTGGTGGTATTGATGACATATCATTCCATCATCAAGCCATCTGTTACAGAGCCGGGCTGTCGCTTGTTGTCTCCGCGTCAGCCCGCGCGAGGACGTGGTTCGCTGGCTCCCAGCCTTCCTGCACTGGGCTGCACGGCTTGAGGGACACGCATCGCCAAGCGCATGGACTCTGATACACGCCAGAGCCAATTAATATATGAGCTGCTGCGGGAGCCAGACTACGCAGCATTGGGGGGGTGGGCGGCGTTCACCAGCCTGGCTCCGAAGACACCAATTGAGCGCTCGCAACAAACCCCTCCACGGGCGAAATGGTGGGACAGGCACCATCCACCACAGCTTCTCCCAACTGAGCATTAGGGCAGAGGCGGCAAGTCTCACCAGTTGCTACGCTGTTGGGCTAACACGAAACACCCCCCTTCGCTCTCAACATGCCGCTCCTGCATTAGCGGGATATTTTTGTCTGTTCCTGAATATCTGCCATGCGCCCCGATGCCAGGCTCCATGCACGCGCTTTGACGGAGCGAGCGAGAGGAAACAATTCTAACCTTCTGGAAGGCTGGGCAAACAGGCCGTGACGTTCCTTGAACTCCGCGCTTCCCCAGTCGAACAACAGCATCCATTTCTCGTCCAACTCGGTCCATCTGAGGGACGAGATGGGATGCCAGCTTGTGTCTTTCGCAACAGTGGCGCTGCACATCAAGCCTCCCCCAAAACGAGCCACGCCAGAGGTCTATGACGATCCGCTCTCGTGCCATTCTTCCCCAGATGATGATGACGTTTGACTCGAGGGTTTGCTTGTGTCACACAACTGTCCCTTCGGACGAATCTCGCAACTTGAGCCGGGCGGGGGAAGGGGTGGGG
>Ga0247824_10001075_pt1 | contig 14570 bp, 14 predicted proteins | sample 13C_PalmiticAcid_FD_194412 | JGI IMG/M metagenome (GOLD analysis project Ga0247824, IMG submission 194412) | Soil microbial communities from agricultural site in Penn Yan, New York, United States - 13C_PalmiticAcid_Day48 | ecosystem: Environmental > Terrestrial > Soil > Agricultural land... | reverse complement strand
AAAGAAAAGAAGGGTTCCCATCATCATCATTCATCATCGATTGTAACGAACTTTTTTTACTACTTGTACAACTCTTATTGTGGTCATATCCTAATTCTGGTTTGGTCAAACTACATCTCGAGTTCCTCGTCGTCGTCCGTCGTCCGTCGTCCGTCGTTCCTTTGTGTGTGTGTGTGTGTGTGTGTGTGTTTTAACGATCCTCAGCCCATTCGTTCTCCAGCCTGATCTGAGCCTGTTCTTCAGGTGTAAAGTCGTTCTCAATACCAAATGCCTGACGGATCTCTTCGGGATCTTTACCACGGATGATACCAGCAATGGTCTTACAACCTAGGTCCAACAGGGGCTTGATATCCATATAGTTGGCCGCCAGGATGAGATCAAAGATCATTTCCTGACCCACATCCATAAAGTTCTTGTCCCATTCTTCCATCTCATGCTTTCGCTTGCGAGGATCATCGTCTTCTGGCTCGTCATAGGGGTCTTCGCAATGGTGCTTGCAGTATTCAATGACCTTTTCAAGGACTTTGGCATTGACATTGTGGAGAGGGATAGCGTGTTCCATCGTGCCCACGTCCTCCAACAAGTTCTTGATGAGCACGGAACGCTTGGCCACCTCTTCGTTGACTGTGAAGCATTCACCATCGGACGATTGGAGCTGGACTTTCTTGTCGTCGTCTCCTAACTGATTCGAGCTCTGGGGATCCATTTTTTTTCTTCTTCTTCTTCTTCTTTCGGGATGTACTAAGTGTGAAGAAGGAATATAAAAAAAAAAGGAGGTGATGGAGGGGGAGGAGTAGATATTCTTTTCTACCTTTTTGGTCAAGGGTTATCAAGTACTATTGAAGTGGAAAGAGAGCGGGCGAGTGGGATAAAAAGGGGAAGAAAGAGAGAGAGAGAGGAAGAAGGAAAGAGAGAGAGAGAGAGAGAGGAATGGGATGGGAAAACAGACGGAATGGCGAAGTGTGATATGGCCTGAGAGGTGACAGTAGTAGGGTGGAAAGAGAGGACACAAATGGGACATTTGACTTGATTGACTGAATGGTGAGCGACATTGCGTGGCGATTCCTGTGGTGGCAAAGGGTAAGATTCACCACAAAGATCCATCGTGGCCACAGTTGTCCAGTTTGAACATTGTACTACAATATTTCAATAGCACACCACACACCTTCCAGTTCGCTGCATTGCATTGCGAATGGCGAAGCTTTGTTTTTTGTTTGTAGTAGTCCCTCAAGAAACTGCGCCCTGTTGTGCCAATGCACCTCTCTGTCTCAGCTTATGCACATTGTTTGCGGTCGGTTGGGTGTACATGTCCAATGTAAGCTTGTTGTTGTACCCCCAACAACAATAGCGGACAGGACCCCGTTTTTAAACTTCAGCAAATTATTTCTTGTTATACAGCTTCTTGAACAATGGGTGGTGCTCTCCCTTGTTCTTGTCCTTGTCCTTTAGATTAACCGCCTTATTGTACTCGATGTACGCCATCTGGTCGCCTCCACTCAGGCTCTTTAGCCCTCCCACCGTCCTCTTGGCTCCACTCGACCCGCCTGCAATGGACGACCCAATATGACTCAGCACCGATCCTCCGCCGCCGCCACTCCGTCGGCTCGTGTTGCCCGTCAGATCATCCATGTCTGGCGCCACATCATCGTTCAAGTCAGCCGCACTCTCCTGTGCTAGCAGCACGGTATGCAGCAGACTCGCCTGCTCCTCCTGTGTCGAGTACACCAAATCCTGTTCTTGATCCATCCCATCCAGATTCGTAATCACCTTGAACGCGTAACCTTGGTCGATCAAGAACTGCTGTCGCTTCGTCGAGTAATACATCTCTTGCGTGTCCTTGGACACCAACGAGTAGAAGAACGCATTGAACCCCTCGTCGTTCCTACGCTTGGCTCGCAAAATACGTCCCAGACGCTGTGCCTCTTGACGACGTGACCCATAGTGCGACGACACCTGGATAAGACACGTCGCCTCGGGCAGATCAATGGATGTATCTCCGACCTTGGACAAGAAGATCGTGTTGATCTTGGGGTTGTGCTGAAAGTTTTGCAAGATTCGCACACGTTCCTGTTGACTCGTTTCACCAAAGATGAATGGCTTCTCCAGCTTACGAGCATATGCCACCAGGGCGTAGACATTGTCTGAGAACACGATGATCTTATCCCCACGCTCCTCATGGTATCGGATCAGGTACTGGCATGCCTGGAACTTGTTGGGGTTCATCACATACAGCAGCGTTCGCTTTCGGGACGACTCTCGGAGATACTCTCGGTAGAATGCAGGTGTCATGGGGCACCACACTTCTGCACATTGGACATTGGCAATATGTCCTCTGGAAGCAAGATCCATCCAATTGGCCTCATACAACTTGGGCCCGATCAAAAAGTTGAGATCATCAATCTTTTCATCTTCTCGCACCAGAGTGGCTGTCAGACCAAGTTTGGCATGAGCTGCAATCGTCGTCAACACTTTTCGGAACATGTTGGCAGGAACGACGTGCACCTCGTCCAAGAGCAAGAAACCCCACTCTCGACTCTTCAAAAAGTTCATCATCTTTTGAGAGTCGTGCGAACGGTTGCGTGTGTTGGCCACCATGCTGTACGTCGAAATCACGATACCCGCAGCACCAGAGAATTTTTCCTTCTGATCTGATGTGAACACTGCGATCTGATGAGGCTTGATATTGGACCAGAGCAAGAACTGCTGTTTCCATTGAAGGACTGACACAGAGGAGGTGCACAGGACCAGTGTACTCTTCTTGACTGTGCAAGCGGCCGTGATCCCAACCAGCGTCTTTCCTGCTCCACAGGGCAAGACAATGATTCCCGATCGAGCACGACCGTTACCAAACATCTTGCTCAACGACTTTTCTTGATACTATCACATCATCATTGAAACACATTGAAACACAATGAAACAAAGCAGTGGCGAAATCGAGATGTTAGATAACACGCATTGTCGCGCCTATTGTACCACGCAATACATGATGTATCCACAGTAACCCATCTACTTACAGGACGAATCACTGTGATGGGCTTCAAGTCAATCTCAAGATCCGGGTTCAATGAATCGTTCCTAAAGTCGTACTCCTCCAGCATGGGGTAATCGAGTTCGTTGCATCTCTTCTTTACCGGCTATGAGAAAGAAAATAAACCAGGAAAGCAAAAAAAAACCACTTTGTCAACGCTTCTGGGTTCATGAAATAGCCCTCAAGATTGGGAGACAAAGACATACCTCCACAGATGCAGCACTGATCTCAAACGAGTGCACATCGTCATTCTCAACATCGTCGTCATCGTCCTTGTCTAACCCAACGACTGCAAAAATCTCCTCGTCTCCTTGAGGAGCAGCAGCACCTGCTGCAGGATCAGAAGCCGTGGCTGCCTTGTTGGGATCAGCTGCATCCTTCTTCACGCCCGCGATCGAAAGATCCTTTGCGTTCGGTGCTCTTCCTGTGATGAGGGATCCGTTGTTGTTGGGATCCTCGTCGCCAATAAGTCGTGCATCCCTGATCACATTGTCACGCAGAAGCTTCTGCAACATGTCTGGGTGCGATGATTCCACAAAGTATCGGTTGTGCTTCAAGACCAGCTTCACTTTTCCGTACGACAGTGTACAATCTCTGATCAGTCCCAGAATACTCTCAGGGACTGGCACTTTGGAAAGACGACTCAGCACCTCGATGATATCCTCAGTCTCCAGTCCAACTGAGACGGCAGCATAGAGTGAATAAGGCGTCAACTTGTACTCGTGAATGTGCGAGGGTCTAACAGTGCAAGGAAAACAGGGACATGTTAGAGGCTGGATAAAATAGCTTCTAGTCACCCTGAATAGCAATGGATGGCTGAGCAATACCTGCTAACGGGTTCGGCGATAGTGATTAGGAAATCGATAGCCTTCTCAGCAATGGGAGAGAATCCTTCCAGGATAATGTGCCCATCCTCGGTGATCCACAAGGGGCGGGATTCATGATCGTGCTTGAGAGCAAGCCATGTGTAATCATGGTTCCCAAAGATGTAGGATACACTGTCCCTCTGAAAGTTGTGCGACTGCACCACAGCATCCATAGTGGCATGCTTGGGCACTACATTTGGTGGCAAAAGAACCGACCCAATACATAAATATCAGTAAGGGGAAAGGTCCTTTCACCTATTCACTTTCGTGAAGCATGTCGATGAACTTTTTTTGGAGAAGAAACGAAGATGGAGAACAAACAAGACATACCAAGAAGCATGTCCGAATAGTCCTCTTCGATATCTTGACCTTCAGAGGGGCCAATATCATGAATAGGTCCATCGTCTCGTCGACGTCTACTGACGCTCTCTTGGACACCACCTGATGGTAAATCGAGATCAGAGGTGGGGGGAAACCACTGTGTTAGCAGTGTTGCCTCTAGTCATAGAAAGTGGGTGGCAGCTCAAAAGCGAGCATTGCATCGCGCAAACGAGATGCATACCATCGGATGGACCTCGTTTGATTCCCATGGCGCGGCAGTTGGTCAGGTATGAATGTGAGAGAGGGTGTTTCTATGTTTAGCTCTGTTCACTCCAAACAGCGATGTTCAATACGTCGGACAGAGTCGTCGGTTGAGGAGTGAAAGAGAGAAGTGCGGGTCCACTGTCCGTGCCTCTGGCCCATTTATAACTTTTCGCATCACTCCATTCATTAAGGGTACTAACTGCTTCGCAATGGAACTGCGGCGAGAAAAAATGGAACGGGCATGCACTCTTTTTTTTTTCTTTATTCGTCTATTCTTGGGTCATCTCCAAGCTAGAGCTCTTCTTTTTACGTGCTGAGAGCGAAGACAACTCTGAGCCAGAAGTACGGGTCGTGGGCGTCGTTGAGCTGGACGTGTTTCCTGACCCTGCTGATCCTCCTGTAGTCAAAGGTGCGAATGCCTGAGAGCTTTTGAAGTTTTTGATGGTCTGTTCCACCTCTGTCATCATGGCCATGGCCATATGATAAACCTCCGTGTCCTCGCTATTATACATCAGTGCGTTCATAAACATGAGAAGTATATCCCTGTGGAACTCGTCTGCACTTGTGATTTGCTACATCCACAGTCAGGTCAGGAAAGGTGAGAAAAGAGGCAGTTAGGCATCATCTCTTCATCCTTCTCAAAGCAGAGCAGGAGGTAAAAAAAGGCAATTGACAACTTACACCATCGCGGAGCCGTTCTTTGATACTCTTGAGATCCATGGGTCGTTTGATCATGTAGTAATAGCCAGGTGCGTCTTGCTCTTTGATCGGTTGCATAAACACTGCTCCATACCGATGGTTTGTAATCTCTTGCAAGATCATATTCATAATCTTCCTCCACTTCTTGATGTCGATCTTGCGCGGATGTTGTTCTGACGTGTTGGTATTGACGCTGTCCGCCGTTTCGCTGTCCGAGCTATCGTCGTCATCATGGTCGCCACCTCCACTTCCACGAGCTGAGCGTCTCTTGCGCTTTGCTGGAACTGTAGCTCTTGGTCTCCTGGATCTTCTTCCCGACTTGGGTGTAGATGGCATCTCTTCCTCATCAACACTAGTGGCACCATCCTCTCCTCCTTCATGACCTGCATCCTCGTTGTGATCTTCATCAATGACTGTCTCCTCTATCTTGACCTTGGACTCTTCATCCACTTTGGATCCTTCCTCGGTGTCGGGTTCATCCTCGCCGAGATCCTCCGCTTCTTCTTCTTCCTCTTCCTCCTCCTCTTCTTCTTCCTGATCCACAAGATCCTTTGCTTCGAATTCAGATTTGACCTCTTTGATATCATCATTCGCATCGTTGTCCTCTCCCTTGTCGTCGACTTTAGCTGCGTGAGCGTCCTCCGTCGTCCTTTCTTCCGAATCATCTGAATGATCTTTCTCGGGCGCTACCTCTTCTGTATCTTCCGGCGCTGATAGGTCAGAGGCTTTTGTCGAGGATTGGGCGCTTAATTCGGACTCCAATGTTGACTTTTTATCTTCCTTCAATCCTTTTGATAGTCCTGGGCTCTCTTGTGACATGGGTGGAATTGGACTCTCATGATCAGCTACCGGCAATGTCTCTTTGCTGAAAACATCCTCCATTTCTATATCCTCTGTTCCAGTCGTTAGATTGGCTGCATCCTTGGATGCTGATGGTGTGGCAGAGGTTGATGCGACAATGTCTTCTACATCCAAGTCCATCGCGTTGCTCGACGTGTCCATCTCTGAAGTACCGGTCTGTGCTTCAGGCGTCACCAATGCTGATGCTTCAGTTCCTGTTAGATCGGCAGTTTGGGCTGTATCATCTTGTTTATCAGACGAGGATGTTGATATAGATGTGGAGAGAGATGACGATGCAGTGCTGTCCACGAACAGGTTATCTCCTTCTGTGGGTTGCTGATAAAGTTCTGTAGATGAATTGACGGCTTCAATTGTTCCCTCCAGTGCTAGTGACGGATTCTTCTTCAATTCCTCTGCTAGTTGATTATCCCATTTGCCCTGTCGAATTTCGCCCAGTTCTGCCACAAGTGCTCTGAATCGCTTTTCATCTTCGCGGATCATTGCCTTGATCTCTAGTATCCGTTGATTGTAAAGTTGTCCAGCAAGCTTTACTACAGCTGGGATATCTGAGAGAGGGAAAGAGAAAAAGTCATTGTTGCAAACGTCAATTGGTTGGGTCCTGGGCTCCATGGCATGAATCTTACGCATGTAGCCCATGATGACGAAAGGAAAAAGGCAAAATACCTTGTGTGACGGACGTTCCTGCCTCATTGCTGCGTGATTGCTTCGATCGCCTGCATGAACCGAAATTGTAAGGTGAGCATCCATGATATCACACTGGCAGCAGTGCAAAGTAAAAAGCAGCTACACAGCAGAGATAGAGAAAAAAAAAGTACACGGCGCTATGGGCAAAGCACTTACGTTTCGGCCTTCAAGTTCTCCATAAGTCGGGTATATTGGGTTGCACAACTCTAGCGAGAGGGAGAAATAGTGACGAAATGTTATCAGATGGAGGGTTTACACCATGGCTGTCTTACCCACCACCTTGCCAATGCCCCTAATCTTCTGCAAGCGGTTCGCCTTAGGGTGAAGGAGACAAGCGCGCGCACATCGCACGTCTTTTGAGAGTGCAGCTCTGGTGATATCATACCCCCTGCGAGAAGAAGTTGCTTGACCGATGGATTTGAGGGTGGCCCTTGATGATGCGTGCGACCATGGACCAATCGGGGTCGCCGCACTTGTAAATCGCCTGCACAAGAATCAGATTCTCAAGGACAGACCATGGTTCCGAGTCGCTCTTGATTTCTGTTGAGGTGGGGTCGGACATCGTGGAAAAGTAGCTGTAGGGTTCCAGGCAGACAAGCAATATCGAACAAAGGACAAGGCAGAGGGTGTCCTTGAAGATGGGTCGCAACGTGTACACGTAGCGGATGTGGCGATTAGAGATGGTCAAGGGTGCTTGTGTGATCAAGGGCGCGTCGACACAACATAGGAGGACAGCCTGATGAAGGGTTCAAAAGGTGTGCTTCAGAAGAAGCGAAATGTTTACCGTGACTGCACTAATCACTCATGGCGGTGTCTCCACGCCTACTCGTCGAACATGTTCGCCAGCCCTTCTCCAATATCCTCGTGCTCCGTGGAGTCCATGACGTTCTTTGACGGGCGCTCATACTTGCCCGCAATAGTTCTGCTGGACACGGGCTTATCCCCTTGCTCCCGTTGCTTGAACCACTCTGACTTGGAAACCTATCAGGGAATTGTATTAGCTTGTCGTGCTTCAATTGAAGAAGAAAGGGTCGTTGAGCAGGCATGAGAAACTCCCTCTATTTCATACCCCGATGATGCTTTGCAAAAAGTTACGCACGAGAGCGTGCTTCCTGGCTTTGACGGTCGCCCCTGATAGTTCCAGTTCAAACGCCTGTGCGAATGTCCCATTCAAAAAAGCGTCTCGTTTAAGTATGCACAATTGGCGCAGACGTAAATAACGTGATCAAACCTCCCCCAAGGCTTTACCTCGAGGTGTTGATTGTCTGCTCCTAATGCCTGCTGGAAAACAGCTTTTGGAGCTGTATCGAATCCGCGGATGTCAACATAAACTTCAGTGATGAGTCGGATCAGTTTGTCCTGTCCTTCTTGATGGTATGGATCATGGAGGGCCTCCATTGCTGCTTGGAGGACCATCGTTGCAAAAGCACCAATGATAGCTTGGGACTCTGGGTAGCTCTGAACAAGTGTCGAGAGTACGGACAAGGCTGCGTCCGTAGCCCGAAGACACGACTTGGTATTCTTGAATGTAATAATGTGGCACATTAAAGGAATGACCGACTGAGCAATCTCTCCCCGCGACAAGATAAAGTACGACAATGGTGAAATGTCCTTTTGAGTAGCCGTTCCTGCCATGTTCTGTCCCTGTCCTTGTGTTTCGGCCACGTTCTCTGTTGCCTGCTTCGGGGGTTCGAGTACAGCGCAGAGAAACCCAGCAACATAGTACGTGAAATCCCGGAGCATCATCTCCTTGACGATCCCATCCGTGATGTCCAGCTCGTCCAAATCCTCCTTTTCATCCAAGATCAATCCTTCATCCGAGGCTAGTTTCCAGTCTTTCTGAAGCCTTTGATCCAGATACGGGAAAAGGACCATCAAAAGATGGGACATAACCGAGTCCCTGTACTCCACGGGGCAATTGAGGACAATAGGTTGAACAGCATGATTGATAAGAAGCCGTAGCTGTCGGTTGGTAAGACAGTCAACATATTCAAAGAGCGATTGCTCAAGGATATCTTGAAGCGAGGGCACAGAATAAAAGGCCGGTCCGAGTAATGAAATCTGCGCCAGTACCCGGTAGGATTGATCTCGCAGGACTGACAACCAGTTCTTGAGGTCCCATATCAACTTGGATACCGTTCCTGTAGAGGCCCATCCTGTGGCAGAGCTTGGCGCCTTTCCGGTGACCATCATCTCTTTTTCTTCTGCTGACAAGGCCAGAACGCGGCTCATCTCAGGCGATAGACTGCTCCATAGCGCCTCATTGCCAATAGCACTTTGGCATCGAATGGTTGAGAAGAGACTGGGAAGGATAACCTCAACGTATGGCGTCCACAGTGCCAGTTTTTCACTGTCCTTGACATCGATTGTTTCTCTCATAAAAACGTGTAGAGACTCGATAGATCCAGACAACCGCGCACGGCGTTGAGTGATAACACCTTTGAGCACATCGATCTCTTGCGCCTGCAGGGATGTCTTGGAGGCATCAGAGAGTTCCAGTGCCCCAATAAATGCCATGAACTTGCTTGGATCGGATGTTGCTTCTTGCAACTCGTGGGACCGTAGATCCATCAACAGCGGCCCAACCGCCTTCTCGAGAATTGCCTTTCGATCCAGTGGCGTATTCGAGTTGAATCCGATAACAAGAAGGAACGTTTGCAATGTCCTCTTCTCGCCATGTGTGATGGCATTGCGTTGCACCAGTCCCTGAATGGCAGAATCGATTTCGCCGTAAATGGGATAAAGAGTGCTGGGGATGGCTCGACCAATCTTGACCAGTGTGATAGCTGCCCTACCCCGCAGCTGACGTACAGTATGTTCAGACAAGTCTGCCATCGGATACTCGACTGTTTTGAACAGCTAATAGTTGTCAATTGATTCGTTAGACAAATCTCCAAGTTGCATTCTGCTGTTCAATATCTCGAACCATGGAGATACAAGGCTTACGTACCTTATCCAGGCAACGGAAGAGTAGAGTTGAATTCACCTTGAACATGTCTGTGAATGAGGCTAATGATCCTACAACACGCTCCAGGGCGGGCAAACACTACCAAGACAATATGGACATAAACATGTTAAACAAGCATATTCAAGCGTATGTAACTCTGGTCGTGCCATCGTGTGTGATGCCTACCTTGGTATCATATTCAATCAACACACCCAGGAGAGAGTTGATAGCATCCACAACCTGTTCATAGATGCAACAAACGTCGTTAGATTAAAGACCCACGGCCACTCGTATTACGTTGTAAGATGACGCCACTCACCTGTGCAGATTGTGGATGAGAACTGTCTGTGATGATAGTCGCGAGTCCGGAGATCGTGACATCCATCAATGCAAGTGTTCCGTCGAACGACTGGAGTTCCGGGGTGTCTTTGACTGTACAAATTCGATCGAAACTTGTTAACATCAATCATTTGGAGATCGTGCTGTTGAGGCACACAGAAGAGAGAATCGAACTCCATAACTCACCACTGGTGGCCGGCTTCAGGTCTGTTTTGAGTGCTTCCACGACCTTGTTCCCGACCCACATGAGTGCATCCAGTGGCTAATAGAAAATGGATAGATGGAAGTGTCATGAGTGCTGCCTGTTTGCTACGCAGAATCGACATTGTTGTAATCACATACGGTAATGGACTTACCACCACTGGCACCCCAAGCTGGATGACATCCACTGCTCGGCTGAATGTCTTCTCCGCATACCCTCGAAAGTCTGAAACGGATTCAAAGTCGACGGATGCAAAGTGTTGGTAAACTGGATCCGTGTCATATCTGTTCTTATAGTCCTTTGCCAGGTGTCTGGAGTATAGCTCCAGCAATGGCGGGATAAATGAATGGACCGTAGGGTCCTTTCGAGTGGGGTTGTGTATGGCGCGTGTCAGTAAGAAGTTTGGACGAGAATCATTTGTAATTGCTGTCATGTAGGTAATAGAGTGCTCTCAGGCGCCCTTACTTTGGAAAGCGTCTCATGCCGCAATAGTGTCACCCAGAAGAATGACACGGTAGACGCGATCAATACCGATGGATGCGATGCCATAGAGAACAAAAGCTGCAACAAACTAGATAGTGGTGTTAGGGAAACCTGCCTCTTCATCCAAACATTCTCTTTCCGCTCAATAATGCGGTGAACAAAACCGTACGTTGGTAGTTCATTCGGGACATGTGTATTCCGTTTTGCACAAACTTGCTGTTCTCCAAGATTGACTGTGGCCTATACATGGGTAAACCAAGAATGCCAAGTATTCAATACCATGAGGCCATGTTAACGAAGTCAGGTCATGGCATTTGCGTTTGCGTTTGTTACACGTACCTGCACAATCTTCTGAACGAACTCGTATGCTTCGTCTTGCAAAACCTGTGTCGCGTAAGCCATGTAGGCGTTTGATATCAACGCGATTCCGCCTCCGTCCAATAACGGCCATATGATCCTTTCCCGCTCAGCCTCTGCTAGGTTCCTGATCGATAGTACATCGAAGCATTCTGCTCCGGCCTATTGTTTGGATACAGACATTTCAATCAGTGCCCGCTCTTTTTACAATGGTATGATAGGATCTTGTGCAATACCAACATACCACTCGGACTTTGACTGAAGGTGATAACAATGATTGGCAAACTAGCGGAACAATAGGAGCTGCTGCGATGGAGCTGGTCACGAGTACGTTAGAACCATTAAATAAAAGCACACTTTCGTGACCCATGATGAGCAGGTGCACCTTACCCGACGAGGGCCCACTCCAGTGTGGATGATACAGCTTTCAGTGCTGCAACAGCGATCTTTTCGTCCACCGCCTCTCGGATCTATAACATCATTCGTGCTCAGCTGTCAGCGTCCCTGTCCAACATTGACGCGGCCAATGACTTGAAGGATTATTCATTCGTACCTCAGCCTGACATCGAGGCAGCACTTCCTGTAGTAGCTCGGCGAACCGGGCAATCCATCCTTGGTTACCAGTCTCGCCTACCATGAGTGTCACCTCATCCTTGTGGCCTTTGACTCCATCTGGATATTGTTCCTTCAGAGTGCTTTCGCTCGACATGATCACCATCAATCCTGCTCGCAGATCCTTCTTTCGCAGCCCGGCAACTGCGTCATCATAGAGGCACACGTCTTCGCAGAGGGATCGTAAAACCAATAACGCCATCTCTCTTCCTGTCTCCTGTATGTAGAGTGAGAACAAGCGTGAGAAAAAAAAAGGTGGGCTGATTCAAGTATGTAGTCCCGCATTCGCCCATGGGTTTGATAGCTCGTTAACACTCACGTCCTTGTAGAACAGTTGTCTCAGAAACACATCCATGTCATCCCAGGCACCGGGCCATTCTCGTTTCGCCACCTCGACAATAAGACGCGCGATCTTTTCCTTGATGAACGGTTGCTCTGTTAGAAGTGGCAGGGAGCCCTTACATAAATGAAGGCTTTATCGTGTTAGAAAACACTCTCCCACTTGTTTTCACACCACCTTGTCCACCCGTGATTAAAGCAATCTGGAGTACCACGCCTACCTCTGCCGCTAATGACATGGTATTGATCCTGATCTGAACCTTGATCTCAGGGGTAAGCGCTCCATCTGACCAGCGGTACCGAACCGCATCCTCGATCAAACTCAGTCCAAAGTGCCTTACGACATCCGGTTGATGATTGTTTTTGTGAGCGAGAAAGTATCCATAGAGTGGAGCTGCAGGATCACGCTTCAATCCCTCACAGTACTGCACAGCAGATGAACACGGAGAAAAAGTAAGGGATTTGCTAAATGAATTGCAATTGAAGAGTGTGACAAATTATCGGCACGTCTACCTCTTGCGCTTGCTGGCGAGCTTCGTTCGTGCTGGCGACATTGTAAATAGTGTCCAACGCCGCCAGGAGACTTTTCAGGACTGGTGAGGAATGAGCAAGAATGCAACGTGAGGTGGTGATCAGTACGAATGAGCTGCACAAGATGAGCATCTGCAGGGTTCTGAAGGATGGATGCTATTACCAGACTCATCCATTCCAAGCGTGAGGGGCAAAGAGTGTGAGGTTGGGTAACAGTGAGCGAAAGAGAGAGAGAGAGAGTGGAAACGGTTGTGCCAAATTTATTGACTGCACACTGTCGGGCTGTGCTTAGTCGAATGTCCACAAGCAATGCATTCCCACAGTTGCCTCGATCCACTCTCTCCACGGATGATATCTAGCACCTCTGGGGGTACGTAGTATCCAGGGCATCCATTTTGCTCGCAAAGCAATCCTTCCTTGATGAATTTTTCCTCTTTCGCCTGCTTCTCATCGTTGGGCGGAGGGCCATCAATTGGCTGCTGGTCGAGAGAGAACTCCCACATGCACCGCGAGCAGCCGCAATCAAAGTGGAAGATCGCTTTCAAGTACGCCCGTCTTTTCTCAAACGCCGCTCGACGTTCTCGTTCCTGCTCAGGTCCCAAAGGTTGGGCATGGTCCCCAGGAATACGGTGCTTGGATTCGAACTCCATGTACCTGATATTCAACTCCTCTCCTGGAAGGATATCTCTCGCTGCATAGAATAACAGCTGGGTGTTGTGCGCAACATGGTACAAGTTGTGGGAACAAGAATGGTTGTAGGAATGGATGTAGCCGCGGACGAACAAGCCCAGACCATAGCCGACCCTTCCTGATGTCGCCTTAGGATTGCCAGTTGGGTACTCATGGAGACCAAACGAGTTGCACTCTTCCTTGAGGATGAGACCCAAAAGTTCATCGATCGTCAGTCGAGGTACGGTCTCTTGGCCATCTGTCACCTGGTGACCTTGATCTTGCGTTTGCAAACGCCTCGTGCGTTGATTCTGATCCAAATACTCCTGCATTGCGTCCAGGACACGGGCCACGTCAGTCATATCGCCCTCCAGCTTGTCCCTTGAAAAGCACTCCCTATTCTCTACCAGATCGAACACATCGGCAAATGGCAGCGGCTTTTGCTTCTGCACCTCGTGCCTTGTGTGATCCTTGTCGACTGCATCTGGCCATTGCTGGTACTCCTTGAAGCGAAATACAAGAACGCGAAGGAGCAGACGACAATAGTCCTGATCATAGGAATCCAGGTCTTTGTAGCGATTAATAGCTCGTTGGTGCTGTTCGCCAAGGTGGATGTCGTCGTTGTTCTCTTGAGTGCTCTCATGGCCGTGTTCATGGTAGAGTCTCTTCAAGAACCCGCATTCCAGCTCATGAGCCGTGTTCCAGTCCTTGGCACGACATTCTTCGTCACAATACCATACTTCGTTGCAGCCCCTACAATGCACGCTCGCACTTTGCTCAGACTTGTTTGCAGCACCACCCACAAGTCTGTCGCCGCTCTGGGTGTTTGACAACAGTGCAAGACAGAAGCCACACCGTCTTTGGCGATTCCCTGCGTCGCAGATAGCTGCTTGCGGTACAGCTCTATAGATCAATGTGCCCTTGGGAATAAATGACGCAGAAACCATCACTCGACCACGGTCCGGGGTCGAAATACGATCGATCCTCAAGTTGCGTTCACCTCCATGTTTGTCCATGGTTATGGTTGAAGCCATTGTTGTTCCCCCGAGAGCAGTCCCTGAGCCAAAAATGATTCTCGATGTCGACCTTTCAGAGGGGATAGGTCCATCATGGTGCCGTGAGCCTTGGAGCGGGTCGAGTAGGCTCATGCCGTCTTCCTGACACTTCGTGTGGTTGGGGAGAAAGAGAAAGGAAAGAAGAGGACAACAGATACGAGTATATATATACATTGTCATTGGAGTACAGCACAATGGAGGCCCTATCTACGTCACCGAGATGACTGATAGTGGCCTTGCTGCACTCCAAACGCTAGACATGTACTTTCTGGTACACAAAGTCTAGACTGATACTACGGCTACTGACGGGTCT
>Ga0247824_10001074_pt1 | contig 14576 bp, 19 predicted proteins | sample 13C_PalmiticAcid_FD_194412 | JGI IMG/M metagenome (GOLD analysis project Ga0247824, IMG submission 194412) | Soil microbial communities from agricultural site in Penn Yan, New York, United States - 13C_PalmiticAcid_Day48 | ecosystem: Environmental > Terrestrial > Soil > Agricultural land... | reverse complement strand
AAATTCCCCCCCCCTCCCCACCCCAATGTCCAAGTTTAAAATACCCAATGGGAGGTACCGATTCGAGTCTTTGGGGGGGGGCATCCATTGTGCTGAGCACCATCTTGAGCGTCATGGACCATCACCAGTCCCGTCCTATTTGGCCCAGATGACCAAAGCTCGTTCTTCATTACTGTCGACGACGTGAAGGAACAGTTCTTCTGTAAAATAGGCACTTGTCACATCGTGTGTGGTTGCATGCGTGTGTTGACACGTGAATGTATTACGACGTTCATGTTTGTTTCTATCTGTGTGTGAGAATGAATGTAAGATGTGTTGAATGCATTGTATTTGTTGTCTTTTGTCTGTCTTTGTCTCCCATTGTATTGTGGATGTGAGCGATGATGCCCCGTAGGCGACTCACGTATCCTTCTAAAATACAAAACCCTGTTAAGGTTGCTGGGACGCACTTTCCCTCCACTTGAGTTACATGGGTCATACTGGATCGGGTTGACCTTGTCAATTAGACCTCCCACATCATGCCGACTCCAAACCTGCTCTGACCCTGTCGGTACAAACACAAATTAAAAGTAATAACGCATCGAATTGTTGTTAGTCCACCCGTCTCCATACGAACCATTTTAACAGAGTGCAACCACGACATTCGAACACTGATGGTTACCTTGCCATGATCCATCTCACCACTTATCAAGAACGAGAATCCTGGAACGATCTTCTCCTCCAGGACCGCAGAAACTTTGCCCGTAGTATCAACCTGTCCTCGGAAAGTCGAGCGCCTAAACTCAAACTTCCCTCCCACGGTTGCAACGGCATCACGACGTCCTCCGGCAGTGAGGATCTGAACTTCGGTTGCGAAATCGACCTTGTCCGAGTAACGCAGATGGTAAGAGGCCTGAAGTGCACCGAACCCTTGGTATTGCGCGGTCGCAACATAATCCCGTCCAGTATACTTTGCTACATACGACCAGACCGTTTCCTCCTGACCGGGAGTAGGGCGTTGATACACCGCCTCTGCACCCAATGCAAAGTTCTGTGCGACGGATTGCAAATACGATCCGATAAAGATCCCAGTACCTTCGATTGGTGAAGGGTTAACGGCCTTGACATTGACATTGAAATCCTTGCCATTGTAGTCCTGCTCCAATTGCAACATAGAGTGCCCTGGGGTGTTGGAGAACTAGAATGCATGAAAAAAAAAAAAACACGGCAAATGTCAGCAAAATATTGACGGCAAGAGAGATTCACAATGCGGTCAAAGCATGAAATCTCACCTGTGCTTGAGCCTTGGAGACATTGTGGGCACCCCAAGCATAGTTGGTTCTCGCTTGAACGTTTCCATCAGTATCCAAGTTTCCTGACAGGAAGGACTGGATGAAAGGAAACAGACAGCCTCATAAGTCAACCACCTCGTAGATCAAGTTCGATGCAAGTGCACATTTCAGAGGGATAGGTGATTTACTTACCTGCTGACCGATAAAGGCTGTGCCAAAGTTATAGCTGGAAGGAGCAGCTGCCGAGCCCATAGCAAAAGAATGAGTCACTTGAAAGTTGGGTGTCAACACCTTGGTTATATCGCAACGAGCTCCATCAAAGACATGGTTAGTCAAGAAGGTATCTATTGAAAATAGTGCGAGCAATTGATACAGATAGGGATGGCGTTAGAGCACAAGTAGAATATACAAAGAGGGGTGGTGACCGTAAGGGCTGTTCGTTCCGTGTTGAACACCAATGAGCGTCTCAATATCTGATCCATCCCGAGCAGAGAAGCGTGATCCTTGCCGCTGTAACCGCGAGAATCGCACCGTTCCAACGCTCTTGCTCATTGCTTTTCCTTGGTGGTTGGTCTGACAAGCACAATGGTTACGTTGCAGGACCGGTCGAGTGTTGCGTGCTGTGCAGAGAGGGCAGTGAATACAATTGAGCCAAGAACCGGAAGCAGCGCCAACCACGATGACGGATGCGTCGATGCGCTTTTGCGCTTTAGCAACGCTTTTCTTCCAAGGCTTGCTGTCGATAATGTTTCTTCTTGAGCTCTTCCGATCAGTCGGGCCTCGCTCATTGCTACCGTGTGAAGATCCTGCTTCCCAGACAACGCCTACTTTGTACCGATCAGGAGTACGGGACGAAGGGACACCGAAAACAAAACGAGAGAAAGCAGCAGTAGGAGTATGTGTTATCCTTACGCTTGACTTCACGGTTAACTCCCTCGTAGGTTCCAGGGTTAGGCAAGTTCAGGTCCTCTCGGAACTGGTGAACCTTTGCGAACGCAGCCCTGGCCTGGTCCAGCAAGCCAGACGGTGCTTCAGCCGGGCTGGTCGCAGCAGACCCGACGGGAGCAGCTGGCGCAAGTGGTGCTGCAGGGTTGAATCCGAAAGGGGTCTTTAGTGGAGAAGCCATGGCGGGTTTTATAAAATACAGCGTTGCAGAAGAGAAAGGCAACGAACAACGGGCACACCTCCACTTGCACAAATCCCGGTCGGACTGTTGATTCAACCAGAACAACAACATTCTGGATATAACGTGACTTCAACGCGTTTTCTGGAGCCGGGCCTGGAATGAGTCCAAATACGATCCCCACGCAGACCGTGTACAAAGCCGCGACAACCAGCACCTTGATTGCATGACTGTGATATAGTTTTAGGATATAGGGCTCTTTGGTCTTGGCAAGCTGCATCCATTTTGCCTCACTGACTCCAAACATCGCCATCAATGGACAGATATTGAACTGGAACATCGTGCACAGCAAGATGCCCGTGAATATTGGAATCAGAGCCTACAGGGAAAACTGAGGTGAGTGAGATGGCCAGCGCCGACACGGCAAAGGGATTTAAAGAAGATCGGGAGAGTGAATCTTACCCATGCACGAAGGGAGCGTGGCCGAAGGTTCAAAAGATCATGCACAGCACCATAACGAACCCAATGAACAAGGTGAAGAGCCCTTGTCACGCGGTGTGCGTGAACCCTGTTCCCATAAGCGCGTGCCTTTAGGAACCTTGGAAAGTACGATTCCATCCCCTCAAAGACACTTTTATGCCCATAGCTGTCCGGGGAGGGATAAATTGGGACACAAGAACGGTATGGAATGTGCAACAGTGTTGTCGGACAAGATAAAAGCGTTTCCAAACACGAACGCATTGCAATGCAACGTGCAAGCGCTCTGCGTGGGAGAGATGGTGGCTCGCGATCGTAAAGATGGTAAAAGGGAAGGAGGGTGGGAAAGAAGAGATCGGATCATGGGGAGGGACTCTTGGGATTTGTTGTCCCAAGGCTTGAAGAACAGATGGAAACGGTCTGAAGAAGCAGCGGGAAGGGAAAAAGAAGAACACCAAGCATTTGATTGTCACCATCGATTACAAAGTTGGCGGGTGAATCGAAGAGATGATCTGTTGTGTGTTTTTGACGAAAAGGGATGCATGGTCATCCTCTATCCATCTGTTGTCGGGGACGCAGGGGCTCAATGCTAATCGAAAAAAAATCAGGATAGATCCTTTCCAGACATGCAAAAGGAGTCAGGTATGTCAACAAGATAGGAGGAATGATTATTGAACACATGAGTCAACGAAGCGAGCGCTTGAATGTATTGTCAACAACCATGTCTGCAAATGGGCGGACTCCTTCCTCTCCTTGGTGCTGTGCAAGCCTGCATGTCATCACAGTTCAGATGGTGACGTTGTCGGTCAAGGAACGAGTGTGTCTCGGGTGTAGAGTCGTCATTAGTAGTATTGTGGAAGGGATCGTGAAGTAAAAGTACAAGGATTGCTAGTATGATAAAACATGAATGACAAAGCGTGCGTCGAACCACTAAAAGAAGATACCTCGGGCAGCCTCCACCAACTCGGCGAAAGCAAGAAAAGGGTAAAGCAAAGAAAGTCGCTGCGTTCCATATTCCCGCCGCCTCAGCAACAGCCCTTTGACTTCTTTCGCTCTGATTCAGCATCCCAGTCCAGCCTTGTTGCAGGCGAACCCGCTCCACCCACCATATCCAGTTCCATTTGCGGTATCCTGACATTCTTGGCAATGTACAAAAATGCGTCCTCAACATTGATACCGTCCTTGGCTGATGCCTCGAAACAGGGTATCTCGACTTTAGATCCCGTCACTGTGCTGTGTTCCTGAGCAAATCCACGCGCTTGACGCCTTGACACCACTCGCTCATCAATGTCAATCTTGTTACCCAGGAGTACAAACGGGAAGTCTGGATTGCTGTCGCCGATGCCTGCCTGCTTCAGAAACTCGCGTCGCCATTTGGCCAAGTGCTCGAAGGTAAGGTAGTTGGTGACATCGTAGCAGAGTATACAGGCATCGGCGCCTCTGTAGAATGCGATACCGAGTGATTGGAATCTTTCTTGACCTATATCAAATTAAAAATGTAGTTGCTTTGGTGAGTTGGACGGTAAAACACATGGCATTGTCGCTCTTTTTTCTTTCATCGATCCTTCGGGAGGTGTGGTTGTTGTTGTCGTTGTTGTTGTGTGTAATCAGGTCGTGGTTTTTGGGTTTGAGAGCCACACCCATGATGAAATAGGGCATGCCCGAAAATCCAATCTCTATGCTCATTGACATTTTGACAATCTCTCTGCTACTCCTTTTGTTGAGGGACTTGGAATCCTGTATGTACCTGCAGTGTCCCAGATCTGAAGCGATACTCGTTTGCCATCTTCGAGCTCAATCTCCTTTGTGATAAAGTCCGCCCCAATGGTTGCCTTGTAAGCATTCGTGAACCTTTTGTGAATGAACTAGACGATGGGGGGGGAAGTAGAGATAGAGCAACCAGTCCGTATAGTTAGTAGGCAGACACCATCTTGTTTGTTTGGCTGTTGAGAGAAAGCATTCAAGTCTTCCCAAGTGAAATATGGCATTGTCCTGCCTAATATCTTATTGCTCAAGTGTGAAATCCTTGAGTCTCTCCTTACCTGATTACGTAGAGATGTCTGTGTTGCCGTTGCCGCGGTTTATGATCGAAGTGGAGTTGGCCAGCAAGCCATGCAGCAGTTTCGTAAGCACAAAGGCAAACAGCCCAAAAAACGAGAGCACGGTTAGAGAAACACGAAGCTAAGAACATCCATGCAGCAAAAGTTTTTTTTTTTCTTGTTCCAAGGACTTTGTCGTCAGCTCGACCGTCCTTCCCACGGCAAAGTACATAGTGTGTGCTTCATGAGCCTTGCATACCTTGCCGACACCACCGTCCCCGATGAGAACGACCTTAAGAAGCTGTTTGCCCATTGCGTCTTTGTCTGCAAGGCAGTTGAATCTGTTTCTTGCTTTGGTTGATCGCGATGTTCTAGGAGGGCAACGAAGAGTACTGGCAAAGACGGGAGCACAGCTGAACGAAGAGGGCCAGAGAAAGGTTGACAGCGACGGAGAATGGGTAAAGAGTCGGTCGATAGAAGAGAGGCGTAGAAAGGGGAGGAAGACAAAGACGGCAAGCAACAGAAGGAACGACGAGAGTGCGTGCCACACAACCAGGGGTCAAAGAAAGGGAGTGCTGAGTGGAAAGTGGAAAGTGGAAAGTGGAAAGTGGAAAGAGGAAAGAGGAAAGAAGTGCAAAGGTGTAAAGAGTGTGAAGAGCGTGGAGAGTGTGGAGGTGTGAAAAAAAAAGAGAGGGTTGAGCGGCTGATCTCTCTCAACTGCCCTGCACATGATTGCACACACACAACGCACACAACCAATTTCTCGCTCACACCACCTTTTGCGTGCTCATACTCGGACATCCGCGCTGTAGGGAGAGAGACCGCCAACCCCATCCTGGCACCGTCTGCATGGCTGCGAATCGCAGTCTCCGTCTTCTCTGCCAATACGCCTTGCTTGCCGGTACAATGTGCCTGCTGCCCTTGCTGCCTGTTGCTCCTGGGAAAAAAAAATCTGTCTGCGAATCTCCATCCAGTCACAAGAAGCGGTGCGGTACCTTTCTTGCCACCAAGGTTTCTCCGATCAGCATCGCAAAGGACTCTCAGCACGCAAAAGGATCATCGCAATAACATCGCTTACAAGGAGCTCTGGAGACACCCGGCCCTCATGTCATGACGTTTCGATGCTATGCCCACGCCGACAACACGCGCGAATACATCATAACTAGCGATGCAAAACGGATCAACTCGTACGACTTTATTGTCGCCTTTCTCTGTCCCGGACTTGTCTACGCTCTTGTATGTGCATCTTCTGCTCGTCTCCTCTGCGTTTGCTTCAACGGCTAAGCTCGTGGTTGGAGCTTGAAGGTTTCTCTGTCTTCATTTTACACTTGACAGGGAACAACATTGACTTGTTACACCGTCATTGCACTCTTGATCATTTGGCGGATAGTCGTCAAGCTGTTCATGGTCACGGAAGGTATCATTCTTCTTACTCATTCACGAGGCAGTTCATGGAATCAACCACAGAATGCAGCACTAAACAGCCAGACATTTCCTTTAGAAACGATTCTGGTCATCAGGGATGTTGGCGTTCAAGTCAAAACAGTGTACCTGGGTGGCAGGAGCTCGTCTCGGTTCATTGATCGATCCAAGATCTCTGACATCATCATCAATGAGGCTATTACCATGATGCACATTCGTGTTTACATGGCAATCATTGTTGAAGGTGAGGATAGAATGGTCGTTGTCTTCCAGGTAAGCAGCCGTTAGATGCTCAAGGTCATGTCAGTGTGGATGGTGCCTAGTCCCCTACTGACATAGATACGATGGTCCATGGCATATAGCACCTACTGCCAAGACTGAATGTTCTTCTCCAGGCATATCATGGCGCCAGATCGATTATCTTCAACGAAAAGGATATTTCGGATGCCCTAGAGTTCTCGTAGCGTGAAGCCCAATGACACTCACCTCCTAGAAGACCGCTCGGGCGTGTGTAGACAGTTGAGCGCGTGCACAAAGACAAGGCCCAACCTCTCACGGTGCACATCAAGCCTAGTGACAGATTTCACCAGCCACCACCACCACCAAACTCTGACTTCAACTGATCGCCGCCCTTTTTCATCTTTCCTCCTCTACCACATCTTCAAACCCTTGCCTTGCTCGTAATAGCCTACACATGTCACAGACGGTCCATAAAAAGTACGTTTCCCATTCTGCTTGGCTTAGCTGTGTCTCCATCTTGCGGGAACACTTGAACGTGCTCCTTGATGCGCCCTGAAAGACCAACGCGATCAGCTTTCGTCCTCTAGGAAATTCGGGAGCGAGTTTCTGTGCAAGACACGCTACAGGAACACGCTTCCGTTGCCCCCTTTCGCTCCCAAACTTCTCGCTCTCCCGTCCTCCACTGAGCGTTGCATCAAGTTCCAGTCTACAGGCTTGTCGGAATCAACTGCTACAGAGATCGTCCTCGACAACCAATGGGCAGTACCTATCGATCTAATAGAGATGCGGGAGAATTACTTTGGGGAAGGACGACAGCACCATGAAAACGGCTCTTTGGTGAACGGAGGCTTGAACCAGGTCGATGAAATGCTTCTCACAATACCTATTCAGCCTGCACCCAATGCAACCGGCACTGGATCTGCAGCCGCCTTAGGAAACGGCTCTATGGCAGGCGCAACGTCAGGATTGGCTATTCCCTCAAAGTCGAGGACACCGGGAGTGTCGTGGTTGCGAAGAACAGAGTATATCAGTTCAGAGACTCCAACTGGCTCAGGAAAGGGCGCTTACAAGGAGTAAGTGAGACTATCCTGCACCAAGCATGCCAAAACGAACACACGAGAGCTGTGTCCCATGATAACTAACCACCTCTACGTCTCAACTCTTTCTTTCCCGCGCCTTTATCTGCTGGCCGATGCAGATCCACCATAAGGAGAAAGAATATGGTTGTCGACAACTCGAGAGAGGGTCAGATCTCAGCCATTCAAAAGACGTTCGAGAGATTTATCAAAAAATCATCAGGCAGCAGTTCGTCATCCTCCCCAGAACCACTTTCGGAGAAAGAGTTTTTGGCATCCTTGAAACACCCTACCAAGCCAGAGTTGACAGCCGTCGAGTCAATACCCATCTTCCCCGACTTTTCCACCTGGGGCAACGCCTACACGCATATGACTTTTGACGTGGACCCCGAGGCTAGCAACGAACGGTTTTCGCGGGAAAGTGATGAAGGCGTAAGTAGAGGCGTCTCGAGATTCTTCTTGTACCTGTTTCGCATTCATAGAACAAGGTAGCGGTCACTAACCTTTTATTTGCCTCATAGTCTTCACAGCAAAAGACTCAAAGATCATCCAATGCCCTGATCAAACCTATGAGTGAGGCAGGAAACCCAGAGACGTGGCTCAGTTACTATCTACCAGACACAGAGACGGCCAAGAAGATCAACCATCGAAAGAGATCGCGTGCCCAGCGTGCTAACAATGGACTGGGCGTTGGTCATCATGACGATGATGAGGAGGATGCATCAGAGGAAATGGTGTTCACGTTGCAGCGTGATTACACTTACACGACCCTCAAGTGCGACGCGCTCTCGACACTGGTTTTTACATTCAGAGACTTGCCAGATACGAATCAGAAAGTGGCGTTTTATAACCCAATGCAGTCCAGACTCATGTTGCGCAAGAAGCGTGCCAAGGTACATCCATCACTCTTTCTTTTCATGGTTCGTAGGGCACGGCTCATCTGAAGATTGAATGTCCAGAATACTCACAGCCATATTTTTTCTCCTCCCCTTTATCTCACTGCTGTTCACAGCGCTATGAGGATGAAGACCCACCAATCACTCACATTGATGCCAGGACGCGTCGCATGAATTCGGTAGAATTAGCAGCAAAACGGGAGGCTCTGCAAGCAATTGATTGCTAAAAACAACAACAAAAAAAGCAATTCATCTGGATGAATGGATCAGGCCATCAGTTCCGAGTTTATCTGCCCCCGGACTGTCCACCGTCCCGGCAACCCCTCTCTCATTTGCAAACATCATTGTATCAATAAACGCAACGGGAAGGTTCCACGACAAACATGGACGAGCTCTTTACTGTTCTGCTTTTTTTTTTTTGCTTTTTCTCATTCTGATTTCAGGGTACAAGCTCGTTGTCGGAAGGATATTACACAAGAGAATGCCAACGCAGGCTGTTCGCTTGCTCACCTGGTCGAGAGAGCATGTTGGGTTATTCTTCAACGCTTTCTACAACTTGGGCTTTGCAGCAACCATCAAGAAGGAAGAGGCTTCAGGGTACATATCTTCCTTGATGCTCTGGATGATCGAACCTGCCTTGGCCTTGTGTGCAATCTTATTTGCAATAGCCATGGCAAGCTGAAACGTGGGTTCGACACCATCCTTATCCGGGACAGCATCAACGATATGACCGGCAAGGGCTTCCTTGGATCCGAAGCGTTTGGCCTCCAGGACGACAGAGCGGTAAGTGTGGTGAGGAAGCTTGTAACGCAAGAGCGCGGACATGCCGGTGGGTAGGGGAGCGGGCAGATCGATCTCGTTCTAGCAGCAACGAAAAGGCGTGATGGGTGAACAAGGATGTTGTAGAAGGCATGGGAAGTGTTAGCCACCCATGTGGAGTAACTGATGCACACTGACAAAGCGACAACTCTGTGTCACTCCACATGTCAGTGTATAGTGTAACAAGCAATCGATCGAGAGAGCGATTCCAATTGAGCCGAGAAGGGAAATAAGATTGTGCGGGGAAGGGGGAGGGGGGAAGTTCAGTCACATCCAACGTGTTGGTCGGATTTCTTACCATGCACATGAAGCCTCGATCGGCACGCATCACTCGGTAATCGTGGGCCATGGCCATCAACATACCGCCTGCAAAGGCGTGTCTATAACCGAGCCAAACAGAAACAAGCTGTTAGTTTCCACTGGCAGCATCGTGAAGGGTGAATTCGCCCGCGTCAAGATCCGGAGATCTTCCCACGGAGCCAAAGAACGAAGAAGAGCATGCAGTGAAGCTTTGAACACTTATGATTTGGCGTTCTGTGCTGTGTCGATCAATTTAAATGACCACGCTTTCAATAGCGCGGCTACTGAACGAAGGATAAAGAACGAGCGAGCAAGAGAAAAAGGACTCTTACCCATTGATGCATGCGACAGTAGGAAGCGTAAAGAGCAAGATCTTGTTGAGCATGGGCATGAAGATCTCCTCCGGGAAGCCGGGCACCACGAGGGCCTTTTCCATATGCAGACCGTTCGAGTAGAACTTTTCGGAGCCGCCACGAGTGACCAAGGCAGCCTCGGTCAGACCTTCCTTGTCTACAACGTCGGTGATATAGTCCAAGGCATCACAGATCCCAGCGCAGAACTCTGTCGTGAAGCGGTTCTCACCATCGAGCATGGTCAAGATAAAGACAGGGCCATCGCGCGTGATAGACATCAGCTTCTCCGAGTCGGAAGGAAAGTACTTTGCGTCGGTGGACATTGTGGTGAAGTGTGTTTCTTTTGAGAGTGTCTGTGGGGGGTCTATGGAGTGGGTCCGATAGTATCCAAAGGTGAGGCGAGGCGAGGTGTTCAAGGAAGAGGATGGAGATGAGGTGAAGAAAAAAGTGTTCGAGTTTAAAGCTTTTTGAACCGAGGGGCGCGATCTACCACGTGATAGCCCCGTTTCCGTTTGTGGGAAGTGCCCAAGTCCTGACCACATGGTGCGAGTGCGCCCATTCTTCCAGCGGTACCCTGACTCACCGAGTGGCACATGCTACCTAGCAGTGCGTGACAATGATCTCCGGACTCGTTGACAGTGTCTCCATATTGGCTATTGTAAGCAACTTCCACGCTTGCGTCCAATCCAAACACGCTCCTTCGTGCACTCCTAGATCGGTTCAAAGACCAGCCGATCTGACACAGGTCTTCTTGACGGTCGATCCTCTCTTTGGCTCCGAGTCTCTCCCAGTGTGCATCCCCGGCTTCTCTCTTGCCGAAGGGGTTGTTCAATTGGACGACGGAAATGTCTCTCCGGCAGCGAGCACGGCCCCTACATGTAGCAAGGTCTCTAGGTATTCGCCATGGTGATGTCACTTGGATTTTTTTGGCCTTTGGGGTCATTTGGACATTTCTTTCATGTTGCTTCTTGTTTCTTCAACTTCTTTCGCAAAAAAGACCATGTCATTTTCACCCTCTCAAGAACCGCAGAGTGTCGATGCTCGCGACCAAAGAACACCCGACAACTGGGTTGTGCGTGATCCTAGGTTGGTTCGACTCACAGGACTCCATCCATTCAACGCCGAGCCTTCAACCCGAGAGCTTATGAAGCATGGATTTTTTACCCCGACGTCGTTGCACTACGTCCGCAACCACGGCGCTGTACCCAAGTTGGATTGGGCAACACACACACTAGAGATATCTGGGTAAGAAGTCGTTCTTGCACAATCTCATTAAAAGCAGCTACTTTTTTCTTTGAACTGATCTTGTAAGGACTTTTTTTTTTTTTTTTTTTTTTTTTTCTTGTAGCCTTGTCCGTAGCCCAATGACACTGACCATGGATGAGATCGCAGCAATGCCTTCTGTTGAACTCCCGGTCACGCTTGCATGTTCAGGTAACCGTAGAAAGGAGCAGAACATGATATCCAAAGGCACCGGCTTTCATTGGGGTCCTGGAGCTGTTGCCACCAGTATTTGGCGTGGTGTAAGGCTTGCCGACGTATTGCACCGATGTGGGATCAAGTCCTCGACGGACGGAAAGCCAGCACGGTTCGTGTGCTTCGAGGGCGCTGATCAACTTGCGTCGGACTACTATGGGACAAGCATCCCTATCGAGCGTGCGCTGGACGACCACTTTGATGTCCTCTTAGCGTACGAGATGAATGGTGAACGGTTGCCTCCTGATCATGGGTATCCGCTCAGGACTGTAAGCTGGTTGTCATTCAAAACACTTCTTCAAAAGTGTACCGCTGCCAGACTAAAAACATGACTTTGCTCTTCCTTTCCATCCTTCCTGAGCAGATCGTCCCTGGTTGTATCGGTGGAAGAACCGTCAAATGGCTACGCCGTGTTGTTGTCTCGGAGAGCGAGGTATTCACAAATCGACACTACCTTTTTTTTTATTACCCATGGTCGCAATCATGAATAAATGGACTAACAGAACTGATATTGCTATGTGAATGGGCGCATGGTCCACATTAGTCTGAGAACCATTACCACCGTTACGATAACCGTGTCCTGCCTCCTGGTATCGACAGTTTGGTGACAGCCGCCGCGTCTGATGCTTGGAGCAATCCAGACGATGTCATTTACGACTTCAACATTCAGAGTGTCATCACACACCCCACTCATCTTGAGTGTGTGCCTCTCAACATTGACACGAATTACACTTTACGTGGCTACGCATATTCCGGCTCGGGCCTCAAGATCAAAAGAGTTCAAGTCTCCTTGGATAGTGGTCAGTCATGGCAAATGACTCGACTGGAGCATCCTGAGGAAGCGAACCTTGCGGGAAGACACCGTGATTGGTGCTGGCGCTTATGGTCTCTTGACGTCCCCGTGAAGGATCTTTTCGGCTGTGAAGAATTGGTATGTCGTGCTTGGGATGTCAACAACAATACGCAACCACAAACTGCCCCATGGAATCTATCAGGGATGATGCATAATGGTTGGTACACAGTTAAAGCACATATCGAACGGACCCATGTGCAGGACCAAGCAGGAGATGAAAAGGGTAATCCCGAGCAAAGTGTTATCTCTTTGTGCTTCCAGCACCCTGCTGTCGTCGGCGATAATGAAGCTGAGGGTTGGATGAAGCCTCCTAGACGCGATCCACAAGAAGTGACAACGTTGAGCGAGAAGACCTTGGTAGATCCGGATATCGTCCGACTGTCGAGAGAGGAAGTGGCCAAACACACAGGACCGAGTGATGCTTGGGTGATTGTGCATGAGAAAGTATACGATTGCTCAGCCTTTCTCGATGAACATCCCGGTGGTGCAGCCAGTATTCTGAGTGCAGCCGGTACAGATGTCACCAAGGTCTTCAAAGAGATTCATTCCATTATGACCCATGAGATCTTTGGGAACTATCTTTTGGGCGAGATTGACGATCTTGTTTGCGAAGGTACTGGGACAACTACGGGGAGGGGTCGCAATGGTCGCACTTTTCTTTCGCCGCAATGGCAACCCATTCGTCTTGCAACCAAGAAGAGTCTATCGCACGATACACGACTCTTTCGTTTTGAGTTGTCCGATTCCGATATCCAGTTTGGTCTCCCAGTCGGGAAGCATGTCTTTCTACGTGGCACGGCTAAAGCCGGTAAAGCTTTTGTTCGAGCGTATACGCCTGTGAGTGAGAACAACCTTCAAGGTTTTGTCGAGTTCGTGATCAAGGTATATGAGCCAACCAAAGCTTTTCCTGAAGGAGGACATTTGTCGCAGCTACTGGATTCTCTTCCTATCGGTGGAACGGTTGACGTGCGAGGCCCTCTGGGATCATTCTCATACATTGGTCGTGGTCGTTGGGTGTTTGGCGCGCTTTCAGGACGAGCAAGACGTATTGTCATGATGTCCGGAGGCACCGGGATCACGCCTATCTACCAAGTCGTACGCGCCGTTGCACAGGATCCCCAAGATCTTACAGAAGTACGATTGATTTACGCGAACAAGGCGGAGGAAGACATTCTTTTGCGAGAGGAGCTTGTCCAACTGGAGAAGGAAAGCCATGGCCGTATAAAGATAAGGTGAGCTCGTTATTATCCTCGGCATTTGGAAGGGTGGAGAAGGCGTGTGAATAGGAGGAGAGGTCTGTCAGACGCCTGATCTCTTACAATCGTTTATTGACAGCTTCACGCTTAGTAACCCACCCAAGAACTGGAATGGATTGACGGGTCACATTGATGAGCGAATGATTCGAGAGCACGCAACTTTTGAAAGCCATGACAGTTTGAACCACTCGATTGACACGATTTCGGTGCTCTGTGGACCTCCGGGATTGATTGAGAAGGCATGTCTCCCGAATATTGTCAAGTTGTATGGCAATGACATGATGCAGATGCGTACCTTTCACTTTTGAGCGAAATAAAGTTTCGATCTGGCGCGGCCTCAATGCTGCTGTCACGTGTTGATATGTTTGTGGCTTCCGGATCCAAACACTGGTTCGGGTGAAGGGTGTCGGTGGCCAGACCTGTCTCTCCTTCTCATCCTCGTACCCGGTAGTGCCAATGGCATCGCTCAGCCCTGCAACCAGAGCCCTGTGGTCCCTTAGAGCCACCAAGGCGTTTATTCCAGGAACAGCTTCCACGTCCACTCGCCTCTTGCACAGCTCACACTTTTTGTTCAAGGAAGAAAAGTCGGAAGGCGATGTCACCGAGGAGGCCGTTCCTGCAGACGAAGGAGTCTCCGCATCAGAGGATGCAGAGACGACGGAGGCAGCCACCCCCATGAAACTCCCTTACAGGCGGAAGAGGTTTCATATGTGGCTCCAGACAGAAGGAGCGCAATATGCCACTCCTTCGGCAACTGGTCCCCACTACGTGGGCCACAGTGTACGTCCTCTTTCCGCTCGCTCTACGCCTTGTTGTGTTGGTGTCATTTCTCCTCAGTCTGAGCGTGTGTTCATAAGAGGCCATTGGAGCATGTGTCGATCTGGCTTATCTCGTCTGCATCCGATCTGATGCTTATCGCGTTACTATATTGGATTCAAGGCATTCTTGATACTCACCAATTGCTTCGCCGTATTG